>Ga0209367_1000807_pt1 | contig 35010 bp, 19 predicted proteins | sample WorMetLIZISLAND2_FD_187412 | JGI IMG/M metagenome (GOLD analysis project Ga0209367, IMG submission 187412) | Marine gutless worms symbiont microbial communities from Max Planck institute for Marine Microbiology, Germany - Olavius geniculatus... ... | reverse complement strand
ATTATTACTGAATTTTATAATAATTTTCTTTAGCTCCCTTGTCAATTTTTTGCCTGCCGTATCGATCGCACTTCAATCACTTCATTTGTCAAAATTTTCGATTAACATGACGTCATGAATGACGCAACACATTTTACATAGATAAAACTACATGACCATAAATATAAATCAGCTAGAGATGCACTCAAGTTTAACATTTTACTTATTTTACTTGCGGTGCGCTTCACGACTTTCTGACATCGTCATCGCGTTATGACACGCTTTTGGCCACCCGCTGTATATGCGACCGCCTCTGAGAACGCCTTCGTTAAAAAGAGAACTAAACTGACGCTTTGCACAGCACATATCCGCCAAAGATCGATTCCAAAACTGTCGTAGTTCTGTTTAGTTTTTCACAAACAGACCGATGGACAAACAGTAATACAGTACAGTAGGCACCGTTCACCGACGTCGGTGGTCTACGTGACTATGCTCACGTAAGCGTCAATGACCAAAGCAATCGCCTTGCATGCCTATTGGTCATTTCGTCAAAAACTAAATCGTGTCAGTTCAGTTCAGTTCAGTTCAGTTACGTCGCTTTGTACGCGACCTAAAACAGCTACGATCTCGTTTTCTGGAATCGATTTTTGGCGGTTGTGTGAAGTGCAAAGCGTCCAAAAACTGGCGTCACCCAATTTTCTCTTTCGGGCTGCATTTGTCAAGAGACCTACACACTAGACTGATGTGTTTAACGTCTGCAGCTAAACGACCGTTCACATCCGCAGGTTTCGTCGACAGTTACAGTGCATTTTGGGAGATAGTCAGTACTATATTTTTTTCTGCCGTAACCTATGACTAAACAATGGGGAGTACGGTACATTCCACTGCAAAAGTAAGAAGGACAAGCACCCCTTTATTCCTCTCCGAAAGTTAGGTTCACGCCTATGCAAAGCAGTCAGAAAGTCGGATCGGCAGAAGATCGATGGTCGTATCATTGCGCGGTGTAGCAAGTGTCAGTCGCCGGAGCTGTCAACAGTCGCAGTCACAGTCACCGCTGGCTGTTCATTCGACTGCGACGCCGAGCGGCGAGCTGTCGTGATTTACTCGAGACGATCTGGTCAGTCGGAAAATGAACATACCACAGCGACGCCAGGCCGAGCCGAGCTGAGACCCGCGCCGGTCTCACATTAAAATGTATCTTTCATGAAAAATCCGCCTGGGAAGAAATAATCACGGATTTGCTACGTCTCCCTTTATTAAAATATCGCCGGCGCCCATAAAAAGTCTCCTAATTATAGGATCTCTCCCGGCCGACAATATGCCGGTAAAAATCTGCCCCGCCCGGCGGCCGCCCGGGCGTTTTGCCGGTAGATTGTCGGCCGGGAGAGACTTTTCTGGGGAAAACGATCCTATAATGGGACACCAGAGCTAGCCGGGTTCTGCAGGCGGAGTGATGAACTGGACACAGTCGAGAAAACGTGTTTTACGACGAGTGACGTAAGCGCGCTAGCAGTACAGCTCATGTCGCCTGCGCCTTGTTACAAATGCCGGTGTCGACACGACAACTGCGCGCCAACGAACGACGACAACGAACATATTTATAAACGCAGCCACCTGACAATATACGACCAGTGTGTCCTATATACTTTAAGCTCAATCAAGCCGGTGTTTTTAAGCCGCTGAAAAGCGCCTACCGTAAGCAGGGAGAACACGTCTTCGCTGCTGCGAGGTATTCGATACTAAGAATTCGCCAGTTCTTGACGTTTTCTAGCTAAATTATACGAATATATACGGTACAAAAATTTCCGCTGAAAGAAACCAGCTGCTGAGATGTGACATAAAACGTTGTATAATAGATTTGGCAAGCTGAAAATATGTAATGTGATAAAAACAGAACACACAAAACAGAACATCGATTTGTTTATAAATATTAATAGGCATACCAGAAGCAACTTAATTACAAGTGTACTCGTTCACAACCTCGTAGCTTCTTATAATTTATACTTGTAACTGCGGCTTGAACCACCAGACAAGTTCTATAGCTGAAGGCCGGTCAGCGATGACGTTCTTAAAGAATGGAGACCTATATAGTCTAGGGGGCTAATGCCAGTCAATTTCGTGAACCCCGCGACCTTACAATCTATCGCTTTGTGGCGCCGGTCGACCGCGTCGCCGCTGCGTTCCGACGACAACGCAAACGGCGAATATTGGCGGGCGGCTGCGGGATGATCGGCAGATCGGCACACTGTCTGTGTATGAAGTCAATTTAATCTCGAAACAGCTGTTACCTTCCGCGTCGTCCGTGTTAGCGCGCGAGTCAATCGCGTCTGAACGGTTTCAATCTTTTCCAGCGCGTTTTCTGCCTCAGTTGTCGCTGGCGTCGTCGCAAAGCAATAAACTCGACTTCCTCGCCGTAAACTCCGTTCCTCACAGCGCACTCTGAGCAGAGAATCCGTACAGACAGAAATCGGCGAAACGACGAACAAAAAGTCCGTGTACCATGTACGTCACCAGAAAACATCCATGCAAATCACAGCGAGTCTTAGTGTCAAAATAGGTAATTTTTAGCTGGACTTGCAGCCGACGACGACTTAAAACATTCGCCATTGAATGATCGCAGATGGATACGCCTATGTCGACTTTGTGACTTTCTGTGATGATAACCATTAACCTGACCATACACTGTTAATAACCGCACACTGCTTTAACAAATTACAAAACTTTATTAAACTTTTGAAGTTCTTTTTAGTTTTTGGGACTAAGCTAGCTATTCATGAAAGCAATTTTTGCCATGTGTCGTATAAATTGTTTTTGCTGCGTTTTTTGTCTCGTGCCGTATCCGAAACACATACTCGTGTTTATTGTTTTTCGCTCAGACAGCCATTTGACAGGAGTTGATGATCGAATTTTGTCAGTTTTACATTTAAGACTATTTCTATTATCAGTATCTCTCATTTCATTTTTCTTTTAAACATTTCAGTTCTTTTTAGTTTAAGTGCTAGATTAAACTGACAGTGTGTTTGTCAGTTTTTGAGTGCAAATTTTCCATTGTATTGTATTGTATTGTAGACTTCTTTTAATAACGACAGTGTAAGAATAGCTGTAAAACACAACAGTATACCAGTCGAAAATGTGCTGGGGAAAGGCAAAAAAAAATAGAAAACAAAAAAGTCTGAATTAGCCAAGTTTTTGACGAAGCTGCGTAAGACGAGGTTTAAATGCAAGCATGGTATTGATAGATCTAAGACTGTGCACAAAGGCGCGTACAGAGCGACGTAACTGAACTGAACCGACATGGTTTAGTTTTCGTCGAACTGACCATGTGCAATGTGCAAGCAGGGCGAGGTCATTGGCTGGTGCGCATGTTAGACGGCGCCTACTGTAATGCATTAAAGCTGGAGTATAGTTCTTTATAGAAAATCCATCTCAGAACTACGGAGCGTCGCCTGCCGTATGGGATAATACAGTGTTACCTGCCATCCGACACAAGTGAACGCGCCTCATCTCAACCCCAGCCAGATAGGCCGGTACTCGATTTACCTACCACGTAGGGATGAAAGGTTGAGTTGACCTAAGCGGCCAGTTACATACCGAGATGGTTTACCTGTCCGCAAGCAGTCACCCATCCAAGTTTTAACCCGGCTCCGTGTAAAGCAACTTCGTTACTTCGGGCAACGCGTTACCTTTACGCCACGCTACCAACCCGCTTGCCTATTGGTCAGTTCGCCAAAAATTAATCGTGTCACTTCAGTTCAGTTCAGTTCGGTTACGTCGCTCTGTACGCGCCTTTAACGAGTACTGCAAGTGCAATGGGACTAGAGCTTGTGCACTGGCAAAATGAATGCGAAATGAGATGCGAATAGCAACGACTTGGATAGCTTAACATGTGTGTGAAATGTTATTTTTTACGCAAAAATGTGATAAACTGGATTCGTTAACCAGCTGGTTTCCAACGCTAATATTTCACAAAGTAGCATACACTTGAGACGAAATAAGTAGGGAGCAACCGAATTCACGGGAAAAAATGCATGATTTCACGGCAGAATTTTTAAAATGTGTCAAATTTCACGGAAAATTCACGGAAAGAGTTTCGGAAATTCACGGGCCACACAGACGTTATTTCGAAATGCTTTGCTAATGTAAACGAAGAAATTTCAGAACAACGAATATTTACTACACTAAGTCAAGACTCAAGACAGTCATGCCAACTACTTAGTGCTAAAGTGCGACACGTGGTAAACAGCAACATCCGTACAAAAGCTGTTGATAAAACTCTGGAATTGTCATAAATTAAATTAAAAGCGCTAAAATTTACGAAAAATCACGGATTTCACGGAAATCAGCGTTTTTCACGGAAGGAGGTCAATTTCACGGAAAATGTCACGGCCGTGAAATCGTGAATTAAGTTGGTCCCTAGAGGTAAGCTATGCAATAATTCGCTTCTTTGCAAATTTTCTTAGTTTAATAAATGTACCGATGAAATAATTTTGAATTCATGTTTATATAGACTGGTATATTTGTCTGAGATGACGGCCTATATCGCTCGATAACGGATAATTTATGACGAAAAAAACTTTGTGGCGCATTTTAACTCATTATGTAAAACTGGCTGAAAAAAAAACAACACAGACAATTCCTCGTATGTGACAATCAGTGTTTCGGCAGCTAGCTATACATAACAATGGCCTGCTGAATTGACTCTTTGCGGAAACTGGACGAACGCTGTGTTGTCACTCTGTCCATGGTTTGCTTTGACAAACGCCGCTCGGCTTCCCACGCAATCAATCCCGAGCTAGCGATTGATGAGGCCGAACTTTGCGGAGTTAAGCTCGGTCCTTTCCTGCAGTTAGTTGTATGCTAGGCAACATCTCGGTCGACTTCTCTAGTCGCTCTAGCTGCTCAGTCCACTGGTCACACGACATTACAAGATGCCTCGGTAGCGTGATTCAAGGATAGAGCGTGGGTAGGTAGCTCAAAGTATATACTCAATGCTTACGTTACGACCCAGATGTACAGTATACGTCGTCGTTCGTCCTTTGTAGTATCCATTTGCGTATCATCGCAAACACACGCACTACTAGGAGGCTAGGTTGCGACGAACACAGCATACATACTACACCGGGAGACTGCATGTATCGCAAAAAGCATGGAGAACACGTCTTTGCGGCTACATATGCCAAATTCGCAGAATACAGCATTCATCCGTGGTCCGGATCAGGATTTGGCATTTTTTTTATTTACGAGCTTTGCCAAGTGGCAGCAGATTCAACTTTTGATTTTACTAAAACGTTTTTTTCTGTTTTGTGCGCTGTGTGAGTTCCACGTCTTTTTTTTAGTATTTTAAGGACATTATGGCTTTTTCTTATTTCGTTTCTGTATCTCCACTTGGTTGCGAATAAAGACTACATTGCCGGCGACTGAAAAGTCTTTCTGTTGAAGAATTTTCGAGCTGTAAGCCTACTTTCGTCAGCGTTGAATATATTGTACACAAAAACTGTCACTCCATAAGAAAACAGTTGTGACAGAAGCATACGTAACACATCACTAATTCTATCTTCAGAATTAGATTAACTGGCTAATGCTGCATAAAAGTAAAAATTCACTATACCTTGCAAAGAATACACGAAACTGTTCAGCTGCTCTGCAGCAGTTTCGTGTATTCTTTTTAGCTAGCTGACTTATTTGAGCAGGTAGACTTTCTGACGAAGAAATTGGAATCTCAGACAAATGACAGTTCGCGTCATGAAATGATGGAAATGCGTTGGTTTGGTGGAGACGGCAGCCAGTTGTCAGAAAACAGCTTGATTGTCAAACGTCGATACGTTCGTCGTCGAGATCTCTGCACTGACAACGCTCGACGCTCTGATCGCATGGAAGTTAAGAGCACCTGCCAACTGGAGGCTGCAGCGCCAGCCAGCCGCCATCTGTCTGTCTCTGTAGATTTCGACGTTGCCGAGGCCCTGACCCAGCCTGACGTCGACAGATACGTGTCCGGACAACGCCGGACCCATTATGCAGATGAGAGCGTTATCGCGAGCGCGCCCGACTCAATACTCGTTTTACGCCAACGACGAAATGACAGCCGAAACGATAGCACTTCTACGTGTTCGGCATCGGCTATACCAGGCTCGCCAGCATACTTAACTAGATCATTGTCAATTGCCTGTCCGAATCGTCAACGCATTTCGTACCGATTCCATACAAAAACATTCTCCCGCATGCTTGTGACTGTTGCGTCACGGTTAGTCAGACAATCCCGGCCAATTAAACGCAGCATAAAATGGCAAATGATGAATACCAGATTTCGTTAGGAAGGCGAAACGTTAAAACGGTTTCAGCGTACAGGAAATGCCTGCCTCTCGTAAAACATCTATCAGTGAATATGGTTTTGCGTGTAGTGCGTTATTTTCTTTTTAAAATGGTTTTGGAGGCACGGCAACGAACGTTTGAACTTTCCATTGTAAAATTATGCACATATATGCAATCATCCCAAAACAACAGACAATACTAGATCGAAAATACCCAGAAAATTCAAACCTCCGCTAACGCCGAAAAAACTTGTGCGCGAAAACAATAACCATGTAAATTGCAGAGGTAGGACGTATAAACGCTGCAGTACACAGCTTGGACGTATGTAATTTATCGAATAAAGTAAAGGTGAGTCATTTTTACGTTTCCTATTTCGGACGAACACCATTCCCTCCTTTTAAAGAACACATAGTGACTATAATGCGACAAGAAACTATAATTTCGCTGGTCAACGTTTATACGCAGTTTGGCATATTAGCTTACAACCGCGAATTAAATAATGAACATAAAATCCAGCACGGATGTTGTCTACCCCACTGAGCTTGTAAAATATCCAAAATTAGTTCCTTTCCTTTTTCAGTTTCTTTCTTTTTTTCGGAACTTTTCCCTAAGTGGTTAAAGATGCTCTTCAGTGGAGTGCGGGACTAAGTTTGCTAACCCCCTCCTGGCTGGTAGAACCTTCCTGTCCTTTCCCTTATACTATTATGATGAAGCATTCGCAGTAAGATTTGTACGGTGTACGTATGCGCCACTGAAAACCGAAAAAAAACATAAACAGTAAAAATGAGTGCAAATAATACTGATATATACATGTATATGAAACCGAAGCCGACAACGATGACGATGAAACTGCGCATGCGGCACAAAGAGACCAAAATATAGCTTGAGCGGCGGAAGGAAGCATCGGGATGTGCCTGGCTGGCGCAGCACCTGGTTTCATACACGGAATTCGCTAGCGCCGGCTCTCAAGGAACCACTAACTCCCAATTCTACTAATTCCCAGACATCGTCGCTCGTCCCAGACGACGCAGTCAGCCATCCGTTGCACCGAGGTCAAGTCGCTCTGACCGACGACTCTCCGCAGCCGCGGTCGTACGTAGCCGTCACCGCTGCTCGGCGCTGCTGGCTTGCACTGACGATGCGTTTTACGGCTGCGTATCGCCGATTAATAATTCAGCCGATAGCTAGCCGGCTAGTTGTTCCAAGCTAACAAACAAATAGCATACGTCCGTCTGCGTCTTCCCTGTTTTCGCATGTCGTCTTCCTTGCCGCGGTCCCGCAGTCACTATCTGCAGATTGTGTGTGTGCCAAATGGTTTATTTTCTGGTTAATATTCGCGGCGAAATTTCGATTTCACTATAAAATGCCCGTTTTAAGACATAAAAAATTGTCATAGATTCAAACAGTGACTTTTATCCCCCAAATTTGGAATTAAAATCGAGCGCAACTTTCTCCCATTTTTGGGCTTAGGTCACTTAATTTCTGACTCAAGTTTCCCCTCCATTTCGGGCTTTCCCCCTTTAAGGAAAAGTTTTTGTCAAGGGTGTAGATTGAAGAATAAGGGTAAGTTATGTTAGAAGTGTAGATTTAAAAAAAAGGGAAAATTTTGTTAAGGGTATAGATTTCCCAATGAAAATTAGGGGAAAGAAAAGTTTTGATTTACAACCTTAACAAGACTTCTTCCCTTATTTTTCACAGGGCGCAATCTGCGCCCACCAGGTACAAAGATAGAAGCCACTGGATTTAAAAAGTATATACAGCTGGCAATAATTTCATTTTTTCTTTGCTTTATTACATCACGCGTATGTAAAAACTGCAGCGCAATTGCATAAAGAGCTGCGGTTTGATGTAACGACGATGCTTAGTGTCATTTGCTCCTGAAAGTAACATGAAAGTAGGCTAAAGGTAAAAATATTAGTTAGTGATAAAACATTTACCACAAAGATCGCACTAGCCTATACTGTTACTAATTTGCTGTAGCAGCTATTGCTGCTGCTTCTACCCATGTACATTGGCAGCGATCCTGGCAGGAGATATTTTGTTTCAGTAGATGCCTGTTTTAACTCAGCGTTATACAAAGTTATTTTATTTTCAAGGAGAGAACTGCCTGATTACTGACCACTTTAGTTTTAACACTTTTCATTAATTTTTTTCCGGCGACGGGGAATCCTACTGAAAGTCAGTAAACAACAAGAAAAGTGTTCACATAGCATTGAAGGCAGACAAGCTGCTAATCGCATCACAGTTATTGATAGCATTAGTCAGTACTGAAACAAAACGAAGCATACATAAAAGGTATAGAAATGTGTCAGAACGTACCGGCGGGCGGGCTGCAGTATCCGCAGCATCGCAGCCAGGTAGCAAGCAACAGGCAGTGCAAGTGACAGATGATGCCGACACAGAAACGAGCGACAAGTCCAGCATCCATTGCGACTCGTCCACTCCACATGACCGAGCGACCGACCGACACGATGTAATGTGAAGATGTGCCATGAAGCAGCAGCAGCAGTCGTTGCTGCGCACATCCCAGTCGCTGCCACCGCGCAGTCCGCACTGCAACTGTAAGCAGCGCTGTAGAGCATAGATGTAAAAACGTTTTCTATTTTCTTAAGGTTCTAAAGCCCCACCGTGGTCAGCCACCTTGCCGTGGTGGTGGGGCTTTGCACCGACGACCCGAAAGATTTCTAAAATCTGGAGGCGAGGAGCCAACTAAGAGCTGACCAAACTCGTGTAGGCAGATTGCTACACGTTACCAGTGCTCTTGTGCTGGTTTTGGCTTCACAGCCATCCACGGCTTTATAGTCGCTACCTGTAACCTTGTGGTTACATTCGGGGACGCGCATTGGTCCGAGCTGATACGGCCTCAGTGCTGGGCAGGTGTAAGAGTCTGTCCACCCCGGAGGTAAGGTAAGGTAAGGTTCTAAATTTTGAAAAAAACGTTCATTGATTAGAATTTCACTAGAACGTCGAGATGCACTTTTAAAGCCACCAGAACGAATAAATAGGCCTTGGCGGTGGTAGTTTACTTACTTAGTCTAACGATACTTTTCTCTCTTTCTTTACAGCATTAGATGTTAGGCAAGAAGTTAAGCAAATTAGAACTAACTATTTTTATCAAAGTTTTTAACGTTTTTATTTTTTGAAATGTTTTTACAACTATGTTGTGGAGTAATCGCCACCTACTTGTTTCCGTGCTTATAATTACTCTTATCTCCACGCGTTGATGAGCTAAATTCAACCGAATCGCGTAATTATATAAGCCTAGTTAAAATAATGCTAAACAGTTTTTCGTATTTATAAATAACTTAGTTAAAAATAATTTAAATTTATTATAGTTTAGTATTAAGTATTATTTTTTTCGCACGGTGTACATCGGCAATACACGAGAATCAATTAAAAGTAATATTTGAATTGTATTATTCATTTACATTTAGATATAATTAAGTAATAATTCCGTATGTGCAATATAAGGTAGAGGCCTACAACACGACTTTTGTGTTTGATTGCTATTTCATTCAACAAATAAAACTCAGCCACGATTTTACTTATTGGCGCACCGTGTATTCATCGTCGAGGGACGCAAGGCGAAGAATCGTTTGTGGGATGAAGACAAGAATGGTTGATGTGGCGCCAACAATGACACTTTAACATCAACATTTGCTTGCAGTAGCCTACTCAAGAGAGTCGACAGCATTTTCATCTGCTAATGAGGACTGTTATTTCGCAGCGTACAACTGGCCTGTTTAGCATGCGCAGCAGTTGTTCCGGCGGTCAACAGGCGATTAACTTTGCACCTAGATGCTAACCAGCTGATCCAGTCACTAAAGTGGATTGAAAAACAATAAAGACGCGACGCCTTTTTAACAGTAACAGCACTTGTCGGATTTGTCATCTACGGCTTACCAAGTGACTGTAATTACAAGGAACACCTGCGTACTTGTGACGGCGTCACTGATTTTTCGCGAAAAGCTTCTTATAGCTCGAGACTGCTCGAGATAGGAAATTGGCACGCTGAAAAATAGCCCGAAAGTATTAATGATCGTGGAATTCATAGGAAAAATAGCATTTATAGAAATGAAATAATTTACTGCCTACATTTGTTTGTTATAGACCGAAAACATTTTCAACAGCCGTAGTATTTTATACAGCCAGGGAGATGAGCACATCACTGACATCGCGAATAGCAATCGCATCGTCGTCATACTCATCATCGTCAGCAGCAGCAACAGCATTACTATCATCGTTATTAACATAAATCGCGCGCTAAAATCCCGTTGAAGTTTAACGCTTCTTCAATAATATCTGACTCCAGCTGATGGCTCTCGCTTGTGCCGAGAAGCTCGGCTCTTGAGTCACTGTGTGCGTATGTCGTCACTGGATACGAGACCGAAAGGTCCACGGTTTAATGCCCAGCCGATGCGCTACCAAGTAACAGCCTTGGGCAAGTTGTTCACACCTATCTGCATGTGTAGGTGCAAGTGTCTAGTGGTTGGTGTCGACTCGTAACTTTCAGGTTGCTGTTCGATTCTTACTGCCGTCATTTGCAAGCAACTTTGAGCAAGTTGCTAACCTACTGTGTGCTCAGGCCAACTCAGCCTCCTACTTTCCGTGGGACGAGAAAGGAGTAGTAGCTTACGGGCTACGGGGTGAGGGCCTGGTGTGGCTGATTAAGGCGGTGGTTTGCCTGCTTGCTGCATACCGCTGGTCTAGTTGTTCGCTGACGCGGGCAATGGATGGCCGCATAGTGCGCTGCGGTATCATTAGCTCATGCCAATCAGCCGCCACTTCCGAGATTGTAAAAGCGCTTCTGGTCTTGAGTCCGTCTCATGTAAGAAGCGCTATAGCAAGTACTGGAATTCACTTTTTTACACTGCCATCGGTGTGGCCGGCCTCTATTTTTAGTTTTTTTGTCTAATGCCGAAAAACAGCCATTGTCATTCATAATTAGACGCAATTACAAGCTGAACAAGACAGATCGGCGTCGTCTTTTGGGCGCCACAGTTAAGGCGCTCACAGTTTCCCTCTGCGCCGTGGCCGCTAATCAGCTTAGTGTCTTCGGTCTTTGCAGCTGCAACATATGCGACTTAGTCCTGACTAAAAACGTTTCTAAATTTCGGGTAAAATATATCACCCGCGCCGCAATTCCGTTTATTTACTACCGAGGTAACATGTCACGTCACCCGGAAGCAGGGTTGTAAACAAAAACATCATCGTTCAATATGCGCTGCGATAACAGGACGCTCTTGTCCGTATTTAAACAAAAACGTTTTCTTGTGATCGATGACATAGATCGAGTTGATCTCGAGGTTTAGGTAGTCTTTTAATTTCAGTTTTATCGAGGCATTATGTGTGACTGATGCAGCTTCAGCGTATATACTTCTACTGAAATCTTTTTTTCTATCACGTTCCTTTGTCGTGCATCAGAAAATAACCTCATATCGGCGGCGCAACAATAACTTCACGCTGAGGCCGTAAAAGAGCAACGTGCGGCATTTAGTGACGCTGAGGCTGCGAGAGAAAGGGGGGAGTTATGCAGATGCACATGGACAACTGATCTTCGCCACCATTCTTCCTAGACGTGTCTCGATTCACCGGGATTACCGGATACAACCGGTGTCTGTCTGTTCGCAGTATACAGCGTTACGATTATTTATAGCCGCTGGGAGGCTTACACGGCGCCGGTCATCGACATCATAAAATCGCCGTAAAAAGCCGCTTGCTTGTTGCAAGTGACTTTCGACGACGACAGAGTCCCACGTACGTAACGTTAGCCATCTGCGAAAGCACATCTCAGTGTTAATGTTTTACGCATGCGAATTGTTGCCGGTCTTGCGGTTCAGAAAGGGCAGCGAAGCGAAAGAGACCGAATGCGAACGAGGAGATTTTTGAACAGTCAGTTGTTTAGAAATAATTATTCTATTCGGAGAAGTATAAAGAAGGCGCCGGCCGGCGGCACGACGACAGAACGCGGCCGGTCACGAGAGCTTCGCTCGTCGCAGTCGTGGCCGGTGGCCGATGGGCGGTGCGTCCGTCCGGTGGGGCGGCAGAGCCTAAGTACTTGATCGATGCTGTCGCGTCGACTGGCATCCGACGCTCGTCGGCAGGTCCCCGTGGACCACCGACGACGACTGAACGATGTGTGTGGCGTCGCCAGCCGGCGTCTTATTAAAATGTCTCCCCCATAAAAAATCCGCCCTGAGAGACAACGGAATTGCTATTTCTCCCCCCTTATAAAAATATCGCCATCTTCATAAGAAAATCTCCCCATTATAAGATTGCACCCAGAAAAGTCTCCCCCCGCCGACAATTTACCGGTAAAAATCCGTTGCGCCCGGGCGGCCGCTAGGCGGGGCGGATTTTTGCCGGTAAATTGTCGACCGGGAGAGACTTTTCTGGGAGGAGGCGATCCTACAATGGGCACCGGCGTCGTGGTCGTCGTCGTGGTCATCGTCACATGTGTCACTCTGCCGATGGGTCGGTGTTCAGCGTGACTTGTCTGCCCGGCTGCCTGGCGACTCGTGTTTTCGTCCACCTCGTGCATTTCTAATACGAAGCTTCCTCGCGCTGCAGAGCTGATTCCGACTAGATCCCACGACGCGGCGTGTCCATTCCGTCAATACCGGCGCCCGTCGAACGATGAACAACTCCCTAATCCAACACTTTATAATTTCAGCACGCACGCACAAAAAATTCGGCAGTGAAACAGTAGCAAACAAATATTTCCAGCTTGCAGTCGGCGCTATAGCCATCCGACGCGCCTGAGCCGGCCAGCACGCGCGTGATTCACCATCCGTAAGTAAATTGCGTTCTTTTGAGTTTTCCCGTCAGCGGTGACGTTGACCTTTGACTCTGACTAGGCCCGGGGTGTTGGAGTGGGGACGTTAGAGGTGGCAGCATTTGGAAAGTACCGGGTAGCCTATGTGGTATGGCGGCGTTTGGAAATCAGTAGTTGCAAATAACTTCCAGGTTCTAAGAACAAGGTAACTAAAAGACCTCATGTTAAATTCAATGAAAAAACGTTGATGATGGAAGAAGAGTTTTTCAGTTAGTCGCTGAACGCAGTACGACCAGTAAGCAGTCTGGCAAGTTATATTTTTTTCTGCGTAAAGCAAGCTAACGTTAAGATGATTCTACCGGTTTTCGTTTAGTTTTTTTGTAATCTTTGTCTTAGAAATGATGATCTTGGTCAGTAAATGGTTGTTTTTCAAATGGACTTCACTGGTCTTGACAGTATCTTACGGTACTTACCTTTTAATCACAGCGTGTGTAGTACGTAGGTGTACGTGAGTTAAAAATATTATTACCTTCGCCAAGGAGGTTATGTTTTTGTTAGAGTTTGTTTGTCTGTTTGTGTGTTAGAAGATAATTCAAAAAGTTATGGAAGGATCTTTCTGAAATTTTCAGGGAATGTCGGGAATGGCCAAAACTACAAGTGGTTCAATTTTGGGGGTGATCGGAAGGAATCCTGGATTCTGGATCACTTTGAAATTTTTGTTAACATTGCTTTAAATGGGGCATAAAATGCTTGGCGGAGGTCTGCGCTCTCCGAGTGCTTTTCTAGTTAGTTCTGTCTCTGTTTGAGACGATAGTAATTATGTCTGGAAGTGAGAGATAGGCCCCTACTTGAAAGCATCCATCACTGTCGGCGAACAATAAGTTGCTATCGGATTCGTGCATAGCCCTGATTTGCAACAAACAGCGATAAGTCACAGCGTTACGTTGGAGACAGGAGGAGCTTAGAAGCGTCTATGAGCTAGAAACAGTGTGTGTGCGGGTCTAGTAAGACTAGTGTGGACAGATCAGTTGAGTCAGGGCGCACTTCGCGGTGTTAGTTATTAGACGGGCGGGATGCGCAGCAGCGTTTGATGGATGACAAGGTCGGGCTCGATAGAAGCAACGGACGAACAAACGAACTACTCTGCTGAGTTGGCTGATGTGTTGGTTAAAAGCGCACTGTGACTGTGTCTATACACGCCCGACTTCATTTTCTTCACGGATGATGACATTGCGCCGTCGTGAGCTACGTAGTACACGCCGGCTTTTGCGATACTACACAGAAGTCTAACACCATCTAACGTCCTTCCTGGAAAATATTATATTAGGTATGGCCTATGTAGGCTACAGGACAGTCTAATTCGACATCACAGCTGCCGATTTCTCAACAGAATAATGGAGTCGCATTCTGTATGCCCAACCAGGCAGACACGTCGTGCAAGTGCAAAAATGTCTCAGTTTTTACGCGCGATGGCCAATTATCCGTCAGTCAACGCTGCTTCGTGGTGTTATATGCGGACGACATTCTAATAATGGCACCTTCCGTTTGTAATTTACAGCAGCTCGTAAATGCATACCAAGTGGAACTCGATTTATTGGACATGCAAAAGTCAACTTTCGAAAGTCTTCCTGTATGCCTATGTTAAATGTGACAACATTGTGTTGACATCTGACCAGTCTCTACAGTGGGTTGATCAACTACGATATCTTGGTGTATTTATTGTGCGTTCTGTCAAATTCAAGTGTTCGCTGCGTCATGCCAAAAAAATTTCTATCGTTCATCTAACTTGATATTTGGCAAGGTTGGTAGAGCCGATTCCGAGGAAGTGGTTCTTCACCTAATTAAAACAAAATGCTTACCTGTGTTACTGTACGGACTCGAAGTCTGCTCCATAACAAAAGCTGACCAGCGTTCACTTGGCTTTGCAGTCATATACGTTTTTTAATAAAACTATTCTGCACTTCGAACATGGTAATAATTAATGCATGTCTAAGTTACTTTGACTTTAGACTTTCAAGTGAGTTGTTGCTCAAAAGGTACGAGAAATACTTAGTAAAAAAGGCTTTGTCATAGTTGTTGCTGTCGATGCGTGTCGCTGTCGGTGTCCTATTATTTTCTGTGTGAAAGTACGAACTATTCAGCTATATGAACTGTATGAACTGTAATTAGTTAAGTTTTTTTTCTTTTATTTTGTATTTGTATTTGTATTCGTTTACTACCTTTCATGATGAATAAAATGCTTCGCCCGTCTTAGACATGCCGTTCGTCCGTCCGTCACACTCTGTAGCCCTATCAAAACTGTGCAAGCGAATTTTTATTATTGGCTGCCATGGGACTTTAGCTTATCGTGACAAAATTTCGTACCTCTGGGTGAGGTTTTTCACCTCGAACAAGGGCGTCAAAGAGGGGTATCTCCTAAAAAGACGTTATTTTGACGCTATTGGCTCGTATACTGTAAAAACGGTTGCAGATAGGTACTCACATACTGCTTATCGTAAAGCACTGGTGATGGGCTCTCTAGATTTATCGACATCGATGACCTTCAAGGCTTCAACGACCTTAAACCCCTAAAATAGTTTTTAGTGAATTTTTGGCAATTTTTGACTGCAGCGCACATTTCAAGAGTGTATTGCGACGAAATGACTATGGCTGGATATACACCAAGACAACCTGCATACGAAATTTTCATTATTAAACGCAGATTTTAGCAGTCTAAGTGCTGACCACCTAAGTTCAAACAGCCTGCACAGGCGGGCGTCAAAGACGGGTACCACCCTAAAAGTGTTTTTTATCGGTATTGGTTCGTCTAGCGTGAAAACAATTGCAGTTAGGCACAGACATGCTGCTTATCATAACAATCGCTAATGATGAGCTTTTTCATGGTGTCAACATCAATGACCTTGAATGACCTTTAACTCCCAAAATTAGGAATTTTGATGTTTTTTTAACTTTCGGCTGCGGCGCACATTTTAAGAGTAAATTGCGCCAAAATGGCTATAGAGATAGACCTAGACAACCTGAGTAGGATTTTTTTTTATCATAGAACGTTTATTTTTAACAATGTAAATTTCGGTCTCCTAAATTCAATGAGTCTTCCATACAAAAGTCTCAAGTATCTCAAATGTGGGTACTCCTTCAAGATGCATTACTATTATACTGCATGCTGGACACAACTGGCAGGATGACAGGACTGCTGCTATCGCGCGTCACGTGAGCTTTGTCCAAATTACTTGTTTTCACTTAGAGCCGTCCTTTAGGCTACACATCAATTTTCAGCTCTTCGTCTGCAGTCTGAAAATCAACTTCAGTCGCTATTTTGGTGTTAGATATAGGCAAACGTGTCCCAAGGCATGTGGAATACAGGCAGAATGTAATGGACCGTATATATAACGAAACAAACAAACGGTAAAATTACTGGTAACTCGAAACAGCCAAGAAGTGTTCATCTTATTTTCACTGCTTTTTCGTGTACAAAAAAATGTGCTTTTCTCTCCAATATTTTTGCGTATTTTTTGTTTAGTGTAAAAAGTGAGATTACTATTTTACTTTTAAATTACTGATATATTATTATTAATTTATTACTAACCACCGAGTCACATTTCAGTGTTGCATTTTGTAGTTTAAAGACACTCCGAACTAATACGTCGTGTCCGCACAACCTTTGCCTCCCGCGGTTTTAGCATTGCAGCCCCTACAGTTTGGAACTCACTACCCTCTAGCATCCGTTGTTCTACCTCTGCAGACACTTTCCGTCGCCTCCTTAAAACTCACTGCTTCCAGCAGGCCTACTGCTCCACCTAGCGGCTCAGCCAAGTGCTTCAGATTCGGCCACTGGTTGACATTGTGCACTTTGAATATTCACATACTTACTTACTTACTTACTTACTTTTCGTGTCCAGGTAAAGGCAACCGAGGCAGTGCAACGTGAAGCGCAGGCCTTCCATTTTCTACGTACTTTGTTCTGCAACTTGCTTAGGATTTGCTGTACCAGGTAGGCCTACAGCTTGTTATCCAGCATGTTGTACGACAAATTGACGACCAAGCGAAACAAGTGGAGTTTGGGCCAGCCATATATACGCCACGAATCGAGTCGACCGAAGAAGTAATCTACTCACTCGCTGAACGTCGAAGTAATTATCGCACCTTATCGTTCAGCTTTCTGCAAACGTCCGCGAATGTCATGATGCTGAAGAGTGGATTGGCGAACTGGCCGGTGTGCGGCATACTAACACGTACGGTACCGATGAACCGATCTGTCGGCGCCCGCCGTGTTTAGCGCTGTAATATGTTGCGGCGGCGGCGGCGGCTCGTTGATGATACCGCGACCACGGATGGACGATACGGTATGCTCAACGATCGAGCGGCAATCAAGCCCGCTGGTCGGTCGCACGCCATAAATCTGATCGAATCCCGGCGCTCGCGAGCTTGTCCACGTCGCTCGGTCGCCGGAGATTTGCTCGGTCGGATGTTCGTTGTCGGCGTCACATTAAAATGTCTCCTCCATGAAAAATCCGCTCGGGAAGAGATAATCACGGATCTGATATGTCTCCCCCTTATTAAAATATCGCCGGACTTATAAAAAGTCTCCCCTTTATAGGATCGCCCCCCTCCCAGAAGTCTCCCCCGGTCGACAATTTATCGGCAAAAATCCGACCCGCCCGTGCTACAGCCGGCGGGGCGGATTTTTGTCGGTAAATTGTCGGCCGGGGGAGACTTTTCTAAGGGGGATCCTGTAATGGGACATCAGCCAGCGGGATCAGTGACTGCAGCACCGCGCTAGATTGCTACGTACCGACACGCCGGACTACAGTCCTACAGACTTTCGTACAGAGTGTGTGCTAAAATAAGTGACACCAACGTGAAGTAGACTATTTTTGCTCATTACTTATTAAACGCTGACGCGCCAGTTTCGACCGTTCTTCGCGCCGAGACGTGTATTGTTTACAACAGAGCGCCGGTCGTCAATTACATCAGCTTACGAAAGGTGCCATTGCCATTTGAAAACATAACGGAAAAGTTATTCGTCGTTAGGTATTTACGGATCCAGAATTAAACGAACCCGTAGCCTAACTCTGCTGCATAGTTTTACGACACGACTAATGATACGTCAGCAATTTTTTTTAAAATTACAAATAACTTTATACGAATAAATTGTTTAGGTTATATGGATTATCCAATGCAGACATAAAACATGAAAGCCGACGTACGTGCTGTAGATTTTGTTTTTTTTTCATGTGTTCTAAAAACTACATTACACGATGCCTCCATGAGCCTAGAAAGAGACACCGTGGGCCCATAGTAATTTTGTCTACATTCTTATCAAATATTTCAATTCCTTTCACTGACGCTGTCTTCAAGAAATTTGCAATAAAGTTTCATTGAGCATGCCGTTACACCTCAAACAAGTCACTATTAGGATACTTTGTGAAATAGAAAAAAGCGAATGTGTCCTGTATATACCCGTGGGAAATTATTTTGCTAAAATGTGAACTCGCAACTTCGCAAGCAGCAATTGTTACAACAACTGAGCTCTGATAGCAGCATGTTAAAAATACGACAACAGAGATTCGAGGATCAACTAATATCAAACAATCACGTGTCACGTATTGGAACACTGATGGGCCGCCGAAAAAAAGCCCGGCTGTCGCTAAGATAGTCGACCGTATACTGGTTTCAGTGACCTTCATGGTCATCTAAGGTCAATGGTTGTCATGTAATTTGAAAGTCAATATGCGACTTCCTATTAGTGATCAATAGCAACCTAGGCCCTATCTTGCACCGTTTAGCCACAATACATTCGTTACAGACAGACGGACGACAACGTTATACTGATAGCTCGACCGTTATTTAGGTAAGGTCGGCTAAAACGCAAAGTACATGTAAGCCGCTACTACCGCATTGCTCTGATTTTACTGTGAACAGTAACCCCTGTCGTTACGTGCAGTGTGAAGATATAGCTAAAGAAATGATCAGAAATATTGTATAAACTTCGACATTTTTTTCACCTTATAAAAATGAAGCAGACGACTAGATTTTGGACCGACGGTAGAAAATGCGGCGACAAAATCTAGAGAGATACTTAGCGCTGACGGCCCCACTTCCAGACCTAACCAGTCAGTCAAAGCGCAATCTTGAGCGCTGTCGACGAGAGGCAGCGTGCAAATCTTCGTCGAGCGACGTTCGTTTGTTATTAAGCGTGACGCGCGCTGCCCGAGTCTGTTTGCTTCAGCGTCAGGGCCGAGCGAAAGCTGCAGCTAGCGGCCATCGGTCGGTGAGCAGTCGACAGAGGAATGGTTAATTCTGGACTCCACGGACGAACCGGCGGACGGACGGACGACTAATGGACACGATCGACCGACAGCGCGCCCGGGCGCCGGTATCCGGATTAGTGATGCGTCGGCGAGATAAAACGGATTAACGAGCCGGTGTCACATTAAAATGACTCCCGCATGAAAAATCCGCCCGGGGAGAGATAATCACGGATTTGATATGTTTCCCCCTTAGTAAAACATTGCCGGCTGCATAAAGTCTCCCCATTATAAAATCGCTACCCAGAAGTCTCTCCTGGCTGACAATTTACCGGCAAAAATAAGTCCTGGGCGGCCACCGGGCGGGGCGGATTTTTGCCGGTAAATTATCAACCGGGGAAGACTTCTGGGGGGCGATCCTAAAATGGGACACCGGCAGCCGATCGATTCGCTGCAGCGGTCCGCATCGCCCGTCTAGTAGTTCTAGCAGTCAGTCATATCTCTCATCTGTGCTTGACGTGTGACGTCCACACCGCCGCCGCCGCGCCACCGCTAGCATTAGACGCAAATTAATTACGCTCGGCGCGTAGGCAGGCTAATACTGCGCAGAGCTCTCTGTGAGTGACGTAACTGCTGCACGCCTTATCCACCGCGTAGCACACAGACGCGACAAGTGAGTCGAGAAGTGACCGACTTCAGCTCAGCGGCGTTGACAAGGGGAAGGGCAGGGGCCCAGCTCACCAATGTCATTTTTGTTAAAATAGATAAGCTATATGAGGAAAATAATTAAAATTGCTGCCGTCAGATTTTATATTTTAAGGCTGTAATGCATCGAATTCGATTTCGTTCGGAGCTCTACCTCACTGCCCATTCCCCGCTGGGAGAGCTCACAGCACTCCCCCAGACCTCCTAGCTGGAATTTCGGGATTCTACTTCTAAGAGAAAGGAGGAGAAGATAAAAGGAAAAGAAAGAGAGAAGGGTAACGGAGAAAACAGAAAAAAGTAAAAGGAGGAGAGGGGGAGAGAAACGAGGCCTCTATTCGCATATCTGGCTTCGCCACTGGGATGCAACCACGGGCTTAACCATGCAGAAATTTGCAAAAAAGGAGCAGCCAAAACAAGGGATCTGGAGACGGAAATCCAGGGGCTAAAATATTTTCTATCCACTACGGTGGGAAATGTACTCGTGTCGTATCCCCCCTCCAAAAAAGTTGGTCCAAAATTACACTTAAGCCCAGAGCCATTGTCTATTTGGCATACTACCTGTTGAGAATGAACATGAACATGAACTACGAGAACACGGTCATAAATTTGTTTTACTTCAGTGTAATTCTAATCTTTACAAGGCGTCATTTCTTAATAGATGTTTGTTAAGTTTAGTTTAGTTTAGTTTGTGTATTTTAGTTTGGTTTACATTTGCTCCATGTTACATGTCACCACGGAAGTAATTTTGATAGTTTCAAGACTTCATTTCTCAACAGATATGTTCAGTTCAGTTTAGTTTAGTTTATGTTTAGTGCTTGTTTTTATTCGTGTATTTTCTGTGGTGTTATGATTTAGTATTTGCTTATAGCAGTGGTTGATGCACGTTTGTTGTGTTTCAACAAATCAGTCGTTCATTCATTCATATCCTCATACAAGAAAAAGACAGCGGGAGAAAATACAAGATCGGAATCGTATATATCGGTTGAATTTCGCCACAAACCCTGTGGCTACGGAACTGGATGCAATATAGATCAGACCGACAGTTTGTCATGCATCATTTTAATTCAGATAAACTGACCACGGTGACGACGACTGGCGCAGAGGCAGATCCTGCCCTTTTAGCCGACATTATTCCAAAGTGTGATAAATAAAAAATGCTATTTATTTTTGACTGTCTCTAAGAAACATCAGCCTAAATGCGTACTGCATCACAATGAAAAGTTTTTAGCTGTGGCTCAGAACCAAATTAGGCCCGGTTAGTACTTGGATGGGTGACTGTCAACAGCACGGAGCCAGCCAACTAGGTCGACTCAGCCTTCTACCCTCCTTAGGATGGTAAAATGAGTACTGGCGGTGGTCAAGGCCATCGCTAGGGAAGAACGGCGAGTTCTGCGCAACAGTAGGTCCTGTGGCCAGGACTGCAAGCATACTGATCCAGTCGGTTTCTGGCCGACTTGGGCTGTATGCTGGCTTAATTGGGCTCTACCCTCGCCGGCTCAAAGTGCCATCATGGGGATGAGCTCCCGCGCAACGGGCCTAGTTCAGTTTCGCTGCCTAGTGCCTATGCGAAATCTTCTTCTTCAGAACCAAACTGAAATAAATTCATGGCCATTAATTGGTCACTTTACCCTATGTTAGACTAAACTGACCTATTAATTTTTCAATAATCGGCTTTAGAATCAATCAATCAATCATGTTTACTGAACTGGACATGCACATAGAACAGTGGCGTAGTGAACTGGCTCTACTATGTAGAACGTGAACTGGGCCCCTCAACCCTTTCCGCTTCCTTCCGTATACTTCTCCTCTTCTCTTACTCCTTTCTCCCCTTAACAGTAGGACCCCTAAAATTGAGCTACGGAGTCTGGAAGAGATGCGAGCTTCTTCAGCGGGATATGGGACAAAGTCCCAGCCGAAATCGAATTTGGAGTACTACGGTATATCTGTAAAATATGACATCTGATGGCAACAATTTTACCTTTTTCCTGAGAATCAACTGACCAAATTTACAGCAGTTTAAACGCGTGCTTTTCTTGTCTGGAGTATTTGGTGGGGGACCCTGCGCCCCCACCCCCCGTCTACGCCACTGACATAGAATACGAATACAAAGTCCGGATCGTCGGCGTCGTGGTCGTCGGCATAAATTCAAGCAAACATTATTCAACAAAAATGCCACGACGCACGTCGCACGTTTCAGTCAGTTTAATTGCATCTAAGAACGCCGCAGCGAGAATGGACACGAATTCGTCTGTATCACAGTCAGCGACGATGCTAGCGACGGCCGCACAGCGACGCCGCAGCGACATCTGACGGACGAACACAGAAACGACGCAGTCCCGCCTTAGACCACCCGCATCGTCGTACGTCGACAACAGCCGGTAGACGCCGGCCAAGTTCCCGCCGCCTTCGGCATCGTTGCCATGGAAAGCGGCCGCGACGAGCGACGGCAGCAGGGCGCGCCGTAGCAGCGCCTCCGGGACCTGGAAGCAATGGAAAAGTCTCGCTAGTTCACAGAGCTCGTCGAGCGGCGCCGGGGCTGCTGGAGAAGCGCCGGCGCCGGCGTGGAGCCACGTCACCAGCGTCCGGAAAGCACCGGACTCGGCGTCACGGATGCGGATCCGGCGCTCCGTGGACTCGCGGAATGATCCACTGAGCATCGCGGCGAACACATCCGAGCTACGTGACATCACCCGGCGCGAAGCACTGACGAGTGATCCGTCGTCTAGCACGAATATCAGATCATCTCCGTCATCGCCTGCAGCACAGATGTAGCAAAAATGTTGCAGGATAAAATACCGTACAACAAAAAAAGGTTAAAATTGAATAATAAACGTTCTATTCTATAATATTCGTTGAATAATAAACTTTAGCCCTAATTTGTTCAACAGTTTCAACATCTTCTTTATACCTTATGTTGTCAGTGCAGTATATCTGGAACCAAAGAAAGAGAGAAAGTTCAATTCAAACGTGTCGTCACAAGACCAAGTGGCCTATCACTGGACTAACTAAGTCAGTGATTTTCAACCGGGGTTCCGCGGAACCCAAGGGTTCCGCAAGCATATGCTAGGGGTTCCGCGGCTGGTCAGTAAAAAAATAAAAAAATAACCTAGAGTGCGAAATTACGTCAAACCAAGCCATAAAAGTAGGCCTATAGGCCTCCTACTAGGCACCAAATACTTATTCCAAATTAGCGCCTCTAACCGTTTACTTTAGCATACAGTGTTGAATATTTTTCTTCTTGTTATCAATGTTAGAGAATATTTGCATTTAAGATCAAACACTAACAATTATGAGTGTCAGTATTATGAAATCATGTGTTTATTTATTAAAAGCCTTTCATTTCTTGAAACACTCTGCTTGAAAAATGTAAAAAAGCTTCACCCATCAACGCAAGTGGCTGGGGGTCCAGACCCCCTGAGCTGTCCCTGGGTGTAAAAAAGCAAAAGTACAAGATCCAACGATAATGTTTGTGCCGTTGGCGACTACCTTGTAAGGTGCTTTTGGTTATGGATAAAATAAAATTGCTAAATAATATTATCTAATACGGTCAAATTAAACAAGTCTTTTGCCTGCTGCTTTATCGTCAGCGTCTGAGAAATATGCCACAGAGTTCAGACTCTCACAGGTTCTCTGTTTCTTGACTTCACTGGGGACATCAGTTCCCAGACACCCTAAAAATTCCACTTTGCCTACACCGCTGAACTCGTTTATCATTGCATGGGGTTCCGTGAGTGATTGTCACACTCATGTAGAGTTCCGCTGCAGTAAAAAGGTAACACTGAAATAAGTAAACTACCAACACTAAAAAGTGCATCAGAAGTTCTTGATAAAATTTTTAATAAACGGTGTTTTAAGTAAATAAAAAATGTAAAATTTAATTTAAATATAAATAAAAAATGTTGATAAAAATTAAAAAAAAACGTTAAAAACGTAAAAAAGGTCGCAGGAATAAAAAAAACGTAGAAAATGCGGATTACATCTATGCTCTGCAGCATCGACGACCGTAGGACCACCACCACGTTCTGATATGAAGTAAGAATCCTCCAGCCAAGCAGAGTCAGACGTGCTGAGAGGGAGCGACCGAGCAAGATGTGACAACGCCAGGACTGCGGCGGGAAAGAACGGCGAGCCGGAAGACCGAATCACCATCATCAGAATGTCAACGCCACCCATCTCGGCCAGGTACTTGACACGCATCTCACTGTTCCTGAACACCACCACCGACCAACACAGATGGATGCAACCAATCACACAATCACACAATCAGCAGTGCAGGCGTATTCTGGGTTTTAAAAAAGTATGCGGGACAGCAAACTCCAATTTTCCGACAAAATTCCGACACAGAGCTGAAAATTTCCGACAGAAGAGGTTATAACTGCTCAAGATTTTCAATTTTGTCCCGAAATTTGGGTTTTAACTCTCGAATGTTGCGTTTTTGGACAAAAGTTTTCCATCAACAAGATTTTCTGACAATCTTTCTTACAGCCCAAAATTTCGGGGCATTTGCTCAGGATTTCCCTACCGCAGCCAGGACGCCATCATTGTCAACCAGAATTGCTTTATTAGCAGAACTGTACTTCAGCGCTAAACTGTAATGCAAATGATAATCCCCAGGTTTGATTTTCTGATAAGAAATTATTACAAATTTGCAAAAACTTAGCCATACAACAGCAGCTGACATAGTTATGATGCGTCAATAGTCATTTTCTACAACACACACTTTCATGCAACATCTATTCTCTATACCATAGAACACTAGAATCTAATGATTCGGTGCTGGCTGTCTAAGCTGTCTTAAGTCGCATCTGAAGGTAATGCCACTGGTTCCGTGTTTCTATTCATGGGCTTCGAGCTTAACATTGAAATAACCAGAAAGAAATGACTGCCCGGAATGACGGATGGTATTACTTTACCAAAGCACAGTAAGAAAGTAAACAGAATGGAACAAATAAAAAATTAATCACAATTACCACACTGTACAACATACCTGATATAACAAAATCACAAAATCAGGCATGGCAAACTGCAACTTGCAAGACAACTATTTTCTCATATGAAATTTTATAATAACATCTGCGAACAATCATTTGGACAACTACTATCCAGGTTCAACAGGGTTAGGCAGCTCTGCCCAAAAGTAATAATGGTTGCAAAATGCAGATGCTGGATGAGTAATTTTCACAAAATGGATGCCCTTCAAAACAACAGTAAACAACCTCAAAACACCAGGCTTTAACAACTACTAAGAATATCAATTGCATTCAGAAAAAAATACGAACCGACAGAGAATGCAGAGTGATATGACGCATATTTCACGCTGACGTCGACTGCCTCTCAACAGCATGTGAGATATCTCTCCCTGACCATATCCGGAAATGGCAATCACCGACAGATTTGCTATAATTTCACCGCACAGTTCTGCCACAACACATTTCTGCGAGCGTTCAGTTTCATCTGATTTGGTACCACTATTACTGACTTGGCTAGAGATCGAACAGGTTGAGTGGTTGCCCTTTCTCTTGGAAAAGATTCCAGTCATTTTCAATTTGCTACTTCTTTCCTGCATGAAGGATTGTGAACCCTCACCAGAAACTGTATGGTTGACAAGATCAGAGTTTACACAGATGTCATTTTGATGACCCTGGCAAAAACATGTGGATTTTCTGCTGTTGTCTGACAGCCAGTCTGGTTCCATTCGCCACGCAGCGTGTAGTGGGAACAGACAAAGTACAGCACGCTGAAAGCCAACCAGACAGCGTGACAGACGCAGCAGTGTCTTGCCAGCCGCCGGCAATGGATTGTCGACTAACATGGTGTAATCCAGCAGACCACAGACTGTTCCCGCATTCAACATGTGAGCAACTGTCTCCGTGGAATGTGAAATGCGTGACAGAAGAGTCAGAATATTCCGCTCCGTAACTCGGCCTATATTCCGACAACGAGCGGAGCATGCTGATGACGTATCTGATGTTGCAGTCTCCGTATCTAAACCTACCTCACTACTGCTAGCATCATCAGCTAGGCCTTGCACAGACTGTGGAACACTCTGAGCATCACAATTATTATCACACGCGATGCCTGAATTTTGCACATCTTCAGATGGCAAGGCTTCCAAGTCACTGGCATCTGTTGTGCAGGATTTATTATTGACTTCAGCAGCGACATCAGTGCATTGAAGCTTGCGTCGCACAGACAGCCTAGCATTGTCTCCGCTGCTGCGTCGCCGCTTCTTTGTCCGACAAGATGCAAGACGTGGCGGGTCAGTTTCAATAGACGCATACATCGTCTGTGCAATGTCAAACAGCCGAGAAAACTTTCTCTCATCCTGCCTTCTGCGCTGGAAAGATTCCACATCAAATTCATCGTCAGAACGCTCATCTTTGGAGTCTCCCTCTTCATTACTATCTTCCAACTTACTCTGGGCTGTTGATACATCACCATCAATTTTACCTCCTTCACTGATGCCATTTACACGTGACAACAGTTTGTCTGAAGTGCCTATGTTATCACGCTGTTGTCCTGTACTACATGCGTCGATAACATACGCTGGTAGTTCTGCACTGACAGCATTTTCAGCCAAATGCTCGTTAACACTGGTCTCTGAATGTGCATCGATAACTGAATAGCAATGTGCCTGACTACCAGATATATGACTTGCAGCTGCAGCTTTCAACTCATCGTCCGAGCACTGACACCCGGAGACTGACACCAGTTGAACTTCATCCACATCAGAGAAAGACAGAGGACTGCACGCTCCATCGGCGTACACGTAGGAACTGTTGCTGAACGGACTATACATTCCACTGCCAGCTGAATCCAGTGACCAAGCGGGACTCACTCCGGGACTCTTCTGCGGACTGGAAGTTCCACACAGTGATGACGACCAACTCCGAACACTGTGCAATCCATCTGAACAACTGCTAGCTGGACTGACAGATCCAGGACACACAGCGGCGGATGAGAAATGCTCAGCATACAGCAGTGCACCTTCCCAAATGTTTCTCGGACTGTGTCCCCCACCAGTACTTTTATCCTCCGCCTTGTCTGCAGCCAGCTCCATGCGCCAAGCCGACACAGCTTTGTACGTTGGACTGTTAATACTGTAGCAAGACGGTTTCGACACAGTTTCAACTGGCTCAGAAACAACAGGTTCATCACCAACAAACACCAGTTTATCTTCACTAGGGTCATCATCATTTAACTGATCTGCCTCCACTACCAAGGTGCCTACTGCAGACGATGTGTCTAGAACTGCAGTATCAGTACTGTCATTACCTATGCTGAAGTCTACAAAATAATCACGGCTTAATAAGTCACTGTTTTGCTTCACTTCGGTATGAAGCGGGAAACTAGTTGACTGATCAGCAGTTGTAATGACTAAATCGTCATCTAAATATTCCGAAACTGAATACGCTGTCTCACTTAGATCCGCTCTGAATGAAGCATAAATATCAAACGAATCGAGCCCAATAAAATCTGGTCTTTTTGCTATTCCAGCTGCATGATAAAGATGTGAGACCAGAGTAGGAACGAGACGATTATGAAGCAAAACGGCAATGCTTGCATCATCGTATATGAAGCAGACCAAAGCACTGATAATGCGATCGTGAATATTTTCCAATCCGCTGTTCGAGAGCAGATTGATCAGTAAAGGCAGTCCTCCCTGTTCGCGAATCTTGATTTGGTTATTTGCGTCTCTGCAGCACTGGCAGAGGGCATCAACTGTGTTGAGATACTTGTATGGCAAAGTCCCATCAGAACTGACTTCTTCTTCTTCTAGCCGATGGACAAAATATTCAACAGCACCCGCTCGACCGAGATAAGGCCGAAGATTGGGAGCATGTGATGCTACTGATAGCAGCAGAGACACTGCAGAATTGGCAACATCGATGGTGTCTGTGTGTGAAGTCACGGCAACGAGTGAATCAACTGCTGCCTCTGAAACCAGCTGACGAACTGCTTCCTCTGAACAGCTGCACAAACCAACTGCATAAAGTGAAGTGTAGATTTATATAGCGCATACTCAAAAAAACTCTAATGTGCTTAATACATTTTGTCATCAATATTTCGCAAAAATGTATGTGTTCAGCTGACGTTTGAAAGTATCGAGACTCAGTTCTGGGTCAGGAAGACTGTCTGGCAGCGAATTCCAAGTCGATGGGCTCGCCACAGAAAAGCGCCGACGACCGAAACAGTTCAATCCATAGCGTGGTACGACCAACTTCCGCTGAGTGACAGAACGCAGATGTTGACGGCCAGTGACTTCTGCTGTGAGTGTACAACTGTCAATTAAGTACAGCGAAGCAGTTCCATGGAGACATCGATACATGAGCACTGCAAGCTTAAATCGTACTCGATCGGTGACATCAAGTCAGTGGAGCTCATCATGCATTAGTTGCGACAAACCACTGTCATACTTCCGTCATGCAAACAGTCAAACAAAAGTGTACGTTATCGACTCAAATATATCCAAGTTCCAAGTTTGAAGTTTGCATGCGAAGCAAGGCAGCCAGTGCTGCCCCATAAGCTTAAGCCTCTTGCACGTTATATCAAAATGCTTTCTTTGATATAAAAATTATAAGAAAAGTCGTGACGCAGCAAAAACTAAACAACTGAGTATTGCACGATAGCTAACAACACAGCAAAAATACCAAAAAATGCAGTTTAAATGTTCAGCCAACTTTACATTTATTAGATTTAAAATGAAACACAAAAAAAAACAAAATTCTTTAATGTTCTGATAATATTAGACTGAGTTACACAATGAACAACAAAAGCACAAGGTAACAGTTTGTTGCGGTGCTGCCTGATAAAATAACAAATGCACGCATGTGTTAACATTTACATCATAAGATATATACACTGTGTCCCAAAAAAACATCCCCGACATTTTCGACTGTAACTTAAAAACCAATCATCAGATTTTGACAATTTTTGATACGAACATTTCTGACACAACTTGCCATCAAATGACCATTCAGTTTTCCACCTCACCCAACGTTTGTTTCTGCACTACCTGGGGAAAACCCAACCAGCGAAATATCACTTTTTTATCCAATGTGATATGATTGCTTAATTAACATAATGCGTAAAAACACATTTTATTCACATTTCTGACACTTTGGCTGACAATTCATTTAACTGTACATTTTTCAACTGACTGTAGTAAAATTGCTTGAAGTGGTAGCCCACTATGTGAACACAGGCAAGGTGACCTTTCTACATTCATTGATAGCAGTATCAATAAAATTCTGCTCCAGACCAATCCAGGCCGTACCAGTCGCTTCTTGACTTCACAAACATTCCAAAACTTCATCTTGTAGTCACACTGCTGCATAACAGTCAAACCTTGTAATAGACCGACTGTTGGGGCCCAAAAATTAGGTCAGACGGAATTTATGAACGTTTTTTCATTCGTTTCAACACGTATTATGCTTGGTCTCCTTTCCCCAGGTAGTGCAAAAGCAGACGTTGGGTGAGGTGGAAACTAAAACACTTGTTTAATAGCCAGTTATGTCAGAAATTTTTCTGCCAAAAACTATTAAAATCTGTTAATCTTTCTTTAAGTTACGATCAATAATGTCAGGGATGTTTTTTCAGGTTTTCTGTTTATTTCAACACATATTTCGCGTGATCTGCTTTCCCTAGGTAGTGCAAAAGCACACATTGGGTGAGGTGGGAAACTAAATGGTCATCTGATGTCAGGTTGTGTCAGAAATATTCGTACCAAAAATTATCAAAATCTGATAATTTGTTTTCAAGTTACAGCCAAAAATGTCGGGGATGTTTTTTTTGGGACACAGTGTAGAATTCCACTTGTCTACAGCATGGGTATAAAAAGTGGAATGTACATGCATTCTGTAAACTGGGCAAATAAGCACTTTCAGAGAATAATAGCCTCGACTGACGCAGTGAGGGCGGTCATGTTATAGATTTTATCAGCATAATGAAATAATGAAATCATGCTTCAAAATTGTTATGGGACACTCACAAACCCCAGAAAGTAACACATGAACCTGGCAGTCTCATCTATTAACAATAACCATAAACGTGATGTCCTTTCCTAGCTACAAGACCCATGGGGTAGCACTGAGACACGTTTCGCACTTTTTTTCTCTGAGAATCTCACTTCTACAGCTCAGTAGTTCTCACTAGTTCTCACGAAAAGTGTGAAACGCGCAAGTAAGAATTCTACGAGAATTCTAACATAGCCAATTTGACGTAACTCACAAGCAAGTGGGTGGAGCCAGCGTAACGTAGCAAAGGAAAATCTTGCTCACAATTTCTCAGAGAATCTCAGAAAAGTAGAAAGTGCGAAATGCGCCTCTAAGTTAGAATTTCTGAGATTCTCAGAGAAAAAAGTGTGAAACGTGCCTCTGAGCTCTGTTTCCTTAGCTTCAGCCAGACACTAGTTTACACTCTGAGACCACGAATGCGGCACTAGTGCATTGCACGGTGTGCCTGTTTACACCTCAGCTTTTGCTGTTTTTGCTGGTGCTCATTGTGCCTACGCCAGGAGAGATGGTGAGGCTGAGTTGATAATAATAACCACATCTAATTTATCATACCATAGCCTAACACAGAACACATGTATGTTTTTGTTATCTGTCTCTTTAATGCTGTGGGCCACATGGCAACCCTTCATGAGTTGTAGTGGTCCAAAGACCAGTGAGACCAGATATGCACAGTACTGTATGCTGTAAATGTAGCCAAGAGAGAGTCAAACGTACGTTTCCGCAGCTGAAGCCCGTTCTTCGGCTCTCTCCAGCTCAGCCTCTGTAACCTGAAGTCTACGCACAACCTGCATTAACAACCAACCATGGCAGATTTTGATCAACAACCTCCTACCTGAACTTGTCCATTAATCTGACATTCATCCACAACACAGAATTTGGTTCTAGCATAAACTGGCTACAACCGCAGTCTGCCATGTGAAAACTGAAGTCCTAACAGCATTTGAGCAATGCTGCTGTTACTAATGCAAAATGAAAGTGCTGCAAAATACTTCTGCAAATCTTGCACAACTTTTTCTGCAATATCGAACACATGTTGAAAAGTGGTATTATGTGGTTAAGGGCAAAAAACATTTTATTCAGTAAAAATCACATCCTAAGCTAAGCGTTTTTTCAAATGTCTTCTTCTACGCATAGCAACACAGAATCTTACAACACAGTCATGTGTTAGTTATCAACAATGATGACATAAGAAGCAAAAAAGCAGAAAATATCCAAACATCATTGACCTCTTCGTAGTTTCTTTCAGCCTCTACTGCAACAGACTTTGCCTTCCTCAGTTCATCCTCAAGCATCGAAATCTTGTCATCATCCATGTTCTGACGACTCTCCAATGTACGCCGCGATCTTACCAGCCATACATGCAACTTGTCATCGTCGATGTCCACAGACATGCCACAGCATGAAAAGACAAAAGTCTGATAATGACTCTCAACGTCAAACAAAAAGCATAATACTGTAGGTGCATTTCACACTGCCAGAACCAAGTTTAGAATGGTCAAAAAGTAAATAGAAATGTCACAATCTTTTGTAAGTTAATCAGTTGACATTGAAGCAGAATGAAATAAAATGCACATATGCATGCACAGAGATGTTGACGTTTCCATATGAAGTAACATTTGTTGCCTCGTGGACAAAAAGAGATGTAATGCAGCAGCTAAAAAGTGCCACTGTACCCTTGATGTTTGAAGTAAATTCCTACGTTTTGAGTTTGGGGTCCTGCCGACCGAATATCCAAAAAAATAAAAAAATCCTACTTGACAAATTATAGATCATTTCAAAGAAATGCACACGGTGATGAAAATGTTAAGAATATAAGGGGTGCTAGCAACTGTAATGCAGGCCCAACAGGCAGATAATGCAGTTTTCAGTAACCTTTCATGTTCATCAACGACCTTTGATGCTTCGTCGAGACTTGCAACGACCGTCTTGAGCCGACTCTCCAGCTGTTCATTGCTGTCCTCCAGCAGACGAACTTTACGACTCAGAGACTGCACTTCATTCTGTGCCTAACAGTCACAGCATGACAACAAATCTGTAAGCTTAACATCAGCAAATCCCCAATGCAACACACCTGTCACCAGTCACAGAATATTCTTACATATTTTTGATGCGTTGTTTCATCCCACTCTGACGATAAGCACACTAAAATACCAATTTTTCATTACACCAAAAGGCAGCAAAAATATAACACATGGCACCACAATAATTGAAAAAATGGACCTGATTAGGCCTAAAACGGCAAGATCACAGTACTGAAACTAGAACATCAAGTACGCAACAGTACATTCATTTCATACACTATTACTTTTCTCGTACGCACTGTCAACAGCGTGTTTCCATATATTCTTTTATTTATATGCAGAAATGCTAGCCTCGTTGCGCTGTTCCCTTTCGACCTCCAGTTCGCGACACTTGTCATCGTAGTTGTCTTTACATCGATCCAGTTCGTCGCGCAAGGTCTGCATCCTCTGCTTCAAGTTCGCCAGCACGTTCGCTCCACCGGCGTTTGCCATCGCTGCTATATCGACTCGGAAACGATTAGCGAAGGATTTCAGTAGAAAATCGACGAAAACGACCACGATTCAACGTAATCAACAACACCGGTTCACGAGTACGAGCAAATGTCGCTTGATGTCGCTAGCAGTGCGCATTGCTGGGCGGGTCCAGGCGGGTCAGCTGTCACTCATTCACCTGCAGGCTGTGATGATTGCATTTACCTGCACCACGTGACCACGCACCTTGCCTCTTACTTTTACTACGCCTTGCCAGCTCGTAGTAAGTAGACCTGCGAGTCGGGTCGAGTAAGTCGACTTGAGTCGACTTGGGTTTTTACGCGCGAAAGCAGCTCCATCGCAATTCTGTCTGTCCGTCCGTCTGTCTGTCTGTCTGTCACGCGGGTGGATCAAACGTCAATAGGCCGATAAGGTCATCTGGCATTCTGCGTGGTCACTGGAGAGTCAGGAAAGTGTCCTTGGTGACTGGAACGATGAGGAAATGTTTTGACTTTAAAGAGCTGCATGAGGTCGGTGTCCGACATCGCGCATTCTGTGAATCCGTCACAGTCAATTACGCTAATGACCGCTTAGTTGGCGTCTTCGCCACGCACGCACCGCCGACTACAGACGATGTTATCGCGATTACTGCCCCACCCACATAACGACCTCTGCTGCGTTGGGACTGTTTTAGGTTCCTACAGCGCTCATACAGAGGGGTAGGTTCAGAAAATAAATGAATAAAAATCACGCAGCCTTCAGTTCACGGTTCTATAGCAGACACTTCTGGCTACAAAGTCGTTGAAGCACTTAGCATAGTGCCAACTAGAACCGACGCTATCGTCGAATATCTGACGGTGGAGTCACAAATGACCCCCATGTGCAAACGGACTGTTTATTTAAAGTGCAGCTTGATCTATTTTGGGCACAACAAGAAGTTATGTGTGATTGGACCGCCGAATTAACTGGATCCGTTTGTCTACATTACTGGTTTACACTTAGTTTAAGCTTACAGCCATAAGTTTCATAACGCAGGGCTTGGCGCTTGGCTGCAGTGAAGAGAGAACGCAAAGTATGCGAGCCACTGTGAGTGTGAGCATAGGACACCGGGGCCAGCAGGCGAGCATTGCGAGGCCATATATAGCCAGCTAGGTACACCTGGGCAGGTAAACCTACCGGTATTGGCTTCGCCCAGCGCGATATTATACCTGGCTTGTTTACTATCGCAGCACCGTGCAGGAGTTGTTGATTCGCTGGTATGTCGTCACTATCTCTCACGCACGGAATGAATTTTTGCCAAGAGGTTAATCGCTGAGAGATTTCAGCAACATTTTCGTCATCGAGCGACATTTCGATCGGAAACTGTAGGCCTACTTAAAAGCACAAGAGGTACGTTTAATATTGCTGACACACCTATCTACCGGTCACCTATCTGCGGTATAGACAGCGTTAGTTTGCGCAGATAACCGCATATCATGATGTTGATGAATAAATGACGTGCTGGTAAGAGAGCTTAGAGGCATGGGCGATTGGAGCAATTTTCCACTGGGGGAGGAGGTAGAGGCGCCGCGATCGCCGAGAACGAAACGCCACAGGCGTCGAGTGGGACCTTTCTCCGTACCACCCTGATCGACTGGGGGTCTGGGAGAACGTCCTGAGCTCAGAGAGTCCAGGCCCCATTGGACCGGTGTTTGGCTTTTTCGCCCCTTTGCCGGTTCGCCACCTGGCTCATTCACCCCTGGTTCTTTCGCCCCCTTGCTCTTTCATCCCCTGGCTGATTCGTCCCCTCACCTTGGACGATTCGCCCACCCTCGTTGAATATACCGGTGATTCGTTATCGAGGCTTGTGTTTCAGTTTACAGAAAGACAACAAGTAAGTATGTCGTCACGTTACTGATTAATAGTTACTTCAGTTAACGTTATAACTGACAAAAAAACTGCATAATAATTATCGTCTGTGCATGCTTCACTTAGGTTTTTGTCTTTTTTGAAGTCGACTGAAGGCTTACATTCGGTTTGGTGTGGACGCTTCGATGTGTGAATGACTTTAAAAGGTGTTAAAGACCGCTTGTGTTTGAAGTCAACTCCCCAGTATTCTACGCGCTCTATGTGTCAACGTCGGCCTTCCTTTGAAATGAATTATTCTTACAGGTATAGGCCTACTTGGATCTAGGCCTAATAACCGCTTGATGAACGCCTATATAGATCTACAGACAGCGTCAGACATCAATGCAAAATGCAAACATTCAATAACGCGAGAAAACGTATAAGGTGTCTCTGATTCTCTGTATTATAAAATACATGTAGCCATTATAGGCCTAATGATTTTATTGCATAATTGAACAAAGCATTAAACATTCACACAATCGTTTATTTTCATCATCATACATAATCCGTCTACGCCTAAAGACAAATATTACGTATAAACCTCGATGTTGAATTAACCTTATTCACCGGCGGCGAATCGTCTAAGGTGAGGGGACGAA
>Ga0209367_1000806_pt1 | contig 35015 bp, 16 predicted proteins | sample WorMetLIZISLAND2_FD_187412 | JGI IMG/M metagenome (GOLD analysis project Ga0209367, IMG submission 187412) | Marine gutless worms symbiont microbial communities from Max Planck institute for Marine Microbiology, Germany - Olavius geniculatus... ... | reverse complement strand
GAGGGGGAAAGAGGAGAGGAGAAGGGAAAAGGGAAGGAGGAGGAAATGAGGGGAGGGGGAAAGGAAGAGGGAGAGAGTGGACCCCCCCAAGGATTTTGTGAAATGACGCCACTGTGCTGACGTCATTGTGTGCTGCGAGTACTAACTGGTTTGTTGCATTCGGTGCTGACAGACTTGCTGAATAGCTGCCCTGCGTCGACGGCAAACTTTATCTGGTTTACTGATGACAAACTGTTCAAGTTTTAACACTGTACCACAAAAATGCCCAAAACGATCACTTTCACACACTTATGGGGATAGCTTAACTTTTACACCTATCAGCAACACAGTGCATTAGCACACTCCGCTTAAGAGATGGATGAGTTTTTGGATTGCGAGACACCTGATTTTATGCCTCCATGTTGCTAAGTGCTGACATGCTGAACATTTTTTATCAGTAAACCAGATAAAGTTCACCACCGAAGCAGGGTAGCTACTGACAGAACCAGTTGAGACAAGTCAGTTTGTACTCACGATACATTATGACGTCAGCGTTTCATTACGACTAGCAAAGAATATTTAACTAACAGCCACATTTTGTTGAAATAATTTGAACTTGTATTTCTTCAGCTACATCTGGTAAAAATTTCATGCAAATTGATCACCATTCGACTGAGTTATAAAAGAAACAAAAAGGGTGCCCTTTTTGCGAAACACCATGTAGTCTTGGAAACCTGGAAATTAAAGCTGAAAATCCTGGATAATGGAGGAATTTACATGGGGTTCAAGATAAACAACATGTAACACAAACATAGCACATACTGACATACAATGATGAAATGAATATATAAATATTTGGCATTCTATATGACTCATGAAACACTTTGTGTATTGAAATACGCTCTGCATGTGCAGTGAGTAACTCTCTGTTTGTCTTTATATTCAGACGTTGGTGGGCTCCAAGAAGGTCCAGGAAAAACATTTCGACAGTCCCAAAAAGTTCAAGAAAAGTCCCGTATATTTTTCACAGTGAATTGTTTAGATGTGTGACCTTCATAAGTGTTGACGGCTTCTAGGTTCATTGCATGTCGAATGACGTGATATTCATCACAGACGCCGTTGGCCCCGAGCATGTCCCGTGCCAAGCGTGCAATGTCCAGAGCCTTGCCACAGTTGTTCCGTTTCACCAATGATATCATCTCAGGCACATCCCTTATAAATACATGCACACACACGATTAGCAGCAGTAGTAGTAGTAGTAGTAGAAGCAGCAGCAGCAGCAGCGGTGCAGCTTCAACCTTGGCATCACCATTCTGGCTCTGGCCTCGTTCTCAGTCTAAAAAAGTTTGGCCACATTTAACTTCACTGACATGCACGTACTGGGCACGACAAAGCGGAGCAAAACTTGGCAACCATTATTTTGTTAAAACTGTATTAAACAGAATACGAATCCTGCTGGAATTTTGCCTCAATCTTTATCAAGTAAAGGTCGTCCTTCCCCCAGTTTTGGTCGTGGTCCGCTGTCCGGTTTCAAAAAAAGAAGTAAAAAGTAAAAACAAAAAGTACAAAAAACAAATCAAAAACACAAGTAACAATAAAAAGAGACACTTACATGCCTTTGTCACGAAGTCGGCCAACTTGTAAACAAGCTTGTTGCCCTAACGCTATTTCCGTCAACATGTCTGCCAGTTTCTTCTGCACGAGCTGATTCTTGGCCAAAGGTCGTCCAAACTGAGGTCTACAGATAATCACAAATAATGCCAAAAACAATCTACCACAATTTATATAGCAAACATTACCAAAAGCCCCTAATGCACTGTGTACAACAGCAAAAAGAATGTCTTCAAGGTAGGTCCAAAAATGGTTGTAGTTTGAAGACCATCACGTAAATAAACCAACAATTATGCAAAAGTTAGGTGTAATTTCATAATAAAGCTTCAACCAAGTTCATAACTCAAGCTAATGAATATACAGGGTGGGCCAAAGAATGGCACAATTGTTTTATTGGCTAATAACTTCATCAAATATTAGCCGATTTTCCAAATTGTTTCACTGTCAGAATCAGGAGAAAATTGGTAGTAAAAATGTCACCAAAGATCCCAACACACCTTATATGTGTTGCTACACTACCTTGTAAAATGTCAGACATTGCACTCAAGCTGGTGATGACACTGACTTATTGCGTGATCATGTTGATAAGCCTGACCTGTGGCCCCAAAACAGTCCGGACTTAAATTCGGTCAATTATGCTGTTTGGAATGTTCTTCAACAGACGGCCTATCAATGTTGACGATTCATGACAGTCAATCAGCTAAAGCAAGCAATCGTCGCTGAGTGGGGCAAACTGCCACAGCGTTTGGTTATTCGCGCCATTGGTCAGTGGCGTCGCCGTCTTGGATGTGTCGCTCAGCAGCAAAGCGGACATGATGAACATCCGATGTAAAAACTGCGAGATGTGACAGCTACTTGGACAATAACTGAGAAAATAAACAGATTGATTTCTGTTGTTAATGTCTTACAATGTGTTGTTTTCAATTGTTGCTTATAAGGCACTGATATTTCACTAGGTAATGTAGTGACTCATTTCAGGTGTTGTGAGATCTTTAGTGACAATGTTACTACAAATTTTTTCTGATTTTGACAGTAAAAAACACTGAAAATTGGTTAATATTTGACAAAGTTATAGGCATATAAAAACATTGCGCCATTTTGTTGGGCCACCCTGTAATCTACTAATTAGTATTTTTACCAGTTTTAATTAAAAAGTTTAGAACGGGCAACTAAATATGAGTAACTAAAAAAAATTAACAATGATAACAGTGACAACGACGATGATAATTGCAAAACCTGATTGTTTTGGTAAAAATACCTGTCCATAGTATACTGTCGTGCCATGTTCAGACAGAACTCTGCTGCACCAAGAACACCCCACGATATACCATAGCGGGCACTGTTTAGACATCCAAACGGACCCTGGCCATCACAAACAACATTTGCTAAATAAACTGAAAGTGTCGGTAATAAACATTAAAAAACCGATTCACTATTTATTTGCATGCTAGTTCAAAACACTCATATTTCACAAAGTAATACAGTGGCACATTTAAGGTGTGGCATGATCTTCAATGAAAGTTTTATTGCAAAATGTAAACTGAGTATCCGAGCAAAAAATTGAAAATCAATCAATATTTAGCAGAGATATGATGTCATGTTTTTCTGCTGTTACTGCATATTATTTAGCACAGATGCAGGCAACAAAATAAGAAAAATACATCACAGACAACACGGGCATTTTCGCTGAGGCCAAACCAAGATGAGACATTTTGGGTTTGAGACTAGACAAAGACTAAGACATTGCAGTCTCTGAGACCTCGATCAAAAAATGTGCTGAAAACCACTGAACACCACAGACATACAGAGATATATCCAGTTTATTTTACAGCAAAGTACAAGACTACACAGCCTTAATAGAGTATGCCAAACGTACCGCTAAGCCGGTGACATTTAATAACAAGTTATCGGCCGGAACCTCAACATTGTCCATTGATATAAGTCCAGTAATGCTGGCTCTCAACGAAAACTTTCCCTCAATCTTTGGCGTTGTCAAGCCCTTCATGCCCCGCTCCAGGATAAACCCACGGATACGGTTTTCAACGTCGTCAGCCTTTGCCCATATGATAAACACGTCGGCAATAGGCGAGTTTGTTATCCTGCACAACATAGAAGCAGAATTTACAAGCCTGCCAAGACTTTGTAGCAGCACTTAATTCGCAATAAAAATACTCTTAAATATAATATTTGTAATGTGCCTTTTTCAGAAAATAGGCAAATAATTTTGTAATTAGCTAACATGTATTGTGAGTCAAAAAATGCCATCAAAAGTTTAGCCATATTTTTGCTGAATATCAACCGGTTGTGAAAAAAAATTCACCAGCACTTTCAACAAAAAATATGTGATAAAACTGTTACCAAAGGTCCCGCTGGATCGCAAACACGTCGCTACACTACCTTGTGAAACATGAAGGTTACCAACAAGCATGCTTTGTGTGCACTGAGCCACAACGTTGCATAATTAATTTGGTAGTGACCATTAATTACTTTTATTTTCCAATTCTAAACCAAGTTTGTGAAACTTTCTGACATAAATGGCTATCTTCTTAAATCAACTGACTACTTCACCAATCGGCAAAACTCCACTGCAACACAAAAATATTCGATAGATGTGGTATAACCAATTTTACTAAACATTCAAAACACAGTAATAAACGTTTTCACACATTAAATAATCCAAGTTGTGAAATTAAAGAAAAGATGCTGCAGTAAGCCACAAAATTTGGCAAACTGGCCTGGGAAAAACTGCGGTCCTTACCATTAAAAGAAAGATATTAATGCAATTATTTTGTGCAGTGTTAAGTTTCAAGTTACACAGTATCAGCAACTGAGATCAATCACAATGACAATGATATCAGCTGAGATCTGACCAAGACTTGGTTCCAGTGAGTGTGTAAGACTTTGACTGAGCATTGTATTTGGCTCGTGTCTCCATGCTGCCTGGGTCGCTGCCGTGGTTCGGTTCCGTCAGACCAAACGCACCAATCAACTCTCCAGTTGCTGGCAACAACAAATTCCCAAGTTGCAACTAAAAAACGTAAAAGTAAAGTCCTTACGGCCCATAGGGCGGCGCTGATCTCCGTTTCCTAAGGTCCTCAGCCAGACACCAGTTTTTACACTGCGAGACCATGATTACGCGGCCAGTGTATTGTGCGGTGTGCCTGTTTACATCCCAGCGGTGAAGCCGGTACCAAATTACACTGCCTGGTGACAGAGGCACATGTGTGTAAACAACTTGCCTAAACTAAGGTCGTTACCCGGCAGTGTCCTGGTGCAGAGTCGAACCTGCCCCTCTTGAGTTACCTCAGGATTACAAGTCCGACACATTACCGTTAGACTACTGAGCCACACCGAGTTACAATTACAGTGCAGCTAACAGCATTATTTCCTACCTAGCGTTGTGGCTGGCTTATAACACTCATACTCTGATAGGAAGGAAGGGGCATAAACATAAAAGCATAAAAGGCCTGGATTCAAAAATCTGTATCTCAAATCAGGTAATAGCAGCAAAACCACATACTGGTAAAGTTGCAACATTAAACTGACACCAGTTTTTTTGTAACATGTCGGAAAATGTATGCAAATCATGAACGACCCCACATTTGTAAAGAAATACAGCCTAAACAAATTTAAATCCAGACCTGGTGTGACATTACCTTAATATGGCCGTGGTAAAAATAGAAATCACATTACCAAGCCGTGGAAGATACTTCTCTTTCTGTTGCTCGGTGCCATACTGACTGATAGGATGCATTACAAGTGATGACTGAACGCTCATAGCTGAACGATAACTACTGTCCACCCTATTGCAACAACGAATAAACACGAACATAGTTTTTTTGTCTTTAAATAGACTCATAGGTTGAAACGTAACTTAATAAGTTGATAAATTCATCAAATTACAACCTTTATATACATTGTTGTTGTTGACGTTTCGGCAACCGCTCTGCCTTCATTGGAATGACTGTCTACAGGTGTCTCTGTGGCAGACAGTAAGTAATCATAGATTTTCTCGACACCCTCAACGTGAGAAAATCCGATGGCCATGTCAAGTTATTGGTCTATAGGAAGACAACACATACAGACCAGTACTTACATTTCAGCTCCAACCACCCATTACAACATAAGCTCAGTGCGGTTAGGACTCTTATGGACAGAAATAGGAACATCGTAACAAAAAGAGGAAGATAGAAAACAGGAAGAGCACCACATCCAAATGGCACTCACATGGTGTGGGGGTATCCAGACTGGAGCATCAAAAAGGTCAAAAGACAGATGGAAACAGTCAGGCAGAAAAAGGTCACTCGGAAATTAGCCACGCAGCTTGCAGAGAAAAACAGGACAACAGTGGTTATACCATATGTACATGGCCTATCGAAAGCTGTTACCCGAGCCTACAGACGACATGGTATTTCATCAGCCATGAAACCATTCCAGACACTAAGAAGTCTACTCGTACATCCAAAGGACAAGCGAAGACATCAAGACGCCTGTGAATGTGTATATAAAATGCCATGCAAGAACTGCAACAAAACTTACATTGAAGAAACAGGTAGAGCTTTTGGGGTATGACTACAGGAACATCGACAGGAAGGAAGTTACACAACGGGATGTGAGGGCATACACTTGAAGCACCAGTAAATCCGCCGCAACAGAGCAAAACAAGTCGGCAGTCACAGACCACGCTATCTCTCTCAACCACGTCCTAGACTGGGACCGCGCCAAGGTGATCGACAGAGAAAGCAACAGAATGGACCGGTGGATCAAGGAAGCGATACACATTAGAAAAGAACAAGACAAGTCAATGAACCGAGACGAGGGGTCCTACCAACTTCCACACATCTATGATTACGTACTGTCCGCCACAGCGACACCTGGTGGACAGTCGTTCTGACGAAGGCAGCAGCGGTTGCCGAAATGTCAACAAACAACAATGTATATAAAAGTTGTAATTTGATGAATTTATCAACTTATTATGAATATAGTTTGCAATAGCTTCAACATGGTCAGCACTCAGCATATTGCAAATATATACATGGTGACACAAATATTCTCCACCACAGGCTGCGTGGTAGTGCAGCACTGTTGTAAAGGTGACCAGCCATTTCAATCGGAAACTCCAAAATTTGACCCCTCGTATTTCCAAAACCCCTTAATTTTTCCACACCAAAATTTGCACAGATGATTATGTCCAGCATATCTCCTGATGTGCAAAATTTGGTGAAAATCCGTTAACGGGGGGCTTCCCCACAAATGGGTGAAATATAACGCTTGCGTGACTTTTTGTGCCTTTCCTTTCCTTTTCTTCCCTTTTTTCTTGCCGTCCTCTACAGGAAAAACGACTAAACTGATTTTAACGCACGATGGCTCATATGACGCGGTTTCGCGCAAGAAAGTGCCCTTTGAGGGTTACAAAATTCAAATTCAACATTTTAACCTATTTTTTCACAAAAACATGAAAAATTACAATGGCACCCATGGGGAAAATTAGGCATGGCGTAAACTGTCATAACTCCGGCTATGTATAAGATAGAGTTGTAATTTTTGGTTCTAGGGTATGGTTTTCAGGGTCGGCCAATTTAACAGTGTCATTTATATTTACCCCTGATCGACCCCCATTGCCATGGCAACGAAATTTGGGACAAAATGGGCCATAACTTGGCTCCCGTAAAAGATAATTGCACGCTGTTTGCACCTAAACCCCTTTCTTTAGGCCAGGGCTATCCGATGTTGTCATTTAAATTTCTCCCCTGGCGACCCCTGTTGCAATGGCAACAAATTTTGGGACAAAATTGACTATAACTCAGTCTGTGTAAGAGATATTTGCAAGATTTTGGCATTTATAAGGGGGGTTTCAGGGATGGGCCATTGAATGCTGCCAACCAAATTTTCCCCCGAGTGACCCTCTTTGCCATGGCAATGAAATTTAGGACACAATGGGTTAGAACTCGGCTTACATAAGAAATATATCGAAGACCTTTGCGTCAGATGGGGTGTTTTCAAGATCAGTTTATTTTGGTATGGGCAGTGCGCAATTATTCGAAAACACACATACGCACCCCCGCAAAAATCAAACGTTAAATATACGAAAAATCGTTATTATCTAACAACAAAAAACATTTCTACATTTCTAACATTGCTATAATAACCTAATCGAGATTACTTCCAATGGCAATAAAACTGCAAATATTTATGTAAAAAAAACTGTTCAGTTTATATACAGTGTAAGGGTAACATCGTGGTTGTAGATATAAAACAGCACAAATCACAATTTAAAAATTCAAACATCACCATTACACAATGTCAGAAGAACTTTGATGACTGTGTAATGGTAAAGTTTGAATTTTTAAATTGTGATTTGTGCTGTTTTATATTACAACCACGATGTCACCCTTAAACTGTATATAAACTGAACAGTTTTTACATAAATAAAAAGAAATAAATGCAACATCTGCAAATACATTAAACAATGACTACTTACTGATTAAAGGCAAAAAACAAACAAGATAATATGTATGTTCATAAATTACGACAATAGGATGCAGTACGTAATAGATACATTTTAACATCAACACCACAAAAGACATCCTCCAATAAATAAGACTTCAACGGCAAACCTCTCCAGTTCTTTTGTAAGCAGCCCATATGACACATAGGACGTACCGGCACAACCATAACCTTTAACTGTACACCCAAGTGCTCCGAGTTGACCCATTTCCACCATAATTTCCTTGTGAAAAACTGCAATCACACACAATAGATCCAGCAAAAATGTGTATAGTTCTTGACGGAAACCCATCCCAGACAGTATTACTGGAGACCTGACAAAGGCAAAATAATGCAACTGCAAGCAAATCCAAACAGGCCAGTTCACAATTTATCTACCCTGGAGAGATGAAAGCCAAAATGGAGTTCACTTTGATGGTTTGTTATATACTCAGATGGTTAACCTGAAAGCAGACAGTCACCAATCCTAGTAGTAACCATTTGACAGCAACATAGGCAGTTCAACTCACAACCTTTTCATCATAAGTGCAACATCCTAGCCATTATGCCATGCAGCCAGTACAACATAAGTAGGCACTATGGGTGGAATTTAGCAGCTGGTATATGCAACATCAAAAGATGTCACTTGTAGCCTAATGTTCATGCAATGTCATGTTCATAATAGATGGCAGCCTGGTGCTACTGCGGCACTGATTATCACACCAGTTATTAAAAATTGCCATGCACAGTGTGGCTGTATTCATATAGACATCAGTACGAGTATGAGTCCGGAAGCGCGTCTGGCAACTTAGCGGCTACGAGATTTTGGCTGCGATACGCTGCCAGCCGCTACGATTTTTCGTCAGACAACAATCAACGTTAGCAGGCTTTTAGCGGCTAGCGCAGATGAACTTGACGTCATATTTGTCCACTAAAGATGGCTGTTGCTGCTTGTAATAGGCGAGTTTCGAGTAAAAATAGTAATAAAGAAAACGATTTTCCATTAATGTTATTTTATAGGCTACTGTATGGTGACACATTTAGATCAGTGATTTTTCATCTTTTATCCAAACATTTACACGTTCAGAAGGCCGGATGTTGGCCAAAACTGTAACGTAGCATAAATTTTTTACACTACCATAGGCTCCAAGTGGCTTGCCGTAGCCGAGTCCAGTAGCGTAGCAGCTACGAGCCGCTCATAGCCGCTAAGTTACTGAACGTGCCTCAGGTTTTGGTTTACAACGTGTAGAAGCTTCACTCGTACAAGTGGAGCATTCACGGTCACTTGTACAAGCAGATAACTCACCATGTGTCGGCCATATTGAATGAAATCAAATTGAGAAAATGCTTTGTGAATAAACAACAATATTCCATCACATTGCTAATAATTTTACTAACCGCACACCTCTAAAGATGAATAATTTTACAATGATGTCAGTTCTGATGTCAAATATGCATCACAGTTTTTGTAAATTATATTATCGTTAATAATAGGTAGTTTACTTCGCACAGGTTGGATAAAAACATGACCTGCACAGAAAGTTATCATACAAGTGAAATTCGCAGGTAACCCATACTCGTATGTATGTGAACGGCCGCCATTGAAATACATGCAGACTCGTATATGGGAACCCGTACAGTACCAGACTCAGGCTGCATTCACAGACATGAGTATGAGTAAGAGTACGGGTCCGGGTTTTCGTTTATGGGTCGTAGAAGCTTCACTCGTACGAGTGGAGCATTCACAGTCACTTGTACAAGCACATAACTCAACGCATGTCGGCCACATTAAAAATTTGCAGTGCAATCAAACAGAGGTAATGCTTTGCCATTAAAACAATAATATTGCACTACAAAGTTACTATTTTTACAAACCCCACATCTCTAACGATGAACAATTTTACAATAATGTCAGTTCTGATGTCAAATATGCGCCATGGTTTTAATAAATTATATTAATGCTATTTACGAGTAGTTTACTTTCTACAAATTGGACAAAAACACGACCTGCACAAAAACTACTCATATGAGTGAAATTTACAGGTAACCGTACTCGTATCTATGTGTACGGCCGCCAGTAAAATACATGCAAACTTGTGTTTGCCAGAACTCGTATATGGGAACCCATACAGTGCCGGACTCATACTCGTGTTTATGTGAACGCAGCCTCATACTCATGTTTATGTGGTCACAGCCTGAGTTGCCTACACAAATATTTCTATCCATTACTCCTCAAATTTCAATGTCTACTACATAAAACAGAACTGAACAAATGCAAAGCCACTTTACAATTAGACTACCACTTAGCATACAAGTATTACACTGTACAAAGCACATCCAAACCTTCATCGCGATTGGCTAGCAGAATGTGGGGCATTAGTTTATCCTGGCAGTAGTTTCTAAACTGGTCCCTGAGCATACGCTCTTCATCAGACAACTGAGTCTCAAATTGCAGTGGATCTTGCCAGTCAAACTGTGACCCTATTTCACAAAATAATTCATCTACGGCTCACATCAAATATGACCTGTATGCTAAATTTTAAGCAGAAGTCAGAAACGCGTCAATCACAAAATATTTTACGTCTGTGTACTCAGATCGAAACACAGATGTAAGTCGGACGATGGTAAAAGGCAGATGTGCAGATATGCAGATCTGCGGATGTGGCAACAGGTAAAAGATGAATGTCAATGCGGAGGAGATCCGCCTTTTACCCATCGTACTCAGCCACGCCTCTGGACCAATAAGTGGTGTACAACGGTGTATTAATCTGGAACCTTTGGGTGAATTTGGGATCAGGAATTGAGCTGTTGTCTAGGCCTCTGCAGAGTGTAAACTGTAAAGAAATTCACAGCGGCAGACTTCAAATGACTGCCGCCTATAAAGCGTCTACTGAGCAGTTAATTACCTGGTAATTTATCTGGTAATTTACCTGGTAATTTACCTGGTGTGGTCACACCAGTATCTGAATGGTTAGTCCAGACATGATGCAACCACTTGAGACTTGGCGGACTTAATTTGTAAAAAAGTCTGTCCGTATCATTCTCTTCTTTTCCAGTGCCTTCTTGAAACCATTCAGTGTTGTCTGATCAACATCTTCCTGTGAAAGTGAGTTTCATCTGTGCACCACTCTTTCAGAGAAGAAATATTTTCGTATGTCCAGTAAACTCCTTCTCTTGACAATCTTCCAGGAATGACCTCTTGTTCTACTATCTGAAGTTAATTTGAAGAAGGTACACAGAGGAATATCTGATTACGGAGCGAATGTTTGAAAAACTCAATAACTTTATGACTGGTAATGTACGTGACAACTGTTATCCGCACATCCGTCTTTTACCCACACATCCGCACTTAGCATCCGCAAATTCTATCCGCCTTTTAACCGTTGACACATCCGCACATCCGCAGATCCGCTTATTACCCAGAGCCATATAAATCATAAGGTCAATTTTATGGAATACAACTTTTCGATAAAATTGTGTAATGAAATAAATGCAACAAAATTAGCACAAACAAATCATAACGCACAAAAGTGTAGCGTAAAATCAAAGCTCACCTGAAGTAGATTTCGACAAGCTCCTCGACAGAACACGCCCCAGTTTTTCACAACGACCAAAAATACGCAAAAACATAATGACAATTAAATCGGACAAATTGCAATGTAACCAAAGTCCAAATGCGTTCGTTTTACTTGATGGGTTTTGACGAACTGCAGACCTTTATGATAAAAAGTTAATAAAACTTTCTACTTCGCACGAACAAGTAACAACGTCCGAAACAACATCCGGTTTACAGTGCTGATAAAATGAGATTGATAATTAGCAACGGCACAGTTTTTAGCCGACCGTCATTAGAGATCGAGTCTCGCACTACGTATCGTCTGTCTGTCGTCGTCTGTTACGCATGTATTGTGGCTAACCGTACATCGTAAGAGGTCGGCAATAGTACCGTTAAATAGATGGCGAGTTCCTATAGGCTGTCAGTAGTAAACGTGTCGGAAATAGTTCCGAATTATCAGTTTCAGCACACTAAAATTAATTAATCATCACATAACAAATACATTTCTAACAATCAAACGTAATTAAAACGGATTTTGACAGTGGTCCGATAAGGAACTCTTGCCATGGTGTCTATATCTGCAGTAGTTTGGCTGCAATTTCGAACGCAAAGTTGTGGACTGCAGCCAATTGCCCAAGTACGCCTACTTACTGTATTGTATCTTAACGTTGATTATGGCGTTCGATACAGCAGCGTCACCATATAACATATATAGGACTGTACTCACTCTGGGAAATTGGTTTCTTTCTGTGACTGGCAGTCGGACGCTGGCCTTCGAATATAGATGGTACGGGTGACCCAACCTAGCGACAGCTGGACTTCTTGTCAACATTTTCGTCTTATCAATCATTCTCAGATTCCGTTCTGCCCCTAAGATTTTTAGTAAGAAGCCGGAGAAAATTGAATTGATCTTTATTTTATTAGCACTACAGCCCTGCACCTTCTTGTACATTCAATTGCACTATGAACTCAGCACTGTCAGAACAGAGCAGCTACTGGTCAACTGTCTGCAAATTGTAAGTACGTAGAACGCTTCTGTGACCTGTACGAATTAAAATACAAACAACAATAGCATGTACCATTCAATTCCTTACTTTAAAACAAGTTCTGTTTGTTTGTTATAGTTACAAAGAAATGACAGTAGGCCATTCTTTTTGTACTGCAGATGTGACTTTTAAAACGCAACACTTCAACGCAAAGATTAATAATTATTTCCAACTTCGGCCATCGCAGAACAACATTTACGATTGCAAAATAATAGCTACAATATAATCAATTCATGACTATGTGCAAATCACAAGATACCAAACAAAAATGTTTAAGTCAAAATCCAATAAACCAGTGATATATAACTAAGCTTTGAAACAAAGTAACTCATAGATTCAAATACATGTAGAAATTTCTCACAAAAATAAGCTAAATCAAATTACTATCACTATTTTAAATTTTGATATCTGATAAACTAATCAACTAATATTCTCCCGAGTTACTCGACCACCTAATTACCAGAAGTAAATTTTTGGAGCCAAACTTTTTACAACTGAGATGACTTTTACACTGGTATGATCTAATCAGCAGTGGAATAGCTATAAAACATTAAAAAATTTCCTCTGCCTTGGTTTGCAGTATGGTAAAAACGAAGATTGGAAATATTTTTTCATGAGATACAAGATAACTAATCAGAAAAAGTGACACACTGAACAGTACCCATGAAAACTGAAAAAAATTGGTGCCATTATTTTTGAGGGTCAGATAAACATATCAGGGACGGGGGTTTTTAGGGATGGACGGAAAGTGGCAGCATACAAATTTTTTTACCCCAAATTACTAAGCACAGATCAAGCATCACTCAAAATACACTTGGTGTAAATCAATCACTACTAAAGCAGTACGGGTAACTCTGCAATGTGCATAGCAGAAAAAAGCAACAAATTCACGCAAGCAGTGTCAATAGAATGTTCTTCACGCAAGTGTAAAAAATGCAAGGCAACTCAACAGCTCGCAGCATCAACGATGGACAAACATCACCGCAGCGACTAAACATACAGACGACGTCTCTAACACAACCACGCAACAACCTTCAGCAAGCACGTAACAAAGCCGATAACAGACAGTTATACGGACAGTGGCGTCATGCCCTCCACCCATGGGAAATTATTTTCCACCTATCAGAGAATTTTCTTGCTGGAAAATTTTCTTCCAAAAATATTAAATTTAGAACCGGAAATCATCCATTTTGGGAAATTTGTGAACGACATTAAAATTTTGAACGCCCATAATATCCTCTGTTATAAGTTTGCAGCTGTCTGTCGAAAACCTGCATCTTCTTTCTTGCCTTTCCAAACTTATAATCAACGATGCTGCTACTGTGCAGCAAAACAACTATTCCAATTATATATACTGACTGCACAATGCAATGTCACCGCACAAACAGCAGCATAAACAGCGGCACGACTTATCACAGTGGCATAACTGGGAATTTGTCTGGGGACGCACTCCCAAACGAAGAAGAGCCAAAATTCGAGGCTAAAAACAGAGAGCAGAGGGTCTTGGTCCTAGAAAGGTTCAGGCCACAGTCCTCACCAAAAATGCATTATTGACGCATCAAGACTACTTTTAGTGTCTGCAAGACTAGTGTCATTATGTTTCTGCAAAAACTAGCTACCGCTAAAGACCTGGTCCTAAACCTGGACAGAAATGGGAACGAAACTGAAAAACTGACAAGTACATTGCAAATGTCATTTCACTGCAGTAAACAAACAGTTGCTAAATCACATGCAGAATTTTCAAGTTGTTGAAAAAACGCGGATATTCATTTTGGGGGTGCACCCCACTCCCACCCACACTACTGACATATCACAAACGTACTGATGCAGTAAATACAGCAATAGTGCATGGCGCCTGCATGCAAAATTAATGCTATACATTATCATCATCATTTAACCATTACACAACAAGCACATAAAAATTAACACAATTAATACTGAACAAAACAGAACATGATCTTACTAAACCAAAAAAAAGCATATCTTGATCAACACTACTAACAAAGGATATGTTTGTACTGAACTATGATGTAACACAAAAAAAAACTTGACAACTGAAATTTAAAAACAGAAGTTGCAAAAACCTAGCATGAATAAGAGCATAAAATCCTGTGTCAAAAATTACACCCCATTTATTACTGCAATAACTTTGACCACTGTCAGCCAGGAAATTAGGAACAACATGATATATACTTTTGTTGCAAATTTCTAAAGAAATGTTGATAGCAGACAAAGCTACTGCACTATTAAGTTATAGTTGGTTTCTGGAGTACAACAGCGTATGTGTAAAGCTGGCATGCAACAGATTCATTGACTACTGGAACATACATGTAATGCTGTGCAAATACACACTTAACATGCAGAAAAACAAAAAAACAGTTTCTATCACTTTGAATCTTGACGTTAATTTTTAGTCCGCTCCGAAATGATAATTTTTGGAAGGACTTATGTTTTACTGCATATGTTTTTTATTTGTTTCAATGCAAAATCTCCAAGATGCGTCGACCGATCGACGCAAAATTTTGCACAATGGACAATAGTAGGTTGAATTTCATAATGCCGGTCCAAAATTTTTGGGGGGCCCTCCCCCAAAAAAATTTTAGGGGCCAAAAAGAAGCAAAATTTGGCCCGATTTCGGACGACTTCAAAGTTTGATGGCGAATATCTCTGAAACGGATTAAAATATTCAAAATCGGGAAGTACGTTTTGTACCGCAATTCCCCCCGCATTGGGTGAATAAAGTTTGGTGAACTTCGGTCTACTAACCATGAAGATTAAGTGGTGAAATCTTACCCACTCAAATCGACTTTTTTGGAAAACCATATTTCGGCCCCTAATGGGTGCTGCGCCTCCAAATTTTTACACGCGCTAGAAAATGACCAAGTTTTACTAGCACTCCCCCACCAGCCCCAACCAGGGATGGTGGTCCACCTTACATTTTTTTTTCAAAGGGGGGTCCAAAATTGGCTTAAATTTCAGCAAGTGCACGTCTATAACTTTTGGGGGTAGTGGGAGTAGCCCCACAATACTTTGCTACATGACGGGCCTTAAGGTGGGTATGATCACTTATGTACAAATTTTTGGAGGGCCTGCACCCCAGAAATTTAGGATGGCCATAAAGTCGAAAATCTGGCCTGATTTCGGACAACTTTCGACTTTGACCACAAATATCTTATGAAACAATCAAGATATCAAAAATCCAAAACAAACTTGATCGACATCTATTCTTGCAGGGTTCAGCAAAAACAATTTTGTGAAGTTTGGTCCACTAACAAAACAGTTATAGACGTGCATGCTGACCTACCCTAAGCTGACATTGGACGTTCTGTGTATATTAATGCATTTGAGTTTTGGCCACGTGACTTTGCCACCAAGGGAATTTCACCCCCCTCTGAAATCCCCCCAATCGGACTTAGGGCGCCGGGCGGACTCACGTTGGGCTTTGCCCCTAAATTCTAGTTATACGTATTTTCATATAAAAAGCATGCATCAAAAGTACATTTTTTTGGTTTTATGTTAATCTGTTCATCATCATCCAGTAACAAAGTTGCAACTATGATACCAACAGCAAATTTTGCTTCCAAAATACTATGAGTTGGTACAAATATTGAGCGCATCTCCACTTGTAATGTGACAATTAGAATAGCGAGCACTTTCAAGTACTTTTCGGTTTAAAGGGTGTTTCTGCTAGTTTAAACCGATTTAAACCTCTCAGTGGCAGAAACAGGTTTTGATAGCAAAAGAACACCCCTGACAACTGCTAACATGTACAATTATAGAAAACTGCAACATATGCAAAATCACTGCAAAACTCGATGTTATTAACCAAGATATTTAACTGCAACAAAATCACTATATCCAACTCAATGAAGCAAATTGCAGGCCAATCGCAGGCGTGGTGTAGTAGTAACGCATTTGATCCAATCAATGAAGTTACTGTACGCTGGGCTCAGTTAGCACTGTGATGGGTGACTGCCTGTGAGCAGGTAAACCATCTCAGTATGTAACCAGCTGCCTAGGTCAACTCAGCCTTCCATTGCTCCAGGGTAGGTAAATCGAGTACCGGCCTATCTGGCTGGGGTTAAGGCGGGACGCGTTCACCTCTGTCGGGCGGCAGGTAACACTGTGTGATCCCATGTGGCAGGTGATGCTCCGTAGCTCTGTGAGGGGTTTGCTCCTTAAGAGCTATACACCTACCTTTACCTTTACCTTTACTAATCCAGCCTAACTAGTTTTAAGCAGATTTCCAGGATAAACTGAACAAAGTTCCAGACAACACAATATAAGTCATTTCAGGGACAGCCTTCACAGGCAATGCACATACACATAATAACGAAACAACACCTAAAAACAACCTAAACCCAAAGTTCCACATACTAACCGGAGAGATCGTAATGCATAATTTCCTATTCACCGTGCAAGAAAAAAGCACCCGATGTTACATTGATAATTACACAAATTGTCCAGGAGTTACAGACGCCCTAAATACGTACAAGTGAAATACATCATCACATTGTCAACAAACACAGCAAGCAAACATCTCAGATTTGCGTTATTTCACGGACAGAGATTTCAAATGCAGTGCACTGCATAACACATACATGTAGTTGTGTACAAAAACTAGAATGACTGGACTTGAAACTGACTTAAAATGCAGACAGCAGCATGATGTCTAATGGCTAGCAAGTGCACAGAATAAAACAGCAATGATTGTACCATATCAATCACATCTAACATTCTAACAGGGTTAATCCAAGGAGCCGTGGTTACAAAAAAAAATAAAATTAAAACACTGGTGAAACATCATATAAACGTTTTGTATTTTAGTTTACATGGAACATTTGTGCAAATGCTTTAGACATGGTGACATGAAAAACATTTCTAGCGTCCGCAGCTTAGTGACGGAAGTCGACAACTGTAAGACAATATGCTATCTGTCGAAAATGCTGCAAATGTTGAAGTGCAGAACATGTTTCATGCTTCAGCATTTTTGATAGATCGCAGAGTTATCTTATGATCGTCAACTTTTTAGTTTACATGCAACCAGTTCTATAACATACGTTTTGCATGTAAAATAAAACACAAACCGTTCCGATGACACCTTTGCAAACATTTTTTTGTTTCCTATGTAACCACAGCCCAACGCCTAACATTCAAGATAACATTACATCGCTGCAATGAACAGACACCACAATGTGACTACGAACGATCATATTGCACTAACACATCACATAGATCAACAGACAATCGACAAATGACATACAACAATATGTACACATCACTGTCGAACAGATGACAAACAGACAGGACGTACATACAGTCAGCAGACCGCTGAGTAAAAATAGAACTCAGACACGAAACTCAAACATGGAGAAGAACAAGCGAGCAGATGGCCCAGCGCTGGAATCTGTGAAACACTCGGCCACAGTCTAAACCAACAACAGTGGAATTAATTACGTGCTAACAATTTGCATGCAAATTATTATGTGCTTTTCAGGGCTATGAGCAGAGCTTCTGCAAAGAATTACGTACGCTGTTATTCTTCAGATTACGAAAAACAGAAAAAAAATTGCAAAATTTCTCAAATCAGTCCAGAATTATAATCCTGCACTTGCGACAGCATCGACTAACTTGAGTGAATCATTCAAATTCCAATACAAAAACTTAAGCACATACAAGCTTTCTGCAGCCTGATGTATATCACCAGTTTGGAGTTTAGTGATTATAAATTGCGTATGTTAGCGATAACACATTGTCATCGCATATGGCCAAATTTCACTGACGAAAGGGCAAATTATGTACAACATGTTGGACTGGCATCAGCTATGTGTGAAATGATGAACGTGCATAAACACAAAATTCCACAATCGCTAGGATGTTAGCTGATCGTTGAAGTCATGTTGACAGCATCATCATCATCACTCGCTAATCTCATCGACCTCATCGTCAAACTGAATGTAGACGAAAGGAAAATCACCACGACGACCGTTGACCTCACCCTCCCACTGACCGTTGATGTTCATCGCCGTCACAAGGACTATGTCTCCAACCTAACACAGTAATTGATCGTCAATTCAATCCAGTGATGTAAACAAGGCTTTATTTCAAGATGTAGCATCAGGTGTTTCAACATACAGATTAACAGATTACAGATTAACCTTTTCCATCAAAGAACATACGATCAGACATGGCAAACTGTACAAAGCAAACAATTCATGCTACCCAATGTAACAATAATAACAATTATAATAACAATTCAATAGCTACAGCACAGTAGTTAAATGCTATCAAAATATTTAACAGCAAGTGCTAGCAAAAAGTGTTGAAATTCTCAAGACTCTGTAATACTCAAGGACTACATCAATAACTCAACTATCATGGCATAAATAATAAGTGTGATTTCTAGGACCATGTCAGTAAAATGTCAGATAAGTAGGTTCAGATATAAATAATAAAACAGAAAGGTCTGAAAATGCTGCCTAAAGACAGAGGATGACCTCCATCAAAAAACAATATTCTGTTTTTATTTGATAGTCCGTCTGCCTGTCAGCTGGATTGCTCAAAATGATTACAAAAAAATTCTGACAAAATTCTCTGAGACAAGTTGGACAAGAAAGAAGAAAAACGACTTTGGCAGTAATACAGACATTGATAAAATTTTACAAAGGGAGGGCTGAATAACGATTGAAATATAATTAGTCAACCACCAAAACAGGCAAGACAAGATTTAGAACAGTATAAAACTATGAAGCTAGAAATCGTAACATTACTTAGCATAAGCATGAGCATTAACTAATACTTACCTCCAGTTTCAGTGCCTTGGTGTCGTAAGCACATGGGATGTATTGACGCTTCACCCGCGCTCGCGCCGGTAGCTTCCTTGGTGCCTACACAATGCAAAAATACACCAATCTATCCATCATCTATCCAATCATCAAGTCATCTATCCAATCAAATTGTGGAAGTCAAACTCACAACCTACTGATCTTAAGTCCAGAATCCTAACCATTGTATCATGAAGCCAGCGCGTCAACTCGTGTTGCATATTCATGAGCCAACTAATCTGACATTTGAGTGTCAAGACTCAGTTCTTGGTCACGAAGACTGTCAGGCAGCGAATTCCAAGTCAACGGGACCGCAACAGCAAAGTGCCGACGACCAAAACTGTTCAATCGATCTCAACTGACTGTTCAATCAAGCCCTAATCCAAGCGCTACCTCACCTTAGAAGAGCAGATACATAACTTCCGGACGTCTCGTCACAGCTTCTATTTATAACAATATGAGTTTGGCTAGGACACTTTGATTAGTTGGCTCATGAATATGCAATGCGCACAGTGAAAAAGCACCTTAAGACAAACTAGTCTATTGACTTGGAACATTTTCCGAACACTCTGAAATACAGCACACTCTCTGCCTACATTAAATAATGGCTCGAGCATATTGACTACTTCTTCTACTAACACACCGAGCACCTTTGGGGTTACATACAATTAACATCCTACATAAATTACTTACTTACTTACTTACTTACTTAGAGCTCATCACAAGCTACCTGAAGAAAGCCTGACAATGTGGAGTCAGATTTCTCATAGGCAAGATGCCTTAACCTAGAGACCTTCCTAGCCACAGTGTTAAAGCAACAAAAGTGCAAACTAATGGTGCTTGCAATGCGTAATAAAATGAATGAGTGAGTGAGTGAGTAGTTTCTTAACGGCACATCAGCATAAGATAGGCCATTTAGTGTAATAAATGGTTAAAAGTAGTTAAAAACCATTCAACTTATGTATTAAAAGAAAGATAAAACATGCTAAGATGAGGGTTATGAAGTTAATGTAAAACTAACATTAACAAAAGCAATGATGTTGCAAAGTACAACATTTATAAAAACGTCTTTAAGTGTATAGACTCCCAGACATCTCTGATGTGGGCACTGAACGAGCAAGTTAGCCACAAGAGAAAACATATCCTACGCTGTAAGGTGAGCATTCTAACAGAAAGTGAAACCTGAAAGTGAATAATAATAGCACACCAACGCCAACAAAAAAAACAATCAAGTACACGACGGCATTCACCCTGACAGGTTGCGTAGGCTGAACAGGTGAGCTGAACAGTACAGCAGACGATCTTGTTGACTGTGATGACGTTTCATCATACTGGTCAACAGAAAACATTACATAAATGATTACTGCAAGCTTCCACCTACAATCTCTGCAATGTCCCATAACATTATCAATGATAATTGCAACTCTTGGCCTATAATCTCTACAGTGCCTCATCAAAGCTGTTACAATTATCCATTATAAATCCACAGTATGCCAAAAAGCGACAGCTTTTAGTATGTTTCTTAAATTTTGTTAAAAATACAACATTTAAAATTTCTGCTTATTTGTGCAGTTTTGGTAGTTAAAAGTGTTTCGTTTATAGACAGAGGACAGAGTACTCCTGTAAGTGCTAAGCCACTAGACATTTGTTTAGTGGCTTCTTGTCAAACTCTACTCGCTAAACGTTATACCAACATCACCCACAGTTGCCGGACACACACTGGCCTTCAGCAAATGCCAGGAGACAGTTAGTTCATGTTGTATATCAATTATTAATGACACCAGTTTTATCAGACCATCTCTGACCCAAGAATCCAAGAAAAATAAAAAAAACAAGAAGCACAAGTTCATCAAAATGAACAATTATCTTTGAATCATGGTGAGATATAGATATAATAAATACATCAGGCTAATAAACATTAGCCTATTCACCTTGTCAAGATACTTGACTGGTACGAGACCGTAACTACCACAAGCATTGCGGACTGTCCACCATTCCTCTTCATCCTTCCACAGCAATGTCAACACTTGGCCCTCGGCTATTGTCAGATCACCAGGGTCCTGAACAAACCAGACATTGCACACACAGTGCTATCACGAGCCCAGGCATATACAGAGACACATACACTAGTGACGATTCGATATCAGGATTTCAATTTCAATACGATAAAATAGATACGATATTTTGAAAATATTGCGATATCAATATCGATATCGATATTTTTAAAATGATAAGTACGTAAATCTCACACAAGCACAAAAACAAGACACAAATGTTCACGTAATCACGTAAATGATTTACGTGAATCCTAAAATGTGTCAATAAACTTAAAAATTTACTATAGACTATCGTAAGTGTCGCTAAATAACGACACTATAGTTAGTTTGCTTTGGTTAGTTTGCTGTTTTCTCCACTTATTCTCGTTATTTTAGTAATGCAGCAGTAATAAACTTCTGGCACAAAATATCATGATATATCAAAAATATCGTGACATATGAAAGATATCACAATATATCGAAAAATTTGATATTTTTTGACAATATGATATGATATATCGATATCAAAAACAATACATCGATATTTTCGATATATCGAATCATTACTAACATACACTTCGCTACGCCAGCAGCTTACCCTCAAAAATTGTCAGATCACTACGGTCCTGAACCCCACAAACACAGTCACATGCAAAATTAAATAATGTTAACTTGTGCCAAATTTGTGCTGATATGGTCAACATTTCTAAAAATTACAAGCCGTAGAACAAAGTGGCCCCGTTTTATGGCCTGCTGTGTACATATTTCTAAATCACAGACACACATAAACAATTCACAGCATGTTCAACATACCCGTGCTTCTACTGTACGATTTGCAATAAACTTCTGTCTCTGAGCCTACACACATACAAGTATGCAGAAGTGCAATTTAAACAATTCAACAATTTCAACTGTAAAATTATTTCTATTTGCCATTTCATACCCAACACATTTCACACATCTGAGTAGTCGAGTTAGCAATCAATGAACAGTCTTGCAGAATCGCAATCCACAACCATGCTATATTCTGCTTGAAAATGGAAAAATTGAATACTGATGCCTTTAATTAAAAGACTCAGCTAAGCACTAAAGTCCAAGTCACACGAAAAAATGATATTGGCTAAATATGTGCAGAATGTAATGCTAATTAATAATACGCTGATCATTTGAAATAAAAACATCGCTTTACATTAATTTCAATAAAATAATGTTGTGCGAACGAAATGATGACGTCATGAACAACGCCTTGTTTATACAGTGTATTGCAATGTGCGAGGAAGTTAACACGCCATGAGCTAGCCGTAGCATCGATGCAGCGTGTGCTTGAAGAGAAGAACTCGCTTGCATTCCGAAAGCGAAAGTCGGAATTTGTCGGTGATTGGTGCAATGGAAAGGGTATACCGTATGACAGCAGCTTCTCAAAATGCAAGTGAAGTCTTTTCGCTCGGTACCGTGCTTCATCGACACTGCTAGCGTTCAAATTCTGTTGAATGCTACATTGCTAATAGTTGTTTGTGACATCACAACTTCATCACATTTATCCACGTTAAACTTTATTTTTACAGTATAAACATAACACTGGCAACAGGAAGATTAATAAATACTGACAAATTCACATTTGATTAAGCCAATTAGCGCTTTTTAACAGTTACATAAACTTCCACTATAAACACTTTAGAAATCACTTTTTCACATTGCACTTCACAATGACTGTACTGGGTAGTGGGTAAACCAAAAAAAGCAAGATTGGTATCAAATTTGGCACAAATAAATGCTATCTCATTCTTGACATTAATTCATATTTTGTGATTTATTTAAAGTAAACTTTGAAAAATAAAGTAACACTTATCTAGCGAATAGCAATAGTGAAAATATGTGATAAATCTTTTAATGGCCAATGCTTTCGAGTTAAAACATGTCCTTGCTTTGTTGGCCTACCCCATAGATACACAATATTAATACTCACGGGTCTGACAAGCGTAGTGGTATCCAAGTAGTGGACTTTGTAGTACTTGAGCAGACTTGGAAGTGATGGAAACTCCTGGTCACCGATGCGGAAGCGCAGTCTTCCACCAGACTGGATCCGATTGATTATGTAGTTCCTTATTGTGTCTTGTCTACAGTACATCCGTTACAATACATCCGTTACAATATATACAGGGTGGTCCAAAAAAACGGCACAAAGTTAATGACACCATATAATTTTGCAACCGTACGTCATAGTCATGCGGTTTTCAGCAAAATGTTCCGGAAGAAATTCTTTACATGACTAAAGTCAGTACTTGAATACAGCAGTTAAATATTCTTTGTTATTGCCGCTAGCAGTTAAATTATGCAAAAACATTATTACCCTCGACACCGCGGTCTACATAAAAGTGCCACTTTTGTTTTTTCAATAGCTCTGTGAAACATTGGCCGATTTTATTAATTTTTGGCATGTGACATTAAAAACAAACTTGACGTAAACATCTGCAGTTTTGGCCACCTCGCCCTAAGGTTGTCGCTACACTACCTTGTGAAATGCAGAAGTCGTATCTTGACCATTGACAACAATGAATTCATACTGGGCAGCGCATGTGTCAGCTCAGAAAATTACTGAGACCACAAAATCATTGAAAATTTGTTGCTTCGTCTTTATTTTAAAATTCTAAGTCGACAAACTGAAATGATACATTAACAGTGAGTAGGCTGCTTGAGTCATGCAGTTACTGAACATGCTGTTGGCAAATTGTGTCAATGTCTACCACTTGCGTTTATGCTGCAGGAGAACATTTTGAGCACATGCTGAAATGAAGATGATGCGATGTGACACGTGTGATTTTTTAAGTGATAATAATTGCTAATTGCATTTGTCACTATTTAGTTTATAATTTCTGAGCTGACGCATACACTACCCGATAGGAATTCATTGTTGTCAATGGCCAAACAGCAGCTACTGCATTTCACATGGTAGTGTAGCGACGACGTTAAGGTGAGGTGGCCAAAACTACAGACCTTTGCGTCAAGTTTCTTCTTAATGTCGCATGCCAAAAATTATTGAAATCGGCCAACGTTTCACAGAGCTACTGGAAAAATAATAGTGCCAAGTTTTTATGGACCAAGGTACATTAAAGGTAATTCTGTTTTTCAATAGTTCACTTGCCAGTGGCAAAACAAAGAATATTTAATTGCTGTATTTAAACATTGACTTTAGTCATGTAAAGAATTTCTTTCAGAATATTTTGCTGAAAACCGCATGACTCTGTGATGTACGGTTGCAAAATTATGGTGCCATAAACTTTGTGCCATTTTTTGGACCACCCTGTACATATATGCATGTGTACATAGGTAAACCTAAAAATCAAGTCCCTCCTGAGCCATAAGGCAAAGGGTAGTGCTGATCTCCATTTCCGTAGCCATCAGCCAGACACCAGTTTACACTGCAAAACCACAGATATGTTTATGCCCCAGCTTTCACTGTGATATAAAACCAGCCAGCTAGATCGACTCAGCCTTCCAACCTCCATGGATTGGTAAAATAAGCATCAGCTTTCAGGCTGAGTAGTAATAAATGCTGAATGCTGATGGTGAGTGTAGTACTGTAGCTGACGGTATAGGCAGATCTAAGGCTCAAGCTGACTGGCTTGGTTCAAAGGTCAGCGGCCACCAAAGGCACGTGCTGCTCTCACAAATGCAACGAGTAAAATCTCACAATGGCAGTCCAATGATACAATGACAGCACCATAAACATTGCTGTGGCTATTACTATTACCATTATTAATATTATCATATCATATCATATAATATGTAGAAAAAATAATATCAATTCTTGAAGTACAGAGCACATAAAAATAGCCATTTAACAAAAAGTAAAAGCTACTGACTTAACACAAAGCACATAGTCGCCGTTGATGGACATGCTTTCACGTACAAGGAAGACTCCACGATCACGCTCCTGCTGCAATATGCAGCTCGACTCCTCACGGTCCATTCGACCAAAAAACCAGCTGCCAAATTAACAAAGACTGTGCAGTATGTGATTTGACAATAAAAATCTTTTTATAAACATTACAGCAAAAAGAAGCTTCATTAACAGCAGATTTAACAAACCAAATTTATCAATTTTTTTTAGTCCACTCTCATATAAGCTGTGCATCATTTATTCATGTAAGATATACATGAAAATTCTTCATACCCCCTGCATGATAAACTTTGGATTTTCACGCGCAACAGCAGCTACTGTCGTAGTGCGTCTTAGCCATCGCAATTCTGTCTGTCCATCTGTGTGATCCCATATGGCAGGTGATGCTCTACAGCTCTGCAAGGGGTTTGCTCATTTAGAGCTATAGGCTAAACCACATTTAACTTTACCTTTACAAGTAATCTCGAAAATGAATATTTAACAACAAACATGAAAACAAACCTAGTTTTGTCATCAGGGTTAAAGTCAGCCATTACTTGACGATCATCTTTCATCTGAAACACAAACCATCGGTATTTGAATAAATTACACATAGTAGATGGGCACGGGTAAAATGCGAACCTGCGGACTTGCGGACCGACCAACAGAAAAACTGCGAACCAAACCTGCACAGGTCCAGGTCCGCAGTTTACCCGTTGGTCGGTCTGCAGGTTTGCATTATCTATATAAGTCTTACTTCCCTGTTGCTGATGTTTGTATTATAACTGCATTAGACGTAGCATACCTACGGAGCTTCACCTGCCATATGGCACCAGTAAACTGTGCAACACCTGCAACGCTGTGGTCCTCCCAACTGTCAAGAAAGGACGTAGGAAAAACAGCCACAGCACCGACAAGAAGATCACCTGGGTCGAGTGCGAGAACTGCAGCTGCTAGCATCATTGCCGCTGTGTGGGATACCAGCACGGAGAATTCGTTTGCAAACTCTGTTGACAATTTTTTATTGACATCTGACGTTTCACTTGCTTAACTGCTAGTTCATTTTGAAGCTATTATGAAAAGTTTTTTTTTCTATTTTTAGGCCTATTGATCTGAAAACAATTTCCATTTTAGGCCTATTGTTTAGTGACATTTTATTAGTTTATTGCATTCAGTGAGTGATTGAATGTGTTATGATAGACATGCTGTAAGCTGAATCTAAGGCACCAATATTTTGGCCTACATACACCTATAGCCTATCCTAAAAATGAAATCCACTAGAATTAAGCCTCTGTAATATCAATAAACACAATACACGCAGACTACGTCTGCAAAGTAGGCATATCATAAATTACATTAAGTTAAACTCTTTTCACACTTAGGCGTTCGATCGCACGAGGTCCGCATTTTACTGGTCCGCAGTTTACCCACTGGTCCGCAAGTTTTGGTCCGCAGTTTACCTGTTGATCGGTCCGCAAGTCCGCACTTTACCACAGCTCACAGTACATACTACATAGCCTTAAACCTGCATTAGATGTTAAATTTCAAGTTATTCATAAAATCTGATACTGCATCTGCACTTACGTAAATAAACTGGCAGGCAAAAAACTGAAAGAGCCATTCTACTGGCTACAATGGCTACTAATATAATATATATCAAGAAATCAGTGACAAAGTTGTACCACTATCTAAACAAGTCAAATATCGATGCAGTGTAACTAAAAAATGACGTGCAACATGCATGTCACGAAAACAGACTGACGCACCAGCTACACTACGTATGCAGCGTAAAATACGGTGTCACTATTTTCGACAGCAATAAAACATTAATCAACTATAATTTCACAAAAAAACATAAACATGGCGATTGTTTACTTTTAAACCGGAAACGATATCTGAAAAAGTAAACATAACATAACGCGCAGTAGTAAAAAATTAAGATAGTAGATCAAACAGCGGTAGACTAGTCAGCTGACTATATTATATTGAATATATAGTATATTGAATCTCTTATATCTTAGCTGACACTTCACAAATTAGGAAAAAACGCAAGCATTTTTGCAAATAGTAGTAAGGCTGCGTTCACACAGACACGAGTACGAACACGAGTCCGGGTTTCCGTTTATGGCCAGTAGAAGCTTCACTTGTACGCGTGGAGCGTTCACGGTCACTGATACAAGCACACAGCTAAACGCGTGTCGGCCATAGTAAATAAAATCGAATTGATGACATGCTTTGCCATAAACAACAATATTCCACGACAGTTTCTATTTTTACAAACCGCACATCTCTAACGATGAACAGTTTTACGATGACGTCAGTTTTGACGTCAAACGTTCGCCACGGTTTTTAGAAATTATAATTATGCTATTTACGAGTAGTTTACTTCCTACGAGTTGGATAAAAACAAGACTACTTGTACGAGTGAAATTTACAGGTTACCCGTACTCGTATGTTTGTGAACGTAGCCTAAATCTGTTTTGACTGTTTCATTTTAATTTACTATAAATTTATGTATTTGGTATTCATAGCCATAGACCCTTTTAGGTTTTACTAGCACCTGTCTTAAAAAATGTTAAGAGTTTTCAAACACTAATTTTTTAAAAAAATTGTCTAATGCATAACAATCTGCTTTTGCTATGTTTAAATTTTAGCGGCCGAAAGTATTGCTTAGGCCGTAATCGATTTAGCAAAAACCGAAACCGGTTTTCTTTCAGGGTAGTTTTCTGCAATCGATTAAGCCGGTTTGGCGAAACCGGGGTTAATTTTTGAAACCGACTCTGGAGCAGGTTTCGCTGGCAAAACCGGAAGCCGTTTGCTTCTTGCTGTTTTGTTTACTTGTAGTTAAATTGTTATCACATACAGGAATAAAGCTTCAACAGTAAAATGAAAATAAAAAATAAATAAAATAAAAATTCGATCATCATGGGAACCATGACGCTCGCCATGTTGTTTGTTTAATCCCACCGTCCTACGGAAACGGTTTGGTGCAATCGATTTACAGAGCAAACCCCAAAACCGAAACTGGTTTCGGTTTTTGCTAAATCGATTACGGCCTTAGACTCCTGCCGTAATCAAATGTGTTGCACTGTTTTGTCAAGGACCTTAACTTTTTTTAGCTTACAGTCTCATTAGAATAGTTTAAGTAATTTTTCAACATAAGGTGCAAACCATCTGCTTTGCAGTTGATAAACTTCTGGACAGAAAGATAACTTCTGCAGAAATTAATATACCAATCTCTTTCAGTAAGTCCACCCTACCACAGCATCCACCTCATTACAAAGGCCCACAACTTTCGCCACGAGACCTTCCATACAAAATCACAAAACAGACCAAAACAGTCATCGATGCTGAATCTTTGAAACATGTTTAGTTGTAAAAGATATACAAACCGCACTGATTCAAAAGTTAAAATGTTACATCAAATGATATTAATAACTTCATTCATATTATTGGGCTTCATGACAGTGTGCTCTGGTCTAAACTGATAACAACTATATAAAGGCTGAAATACAGTATGTCAATTAACAAAACAACTGCTAATCTGCTTACACAAAAGCACTTTTAATAATTTCACTATTTACATTCGTTGATCACACTCTACAACAAACTGAAATATGACATACATATAACTCATGTATCCTGGTGCATCAATGAAGAGAAAGTTTTAGAAATGACTCATTTACAAATACAATAATTAATATCTTTATATGAAAATAACACTAGAGCATCAATGTCACAAACAGTTCATACACTATACCTGCCATGTTGCTAGTCAATAGTGATAATAACAAATAATTATTTCATATAATTTATGACCAATATTAAACAAACTTCAGAACAGACTGACACGTTTCATAAAGTTTCAAGTAATTATTTTTGTCCAAACAAAAATGTTGCACACTAAATATTAATAAGTTTTAACAGTACAAAACTGTTGATTATTAATAAATTAACTTCATAAGTAACTGCTAATTTGTCCAGCCCTATGAAAATCATGCACAAGCTGCATACAAACATTTATAACATAATATAATACTAATAATTATTAGTACCATAGCCAAATAGTGGGTGGTCCATAAAAAAATCGTGAACTTGACATTTTTATACTAACTAATGTTCCCAAGCCAACTGCAATACAATTATCATCAAAGATTCATTTCACCTCAAATGCATGCTTGCAAACATTAGCACGCAGAAACATGTATGTATTATTCTACCAGGTAGTGCATAACACATTGGAGATGTGGCAGTTCTAATTTTTTAGTTACTACAGTGTGGCAAATGTAAAAAAAAACTTCATACAACAGTGACTCAGAGAACAAAAATTTTGAAAATTGCAAAAAAATTGTGCCTGTTTAGTTTTATGGACCACCCAACTGTAATTGTGATAATGCATCACATGGCCAAAAAAGCAAACAATATTAGACAAACATCAGCAGGCCTAAAGCACATCATGACTGCAAGTGCAAACAGCACACACATCTAACTACTAACTGTTGTCAGAAATCCACATTTATAACCAGGGCTTGAAGCGAAAACCAATACAGTAGATACCATTATAGTAACTGTTGGGAGATCCAATATTATGTACCCAGTATGAAATATTAGCTTTTAAGTATCTCAGTAAACAAGAAACATTGCACTTTGCTGGTGGCCAAGAAAGTCTAGTGTACCATACCAGTGGCTTCTATCCACCCAAATTTGGAGTCAAAATCGGGTGCAACTTGCCCTCCCCCAGTTTTGGGCACAGGTCCCCCCTCAATTTCTAACTCAAGTTTTCCTCTCCATTTTAGGCTTTTACCTCCTCTAGGGAGAGTTTTGTCAAGGGTGTAAATTGAAAAATGAGGTAGAGTAAAAAATGGGGAAAGGGAAGTTTTGTTGGGAAAGGGAGGAAAATGGAAAAAATAGGGGGGTAAGTTTTGTTAAGGATGTAGTTTGCGTAGTAAAAATAGGGTGGCGGAAGTAAAAAAAAATAGGGGGCGAGGGAGTTTTGTTAAATGTGCAGATTGAAACATAGGGGGCAGTAAAAAAAACAGAAGGGAAGTTTTGTAAAAGGTGTAGTTTGCCCAGTGAAAAATAGAGAGGGAATTTGATTTGCAACCTTATCAAAACTCCCCCTTATTTTTCACTGGGTGCAAGCTGTGCCCACCAGGTATAGGGATAGAAGCCATTGTACCATACCATCCAACTTCAAGCCATGAACTCATAAAGTCATTTCTGCCAAAAGACAAAAAGTACAGATATTGAAAACTGTTCAAAAGTAAATGACTGTCACTAACTTCAAAAGATATCTGAGCAGAAATGTCCAGACTAGACTTAATTGCAATACTTTTATATTAAAGAGTAAGTAAGGCACGACAACTATTCACAATACATACTAATAATTTAGTGACAAAACAGAAATTAATACAACTAATACTGCATCTGAATAATGCATAACTATGTGTGCATGAACATGACTTTAAAATATCACTCAAATGAAATCTGTAATGAAATTAAACACTTGTCTGTTCATGACACTAACTCACCCAACTTTCTGAACTAATTTACCAAGTCTGGTACTATACAGCTAATGTAAAAATAAAAAAAAATAAACTTTAAAGCAATCACAGAAAGTTAAAACTCATGAACAAATTATGCCACCTGAAACACCAGTCAATATAAAAAAACAGCAACTGCAGCATATTTTGCTAAAAGTGTCGGAAAATTAATCTGTTGCTAATACATGGCAGAATGGTGTGCGAAGTCTCAGAACAGTGTATGAATTAGAATACACCCGGAGTCAGAGATAAGCACCACCAGAACGATGACTTGGTTGAGCAGGTGTCTTCTTCAACTCCGACTCTTCCCAGGAACGTCCAAACACATAATATTCATCCTCACGGAACTGGAAGGAGCGACCAGCCATGCTGGTGTGTGACTGGTGCTGTGGACGGTTAACTGTGTAGATGTAACCGGCCTGGAGAAGGTCATTTGCATATGCCTTGGCATCGGAGAGACCGGATAATCCGGCCACCTGACTGCGGATCCAGTTGACAAGGTCAGCCCCGAGGAATGGTTCATCGGCTGCTGGCTGCGGTGGCTTGTGTGTGGCTCCTCCCCCGCGGTGCCAGTCGGTCGATTCAGCAGCACGATGGTCGGCTGGTTCGTTTCGACTTGACGAGTGACTTCTGGACACGTAATGCATGCTGCTTGGTCGGTCGTTGATCAGAGATGGTAGCGAAGATGCCGGTGGCACCGCATACTGCTGCTGCACTGAAGTGCGGGCAACTGGAGGTAAAGGTGGAAATCGACCACTTGGGGCATGGTCTGATTCTGATGCAGATGCCCCAGATGCCTCCCGGAACATTCGCATCCGATTGTGGTCTTCCGGAATCACCTTCAGTGGACCTGGTCTTGGCATCCACTCTAGACTGCCATGCCTAGTGCCAGCAACAGAAGATCTCACTGATCCAACAGGTTCGTAGATCGGTTCATGCTGGCAGTCGTCCTGGTTCTCCATGTCCCAGTACTTGGCAACAAGTATCTGGATGGTGCCGCCGCGTGCCAGTTCGGCACGAAGGATTGTCAAAGCACGTTCGTTGGTCAGACCCTCCAAGTCAATCCCATTCACCTCCAAAATCAGATCCCCTGGTTCGATTCTGCCATCTGCAGCGGCAGCACCACCACGCTTGACACATCCAACGAAGATGCCACAGTCCCCACCGCGCTGGCCGCTACTGTGACCGACTATAGTGATACCGAGTGGACGACCATCACTCAGGTTCAAACTGACTAGCTCCGTCGTGAGACTGACTGAAGATGATGCAATGCTGCTGGCACACTCATTGCGGGAATTCGGCCGCTCAGCCTCTGGATATGACCCCGCCGGCCCGGACTTGCCCTGCTTCCTGGAATGATGGCTGCGATGCTGAGAGCAACATTGGGAGCTGTTACTGGCCATCGTCGACGTCGACATGTAAGAACTGTCAGCCAGTTTTGGCTTAACATCGGTTGCTACGCTGTCATCGAATCGTGGCTTGGCTGTACTCAGTACTGAGGTGTTGTTTGGACATCTAAACTGTGCTTCTCGGTTGATGCCATTCATCGGCTTTTCGTTATTCCCTTTCTTACAGCAGCAGTCGCGATCCTGGCAGTCGAGCATCGTACGTTCAGCCGAGACCGAACTGTCATTGTTCCAGCCGACGTAACTACCATCACCATGACAGGTGATGTCTGATATGCCACCTGGACTGTCCATGAGTGTTGGATCGTAATTCACCACGGTACTGAGGTTCTGCAGCCATTGCTTCGTGTGTTCTAGCCGAGCATCAGCCGTGTCCAAAGAACTGGTAACTAATCCCGTCGGTGGCTCAATGATCGCCGCAGTATGACCTCCAGGCCTTCTCTCCGCCTCGTCCTGGTGCCGCTGGAGACAACCCTTCACCGGAAAACATCCAGTCAGCTTGGACGAAAGCTTTTCTGGTTTCTGCTTTGGTCGAGACATTATAGACTTTGAGATGCTTATTGCGGTCTGATGAATGACACACCTGTTGACAACACATCAACAATCAAGATTATTCATCCGCCATATGACAATAATGCACATAACAATTCAGTACAATGTTTGCAATTCACCCCATTGGTGTGGCTTTCCAAGGTCTACGAAAAGTAAGCAAAACAAGTAGCAAGTGTGTGAATAAAGTACAGCCAGCTTCAGCAAAATGCAAAAGCATTTCAGAAACCACTGCGGATGGAGACATGGGTACTATTGACAGTTTATAGAAGTCGCCAGCGCCCTATCCGACAGTACAATCGCCGACCCTCTACGACTTATCGTTCTGTCACAATGCCGCACGATTGGCATACTGTAGTGCATTATGACTTTCCAAGGTCATCCAAGGCCAATGATTTTCATGTCATTTAAAAGCCAATGTGTGACTTCCTATTAGTAATCAATAGCAACCTAGGCCCTATCTCGCACTGTTTAACCACAATACATCAGTGACAGACAGACCGACAGAGAGACAGACGACAATCGTGTCACAGATGCGCTATTCAGCATGGCTGTAGCATGTAAAAACCACGACCTATGTTGGTGGAGCGTAAGTGACACATATGTAGTAAGTATTGTATTGCATTGAGTTTTTGCTTGATTTTTCTTGTATGCCCACTGCATGACTTCCAGATTTTGTACACTGACGTTCAAATTTTTTAGCTTGGAAGTCATGACGTCCTGAATACTCACTATTGAAAACCCGGCCTGGCCAGGGGGCGAACAATCCAAGGGGCGAAAAAGCCAGGGGGCGAATCAGCCAAGGGGCGAAAAAGCCAGAGGGCGAACAAGCCAGGGGCGAACCGGCAAAGGGGCGAAAAAGCCATATAATTCTTCTGTGCTGGGATGTCGCTGCCAACAACACCCTAACCCTAACCTAACCACTACAATGTACCCGGTAACATGAAAGCGCTTATTGTTTACCGGTAATCAAACACATGCTGCGCATGTCGAGAGACTAGATAATGGATAATTAGAAATAGAAAACTTTACCGAATGCCTTCACGATCAGACGGATCGCCAGTTTCCCGTGGGTTGTTACGTCCCGTACCGAAGTCAGCGGTAGTAATGGCTTCCAAATCGGCCTTGTTTCAGCTCGTCGTTTTATCCAGATACACCGTCCATTCGCATAAATAATATACAAAATACAACTGCAAAATAATTAACCACCAAAACTTGGCATCCAACAAAAAAACAACGCGTAGGACTCCTACCCGACGTTGTTTCAAATTGCACCATTTACACACCTGACCCAATTTGACGCGGTGCGATTGGTCGGCGCAGCAGGTGCCCGAGCTGCGATTGGTGAGCCTCTGCACTTGCTGTGGCGTCCATTTAAATGGTTTGCGGCGTGTCAGCTGCCAGCATGGCTTCGGGCTTTGACATTGAAAGGGTCTTACCGTGTGGCATTAATACTGTCCGTCCTAAGTTAATGGCATATCCGGCCGTAAAATAATTAACCCAGCATCTCGAGTGCGAAGCTGTGAATTGCTGAGGTCTTAAGGCTGACTGCCGAAATTTATAGGCCTTAACTCGTATGAGTAATTAGGCCTATTCCAGTAGTTGTAGCCTACTCAAGGTGAAACACTTGAGACTGAGCCTATGCCTGATATCGTGAATAGACCTATAATAGCTGTTATTAGCCAAGTAATTTGAGCAAAGCTCATGAGACGCGCGACAGCCTTAGCAGTTTCTCTTCGAAGGTTGTCTTGGTCTATCTCCAGTCATTTCGTCGCAATTCACACTTGAAATATGCGCCGCAGCCGAAAATTGGAAAAACACTAAAACCCATGGGCGTTGGAACAGGGGGAGCAGAGGGAACAGCTGCTCCCCCAACTTTTGGCACGGGAGGGCAGGCCATAGCTCTTGCTCCCCCAAAAGTTTGAGCCTTCTGCACTGCGATCTTAGACTGAGTCGAATCGACTTAGACATCTTACAGCAGTGCTGTCCAACCCGCGGGCCGCATGCGGCCCGCGAGGGGATTTCATGTGGCCCGCCATCGTCCCACATAAATTGTAGTTTTGGTCCGGTGATTAGTCAGATGAAATCAACTTGCAAAA
>Ga0209367_1000805_pt1 | contig 35020 bp, 26 predicted proteins | sample WorMetLIZISLAND2_FD_187412 | JGI IMG/M metagenome (GOLD analysis project Ga0209367, IMG submission 187412) | Marine gutless worms symbiont microbial communities from Max Planck institute for Marine Microbiology, Germany - Olavius geniculatus... ... | reverse complement strand
ATGCCATTCGTTGCATTGGATGTAAACCAGAAAACACTGAACACACAAGACGTAAGTCAACCCATCGCAATTCCATCATGCATCGTCATCCCAGTCTCCGTCGTCGTCGTCATCGTGTTCCGAGTCGTTTTCTTCGATCGCTCGTCTCCGCAGTTCAAACGCTGCTTCCATGATAGTCTGCACGTCCAACTTCCCACTCCCCGCCTCCTTCTTGTGTTCATATGCCTGCCGACGCTCCTCCACCTTACGAAGCTGAATGCCTGGACATACACTTCATCAGTCAGTTAAACAATCCGGGATGTTTAAAAGGGCCTGAGCGATACACTCCAAACTGGCTCTTCACTGCAAATTCGCCGCTCATGCAAACAAGACGTCTTTGTTTTTTCAGGCACGTAGTAAGAACGGGCGACCGCAGGATATGTTCAGAGCCCTCTACAGGGTGGGCCCAAAAATGTGCCACTTTACTTTTGTCCATATCTTTGCCAAATATCAACTGATTTTCAAAATTATTTCACTGGTGCATTCTGTGGACAATAAGCAACAACGAGATTACTGAATATCCTATCACACGTTAACTATGTCACTACACTACCTTGTGAAATACAAATGCGAGCAAACTAACAATAATAGACAGCAAGCGTGTTGATAAACAAAATTCACTTCTGACCAAAAATGCAGTGAATGATCTGTACGATGCTACACTTTGTTAGATCCATTTCTTTGGATATCTGGCATATTGAACGATATGTTTGTGTCTGGCCTTTGTGGTTTAACAAGCCTACCATGTCATCCACAGTGATCACGTTCTCTTCAGTACGTGTACGGTTCAGCCTGCCGATCTCATGCCGTTGGTTGGTGCTGTATGTTTCCAAAATCAGTCTTAATAACATTCCCACGCTTTCTCTGTTGCAGTTAATCTTAAAAAAATTCTGCCATTATTCTCCGAAAACCGTATTTTTTGAACCAGTACAAGTTCTTAATCAGAGCCTTGTCTCCACTGCCAAATGGCACATGAATGAAATGTACATAAAACTAAACATAATTTAATTTTTGTTTAAAAAAAATTAGTAAAAACTGTTTCAGAATATGATTTTTGCATATGTATTATAGTAATTTTGGCGATTTTTGAAAATTTGTTTCACATGGTAGTGTAGCAACACAGTTAAAGTGTGGTGGGATATGTAACAACTTCATTGCTAATTGCTCACAGTATGTGAGAGTAAAAATTTTTGAAAATCGGTCAATAATGGGCAAAGATATAGACAAAAGTGAAGCGGCACATTTTTATGGCCCACGGTGTACATATGCCAATTCATGGGCTCCCCAAAGACTGGGGGCACCACCTAGATTGCCCATGTCACAACTGGTTACGGATGCTGGAAGCTGATCTTCAGCCGTTCAACTACGGACTCAACTTGGCTTGGGCATGCCCGTGAGGATGATGACAATTAATAAAAAATACTGCGAGGTCCAGTAGAGACAGGAGACCACAAAATAATCAGTAAATAAAATGCCTCATTAGCACCAACCAGCTGACAGTTAGGAACGATCATAACGGCTAATAAAAACTAAAAAATATATATCGGGAGTTCAGTTTGGTTCACAAAATGTCCAACGCGAGTTCAATTCAGATGCATTCATTTCAAATCAGCTCCATTGCTTTGTGCATTCCTTTATGCTGCACCCTTGAAAGTGATCCATTAAGAACTGTTGAAGCATAATTTGTCAATCAATCAACTGATCAATCCATCGATCAACGAAACAAAAAATAACTACTCACAAAAATGGCCAGAGGTTTACAGCATAGGTCTAAGACTTAAGACGAAACCTAGCAGCATGCCTGGATTTAAAAAACAACAACTTAATTTACAGATAAAATGCTCGCTTAAACTGTAATGTTTGAATAATGTCGTCCGAAGCCATTTGCCCAAGCAACAGTCTCGATGCACTATACACTTAGCAACAATCATAATAATGTAACAATTTACTAGCAGCAGGAGCAGCTAAAACAACGACCAAAAATTTTGCCTTAGCTTACAAATTACTAATCATTTGTATTTTCAAAACAGGAGGGTAGACACTTCTGGGAATGGAACGATTCCTATAAGAGATGTGAGATACAAGATAACTTCCAGCACTACACTGCTGTACTGAATTTGCAGCAGCAGCAGCAGCAGTAGCAGTAGTAGCAGTAGCAGTAGTAGTAGTAGTAGCCAGACCTTTACGGATGGCATCGAGAAGGTCACTTCGATGGTCTCTGACCGGTGCTTCAGTGACTATGTCTTCAGGCTTAGTTGATGGCTGTAATGAACTTGCCTCTGATGACACGGATGCACTGCTTTCAACATGCTGAAGTCGGTCCGAGTTTACATCATCCACACCAATGCTGGCTTGACCGCCATCCATCAGGGCTGCAGCTGACAATTCATTATAACCGATAATTAATTACTGATCACTGGGTTAAGCAGAGGTAGAGAAATTAACGATTAATCACTTGATTAATTGTTGGACAATTTTAACAACTAATTGAATACTAAAATCGCTGAAACTTTGACTTTTAGTCCTGATAATTAAAAACCTCATGAAGTATGTATACTGTATAATGACATAATGACAAGCATCTGAAATCATGCCAATTATCTGTTTTCCACAAAAAAATCAACATTTCAGCCTGTCTACATGACTGTGCTTAACAAACAAATGCATTTTCTTTGGCAATTACCACTGCTATCTTCTAATCAAAACTCATAACTATTTAATCATTTTGCAAAGTTTGAAACAAATACAAACATTACCATCTTTAGACAAAAAAATCTTAACATTAAAGAAAACCTCTAACGTACCAAAGGTTGTAATGTGACTGATGAATTTACTTATCGTCTCAGCATATGAGTTAAATCAAAAACACTAAAGACATACCATTCAATTTTGTCGAGGGCTGTTCATACTCAACGAGCGGTGGTGGCGGTGGCGGCACAACCATTGCATCAAAGTTCACATCCTCCGGAGGTAGAGGCAGGGGACTTTCTATCAGGCTATCAAACTGTGGATACAGTGTCGATGCGTCAGAGCTCGGTACAGTCAAGGACGGGGGACTGGCTTGTAGATCGTCAAACGGGGGAGGCATCGGGGGTGGTGGTAACTCAAAGTCTGTGTTCTGCTCGACACTATCTGGGATTGCTGCTTCGCTAGGCATTAAGTGGTCATCTGCACCTGCAGCAACAAAACACACTAATTATCTATTAACAAAACAGCAACAAAACACACTAATTATCATCAAAACACACTAATTATCTACTGACGGACATCCATCAAGGCTGCAGCTGACTATAACCGATAACGTACTTAATGTCTGCCAACGTTGTATCGGCTGGAAATCGCAAATTTTCCCTACCCCCTCTCATTTAGCGCCTTCAATAGGGGTGACCCCCTTTGAATTTATGGAAAAGCTTTACGGTTCCTGAAACTAGTCTTCCAGGCAGCCGATGGTGAAAATTTGGAATTATTACCTGCAAGCTGTGGCAGCTGAGAGTCTGCAGGTACTGATGACGATGGAGCAGGTGCAGGTGGTGGGGGAGGTAAACTATCTCTGCTTGCTGTTGATACTCGTGATGATGGTACAGGCATCACATTGACTGCCGGCGACTGATGGCTTAGCAGATGATGCCCACCAGCATTCTGCATTGTCCTGCAGCAATAAATAAATCAATTCATAAATTAATAAATCAATAAAACCAGACCAAACGGGTCCATATACAAGAGAAGGCACAAACAACACACTAAGAATGCAGTAAAAATAGGCTAAGGAAAGCGTTACAAAAGAAAAAAAATATTAAAAATGTACCGACTACAAACTTTAAAAATCAACTATATGGATACGGTACCAGGTCTGTACAGATTTGCAACAATGTTTTCAAGAACTTTCTGTGACCCCAAGAAGCAAAATTGTAGGCTTTTCCAGAAACAAGTACTAAGTTTTCCGACAAAAATGATCAATCTTCAGTTTGGCAAAGCTAAGCTTACAGACAAAATCAGCTGACAAAGTCAGTGACTGTCAACAAAGTTATCGATCATAAGACATAACATGAACTGTATTAAAAACACTGCGAATTCGAGACAGAGTTAGTGCTTAATACTTTTACTTAGCTAACTGTCTAAATACAATCAACGTTGGAAAAAATTCCAGAATGCCACAACGGTTTTTCCAGAACAGTGAACATAATAGAGGACTTTCCAGGCAAATTACACGACTTTCCACGATTTCAAGGACTCGGAACAGAATGTAGCAAACAGAAAATAGTGCAAGCGCTATAACTGACGTGGCGGCAGATGGCGGCGGCGCAGGCGGGGGGACCATTGGTCTAGCACTACTCGGCATACGCTGTAACTCGGGCAGCGAGGCCTGCGGTCTTGCAGTCGTCGTAGGCACGTGATAGTCAGAACTAATGCTGTTGTTATTGTAGTTCTTGGCTGACCGGTAGCTACTATTGGATATCAGACTCTGTCGCTGCAGCTGACCCGTTGCCCGTGCTGGCTGCTGCTGCTCCATTGGCTGCTCCCTGTACTGATGTACAGCTGTGCCTGTAACCACAGTAATAATGACATTCTACAACATAAGACACTGGTTCACTGACTGTATAAGTGCCCAAAGCAGTAAAGGTTTTTGTAACTTTTCTGGAAACAACCATTCAAGTTTTTTTTGGCTTTTTTTCCAGAAAAGTTGGTAATAACAAAATCCGAAAAATGTTTCGGAAATCTACAATGGATAGCTTTTGTCGTTTCTATTCTCACAGTTATGGTATGATGGTGACATGGATTTTTACAATGACATAATACTCCAATCCAATGATCGACTTGAGTCAGCCTATTGTCCAGTATTTATATTTCAGTAGGCCTACAGTACTCAGATTCCAACCCACTGTAGTCTTCTGAACAATGTTTGAAAAAATTATGCCTCACTTATCTGAAGTTAATCCAAATAAGGCCCATATGCCGATCACCAAAAGGAAACTTCTAGGAACGATTCCGGTGGTAAATATGAACACGTTTATTCGCCATAAAGACAAAAACAGACAGCAAAAAAAGACAGATATGTATAGATAAAATTATAAGAAAAGGATGAAAAGACGAAAAAAAGGGGAGAAAAAAGGTAAAAAAAACAAGTGATGCACATTTCTCTTTTCCAACCTTGGCATATTAGAGTCTCTTGGACTCTATAGCTAATTTCACCTCATATCACACGCCTATTAGAAAAATGAGAACACTCTGGCTATGTCATACTTGACACACCATCATCTAAAGTGTAAATATTGCCAATAAAGTACAAGCAAGACTAAGACTAACTTCAGTACTACTTGGTCCTCCTATCTCTTAACACATTGTCTGCAGTGTTATAACTGCCCCATAATCTCACTCTAGTCAAGCATGATGGTTGAAATGCATCTTGTGTCTGTTTATCACACGTATGTCCCACCAAGAATACACTGCAATCAGTCAGGAAACGAGTATATCTTGTTACAGTTTTTATGCACGAAAGCAGCTACTGCTTTCAGCGTGTCTTAGCCATCGCAATTCTGTCCGTCCGTCTGTCTGTCACACAGGTGGATCAGTCGAAAACGGTGAAAGCTAGGATCACCAAATCTTCACCATCGGCTGCCTGGAAGACTCTAGTTACAGGAACCGTAAAGCTTTTCCATAAATTCGCAGAGGGACACCCCGAACGAAGGCACTAAATAAGAGGGGGGTGGGCAAAATTTGCGATTTTTGTCAATAAGTCGCTGTATCTCAGTAACGGTGCAAGATAGGGCCTAGGTTACTATTAATCACTAATAGGAAGTTGTACGCTGGCTCTCGATTGACGCCAAATTCAATGACCTTGAACGCCATAATAGGAGGTTTTATAGATTTTTTTTGGCAAATTTGGGCTGTGACACAAGTCTATATCATTCACAAGGTGGAGCCGCGGAACTATCGTTATGTTTACTTCGGCATGACTGTAAGAAAGGTGTTGTATTTTATCCCAAATTCCTGCAAATCTAACTCAAACAGCGACAGAAATTTTTGTTTATGATTTCTTTGCATTGTGAGCAGAATAATTTATTACTTAGTACATTTGTCATGTACAGTATTTCATGAAACAGCTTGCATACCTTACAGCATATTTTGTGACATTTTGTTCGATGGTGCTGCCATCTCGGGAATTGGTTTACGACGCCCAGCACTAACTAACGCTGATTGATTGTATTGACTGACTTGTTATATTTTTACGCGCGAAAGCAGCTACTGCTTTCATCGCGTCTTAGCCATCGCAATTCTGTCTGTCCGTCCATCACACGGGTGGAACAAGATAGGGCCGAGGCTACTATTAATCACTAATAAGAAGTTCTACACTGGCTCTCGATTGGCGCCGAATTCAATGACCTTGAATGACCTTGAACGCCAAAATACGGGGTTTTATAGATTTTTTGGCGATTTCAAGCTGCGACACTAGTCTATATCATTCACAAGTTGGCACCAAGCTACTATCGTTATGCGATCCAGACAGAGAATTTGGTATTTGTATATTAACTTAGTGTGAACACGCCAATTTTCAGCTAAACTACTGAACCAGAACTGCTATAGGCTTTTGCGTGTCTCGTGAGCACTAGCTCAAATTTCTTGTAGAATTTATTGTGAGTGGGGTCTAGTTTGTATCATGCCTTGTTACATTCCCATAATACACTCTACATCGTGATGAAACACAGAAAATACCACATTATATTAAAGCAATAAAAGCACCATCGATATCTCACAATACCTGGTGCGCCGTTGTTTAGCATGTAGTCAACATGGACAGACGTCGATGCATAGTCCGGCGAAGTTACTGACTGTGACTGTCTCACAACCGAATGCTGATTTACCAATTCAACAGCACCACTGCCAGTAGTAGGCTGGTTGACTGTAGGTTTGTTGGATGACTGAGTCTTACGCAGGGCGTCGTGTAACTCCGGGCCGTGTCTCATTGCGCTCAGTTCATCCGTGTGGGTCTTCGGCGCTCGGATTGTTCCGGGCTGCTTGTTCTGCCGCTGAATCATTCAACATGTCAACGACACACCGGTGACATTTGACTACCACAAATCATTCGGCTTTGACTTTGACTTCAAATCGAATAATTCATCTGGCAAGATTTTGAATTTGACTTGAGTCAAGTATCCCTCACTGCAGCACACCATCACAGAAACTGACAACAAAATTTGCTACAATTTTAGTCTTAGAAAAAAGGGTGTACTGACAATTGCTCGCGCAACAACTGCACGCAGACAACTGCACGCGGTGACCACTGCTCGCACAGACAATTACACGGAAGGAAATTGATCGCACGTCAATTGCTCGTGCATCAATGAACAGCAAAAATGACCATCAAGGGTTTATAATCATCTGTTCAATGTGTACGTTATGAATGTCTGTACTGGAAGTTGAACTGTTTTTATAGCGCTGTTGCTGTGTAGGCCTATGTCAGAACAGAAGTTCTGCTATATCTTTGTGCGATGGCAAACCTATCCTGTGCTTAATAGAACACAAGCTTCCGGACAGATATAGCAGAACTGTGCCTCTCTCATTATATCAGTAAATCGATTATTAGTTTGCAATCATAATGTTACTGATATAGGCTCTGAAATAAACAGTTGATGGCTTGTACACTAGATCGTGCTTTTATGAATGCGAGATGTACATTTTCTAAACTTACTACATCACACTTAGAGCACTATTGACCACGCTATTGACATGCAAACAAGTATTGGGCGAACAATGGTCACTGCATGTAGTTGTCTATGCACAGTTTTCGACAAACCGAAAAAAGTCTCTCAGACCAAAATTGAAACCAAATTTGACCTCATGATGTCAATTTAGTCTAAGCACCAAACTTTGAGCTAAGACTAAAGTCTAAGACCAAAATGAAGTCAAGACCAAAATCAAGATCAAACTTAAGCTGAAACTGGCAACAGTTTCCATTTTTTCCAACATTGAAAGAATACAACGACAGCTTAAGCCCTAGGGCTCAGGTTTGGTCTTAGACCAAACAGAGATCAAGTTTGATCTTGGGATAGACTAAGACAAGCTTGTAGTACAGTCCAATAACTTAGTAAATCAAACCAGTGAGATTAACGAAAAACTAATGCTGTTACGACTTCACTCGTGAAAATGGACTGTGTAATAAATATGAGATTCCCACAGACGAATCATTTTTGCTGTTTTACTGCAGTCTGTTTGCCTTCATCCCCGGTATAAAAATGAGACCTAACTGCAATAATAGAGTAAAATATAACACAATACAACACAAACAAAGTGCTGTTACTGACCGGTTTTCTGTTTCGCTGTCTCTGTTTCTTGGTCTGAAGTTCGGCATCTTTGGCCATCATCTGCTGGCACCACTGCTCAAAGAAGTGTCCCGGATCCGTGTAGAACTTCAGACTGTCCTTGCCATCCTCACTGGAGACACATTAAAAAGCAAAGCTAACCACCACATATCTTACTCACCACTTACCACTGCAGACATAACAACAAACTAAAGCTAACCAACACATGTCTGATCACCAATTTCAATTTTGCCGCTAAAATTCCCACAAAATGGAAGATTTCCAGCCCCAAATTGTATAATATTTTCTGACAGATTAAAATTCAAAGAAAGAGCAATACAGCTTTTCAGGGTCAAAAGTCTGAAATCTGGAGGAGCAGAGCATTGTTCCCTCCCACAGTGGAACTGAGATGAGTCTCTTAAGTCCCTCCAGCATACATTTCATCGATGGCTCTATTCGATCACCAGCTCTTTTTGAACAATTTGAGCAAGGTGGTTACTGTTAGATAAATAATCAGTTAAGCAAAATAAAGAAAAGCCTAGAGGTCAGAGTCTCACCGAAAGACATTAAGTTTATGTAGCGGCGGCGCGGTGTCACACTGCTGATAGGTGACAGCGATGGCGATCGGGCGAGTGTCAACTGTCACGATCTGATTGTCTTTGACCACAGAACTTCTGAACGGCTTGCGAGTGTTGATGTCTTGTAGCGACACTGAACGCACAGACACACATCACTTCAATACATGCAGGCAGCACAGAAGATTAAAGGTTGTCCATAGCTGTTAATGATAACCAACACATCTCGGAGCTACGAAGTGTCACCTGCCATACGGGATGGGATCACACACATGGATTACTTCTGTGCTCCATAAAGTTTACAAAAATCCAATGCTTTTTGTTTTCAAATTACAAGCCCAGATGAAACAGACAGACAGACAGACAGACGATGAATAGGCAAGGCCTGTAATGCTAATTGACTCATGGCTATTTGAAAGCAGACTGAACGTGAATCAAAGTGTTAAGCCTGTGCGAATAGCTGTAGCTGCGTTGAGGCTAATGCTACGGTACAGGGGGTGAAATGTATACAAACAGGGTACACAGTGAGGTTCAGCGACAAGCCTCTGTAGGGACGGCTCTGTATGAGGGTCCCATATTCAGGGTGATACTAATAGGAGTAATATTTTTGTCGATGAATCAGCTAAAACGGAAAGAGCACGAAAGCCAGTAAGAGCAGTAGATGCAGCAGTGCATTTAAGCGGAGTAATTACAGCCAGCCTGGACTTGTCAGACCAGGGCACAATTACACACTGAGTCTGATATGGTAGCCAGATAATGCACGGTTTCCATCCAATGCAATGCACGCTTCTGTCCTCAGGGGCGTCATTTAGGGGATTGGTGATGACTCTACGAACCGCCCAAGGATTTATGACTTTAATTTTTCCCTGTAAATCGTACCTTTGAAACAATGTTACTGCTGCAAGAACAATACGTCACATTAGTCACATGGACTGAGATCCCCCTGAATTGTTCACCGATACATTGTCTGTTACTGCGTTTGGACCATTGCGTCAGCTGCCGCCTACGTTGCGTTAGAATGGAAAGCACGCTTAAAGTCAGCCAGTGATGATTGACAGTGATGAAAATAACAGACCCAACAGAAAGGGAAGGGGAAGGGGAGGGGGAGAGAGAGAAATAGACAAACGAGCAGTAAGTGCAGGTCAACTGAGTGAGGTCAATAACGACGCCTGCTGTCAGTCATTCTGACTCAGAAAGTCGGCAACAGCCAGTGACCACAAACTAAGCTCTGCGAACAGTTGACATCTCTCAAACGCGTTGGTGGCCTGGTGTAGCGGTAACACGTTGTGTCAGATCAACGAAGTTACTCTAGACCTACCTGGATGAGTGAATGCTTGCCGGCACGTAAACCCAGGGATCCTACAGGTCTTCTGTAGTAAAAATTCCCCGACTTTTTCCGGTCATGGAATGACATTTCCCTGACCTTATCGAAACAATAACCCTACCACACAAATGTCAGAAATGGTACAATATATCGTAAAATAATAAAACTGTATTATTAATGGAGCATTATGCAAACGACAGAGAACCGTGGTAGAGGGTCAGGAGAGCGAAGCCCCCTGAAGCTGAAACACTTCTAGCTTTTGGACGTTTAATGGAAGTCGCAAATTTGCCTGCATTTTAATATTTTGAGACACAAGAAATCACAGATATCTGCAGTCTGCATGATCCAAGATCATTTTCCCTGACTTTTCAAAAATAATATTTTTTTCCCTGACCACACAAATTCCTTGACTTTTTCTAGTTTTCCCTAACCTGTAAAAACCCTGTGTGTGAAACATCTCGGTATGTAACCAGGCGCCTAGGTCAACTCAGCCTTCCATCCCTCCAGGGTAGTTAAATCGTATCCTGGCCTATCTGGGCACATTCATCTGTGTCGGGTGGCAGGTAACACCGTGTGATCCCATACAACAGGTGACGCTCCGTGTCTCTGAGATAGGTTTCCTATGAAAAGCTATAGCATTTAACAATTTAACCATAAGCGAGAAAAAGACACAGAGCTGCATTAAACAGTTGCGTTGTAGCAATGGACTGTCACCTTGCGCCCCCCTCCATGCTAAATTGTAGCCTTTCCAAAAATTTCCATCATTTTGCTGAAAACTTCTATCCAAAAAAATTAAGGTGGAAAATTCAAATTTAGGAACAATATGGAGGCAAAATTGAAATTATGAACATCTATAATCTTTGCTGCCAGAAATTTGCAAAGCTGTATCAAAAAATTGCAACTTCCAGCTTCTACCCTTGTAATCATCTTTTTTTAACCAGGGTGCTAAAATTTCTGCCCCACACTCTGTCTACCTAACTGAATTACATTGCACAAGATGAACAATGCGACACCAATATAAGCAAACAGAACTTGTCAATAAACGACGCTATGGTCTTAATGTGTTAAACACTCCACGCAGCTTGATAACTGATAGCCACATCTTTACTAGGCCCATGGACTCAAAAGCCGCAGTCAACGAACGTGCAACAGGGAAGGCGCTAGAGGGGGCTGACAGACAGACAGACAGACAGACACACTTTCCACGCATTATAGTAAGATTACTACTGCTGCTACTTTCCCTAAAGCTTGTCTTTCACTGGCCTGCATTTCAAAAGTTAGTCCAGATTCCATTAACAGAAACTGCAGCAGTGAATTTTTACGCGCGAAAGCAGAATGCTTCGCGCACCTTAGCCATCGTCTGGGCGTCTGTCCGTCTGTCTGTCCGTCCGTCACACTCGTGATCTGTATCAAAACGGTGCAAGCTAGGATCACGAAATCTTCACTGTGGGCTGCCCCAAGGTCTCTAGTTTATTGTGACAAAATTTCGTGCCACTGGATGCAGGGGTTCACCTCGAACGAGGGCGTTGAAGAGGGGTACCCCCCTTAAAAAGACATTATTTTGCCGTTATTGGCTCCAATAATGTGAAAACGGTTGCAGATAGGTACATACATGCTGCTTATCATAACAAGCACTAGTGACAGGCTTTTGAGATTTATCAACATCGATGACCTTGAACGACCTTGAACCCCCAAAAAGGGGTTTTTAGTGTATTTTTTCGCAATTTTTGGATGCTGCGCACATTTCAACACTGAATTGCACCGAAATGGATGGAGATAGACCAAGGCAACCTGCATATGAAATTTTCAGCACGGAATGTAGATTTTAGCAGATTTGTGTCAAATATACCACTCAAATAATGAAAAAGTTAGAAGCGACACAGCAATTTTTACACAGCACATCACCCAAGCCAGGTATCCATGAAGCATAAGGGGAAGGAAGACTTGCTTCTATTTACTGCGTATACACTTCTCTTGTGTTGCTTGCATCACCTGTGCTGAATATTGTACACAGGAGCCTTGCACTACATGCAAAGTGTTGTATGAAACCTGGGACGTAATTACGTAACAATGCTGTGAGTCAAAATTCAAACAACACACACACAAACGTAATAACCACAGACATGCTCGTGCCATCTGTCAACTGACCACGACGTTTCGATACTCTACGACGAGGTGACGACTTTTGAGATATGCCGCAGAAGTCTTCCTCAACATCTGAAGTGGCATAAACCGATATATTTAAATACAATGTTTATTAACCTTTACACCACAACCACACTTACATGACGTATCTCAGGCAAAAGTTCTACATCTGCAGTGGTATAGAAGCTTGCTAGTGCAACGGCTGCACCAGGAGTCACCAAATGAAGTAGTGTAAGCTACATGACCGACCGTCAGCAACCGTGGAGTAAGTGTGCATTTGATTCCGCAGAGAATTCTGTGGAAAGAATATTAAATGACTCGGTTCAAAATTCCACGGCATGCGAAAAACTGTGGTTCCTAATCAGCATCACTAATCATTGGCTCTAAGATTGACGATGCTTAAACCATGTGCACAAAATTTCTTACGGCAAATATATATCAGTGTGGCACTACTCATACTGTTAACTAGAAAGCAAGCAGTGAGCCACACTATAGAAGATTGTTTAACTGTCCATTTCTCGTGTGAACTGTGAATACTGCAAATTGCTGGACTGAAGATTCATCAGGTTGCCAGGCAAAGCACATGTCAAGAAGACTCACACACCATGACCCTGACCATCCATTTATAACATCAAGCACTGCCTCTGCCATTCATCCATGCTATTCTAATTGCCACAGCCAACCATAGCCATATGTGCACCGTGGCGTGACTGCTGTTTAGCTAGGCATTACAGCTTCACAATGGGAGAGATAGGTGACACAATGTGATTAAAGCAAAGACCATACAAATATTTCTCACAACTGACATAGGTTGTAAACTTGTGAATAGCTTCAGTTACACATATGGGACATGGACATAGTAAACAGTGTACATAGGTATGATGGATATATAAATTTTACACTGGCATGACAAACACAGCAAGCGTCAGCATATTATATTTTTGTATTTTTTCACTGCTATTGTTTTATGCACAATTTCCAATCAGCCAGGCACGATCTTCTAAGTTTCAACTGTCATGCATTCTTTGACCACATGTAACTGCACAATCCGAGTGCCCATTAGTAAACTAGTTTGACTCTATCAACTTCATCCTCATTAAGCTACATGAGATATAATCCAAAAAAGCAATATTCACCCAACATACTGGCACAGAGTATCACCCAAACTCCCTAATCACAGGTACTGAGTTTTACCAATCCATGTTTCCCCAATCAGTCCTGGATCACCAATCCAATACTGTTCCTCTGACATTTCAACAATAAAAGTTTGACTCTATTGATCAATAATCACCTGTGAATATAAAAAAATCAACACAGCATCCTTAATTACTTCCTTTTCCCCACATGCTAAGCACCGAGAATCTGTATTCATAACATTATTACAATTATGCAAAGCTTACTGCCATAATAATTCTAATGGGGAAATAAGAGGGCGACACCCACTCTAGCAGCAAAATTAGGTACTAGTAACTAATAAATTTATATTTCCCATGGTCCCACCATTCTTGTTTCCCCATTACAGTTAATATTAATTTTACCTTCTTCGACGGTGTGATTCAGCTGTGTGATCTTAATCTTGAGCCGGTCGACTCGGTCATTAAGCTGTGCCATGCGTGAGTAGGCGTAGTAGGTTTCATGATGCAGTTCTGTGAACAAGTCCTCAGCGTGGGCACTCAGTGCACTCAGTTGCCGAATCATGTTGGCCAGCGTTGTGTTACTAACACATTCCAACTCGTTGTGGACACTTGTCTCGACCACAACGCGGCTTATGTGCTTTGGTTCGACTGTCCTTTTCACCAGTGGCATTGTGACAATCAGTGTACTACATGACAACATGACAAAGACATTCCGAGTCAGGCATCTAGTTACAGAATACAGCTTCTGTTTCCGATTTTGGCGACTTAGTTGACAGGGCTGCCAAACTCGGCTAACACAAACGAGCTGTGGTGTGTAAACAACTTGTCCAGTGTTGTTACCTAATAGTGAAAATGGCCGAGTGTTGAACCAGCAACCTTGCGATTGTTGAGTCTGACATTCTAACCATCACATTATCAAGCTCGTTTGTCATGAACTGAACTTAAAGGTTGAAACAGTAACAGATAATCCATAAATATTCATAAAAAGACAATCTTCACAAACTTCTTGTCACTGTGACATACAGCAGCAAACAAAATTCAAAGTCCAACAAAGTCGCGTATAAATCAGACCTAATATTAATGTATGAATATCGGCATGCAATTTACAGCAACATTTCAACATCGCTAAGTCTACTGCTAGTCAGAATTTGTAACAAAAAACCAGCCGTTTTCACGCGGTTATAATATAGACTAGTACCAAAATTCATTCTAAAATGCAACACTGGTTGCAAAAATGTCACAAGTTGATAAATAAAGATGTATTTTGATGGAAACACATAGCTCACTAATTCTGATTATGAACAGTCTAGCAGTGCAGTACTTAAGCCACAAGTGGCGTTCAACTCAAAAGCATAGAGCCCTTTCAACTAAAGTGGTATTATTATCGTCATTGTGCGAAAAGCGGAAGGCGAATAGAACAGCATTCGTTCTGGACGGCACCTTTCAGTTCTGCCACTCTACGCCGAATAACCATAAACACGAATTACGGTGATACTATTACTGCACAGCTAGCATTACCTGGTAAAATATACAATGTCACTTCGGCTGTACTGTTACTACGATACCGGATTAATAGATAAAAACATATTTACAATATTTTACGAACGACAAATAACATAAATAACAACTTCCGGCAGGTGCCCGTATACAATAAGTAATCAACAAACTTAAGGTCACTGAGCCTCTTTACAGGCGATCAAGTCACCGGTAGTTTAAAACAAGAAATTTGAGCAAAGCTCACGTGGCACGCCATAGCAGCAATCCTGCAAATTTGGCAATTAGTGTAGACTTACAGCAATAAGATAAATCTACGTTCTATGCCTAAAATGTCATACATACGGAAATCGCAAAAAATTCACTAAAACCCCTATTTTGGGGGTTCAAGGTCATCGACATTGACACCAATAAAAAGTTGGTCATTATTGCTTGTTATGATAAGCAGCATGTCTGTGCCTATCTGCAACCGTTTTCACGCTACACAACATAAGCCTAATTGCGGTAAAATAACCACAATCTGCGCCTGCGCCGGCCTCCTTGAATCTAGGAGGTCGGGACTTGAACTGCTGAAATCTACGTTTAATGCTAAAAATTTCATATGCAGATTGTCTTGGTCTATTTCCAGCCATTTCGTCGCAATTCAGTGTTGAACCGTGCTCTACATTTAAAAATTACGATAAATTCACTAAAATCCCTTTTTGGGGGTTCAAGGTCATAGATGTTGATAAATCTACAAAGCCTGTCACCAGTTCTTGTTATGATTAGCAGCATGTCTGCACCAACCTGCAACCGTTTTCACGCTATACGAGCCAATAACGGCAAATAAGGTCTTCTAAAGAAAGGCACCGTCTGGGCCCGACGTCGACCGAGCGACAGTCACCTCCCGCTTGTCTCGCACCTCAACGGCCCAGCAAAGCGCCGCAACCCCGTTCCCCGGGATCTGATTCTTGCGAGTCATCACAAGCGTCTGTTCGTGTTTACAGCCGATTAACGACGCCTCTTGGACTTTCTGGAACGGATTGGGGCGGTGACCCCCCTCGACCGAGAATGAGAGAAAAAGTGCCACAGCGCAGCACGCATGTAGGCTAAAGAAAAGAATGTGATCACTGTGAATAAACTGGTTATAAACCTACTAAACTAGGACAGACCAGACGCGTGCAAACACGCAAGCCATGAAAACGACCTTGATTGCCATGCAGCATATCTATATCCGACTTTGTCTGTCTGTAATGCACAGAATTTTTTCACAAATGGGTATCTAAATGTTGGCTAATATATGACCTAAAACTAATAGATATCAGCAGCTGAAACCCAACGTAGCACATTATGCATTTTGCATGTCTTTCTTTACCTGTCAGAGCCAGGTGTTGGAATATTAGCAGTTGTATTGCAGTAAAACTATGGTATAAGTACACTGTGAGTGAGTGAGTAGGGCTTAACGTACCACCCAATCCAGTATAGTACATTGTGAAAACAGAACTATTTTCAATAATAAAAAGTAGAAAGTAACTGAAAAATCTACTTAAATAGAAGTAGAAAAGTGAAAACAGAAAGTAACAAAGTATAACTACGTCATTGTTATCCAACACTGCATTTCAGGAATACACAACAAGTAAAGATCTGCTAACGCAAACAGAAACGCGCAACAGCGGTGCACCGCCGTACACTAGTGATGCGTACACTTCATCCATAGATCTCATCTGTACGGCTTTTGCCTAGTTTCACAGAAGGCCCAGCAAAACAATCACCAGATGGTGCCAGACGCCCTACAACTAAATATGTAGGCCCTAGGCTTATAGTGTCTTACTTGTACTCACCAGATGGCGCCACTATCTCGTTCTGGCAACGCCATTTGGGCTAGATGTCGCAGATTTCCCCTACCCCCTCTCATTAAGCGCCCTCGTTTGGGGCCCCCCCCTTCGAATTTATGGAAAAGCTTTACGGTTCTTAAAACTAGAGTCTTCCAGGCAGCCGACAGTGAAGATTTGGTGATTCTAGCTTGCACCGCTTTTGACTGATACACCCGTGTGACAGACGGATAGACAGACGGACAGAATTGCGACGGCTAAGACGTGCTTGCAGTAGCAGCAGCAGTAGCTGCTGTTGTGCGTAAAAAATGCGTGGTGTGAATTTCAATAATAGAACCTAACATAAAATTTTAATGGAGACCAAAACAATCATCCGTAAACAAATGAGTTCAAACATAAATAGCAGTCAAACAAAATCAGAAATATCAAAACTGCACTGTTTACTAATCATATATCAGTCAAATGGTGGACCAGGTATTGTTGTCATTCAAATCATTGTAGTAAATCGTAGAAATAGTCACAAGTATGTATTAAAACAAAACTCCTGTCAGCACAAGAATCCAATAACGTAAATCAACGACGACAGTGTATGAACGACATAGCATGCACAGCAAACATTTATCTGCACAAAATGGTAACAAAAATAAACAAAAGTGCGAAACAGTGTCGAGAAGTTCCCATGAAAGTGAGTGGTTTTCAATATTCCAGGGAAGAAGCTAAACTTGTTGCCAGATGGACATTGTGCCTAGACCCGCTCGGCATAAACAACATTACATGCACGGCAGATGTTTCTCCAATACAAAATGCCATCAATAAAAATAAACAAAAGATGTGAAACAGTTCCAACGAAAGCGAGCAACTTAAGACATCCTAAGGAAGCAAACCGGTTGCAAACTGAGCATCACTGCAAGGTGGTCTAGTAAGAAGTAAACCCCCAAGTTTTCACCATAACTGCATCAATGACCGATCTATTTTCGAAATTATCTTATCAATGACACTTTGCAGTAAAGCTGAATAATCACTTAATTTCAAAAGACGACATTAATGAAATGTGTTACTACACTACCGAGCAAAATACAATCAGTGAGCTAACTTCAATATTCTGAGTACATCTAACCACTTGCAATGCATAGAATGTGACAAGATCGTGTAGCAACTAGTGGTACTTATTTCCAGCGTACGACTCAATCCAACAGAACTAAACTGAGAATTCAGTCCAGTTCAGTTCAGTTCTGCTGCTTTGTACACGCTTTTACAAATGCTTGGAATTCAGGGGCTTACATTCTTACAGACCCCCATCAAGTGCCTAGGCCTCGGTCTTGATGGCTATGTTATCGCCGCCGTTGTTGACAGCGGTAGTCGTAGGCAGGTCGTCGGGCTGAACGCATTTCCACAGGCCGTACGTGCATCCGATGGTGTTCTGCCACAGACGAAGTGTCCCATCCTCGCTGCCGCTGGCATACAGCTCACCGTCGGGGGAGAACCTCACGCAATGCACCGGCCCAAAGTGACCTTTGAATGACTCTGCACAAGTAGTGAAAGCATAACTGAAGTTCTGAGAGTTGAAAAGCATCAAACACATGCATACATTGGTTTCTTGCCACCAAAGACAGTGCACAATGATGACTCAGCTGCGAAATAGTGTTTCTGCATTGCTGGGGCCATATGCATAAGAACGTCTTAGTTTACTCCGGAACTAGCGGCTACGTTGGGATGAACAAGTCCGAGACTAATCAACAAAGTTCGCCGGTATGCAAAAAGACGACACAGCGGTTGAACTAGCAAGTCCCGGCACAGTTAATGTCAGACAATTTCATTCTGAAATTTCCTAGCATGAAGTTGCTCACTCTCATGATGATGCAAGTGCGTGCCGGCAAAGTTATCATCTGCTCACACTTCCGCAGCCATGAGCCGTACATTAATATTCATGATGCCTATGGTCTATGTGATAAGCTAATTACAGCAACATGGGCAGTAGAAATGCATGATGCAAAAATGTGCGAACAAACTCAGGCAACAAATGTTCTATTCCTCAAGTTTTAATACCAGAATTGAGTCACTAATGTATACTGACTAGCCATAAGTATTGTATGACGAACAATGTTCATAATTTTGTCGTTAACAACTTCATTTACGCCGGCCTAAAACAGTTACGCCTGATTGCGAGGGAGACTAACTTTAGTTCCTCATTTAAGCTCAAAGTAGCGAATAGCCGTCTTTATGCATACAACCTTAACAGTTAGTCCGTCGTAACTCGGATTTAGTCCGAGACTAAAGTTACAATGTTGTTACGCATACGGCCCCTGGTGACTTACCTACCTTGCACTGGATGCCAAGCTGCTAACAGATTTATCTAAACAAAGTCACAATTTGACGCACACAAGATCAACTCAGCCTACCATCCCTCAGGGGTTGGTAAATCGAGTACCAGCCTGTCTGACTGTGGTTATGGTGGGGGACGTAGCCTTGTGTTCATCTACGTCAGGTAACAGGTCAATCTGTGTAATTCCATATGGAACATGATGCCCCACAGCTCTGGGATAAGTTTTCCATAAAGAGCTTAACACACCCTTTAACCTTTAACAGCACCAAAATTGCATGCAAACAATGTCACATAACTGTAAACACGGCCACATCGCGGGTGAAAAAAAGTATCGGTACACCAGGCAAGAAATTGCAATTTTCTGACAGATGCTCAAATTTCCGACAGAAGAGATTATGGATACTCACAGTTTCAACTTTGCTCCGAAATAGGGGTTCTCAGCTTTACCTACTGCATTACTAGACAATAATTTTCAAACAAGATCTTCCAACAATTTTTGGACAGCCCAGAATTTAAGCAAGGGGAAGGGGGTAAGGAGTGAAGGCCTGCTCCTGCCAACTTGTCATCACCCTATCCCATGACACCATCAGTCCATCACCGACCCCCTACAACATACCATTTAGCCACAATACAAACATGCAGGCAACGTTACCAAGTTCAGCTCCGGTGTTGAAGTCGCATTTGTACATCTTGAAGTCTTCACCACCACATACAAATACTTGCTGGTCGGGATGGAGCGATGCTGAGTTGATAGGGTTAGAGATCTCATACTCTTTGATTCTGTCCAAACTATACATACACGATGTTTCATAAAAAATCCAATTTGTTGGTGACATATATTTGAAGTTTTACAGTTGCAGCCACAAAAAAACGTGCAAAAAAACGATCGCATATACGTGTCTATGGGGATAGTTAGTCTTCCACATGTTCGAGCAACACAGTGCACTAGGACATCGAGCTTGCAAGATGGTTGCGTTTTTGGATCGCGAGATGCCTGATTTCATGTTTCCATTTTGCACAGTGTTGATACAATAAACATTTTCATTAGTGAACCAGATAAAGTTCACCATCGAAGCAGGGTAGCAACTGACAGCACCAGTTGAGACTATCAAGCTTGTACCAGTGACACATTATGACATCAGTATTACGTCACAACTAGCAAAGAATATTTCATATTTAATCAACTGCCATATGTTGTTAAAATATTTTGAATTAGTGTTTCTTTAGCTACAACTGGTAAAAATTTTGTGTAAATTGATCATCATTTGAGTGCATTATGAACAAACAAAAAAGGGTCCTTTTTATGAAACACCGTGTATATGTGTAGCAGCACTCCACGGATCACACATTGTTCAACTGACTCATACGCCATAGCTACGGAGACAAGAAGAATGCCGCACTCCTAAATGTCATTCTTTGTCCACCAAAAATCACCAATTTCCTACACATTTCTCATTTTCGTCCAATTTCAGTCTAACAGCTATGGAAATGTACTAATTAATTTGCAAATGGACAAACATTGAACAAAAAAAATGCATATAATTTATAAAGAAATGCACGCAATTCATATGTTAGACTTGTTCATCAAAAAGTGTACTTCAACATCTGCTCTGAGTTTGTATTGTTCAAATAGCATTCATTCATTTTGTCAAAGAAAATAAACCCATTAGCATCCCAATAATTCTAGACATCCATTCTTTAAATCCAACTGTAAAAGCATCGTGGTAATGCAGAAAAACAAGCAAAAGTTTTTTTCAGCACTCAGTTAATCATTTGTTACAAAATTTCGCCCAAAATCATAACTTTTGTTTTCATCCAAAATTCAAAATTTCATTAATAAACCAACAAACTAACGCAGTGCACCAACGATGACATCATATAATTTAGACAAAATCAGTCAGTTAAGAAATTACTATCCGACTGGTTCAACTCAGCCTTCTACCCTCGACTAAATGGCAAAATGGGCATCAGCTTTCAAACTCAGCAGAGGCAGCAGTGAATGCATTAGCACAGCTGCTGATTTAGACAAGTTCAGGACTCAGAACAATTGGCTTGATCCAAAAATCAGCAGTCGTGTGGCACTTGCGCTACATTCATTAAATGAAATGGGTGAACTCTGACAGTGGCCATGCTATGACGACAGCATCACAAACACTGTTGTTCAAATTAACAAACGGCACAAAGCGTATACGAACGTGTCGACGTTCCAAAAGGCCACTTTGTTTCCATACGCCGCAGTCAGCAGCTTGCCATCGGATGACAACTCAATGTCAGCAACAGCAGCCGGGAACTCCAACTTGTCAATCTCCAGCTGATTATGAACGTCCCACACTCTAGCAGCACAAAATATTCAATACCTCTATTAATTCTACAAAATCAGAGAATGGCAGCAGCATCATGGATTAAAAAAGTTCGGGGGGGGGAGGTGGAAATGGCAGCAAAAAGTTGATATTTTCCAATAGAGAGCTGCCAATTTCTGATCAAAGTGATTATGCTGTTCAAAATTTCATTTGTGCCACTAAATTCGTACAAAAATGGGGACTTACAGCTCCAAATTTTGTTTTTTTTCTTAACGGGACTTTCTGACAAGGGACAACTGACATGGTGAAAATGCCACCTTTGAACACTGATTCAAATAGCCATATATCACAATAGTAAAACATATTATGCTGGCTTACATGTATTCTAGACTATATCTGATAGTCCAACTTCTAGATGATAAAAATAGTGTATTGTTATGCAACCAACCTAACAAATTGCACTATGGATTTTGCCTATCTGCCTGTACTGCATTTGTTGTTAACTAAAAACACAAACCCCCAAGTAAGTTGGCAAAAAGCAGAATCGCTCCTCATTTGTATTTGCCAAATGGTGGCATAGGTCTGACGATTTAGCCACAATTTGAAATTATTCAGCCGGGGGTTTTATTCCAAACCTCCCAGCCTTCCCTGGTGGACTGGGAATCCCTATCTAACAGAATATTTCATCGGACCCCACAAGTGTACCCGCCAAATGGCATCCAAACGGTTGAAGCAGATTGTGCCAAAGTAACGTACGACAGACAAACAACACTACAGAGAAATGTGTAAGAATAGGTAAGATTGCTTCTGCCACATCCGTCTAAAAAGTGTATAATAAATCAACAATGGCATGATATGAGCGTCACCCCCTCAGCAGTACAGCCACGTTGTGCTAATTTTCAGCCCTGGATTCAAAGGTCTGGGGGACGGCTGTCAACACTGCCAGCCGCCCAATGTCGGTGTATTTACAGATACAGCAAGACACAGCAGTCTAAGAGTGTGTCACCTGACGGTCTTGTCATCTGAAGTGCTGACAACGTGCTGCATTTCAGGCAACCACAGACAACAACGCAGGTTGCTCGTATGACCCGACATCACGTCCGGCTCTACAATCAACATATGACACAACGTTACAATGAATACACACCAGAGCTACAGTAATTAATAATAAATCAGTAATCACTCAATTAGTCGGCAGACATTTTTTACTTGGCACACTGCTGCTGCTGCTAATACTATCCAGAGCTGCGACACACTGTCATCCAGGCAGATACACACCGGTTTTTTGGGGGTAAACCCAACTAAAAACCTGCTAAAAATCCAGCCAAATAACCCACTCCAAACTTCATCCAGGATTAGCTTATTGTTTCACTAATAATGAAATATTTTATTATGGCTAAGTTTTTCAAACATTTAAACCTACGAATATGCAAATATTGGTATATTCTATGCTATGAGAAGCAAAAAGAAACCCATTATAAATGAGCAAACTGAGAACCCACAAAAATTCCAAAACCCATCAAGTTGGCCTTTATAACAAAACTGATTTAATCTAAAAAAAACTCAAAAACGACCCAAAACCCTCCAAAAAACCCAATGAAATTCAAGAAACCCTCTCAATTTGGCTTTTGTAAAAAATCTGAGCTTATGCAACCATGCTAGTAACCAGTGGCATTGTTACAGGTTCAGAGAGAAACGTACAGAATTTGGAGCTGAAAATACCCCACTGTAGAAGAATTTAAAGACAAAATTAATTCTGAGCACCCACAGTCCACTTTGTCAAAGCTTAGAGCTGACTACTGAAAAACTGCGACTTCCTGCCACTAACTTTTTCAATCCATGATGCACTGCTCCAGCTACCACTGATATTATTAACACAATATGTGTCTACAGTTCAGCGTGATGGCCAGAGGAAATTTCAAGCTAAAAAATCTTCTTCTTCTTCTCAGAAAAATGTTGTCCAAAAATTCAAAATCTGAGTCCACAAACCACCACCACGTTAGACAAATTCAGGAGCAAAATCAAAACTCTGAGCACCCAGGAATCTCTTCTGTAGAAATTCAGCAACCGTCCGGCAGAATTCTGTTGGAAATTCGCGGTATCTGTTGGAAAGTTGCAATTTCTTGAATCGTCTACAACACCACTGCAGCTACCACGGGTGGCGTGGCGTAGCGGTAACGCGTTTCATCCGATAACAACCTTATCTACGCCGGGTTAATACTGTGATTGGTGACTGCCTGCAGGCAGGTAAACTATCTCAGTATGTAACCAGCTGCCTAGATCAACTCAGCCTTCCATCCCTCCTGGGTAGGAAAATCGAGTACCGGCCTATCTGGCTGGGGTTAAGGCAGGGCACATTCACCTGTGTCAGGTGGCAGGTGTGATCCCATACGACAGATGACGGCCTGTAGCTCTGAGATGGGCTTCCCATTAAGAGCTATCACCACCTTTAACCTTTAATACTATTGGCACATTACTAAAGACACAGCGTCTATAGGCTAATGTATGCTGACCAGCATCTGGCTTGTTGAGGTCATAGATACGTAGAAGCTTCTCATTACTGCCAGTCAGCAGACGGCTTCCATCGTCAGAGAACTCAACACACTTGACAATGTGTTTGTGCGGAAAGCTCTGCAGCTCCTCGCCTGACACTGCATTCCACAGCTTCCTGTGACCCACACGCAACACACACTGACATCTGGTCAGTTTGCCGGCTACACTGCGGGCCGTAGAGGACTACGAACAGTTCAAAGCGCAACCAAAGACACATTTGTTTGACTGATTGAAACTGTGGTGCGTAGTGACTTCTGCTTTTAGGCGCCGTGTATAAATCCACTTTATTATTATTAATTATTATCTATGAATCATACTTCTCTCAGTTTATATACCATAATACTTTTAATGCAAGCCGGGTCTCATATAGTAGCCATGTCTCTAATACAAGACGAGGGTCTGTTTCAATAGAAGCCGGGTCTCAGATAAAAGCTTGATCTCTAACATAAGCTGGACATTCTAGTAGTAGTAGTCGTTGTAAGTATACTAGCAGTCGTAGATTGAAGGTCAAAAAAGAGGTCATTCATAGAAACTATATAAAAATGCAGTAGATTAGATTTGAAAAAGTATGTATTTAGCAACAGAGTAATAGATAGCTGCAATGCACTGTCTGACATGTGTGTTAACAGCACTACAATAAATCAATTTAAAAATTGTTTGAAACGTGAACTGCAACCGGAAACACATAGTTAATCTTAGTTATTTGGACAGTAAGCATTATATGGCTTTTGCCTGTGCTTACTCATGCCACCAGTAAAACTGGTGGCTTCTGTGAATTTGGTGAAGAAATCCTATTTTTGCATTGTCAGAACTTTCAAAGAGCATGTCTCCAAAATCCAAAATCAGCACAATAACTCTGACAAAAAATAACAGTTACAGTTCCAGTATAAGGTCCAATAATATTATGCAGCTTGCTTGTTATCATTCTAACCCTACAAATGATACACAGAGTTACAGACGCTGTGAAATCGGCTGCTCCAGTCGCAGCTTGAGTTGCATCTTTATTCAGAGTCGCAGCCCAAACAGCGCCCTTGTGACCTTCAAATGTTCCAATCCAATCACCGGTATCTCCCTGCCGTAGCATAGGCTTCCCATCTGCAGACAAGTATGCATAAAATGATCAAACTAAACCTACAATATGGTAAAAAATAACAGCCTTCAACAATTATTTAGTTAACGATCACAGAATAAACGAACTGATGCAACAACATTTTGTAGTCTAAACAGTAAACAGTGCACTACTTAGGTTCTCCTTGTGAAAAGTTATGTAATCACTTCCACTAAACTGATCCTGGGATATGCTGACGATATGTACATTATTATCATGGCTTCCAATCACTCCACATGCAACAGTGAAATTCAACATGTTGAAGGTTGGGCCGGCAAGCATAACCTCAAACTTAATTACAAAAAATCCTGCAAAATGCCTTTCATTAGACCGAGGTGCAACAGACACATTGATGTTCCTCCACCTGCAGTTAAGGGAATCAACAGGGTGCAGCATACAACAGCCCTGGGTGTCACATTATCTCATAACATGACTAAACACATTGATACCATCATGGCAGGCTGTGCACATACTCTCGATGGTCTTCGAATGCCACGGGCTCATGGTATGTGTCAGGCCTGTCTGCAGTTAGTCTTCCGATCAACTGCTCTCGCTAAATTGCTCTATGCCTCCCTGCTTGGTGGGGCTTTGCTAATGCTAGCAAGAAGAATAGATTAGAGGCTTTCTTGAGACGAGCTAGCAAATCAGGCTATTATACCGATGATTCTTTGCCCACTGTTGCTGCACTCTGTGAACAGGCTGATGAACAACTGTTCCGCTCTATCAAGTACATACCTACCCATCCTTTTCGACAACTCTTACTACCCGAGCACAGTACACCGTATTGCAAACATCCGCGATCGCGTAACTACAAACTTCCGTCTAAAATAAATAGTATTAACGAGTGTAATTTTATGTACCGTGTATTGTACAAAGACTGTTTTTAGTTTTTTTAGCACATCAGTATGTTTTGCATTGTGTCTACAGCGGTGTGTCTGTTGATTGCTTTAATAAAGTCTATCATCACAAAATAATTAATAAAATATGTAATAATTTCACTTTATCAACACACTTATTTTAACATAAGCTATATCAGACTACATCATAAATTTTAAAAAACGTCATGCTGCTATTTTAGGTGTCTGGCTTTTTCGCCCCTTTGCCGGTGCCAGGGGCGAATCAGCCAGGGGGCGAACAAGCCAGGGGCGAAAAAACCAGAGGGCGAATCAGCCAGGGGCGAACAAGCCAAAGGGCGAAAAAACCAAGGGGCAAAAGAACCAGGAGCGAACCGGCAAAGGGGCGAAAAAGCCATAATTCCTCCTTTATACCTTTGCAGGCACTTATCATGAAGTATCCATGTTCCGTTATTTCACTGAATGACAAATGCACAACTGGTCTTGTGTGTCCACTGCATGTTAACGGTGTCTGGCGCATAGTTGACATTACTGTAATTTCACACACGAAATAATACACAGATAAGTAGACTATTTCATAATTCTGAAGTAGTTATTGCTGAAATACAACAAAGTAAACAAAATCAGTAACAACAATAACATAGAATAACTATTTATTTAATGTTTATTATTAGAGGTGCGCGGATGACACTTTTCAGTATTCGTTTCCGTACCGTATGACAGCATGATATCCGAGTTAGAGATTGCAATTATCCCGGTATCCCAAATCCTAAAATCCCGGTCGTTTTCGCCAATCCCAAATCTCGGAATTGGCGGCGTCTCAATCCGGGATTCCGATCATCTAACAATCCACCGGCGTGACACTCCGGGGAAAACCATAGGCTACCTCGAATCTGTGAGAGCTACGACCGTTCCGGTGATCTAGTCTGTCTTTTTCGGACGACACAAAACTTTCTCGCAGTAACTAATCACATTGTCACAGCGGTGGCAGTTGGAAATACCGTAATAAATAATAACTTTATATAGTTCCGCAGGCAGTGGCATTAACTATGGTTTTTTAAATACTTCATTATACTTGGGAAGGGGGAGGAGGCAAAATTGCAGTTTTCCGACGAACAGCTGCAAATATTCGACAGATGAGATCACAGTTTACAGGTGCTTAAAATTCCAATTTTGCTGCTAAGTTAAAACAAAATGGGGTATTTCCAGCTCTACTCTGTGAGGCATAAAAACACACCAAAATTTATCGATGATAACTTGAAGACGGATGATCAGATTTTAATAATTTTTGGTATCAATATTTCAGACATAAATGGCCGTCAATTCGCCGTTTATGTCTCCGCCTCACCGAACGATCTGTTTCTGCACTACCTAGAAGAAAACAAAACAAGCAAAATATTACATTTTTATTTAATGCAATATCATTATTTGATTCAAATAATGCACATTTGAGACATTTTGTCCAAATTTTTTAGCACTTTGATTGCCGGTTTATCCAATTGTTCAGTTGTGCAACTTCTAACAGTAAATATTCGAAATATTGGCCACTTGTGCAAATACAGGCAGGAGATGCATTCTCCATTCGTTGATAGCAGTGTTGATAATGTTCTGCTTCAGACTTCAACCAGTCGCTTCTTGAGTTCATTGATATTTTTAAACAGCGTCCCATAAACTCGCTGCTGCATAACACTGCATACTGCCAAATGGACTGTGATCAAGGCTGTTACGTATCTGGAATGATTAAATTTACTGATGTCTTTCTTTTTAACTCATGTTGCATTTGTTCTGTTTCCCAGGTAATGCAGCAACAGACGTTAAGTGAGCTGAAAATTTAAACGGCCATTTGATAGCCAGTTATGTCATAAATGTTTATACCAAAAACTATTAAAATCGCGTTATTCTTTTTCAAGTTACTACCAGTAATGTCATGGATGTTTTTGGCGTTTTTTTGTTCATTTAAAGCCGATTTTTTTGTTTTGATTTCCCTAGGTAGTGCAGAAGCATACGTAGAGCGATGTAGAAACTTGAATAATCGTTTGATGACAAGTTGTATGAGAAATAAAAAATTAAGAAAAAAATATTAAAATTCGATAATTCGCCTTTAAGTTATGATCGGTAAATTTTGGTGCGTTGTTATGCCTCACAGTGTAGATTTTGTATGTTGGACAAAATTTTCCAACAAGAAAAAATTCCGTCCGGCTAAAATTTGCGGGGTGGGAGGGGGGCAAGTGCCCTCCTGTCACGATGTTACTGGGCAGCATTTTATAGTTCTACAGGGTGCTGCAAAATAAAGCAGAAAATTTCACTATAGGCCTACCGTGTACTTACACAGACTGTGCCAAAAAATCTCTAGATAGAAAATGTGTGTGTAGGCTAAATTATATGTGTGTAAGATGTAACAATTGGCAATGTTATTTTATGTCAAAATGGTAGTTTATTCACTTGATAAAAAATAAAATGATTTTTACGCGCGAAAGCAGCTACTGCTTTCAGCGCGTGTTAGCCATCGCAATTCTGTCCGTTAGTCTGTCTGCCCGTCTGTCTGTCACACGGGTGGATCAGTCAAAAGCGGTGCAAGCTAGGATCACCAAATCTTCACCATCGGCTGCTTGGAAGACGAGGGCGCAAAATAAGAGGGGGTGGACAAAATTTGCGATTTGGGGCCAATTTTAAGTCGCTGTATCTCAGTAACGGTGCGAGATAGAGCCTGTGTACTATTATTTTCACTAACAGGAAGTCGTACACTGGCTCTCAATTGGTGCCGAATTTAATGTCCTTGAATGACCTTGAGTGCCAAAATAGGGGGTTTTTATGGATTTTTGGCGATTTCGGGCTGCGACACAAGTCCAAACCATTCACAAGGTGGTGCCACGGAACTATCGTTATGCGATCCAGATAGAGAATTTGGTATTTGTTTATTAACTTAGCGTGAACGCCCCAATTTTCAGCTAAACTACTGAACTGGAACTGCTGTAGGCTTTCGCGCGTCACGTGAGCATTAGCTCAAATTTATTGTTATGATTTTGCTATGGCCAAGACGCGCTACAGCAGTAGGCGCGTATAAATGGTAACTGCCGGAAAGACTGTATTATGGGGTGTTTACACGATCCAGCAAATGTCCAGCAAACTTCCAGCAAACATCCAACTCCATTGTAACATATGGCAGCAAACGTAAAACAAACTTCCAGCAGACGTCCAGCAAACGTCCAGCAATTCACGTGTATTTTGAACACATTTGCTGAAAGTTTGCTGGACGTTTGCTGGATCGTGTAAAGACCCTATTATACACTGTAGTATTGAGTAGGCCTAATGAGTATAGTGTTTCTTCTTAACTTTTCTGGGAGTCTGAACTATATAGAACCGCTCTGCGGGGTAAATTATGTAATTAAATAAACCTAATACTGGCAAATCACAACTTACTGTAAACAGCTAGCAAATGTATCAAATAGAGCCCATTGCCAAACACGTAGAAACGTTTGCGTGTACACAATAGTCAAGAAAACGTTGCAATTGGTTTCTGACAAATATTATTTGCACATGTCTTGCCAAAACACCAACTAACATAAATGAAACATTGCTATACAGTATAAAACTAAACACATACAGTTCAAATTTACCTCTTGTTAAGTTGGATGCTATTTCGAATTTGCAAGTTAGGTTTCATAGCAATAGGGAAAAAGCTGGTTTTATTAAAAAAGTTATTTTTGTTCAATTTCAATGAAATAAAGCCATCTGAGGGATCTGACTGGCGACGCACTGTAGCCTTATAATTGCGACAGTCATTATTGCTAAACTAAAGCGCTGGTGTTAACGCAGCAGACGAACCTAAAAAAGTAAATCAGAAAAGCATACAAAGAACAAACAGACAGCTAGGGGCGTCTACACCATAAAAACCTGGGAGCAAACGCTGAGTTATGAAAGTAGCTTTTCCAGCCTTTTTGGAAGGGGAGTTCGATATAATTTCAGACCTATAAAAACCCCACAGCAAAACATTTCGAAATCCGTTCTTTTGTTTTTCTTTTCTTTCCCCATTTTTCGTTTCTCAATCTTATCAGGTGGGCTTTTCCGCCAAATACTTGTAAGCTCCTCCAGTAGGCCTACGTAAGGTCTAGAACAAAAGCTGCAGCCGCTGTCAATTTTTGAAAAATTCGGGACTTGAAAATGCACCTGGAAGTGAAATGGATTTCTTATATTGTTTTGACATAGGTTTATTACCGCGCTGCCGTTCAAGACTGTTGCAATTCGTACAAGAAGCTGTGTAAAATTCCACAGTAGGACATAAGCGGATTTATGGGGGGGCCAAAGGGGCCATTCCTTCCAAAATGCCAAAGTAGCCCTTTATGCCTTGCATATGCAATGCATTACAGGTGTATATAAATTTGTGCAGTAACAATAATAAAATTTATACTCAATATATGCATTTTGGGGGTTTTCATGCCCCAAAAAGCGTTTGCTTCCGGCGACCGACCCCTACCCAAAAAGTTCACCTTTGTTCTCGGCTTTCGGCTTCAATTTTTGACCCTTGTGAACTAGTTCGCCCCTTGTGACTCCAATTTCTGGCTGCGCCTACGTGAGAGTAAGCAACAATAAACAACAAATAAAGCCAAAGACGTCTCACCATGCAAATGCTCCAAGAAAAAATAGAAGGGAGGTTTTTGGGAAATTAAGGGGAAAGTTGAATATTATTGTTCTGCATTTCTGATATATTTATAATATCTTGCAAACAGAAATGTTCTGTGATGCTTAAAACGCACCAAATTCGTTTTTCGCCGGGGCTCTGCCCCGGATCCCGCTGGGGGAACTCATGACGCTCCCCCAGACCTCTAGTCAGCTAGGGAGGGGGATACCCTCTCCTCATTCGCCACCCCGTCGACGCCTGCGGCACTTCATTTTGAGTTAGGGGAAACTTGTTCCAAAGACTTAGAAGGATAGACACCTCTGATTAACGCTTTTTATTGCATGCAAGTCAATCTCCATGGCAGTCCTTGCATCCCAGGTGTATTTCTATGCTGTTTTGGTCATAGGAAAAAAACGAAATTTAGCTCCAACGGTCCACGAAAATACGCCATTTTGACCCCCAAATCTCAAAAAAAATTTCTGGAGAGGAGGCACTGTCCCCTTCCCAGACCCCTATCCCTGTGGGGAGGGGGACTCCCCCTCCTCACACCTCACCCCACTTGGCGCCTTCGGCGCCTCGACTCGAGGAAGGAGGTGGCTGGCGGTACGGAGAAACCTGCTACAGTGTAGAGCGAAAAATACCGAAAAAAATTTACCCCAGGGGTTCAAATGGGGAGACGCCCCCGTACACAAAGACACGACGAAATGACGGACAATAAATAAATTGACGGCTACATTTAAGACAACACTGAGAGGTTGCTGATTTCAGTCCGACCGCAGTCCACAAAGTAACAACACGACCAATAGGCTAATGCAATGCCGCCTTTCTTCATTGATTACGCTGCCGTCCGCCCAGCGTTCCTTCCAACTACTGGTACGACATGTTTGCCAGCGGCTACAAGAAAACAACACCATAAATGCACTTATTGTACTAGTGACGTACGATTATATGATTATATGACGGTTCGGTTCAAGCTTTTGAAGTGTACCATTGACGTTTCGGTTCATGGTGCGTTCGGGGTGTGGTTGTGGGCGGCGTTGACGTCACGCTTCATTCCACGTGGCGTGCGTCACCATGAACCGAAACGTCTGCCTCCCGTGACGTACTGCGGCTTTTATCTCCCCCCAAAGCTGAAATCAAAATCTGGCGCAACCTCCCTCACTTTTGGGCATACTGTAGGTTCCTCCCAATTTTCGGGCTCAAGTTCCTTCACTTTTAAACTCAAGTTTTCACCCCCTTGGGCTCCTTTTCCTCTTTAGGGGAGTTTTGTTAAGGGTGTTGATTGTCCAGTGAAAAATAAAGAGGAAGTTTTGATTTACATTTTTAACAAAACTCCCCACCCACATATTTTTCAATGGGCACAAGCTACGCCCACCAGGTATATGGATAGAAACCACTGATAGGGAACATTTTTCTGATTTTTTGGGGGGGAGGGTAAAAACAGTGTTTTGGTGCATTTCGGCACAATTCTGAGTAACAGAGTAGGCTTTTAGGGGGAGGGAGCACGTGTCTCCAGTGCCCACTACCTTGGCCACGCCTACTCGCTAGCAGAAATGTAACGTTTTCGAGGTCAACGTGGTCTCGAGGCAAAACTTAATGGTCTCGTTCTCGTTCATGCGACTCAAGTCTCGTGGCCTCGACAATGCTAAAATTGTTCGCATTGTTATAACTTTGACTCAAGCAACAAGCATTAAGCAGGGGCCTTGCGTGCGTGCTTCCAAGCACTGTACAGTGTCGTAACTACAGACCCCGAGGATCTCGCAATGCGGGGGGGGGGGTCGCGAGTGCAGGAACCCACAACAATGGTGTTTATTTTTTCGCACAGCAAAACACAACATTTACTGTCAGCAGACGCAGTTGCTGGAGCGTCAAAATGCTTTACAATACGTTTTCGACTGGGGTTTTGCCCCGGACCCCGTTGGGAGCACACAGCGATTCCCCAGACCTCCTAGCTGCATTGAGAAAGGAAAGAAAGAGAGCGTGAGGAAAAAACAGAAAAAAGGAAAAGAAACAGGAGCCGAGAGCAGAAAAGGAGAGAACGTAAAGGGACAACAAACAAGTTAAAGGGCCCTAAATGATTTTCTTGCATGGGGAGAGGCGTCAAAGTAGAAATCAGACCAAGTAGAAATCATACAGTAACCAAATTTGCAACATTTGTTTACTTTGTCTGTGACACTACACTGTGTCTCAACAAACATCCCCGACATTTTTGACTGTAACTTGAAAACCAATCAAATTTCGATAATTTTTGATAAGAATATTCTCGACACAACTTGCCATCAAATGACCGTTCAGTTTTCCACCTCACCCAACGTTTTTTGCACTACCTGGGGAAAACACAACTAGCGAAATATCACTTTTTGATCCAATGCAATATAATTGCCTAACATAACGCGTAAAAACACATATTGTTCACATTTCTAACACTTTGGCTGACTATTCATAGAGTTGTCCATTTTTTAACTAGGCCCCTATCTGCAGTAAAATTGCTTGAACTGGTGGCCTACAATGCGAACACAGGCAAAGAGACGCTTTCTCCATTTATTGACAGCAGTATCGATAAAGTTCTGCTCCAGACCAATCCAGGCTGTACCAGTCGCTTCATTTCCAAACTTCATCTGGTAGACACACTGCTGCATGACAGTCAAACCTTGTGATAGATCGGCTGTTGGGGCCCACAAATTAGGATAAATGGAATTTATCGACGTTTTTCATTTATTTTAACACGTATTATGCTTGGTCTGCTTTCCCAGGTAGTGCAGAAACAGACGTTGGGTAAGGTGGAAACTAAAACATTTATTTAAAAGCCAGTTGTGTCAGAAATATGTCTGCAAAAAATTATTAAAATCTGCTAATCTTCCTTCACGTTACAATCGACAATGTCGGGAATGTTTTGTTTTCATTTTATGTTTATTTTAGCACATATTTCGCTTGATCTGCTTTCCCTAGGTAGTGCAAAAGCATACATTGGGTGAGGTGAAAACTAAACAGTTATTTGATGTCAAGTTGTGTCAGGAATATTCGTACCAAAAATTGCCAAAATCTGATAATTGGTTTTCAAGTTATAGTCAAAAATGTCGGGGATGTTTTTTGAGACACAGTGTATGTGTACAAAATTTTGTAACAAACGGACCACGTTTGACAAAGTTATAGTAAACATTATAAAAAATACCGATGGACCCAAGTTGCGGACCCCAGAAAAATCGCCGTCAGTCCTTATTTTAAGAAGTCTATGACTTCTACTCTTCTGGTTCAGTCTATATCGACTCAAGTCGAGTTCAGTCGTCTCGTGGGCGCGTAGGTCTACATTCCTAATTGCTGTTAAATGTCGCGCCTACTAAGACTCGCTATGTTGGAAAAATATTCAACGGCGACGAGACTTCAAAGGCGAAGTTTCTTTTGCCGTTGCAAGAAATTTCTGCTCAAGCTTGGCGCATATTCTGATAAAATGTTGTTACCGGCCTAAAGGGGGAAACGTCCTAGGCATTCGAAAAGCAGGGAGGAAACGTTCGCGGTTGACAGACAGAGAAGGAACGTCTGTCTCCCGACAGACCCAGGGGGGATGTCCGTTCTGGCGGATAGAAAAAGTTCTGCATCCCGGATTTATTCGAAAATTGCACAATACTACACCGTGTTTTAAACAAGAAGCCCAGCTGTCGCTAGGATAGCCGACCGTACCTCCCAAAAAGGTTGGTCCAGTGTTTGAATTGGTGGGGCGAGAACTGAAAGCTACACCCCGCGTTTTTCTTACATCACGACGATTTTGAACGGATTTTCAATAGCCAAGAATTCAACTTCTCAGCAACTTTTTGCACAATTCAAACCGTTGCAGGTTTAATCCTGACAGCGGAAGTTTACGCAGACTTCTGTCTGCAGTGGTATTATACCTTGTAACTGTCATCAGCGTCCGAACTGTCGCTGAAATAACCAAGCACTTTGTTCGCCAACATCGTTTGTTTGTCGACCGCGTCTATCTCGCCACTCAACTCTCTCTGCGTATAAAGATAGACATATCACTCAGCCACATGCACCACATTACTACACCGTGTCTCAAACAAAAAAACCCGGCTGTCGCTAGGATAACCGACCGTACTGGTTGTCAGTGAATTTGAAAGTCATCCAAAGTCGATAATTTTTTTATTTCATCTGAAAGGCTTATGCCATTTCCTATTAATGATTGATAGTAACTTTGGTCGTATTTTTCACCGTTTCCGAAATATGGCCAGTTTTCCGTTAAAAAACGCACATTTTTTCTAACCCCCGTCATTCAACCCCAAATTTGAAAATGTTTTTCTTGATCTAGATTGCTGAAATTTTGTACGCCTAAGTGTAAGACACGTGGCTAATTACTCGCGTAAAAAGTTTTTCCCTAAGACCTAACGCTTAGCCACAATACATCCGTTACAAAGAGAGAGAGAGAGAGAGAGAGAGAGAGGCAACGGA
>Ga0209367_1000804_pt1 | contig 35037 bp, 22 predicted proteins | sample WorMetLIZISLAND2_FD_187412 | JGI IMG/M metagenome (GOLD analysis project Ga0209367, IMG submission 187412) | Marine gutless worms symbiont microbial communities from Max Planck institute for Marine Microbiology, Germany - Olavius geniculatus... ... | reverse complement strand
AAGCATTGAATTTTGGATGGCGAAAAAATAGCGAAATTCGAGATTTGTGGCAAACGTTTTGACAAAGTTTGCACGTATTGACAAACGAGAAAAAAGTAAAAGCCAAAAGCCTCAAAACTGTTTTGGCAAAACTTCATAGAATAAATTAACAGCAGTTACAGAGATGCACTGCTGAAAAGGCCTTATTTTCAAATGGCAAAAAAAGTGGCAAAATTCAAAATTGTTGGCAAAATTTATGCTGAAATTTGCACTTTTTGACGAATAAAAAATGAGAATTTTGCCAGCAAAATTCTTTGGAGTTTAGTTATGACATGAAAACAACCTGCATCATGGTGACCGTGGGGTCAATCTTTGGTGGCAGCGGAATATGAATCTGATATTTATTTCGGTCAACTCTGCACATAACAGCACAAAAACAATATAAACAGCTTACATCACTCCAGCTAGCAAAGTTATTGTGTGTGATAACCAGCATCATTAACAAATGCTTCTACCTCTGACTTATTACCAACAATAGTGACTGCCAAACAAGAATTTCCACTCATTTCATTATACAGATAAAAAGCAGTCTACAACATGTCTGACATAAAAAAGTAAGACATAATTTTTCATCATAACAAATTGCACAGAACAGCGTAATATGCAACTACACTGCCATGCATAAAGTACCATTCTACAACAATAACCCTAGTTAATTTTTACGCGCGAAAGCAGAATGCTTCGCGCGTCTTTGCCATCGTCTGGGCGTCTGTCCGTCCATCTGTCTGTCCGTCCGTCCATCCGTCACACTCATGATCTGTATCAAAACGGTGCAAGCTAGAATCACAAAATCTTCACTGTGAGCTGTCCCAAGGTCTCTAGTTTATCGTGACAAAATTTTGTGCCACTGGGTGCAGGGGTTCCCCTTGAACGAGGGTGTCAAAGAGGGGTACCCCCTAAAAAGACGTCATTTTGCCGTTATTGGCTCGAATAATGTGAAAACGGTTGCAGATAGGTACATACATGCTGCTTATCATAACAAGCATTGGTGACAGGCTTTTTGGATTTATTAACATCGATGACCTTGAATGACCTTGAACCCCTCAAAAAGAGGTTTTTAGTGAATTTTTCGCAATTTTTGGATGCGACAAAATGGCTGGCGATAGACCACGACAATCTGCGAATGAAATTTCAGCATTTAACGTAGATTTTAGCAGTTCAAGTCTCGACTCCCCTAGGTTCAAGGATGCCAGCACAGACAGCTACCCCCCTAAAAAGTGGATATTTTAACGCAATTATCTCGTGTAGCGTGAACACGGTTGCAGATAGGCACAGACATACTGCTTATCATAACAAGCACTGGTGACAGGCTTTTTGAATTCATCAACATCGATGACCTTGAATGACACTGAACCCTAAAAATATTGATTTAACGTGATTTTTTGGCGATTTTTGGCTGCAAAAGAGTGAATTACGACGAAATGGATGGAGATAAACTACGATTACCTGCGAACAGGAACTGCTATAGGCTTTCGCGCGTGTTGTGAGCTTTGCTCAAATTACTTGTTTAAAATCTCAGCCATTTTGTGAAAAGTTGCAAGCATGAAAAATTTTAAAAAAACCTAGACAACAGTAAAAAAATTACGACAACAAATAAGCTAGCACAATTTTATCTGCAACACACAATTCATGGCAACACACAAAGGTTGTTTGACTGTCACAGAATCTGGCACCGTGCCACAAACAGCAGTAGACTACAAACCCGACTCTCATGCCTTCCTCAATGTCAGTTGGTGCCACCTGGTCACTGAGGTCAACCACAAACTTGGCAAACTGTTTCACGTTGATGATGTACTTAGGGTCGTCCGTGTCGGCATTAATGATTTTGGTGCAGCGTGCTACCTGCAGTGGCTGTTCACCTGCAAAACAACACAGCTCATACAGTTGCTTATTTATAGCAAAAAATAACACATAAAATAGACACCGCACAGTTTCATTTGACATTACATACAGCAATTACAGAATATCATACATTTGCTGCACACATCGAACTAAGTAGATATGTACTATTGCAAACAGTGATTGTTAGCTAAAAGGCTGAGACATCCTAACTGAGGAAAAACAGAATAACCCAGAGAAAAAACGATGGATCACTGACGAGAGTATAATACAAGGGTGAGACAAACAAAAAATAATACGAATTACAAAAAAGACATCAGACTGTACTCTGATGTATTCACTAACACAGCTGACAGTAATATAGGCCTACACATAATGTGCAAATCTTATCGTAATGTTTTCACATTTCAGGTGTGATAATTTGAAAATTACGGTACATAAACTTCCAAAAAATAAATTTCAAAGCAGTTGCCAGCAGAAATCAATGTATAGATATTAACTAATGGAATTTAATCCATGAGGCATGACACATTTTGCCACCAGAAATGTGCAACATGCATAAGTACCATAGCAAATTAAGTCAGCACTTTAGCTAGTGCCATGACATATCTGAAAAGCAGCATTGTGGTATAAGAAAATACTAGCATACTCAATACTACATGGCTTAATTTTACGCAGAGATCAGCAATGCACAAAGAGAGCAAAGCGCACTCTGAAGAATCTGTTTATCGGCTGCAAGATCCCAATGAGCGGGAGGAGCTAAGCCGGTGTCAGATTCCTTGATGCCCGTCAGTTCATTCACTCTCTTCAGTATGTTCTGTATGTCTTCTTCGGTCTTCTTGATGCTGCCGTGGTACATTCCCACTCCCTAACATTGACACAAGTTTACAACAACTGTCAATCAACATTCAAGCTACAGCATGTGGCCAACACAATGTTTCTACACCACAACTAGATGTGACAGATAACTCAACCTGATTCGACTAAAAGATTTACAGTTAAATCATAATGTAACTTATATCACCAAGTCAACTGAAATGAAATTCATGCACAGATTAGACTTTGAGGTGTTATTGTTCCTTCAATGGTAAGATAACTAACTCCAGCTCTAGTTTCTGTATTCATCTCACTAGCCTTCAAAGTGAAAACACATCCAACTGAAAACACATCCAAGCATGTCTCATTTTTTCATGCTCTACTTTCATTGGACAAGGGTTACTACTGTGAATCAAACATGACTTGTATATATTTTACCTTTAATCAATAACAAAAATTGAAATAGTTAAATAGTTAAAACAGTTAACTGAAATAGTTAAAATAAGCAAAGTTTAAAAATTATTTTAAAATGTCCATACTAAATTTTGTTACAAATATTACGCAAAGAAAATTGCCCTCAATAAACAAATGACACAGAAATTGACTTACATATGTTTTCAGCAGTGCAATATCTCCTTCATCAAGAGCTGAAAATACACAAAATGACAAAAAACATCATCAATGAAATCCGCATGAATACTTTATGTTAAATGTGCTGCAGCTTACCTCACCTTGTTTGGCCTCACAAGGAGTCAATTACCTTGTCACTCTAAAGATTCGCAGATTCATCCGTAAAAGCCCATTTTTGTGTTTGTTTCTAAGTTCGTCATTATCTGCCACAAAGGCATTGATACTACACATATCCACTGTGTTTTGGTAGAAATCGTTTCAGCGCCCTACCACACTAAAAGAGAAAAAAATGCTTTCTGATGTCTCACAAATCCTTTTTTTGCATTATCACTTTTCTTCAGCAGCAGCTGGTAAAGATACATTTCAAAAACTAAAACGTAAATACTTGGTATTATTCAGCCCACAAGACCTACAGGCATGCCTGTTTCCATCCACACATATAAAAAATGGTGCCAGTCTAAAGTAGGATACGTTTATTTAAGCAATATGACATACCTCACTAGACTCATAATGAATCTTTACATTCAATTTTGATGTTTTAGTGATAAACAGTGCAGTTATTTTAAAATTTATCGACTTCATAAACCTTCAGTAATTTATTTTAAAATTGCAACACAATGCTAATATACAAGATCGACCTAAATCTAACCTCAAACCTGACCCTAACCCTATCTTTAACCCCAAACCTGACCCTAACAATAACCCAAAACGTTCATGCAAAAAAATGTGAAAAATAACTAAGAAACATCATTGTGTGTCTGCTGAGGTATGTCATATTGCTTAAATCAGGGTATCCTACTGTGGACCGGCACCCAAAAAATAATCAGCATGCAGTTTTCTCATCTATCTCAGATGATCTGACCATGGTTGATGGAAAATAGCATCAGATATGCTTCCTTATCCACCCACATGTATAGAAAATAACAATAACGTTAGCACGTATAACTGCTTTCATGTTAAAAGATAAAAAATCAGCATTAAATCTAGTGTTAAACTCAAAGTTGTGGAGCGCTGTAAAAATTTACATTAGCTCTGCCACCCCAGATTGCTTCAGAAGTGACTGAAATAGGTAGAATTAGTGTTGTTATGCATGTTTCAGAATAATTTGATTATGGGAAACTGCAAATAATTGACTATTGAGACCCGAGAACAAAGTTCAGTTTTAACGTGAATTCCATCATTCTAAAGAGATTTTTGGATGGGCCTATAAAGAAAAAAGGGGCTAGGTCTTTTGGGGGGAAAAACAAAAAAAACACGAAAAATACACAATAATGGCGCCACCTAGGGAATGAAACATGTACTAAACTCAATAATAAAGAAATAATTTTATAACTGAATAAGCTGCATCAACAACCTATAAAACTAGACAAAACAGCTTAGTAGCGCCCCCTAACGAATAAAAACACACTAGTGCCATCACCTAGCGAATGAAACACGTACTAAACTCAATAAGAAAAAAATAATTTTATAGCTGAATAAGCCGCATCAACAACCCATAAAACTAGCTAAAACAACTTAGTGATGCCACCTAGCGAAGAAATATTATACCCAAAAAATTTTTTTAAAAATAAATAAGCTAAGTAAGGTGCAGCAATGTAAATCATAAATGAATATAAAAATGCCCAAAAACACGAAAAGCAAACTGCCAGCACCTGGGAAAAAACAATGAATGGCAGATACTGAATAAGCACCATATAGGCCTAAAGAACAAAGGAATTAATATTATTGCTTATCATCACTCAAAACCCCAAATTTATTCTCAGGTAGCAATATGTCAGTCAATTGCAGTTTCCCATAATTAAACTAGTCTGAAACAGGCATAACAACACTAATTCTACCTATTTCAGTCACTTCTGAAGCTACATTAAAAGAAAAAACAACAAACTTTAACCGAAACAATTGTAGGCCTACTTTATGCAGCCAGACGACAAAGCGCACCGCATCATTCACATCAGCAGGCGGCCAGAACGACATCGTAATGCACGCCGCACTATTAGACAAATTATAGAAATGCAGCAGTATCCACCTAAATGCTCTACAGTTGCCGATATTCGCATTCGATGCTATAACGCACGCCATAACAGACAAAAGACGCTTCATCTAGACAGCCACGCCTGACCGCCAACGAAGCGCATGTGCTCGTCTGAGCACGCTAAACCGGCCGCAGAGGTCATATTCTGGGCCGACGTGACACGCACTTCCAATGTAGAAACAAAATTTTTATAATAAAGACACCTATAAATAGCCAATTTTCACACCAATTTTGGTACTTCCCGTTACATAAGCACGACATAATACGAAAAAAATAAACAAACTGCTGAACGTCCATTACACTACGTTAACGTTTACATTAAATTTTATAATCGGTCATCAAAAGGCATTATTCGTGAAGATGTTAACCAAAAACATGCATAAGGAAAGTCACTCTACTGATACACATTACTGTCATATATATGTACACAGCCGTTTAAGGTAACGTAGTTATTCTAAACAATTACCTGGAGCGCCATAAGCGAGTACGCATACTCAAGCGTACGACCGCACATCATGTCAACACATTACACGCTCGTTGACTGAGCTAAGTAAGCCTCATATAAATAAAGTCAATAATACGTACTCTGAAACGGCTTGTCTTCTTCGTCATCTTTTGTTTTCCTCTGGTCGTTTCCTAAGTAATCTGGCATTTTCACAACTTATTACAATTTTTACCAATCATCCAAAACAATAAACAAAACAAACTGAATCGTACCCGTTTACACAACACAGCGTACGGCTAAGAGAAAAATATGGGCGTAGGTAAAGCTGCGTTACCGACAATCGACATTGTTACCGACTTGCCAAGTTGCCATGGCTTTTTTTCGTACTTGTGCATTTAATTAATTAAATCAAACGTTTCTTTAAGAAAACATAGTAGCTATGTTAATTTAACAATTCTGTTGTTTGCTTGCGTTGTCAGTTAATTATTTGCTGCTCGTAAAATGGGCCTATTTACATCGCGCTCGATCTGCACTGGCTGCAGCATCTCGTGATTTCACAAGGCCGCCCGGAACGATAGTTCGGGAAGGCCTTATGTTTTACTGCAGTTTTGTTTTCAACGCGATATCTCCTAGGTCCCTCGGCCGATCGCCGCGAAATTTTGCCACATGGTCGGAAGCGTGTTCAATTTTATAATCCAGATCCAAAAATGGGGCCTGCCCCCAAAAATTTGGGGATCAAAACATGCTAAATTTGGCGCGATTTTAAATCTCTATCCATTTTGAGCACAAATATCTCCGGAACGGATACGGATATCCAAAATAAAAAAACTAGGCGATCGGCAGCATTTCCTCCCGCGTTGAACGAAAAAAGTTCGGTGAACTTTGGTCCACTAATTACAGAGATTTAGAGGTGCACTTATACCCTTATCGCCTTTTCTTTTTGCCGTGTATTTAGATGATCTTGCTAAACTTGTGTCATAACGAACGCAAAATCAACCTTTTTAATTTCTTACCACTAGTCTACACAGCTGACTGATTTTATTTATACGGACATATAGGTCTACTGTAAGCTATCGAGATGCATTGGACAGACTCCGTGTTCTTTTGAATATTATCTTGTTAAATATAGACTAATTTTTTATGTACCATATTTAAATGTGTGAACTTTGCTGAGGCCATAGATATGTTTAGGCAATTACTTTTAAATTTTGTTTTTGGTCTTCTTTCGTTTTGCGTCAAATTTCTGTTTCGGCTACTCGTGTGTTTTCAATGCGTAGGGCGTGCGTACGTCATGCTTAAGTTTGTCGAATGTTGTAAGCCTAATAAGAAATGGGTTGCACTTTTTAATCAAAACTGAAGCAGGTTATGGACCTAAATGTATAGAGCGTGAGCGAAGTAATTGCATTGCATGTGGGACGTGTAAACGAATCACAAGAAACTTTTTTCATTTGAAGTAAAATGTCACAATCCTAATATATGCTAGGCCTAATGATTATAACACAAGTTTCTCAGACGCAGTTTGGTCGTCAGTTGAGCGTCACGACTGCTACAATATATAGGCGCACTTGTCAACAGCTGCAGAGATCGCACAGTTTGACTTTGATAACCCTTTAAAATATAGGCTACACTGTGTCTTAAAAACATCTCTGTCATTGTCGTCAGGTAGAGTGCAGACGCAGACGTTGGGTGAGGAGTAACTTAAAGATCGTTTAACGGCCATTTTTGTCAAACGTTAACTATTCGTACAAAAATTATCACAATCAATAATGTCGGAAATGTTTTCGAGACACAGTTTAGATAGCATGATGCCTTAGCGTTGTGGGCAACGTGAATCCAGCATCGTCGCCCGCCCGGAACGGTGGTCGCCAGTTTTATAAGGACACGGAACTTAATTCTAGCAATTCCTGCAGCATTCCTATATAGTTCACATGCAGTTCCGGCCCACTTTAACTGCTATCAGCGAATATACTGTGCGTGTTACTAAGTATACTTGCACAAAATTTCTATTATAGGCATACCCTCCTAGTTTTCTCGTACGCATTGTGTAACTTATGATGGTAACTGTGCTTGTGATTACTATGTCGCCGTATTTCGCCTATATACTCCGTCCAGTTGCCGGGCGTCTTAGACGTTAACTGTGGCGTTATTATCGGAATTCCTCGTCACGTGTATCCAGCAAAATATTCGTAATTTTGTTGAAAATTCTGACGTTCGTGGTGACCTTAATGTTTGTCTTTTGAAAGCGAAAATTGTCACGTCGACCACAACATTTTTGTTGCAGAAGAATTAACATTATTTTTTATAAGTTTACGTCTTTCTCTTTTCGTGTAAGGAGCCCGTGGGGAACACAGGGACAGACGGACGAACGGACGGGCAAGACTCGTAAACAGCGGTGAAGCGTATTTTTGCCGATGAAAGATTCAGATAACGTGAATTGTGGCATCGTCTCGATCTACAGATTCCTCCGACAATCGACCACCACCAGACTTTGCCCCGCCGCGGTGCTTGTCTCCGATGACGTCATAGACCATGACGTCATCGCACCGACCGCCGCCGCCGTAGTCCACGTTGCGCATGCGCAGGTCCGTGGCGCTAACGATCGGGAATCCCCCGGCACCGCTGGGGAATGCCTCGGCACCTGCAGTCGTCATGTCGTGGTGCCGCAGCGCGTCGCTGAGGTCCGGATGTGGGTTGTCCTTGCCCGGAAGTGTGACGTCACGGAGTGTGACGTCACGGCTGCCGCCGGCCGACAGCAGTTCGCGCTCTTTACTGTTGCGCCATTTCATGCGTCTGTTTTGAAACCAAATCTTCACCTGAACCAACGAAACATATGAATGTCTTTACTTGCCACAATGGTACCGAAACAAAAAAACTGTTTTAAAACATGAAAGCGCAAATATCACTGCAGACAACAGCTGCTGCATTGAAACATCTAAAATGTTAAGCTATAAAAGTAAAAAACGTGCATAAAATTAAGTAAAACTGGCTAATGTTGAACATATAGACTACCTGCGAGTCTTTGAGGCCGAGCTTTTCGGCCAGTTTCTTGCGATCGGGTTTGCTGATGTACTTTTGTTTCTGGAAGACTTTCTCGAGTCCTTTGCGCTGGAAGTCGGAGAAGACTGCTCGCCGGAGCATGCCTCGGCGCGGCTTACCTCTCATACCGGCACCGAGCAGAGACAGGGCTCCGTGTAGACCGAGCATTGCCTGACCCGCCGTGCCTGCACGCCAGCATCAGCATCCTCATCATCACCAGTCATCGTCATTATCGCGCTATTGCGTCAAAGACAGCATAAGAACAAGCACAGAAAGTATATAGGACGAGGTAGAAAAATAAAAAGTAGAAAATAAGAAACGTGTCGATAGTGAGAAAATACGCGGTATGTCACGCATGCTGCATGTGATTTAAAAACTGGTCAAAAATTTATTATTTTTTCACAACATACTGTAGCTCGAAATAGATAAAACATTAAACGCATTACTATCAATAGACTCAGTATCAAATATTTTCACAAAACTATACAGCATATATTTTACAAATTATATGATAATAAAACTGAAAGAAGTTCAACACAAATCAGAGCTGTCGTAGTGCTTTATTTCGGCGTTTTATTCCACATTACGTATGCAGACAGTTTTTTTACGTTTAGTCAATATACATACACGAGCGAATGACGGTCTGGTGTCTGGACTGACCTGGGAAGAAGGCCGGCGGCTTGAAGTGTTCGGCGGCTGACTGCGGCGGGGTGTAGAGCCTGTGCAGTGCAAGCAGGTCGTGGGCGAACTGATGGTGATGTGTTGACGCCGCTTTGGTCGTCGGAGAAACACCAGCCGGCGGCACTGCACTTGGACGAGGAGGTACGCCACAACGTGGAGTCAGCTGTGACGAGAGGACACCTGCAGGACCGTCGTAGAGCTGTGGCTGCGGTGCTGGACATGCAGAGGCGAGTGGTGGTGATCGAAACCCGACGGACAAACACGGCACTTGACTCGACAAGTTGACCGATGCAACAGCGCTGTTACAGCACGCACCTGTACGTACAAATGTAACACATGCATGCAGAGGTCCTAGAATGAAGGCGATGTCACTGTTTTTTTATGCAGCACAATGCCAGATTGTCTTTCCACGGACAGCAAAATGTTACCAGGCTAACGCAAGAATATGCCGTCTAATGGCCATTATCTATCTCTAGGTAAACCTTAATCAGGGAAAACAGGGTACCCCGGGTAAGGTAACCTTACCCTGATTATACGGTTTTCCTTGATTATCAACTCAGTCTAGTCAAGAAAGGATCTGAAATGGTAAGTGAAAGAGGGGACAGGAGCCAAAAACTTAAGTGCGTGTGTGCACGAGTCAACGTCTTAAGTTACTCCTAACGGAACGAATGTGACAAGCTCTAGAATTTGCAGAAATGTGATCCAATTAACTGCAAGATAGGTAACCTTATTAAATAAATTAACAACATTTTAATGTACACAAGTAAATTTGATTACCGTACACTTTTACAATGTTTCGTTTACGATAAATTGCTGTTTTTATCTTAGTGAATGGAAATTGTTATTCACCATAATATAGCGGTAAAACTAGCACAAACAGGACAACGGGTAACTTAACTATATCTTCATTAATCTAAAAAATAAATATCTTTATGTGATAGTCGTACTGGTTCTGGCGCGACTGGCGAAATTCGGAGACAGAATTGCACTGACGCCGAACTTGAGTACCGGCTTAGTGACGTCATCAGCATGATGAGGTGACGTGGGCGATGACGTAGTAGCGTCGAGCGGTGATGACGTCATGTCGTCTGTTGGAGAGTTTGCGTCGGTCTGACGTGAAGTCCACGTTGTCTCAGACTGTTCCACGTCCTCGGGTGAAGCAGGCGTCGACGTGACCTGGGACGGCGGCGTGCGACAGTCCACCGGAAGTCGACCGACCGCGAGCGTCATGGGCGCCGCCGCCGCCATCTTGTGCCGTTCCGCGACGGCCTGTAGCGATGACATGTCGTACGGCGGAAGTGTGTCGACGCAGCCGGTGGTACCCGGCACGCGATAATACAACGAGCTCGCAACCGGAAACATTGCGACGACGACAACGACGCGACCTCAGACTGAGTGAAAAGTCTTCAAGGCGAAGAGTAAGCGTGTGTGATCAGTGTTGTCGATCGCGGTCTGTCACTGAGACGTCTGCTAGAACGTCGTGTCTTTTACAAGCCGGTCAACTCGTCGTCGTCGGTCGTCGAATGTCGTGCGAAGCCGGCCTCACGACTCTCCCACGACCATTACGACGCGACTGTCGAGTGACGCCGCGCTGTGATTGGTCGACGCTCGACGGGCACCTGCCGCCGGCGCTGCTGTTGCTGCCAATAACGCAGATGCTAATCGATCTCATTTCTCAATCGTTCTGCAGCACGCGCGCGTTACTTGACCATGAACCGCTCTCACGACTCCGCCGCCGTCGATTTGTTCATAATAATTCTTTAATAAAGAGAATTATAGACGGCTGAACGCCTCCGTCGCGTCGGCTGCAATTTCATATCAGGCGGATGTGTCGACAGCAACCATTCGCCGGCGAAATATTCGTTCTACGACAGTCGGTAGGGCCAAACTGCCGCCGGGAAACGGGCAAATCACCTCTTTGGCATATCCGACTCTCGGATTAATTACTCCTTCAGAGAGAATTATTAGCAAGAACCGTATATTATACGGTGCTCTTGTACGAGTTTCTTTTACACTGTTCTGTTAAAATAATCGATGACAAAGAACAGGTTTGTCTCTGGTATGACACATTTTGTCCGGAGATCGATCAATCAATCATTCACTCATTTATTTATTCGTTCATTCATCCAAAGTGATGTGTCAGTAAGTAAGTAAGCAAGTAAATACAATATTCAAAGTGCACAATGTCAGCCAGTGGCCGAATCTAAAGCACCTTTGTCATTTGCAGCGGATGAATTAGGCCTGTTAGTCCAAAGAAACTTTGTGACTGATCGGCTGGCAAGAAAGTTTGTCCGAGGGTGCTTGGAGAGAACAAACGGTTCTGTGGTGAGTACTTAGATCTAATGGGGGGGTTGTTCGTCGGTTGCTGAGTCTGATGAGGTGGTCGGGCGGCGACAGATGGCGACCGATCGGCGTGCGTAGCATCGATGCCGACGAACGTCAGAGAATTATTGCCAATCGTCACCGCGGACCGGGCGCCATATGAGAATGTGAGTCGAAGTTGAAATTGTGCTGCGCTGCGGAATCGCACGCAGGTGCAGCGACCGTAACAACTGCAGGCGCCCACGCTCGTTATCGAACTGCTTATATTAATGCTTGCTATAGCTCCGTCCGACCAACGACTTTGTATCCACGACCACGTTGTTAGCATAAATAACTGCCGCGCTCAGCAGCTGCAGCACTGATGAAAACCTTTATTGGCAATATAATGCCAGTAGCAAAGGCGATTGAGAAAACTACGAAAAAGAAAAATAAATTATTGCGAAATAAGCAACTACGCGCTTCAGGTTGTTTATTCAAAGCTTTATTTAAGCTTATTTAGTTGCTGCAGTCAGTAATTACTTTGTCGTCGACCCGCAAAAAGAACGAAACGATTTGTTTTGGTGTTACGCGTGCTGTTTGATTTCAGCGTCTTCAGTGTTTTTTGGCCATTATAATTTTATTCTTTTTATTTCCTGCATTTTTTGTGAATAAAGGTTATAAAGCCTCTCTCGATTGTTTTGCGACACCTGCAGTGATCACCCGTGCGCAAATCGTGACTTGGTAAAAATTCGCTCCAATGTTCCAATCGGTGGGCTGCCGAGTGCTGTAAAAAGTCCAGTCATAGATACGTTTAGCCGTTCTGACGTACACTGCAGACGTGAAAGGCAAATTAATGTCGCGCTGTTAAAATGTTGTCATTTTATGTCGATTATAAATGGTGTCAAAAGTAAGGTAAGAAAGAAAAAAAAACTATCTAGATGAAAATACGCTGAAGTATTTTTTTCTGTCTGTCTGTGTGTTTGTGCACACCGATCAATCGATCCATCAGTCAGTCATATTATGCTTCAGTAGTCGGTGTAATATAGCTGTAGGTGTAGTACAAGTTGTAGTAGTAATGTTTTAATAATTTTACTTATCGGAGATAGGGCCTATGCACTCTCACGAGCGACTTTTAGTTATTTTTGTGAGAGCTTTGTCAGGTGTCATTCAATTCTGCTAATTTCTGTCCGAAACATAACTGAGTGAATTTGAAACAAACACATCACGCACATTGCACAGCTCACCACGCACATCACGATGCGAAATGAATTGATCTACACATAGTCAAGAAACTGCTGTGCAAAATAATTTTCGCACATTTAATTAACATATTATAACAATAACAACAAATGACATAGGATTTTAAACAAGATTTCGTCGGCCCTTCGGACAGCAGCGTAACTCGCACAAATTGTCTATAAATATACACTGTATCTCCCAAAACGTCCCACTTTGTGATTGTTTATATTTTCGCCAAAAATCAACTGATTTTCAAAATTTTTTCGTTGCTGCATTCTGTGGACAATTAGCAATAAGGAACTTAAAGTAATTATTGAATATTCCACCACACGTTAACTGTGTCATTACACTACCTTGTGAAATACAAGTGCAATAAAAACAAACAATAATACACAGCAAACGTGTTGGTGAACAAAAACGCTTTTGACCAAAAATGATTGTACGATGCTACATATATTTTTGCGAAATATTGATGACAAAATGTATTAAGCGCATTAAAGATCTAGTGATTGTGGTGATTTTTTATTTTTTTATTCACATAGTAGTGTAGGGACACAGTTAACGTGTGGTGGGATATTTAACAACTGCTTTATTGCTAATTGTCCACAGTATGTGACAGTAAAAGAATTTTGAAAATCGGTTAATATTTGGCGAAGATATGAAAAATGACAAAGTGGGACGTTTTTGGGACACAGTGTAGCCTACATTACGTCAGCGCCGCAGTTGCACGACGATTATAATGATGGCAGTGGCAGTGGTTGATTTCGCGTAATCTGGAGCTGTCGCAATTTGGCGAGATATTAATAACAACTGCGGTCCTTCGGGTCGAGATGCACATACACTGCGGCTCGTTCAATTAACCGACGCAATTCTGCCCGTGCAAGCATACGGTACTAACTAACTGCGAGCTGGGTTGATAATTTCGTCGCTGAAAAACGATGTAGTCTAAATAGGTAGGAACTGGATCGCGTGGTGCTAATGTGTGGTGATGACGTAACAAGATGCGCGTCGCTGCTGCAGTGTGTGTGTGGGCCAGTAGTGCAAGTGCTAGCTGTCAACGACATAACTACTCATCCCCGCTTACGATGCCATGTCGTCGTTGTTGTCGTCGTTGTCGTAGTGCCTGTATAATGGATCAGCCGTTTGTCGTCGTTGCGCCGCCGGGCAGACGACCAATTGAGCCACATTAGCATCAATTACAGCTCAGCAGAGTCGCTGGAGGCGCCCGCCGCAATGAGGGACTCCTTGCAGACTGCGCACTAGCCGAGTGACTGACACCTCAATCCTCGCATGACGTCATCAACAGGTGACGTCATTCGGAGCCGGCGACCAGCCAGTCAAGTGGCGTATTGCTTGTTCGTGGGAGGCCTGGCTGTCATTAAACTACATGCAGCGCCGGTTAAGCTGTATCTGTTTGCATTACGTCATCGCCAGTTTGTGTCGTCGTCTTAACCTGCCCCAAATGCATCCCACGCGGCAAATCAGATTTTTGCTCCGATTACGACGAAGCCAATATTGTTCCTGCGTTCGCTATAATTTGTCGTCAATTGTTGTGACAATTAATTACTAATTACGTACTGACACTTTTTATTCGCCTTGGATCGCAGAAAGAAGCAAAACTAGAAATAAGAGAGAGAGGAAATACACAAAACATAGGAGCAAAAGTGTCTAGAACAATATGACCAAGTATTTCTGAACTAAAATTAGTTCAGAAGCGCTATTTTATGCATAACGTACAATTTCAATTTACTGCAATAAAATTTTTAATTGTTATTTTTAAAGCGTATAAATATTGTTAAAACACACAAACAACAAGCCGCCAAGTTCGTTTCTTCGTAATTATGACAAATTTATTCATTGCTTTTTAAATAATTGTTTTGTATCACACAATTCACACATAACGGAAAATTTGACCAAAGCGCAGTCACATTATTGTATTAAATTGTCAGTTTCTCCGAGTGACAATATTTTCAAGAAATTGTAACAATCTTTTTGAGGTTTAGCCATATCATCATTCTATAGTAATCAGTTTAGAAAATAATGAAGTTACGAAAACACGAAATGTCATAAAGAGATGGTTTAATTTTATAAATCAGGCGGTAGACTAAAGCAGTTGAACCATCCGTTAAAACGCATACTGAAACAAAAATGTTATTAGATTGTGACCAATCTATTGTACTCCTCGCGCGCATCATTTTCTTTTGTATTCTTTTAAGAGCTTTTTCGTTCTTTGCGGTTTGTATTAGAGACCCGGCGTCTAATTGAGACCCGTTTAATATTATACTAATAGTGACAGGCGTCGAGGTCGTTATTGGAAATTGTCTCCCCGAAGTTCATAAAATATTGCCCGATTTTAGGAACTGAGAGGAAAAATTTCCAATAATGGTTGATGACGCTAGTTGCCATTTGTCTTGTTATACCTCAACGCATGCGTCTATCTGGCACCGTTACGGATATATGGCGCCTCAAAGATAATGGGTCACAACCTTGACCTTTTGGGGTGACGTGACGTCATCGGTCACATGACCATTGAACTCGCGGTGGGCGACTTCCTACGGGTGGTCCATTGTGACCATGCGTCTATTTAGCACCGTTATGGAGATATGGCCGTTTGAACTTCTTCCAGGAAGGCTCTTTCAGGAATGGAGGTCTTTCATCGGTCGGTCGTCGGTCGGTCCTCTGATTTCATACTCCTCTTCGCTACATTAGGAACGTAGCGCGCGAGGAGTAAAAAAGCTTACGGTAGTTAAACGCTTTCGCTCTTTTATTTTTTTCAAAGAAACTTTTTTAGATTAATATCTGCTTCTGACCAACAAATAAGTGCTAACCGATCATGGACAATATAGTCATTTTTTACCATAGCTAATACACACAGATACATTTTTTCCCGGCAGGTCATATTTTGACTGCAATTGAATTAGTAGACCTGTTTTGTTACTTAATGCTGCTAATTGGCAGTGGACGCATGTCGTTTGAGAAAAGCTGGCGGTCCGCTGGGACTTTGACATCGCAGTGAAGTATATAGGTGACAACCCATCAACGTCTGTAGGCAGTTCTCCATGCTGTTGATTGGACAACGTCAATGAGACCATCCAAGACTTGTCGACTTCAGACCTCCCACGTTGCAGGACTTTGCAGCAAGGACAATTGTTGAAGACTGCCGCGTACGTTCAAGTTGTCAAAACACATCCGCCTTTGTGTCATCGCATTCACTTGATACTGCACTGCTAGCTGGCATTCTGATCCCAATCGTAGTTACAATAATGCTATTTTGACTTGCAGTATTTTTTAAAACCAATTATTAAATTATATACGTTTTAAAAAAATAATTCAAACACTCAGCCTACACACGACAACAGCATTAGGCCTGCGTCGATCGCAGATGTCTGTTATGTCAATTCACTGTTGTGTTTGATAAAATCTTTCTTCAATTTATATTTCATCTTTTGCTTTTATACGTCTATTAATTTCCTTTATGAAAATAAAGACCGGAAACAGTAAGCCACCGTAATCCACGACGGCCAATGCCAATCGTGCTAATGGCCGACGATAGCTTGAAGTAATCGCCGAGATCGGATGATATCACGGAAGAAACAGTGCGGCTGACAGTCGGTGCGCTGTGAGCTCATAATAAAGGACAATGGCAAGGGCAGCAGCAGGCACGCAAAAGAGCATACTACACTCTAGGTGTCAGCTTGGGATGCGGTGATGTCCAATGTAACCACGACGACGACGACGACGACGTTGCCGTCATATGCAGCTGTTACGCTCTCATCATCGTCTCTCTCCGCTCGCAGCTCGCGACGAATATTACCGCCATCATTTCGTCTAGTGATGCGTCGTGTACCGATATGATCGTAAATACCGCGGCACTTATTACTGAAACGTCGATATTCCGATGGTGTACACTGTACGGTAAGTAGTAAGTAAGTAAGCAAGCAAGTGTGCCGGCCCAACTGAAACAGAGTCACAATGTGCAGCAGCCTCGAACGAACAGAATCGTCTTCGGTAGTCGTACGAAAAATTCAGAAGTAATCTTTGGATAGACTCAAACGTTGAAATGTAACTTCATAATTTATGAAAAATTTCTCAAAATACAACCTTTATTTGACCTTTTGTTAGCATTTCGGCCGCAGCGACACCTGGTGGACAGTCGTTCCGACGAATGCAGCAGACGTTGCCGAAATGTCAACAAAGACAATTACAAAGGTTGTATTTTGATAAATTTTTCATAACTTACGAAATTCAGAAGTATTATGTTTTTGCCGTCGAATTTTGACCGACAGAAAGTTCCCCAGCCGCGGACCAGCTGCCGTGAAGCTTCTGTTATGTACACGTTAAGTTTATAGTAATTTACACGCTATAAAAAATAATTTCATTGCGATATGCACATAGTGCCAAGTGCGGTATTCCCAACATGAATTGCATGTCCGTCTGTTTGTCCATCCGTCTGTAACGTAAATGTATCGTGTCTACACGATCACGCGATGGTGTTTGTTTTCCAGTGATGGCAATTGGCATCGGGTTGCATCTCGATGCCGATCGAACTTCGTTAAATGACAAAATGCGCTTTGATGCATCATATTCTAATTAGAAGCGAGCGGAGTAATAATTACGTCGACATCGACCGACGCAATCGTTTCATTACGTGTCGTCGTCACTGTCTATAATGACGATCGCCGATTGCACCACTATGTAATAGAGTAGAGTGTTATTATTCAGCCAGCCCCCCCCCTACCTGCCTAGCTGTCAACCTCGCCCGATCCACTTTCTCATCGCTGTATAGGCCTATGTACATTTTTTCGCTGCTTTCGTTGACAATTTATACCAAAACCTGACAAGAATATATTTGCACACATCACTTGCATTTAAATACCAAGTTCCAAATCTGTACACGACCAACGAAGCGGTGTTGAACTTAACTCTTACGAGTAGGCTTACTGATGGTAAACGATTGTGCGGATCGGTATTATTTACAAGTATTTCTGGAAATAAATTATTGCGGCAAGTTACTGATGCAAGGAAACAATTCATGTTTGTTTACAAAAAGAAGTAATTTAGCGGCTTTTTAGTTAAGTCGACTATACTAAATAAAAAGACAGTTAGATCCAACCGTTCATCATTCTGCTTTATCGTTTTAGACTTTTATTTCGTTTTTTAATTACCAGGCTTATTTTTGGGATGCAAAAACGTACAACACAGTTCATGACTTTCTATTGATGCTGTTTGACTTGCAGATGCAGATTCTGTTCATAGTATCTTACTGTTTGTACCATATGCCAGTGTGCAACTTCAGCTTAGCCCGACACTCACGAGCATTCTGAATAATTAATTTATCCACGCAGCCGAACGTTCACGCAGAAATGCGTAAATGAACGAAAAAGGAAGGAATACACGAAAATCTGTATACAGCACATTAACCGCGTATAACACGCCCGCTGCGAAACGATTTAATAACGGCCGTAAATGTCACGTATTCGTACAAGTGTTGCGTTTTGTACACCGGCACAAAGTCGCAGCGTGTTGTTCGGTCACTGGAACTACGAAGATCGTCGGTTGCGTCGCAGGAGCAGCAATGCGTTTGACCAAAGCATGACTACGTAAGCGACAGTGTCAGGCGTTTTCGACCAGCGTTACCAATGCAGCTTCTGCAATGTCGACAGCTTTGAACGGCTGCATGCGTGTAGAATTCGGGAGAAAACGAAACGATTGGCAAACGGAGTTATGCGTTAGTTAGCGGCGAATAGCGGATCGAAGGGATTGGCTGCTATTTGCAAGCTGCTGCTGGCACCGATAAATTATTACACATTACACTCGTTCATTAGTCAGCTGAGAGAAATATAAGTTTAGTGAAGAACGGGGCGTGAATTTATCGCCAGCGAATGACGGCCGTGTACAAGAAGCAACTACAATCGTAGTCGAGTGTCGAAAGGTAGGTTCGAGAAAAAAGTCTTTTGAAGTCGACAATAAACGAACATAAAATCTGCAACATCAAACACAAACAAAATACAGAGGTTTACTGCATTATTAACACTTCTCCGACATGTTAATACATGCTGGGAAAATCTGATAACGCAATAATGTTCATTAGGCTTACATGCAGTTAACTTCTTGAAGTTTTCTCGCTAAATGTATTACGCTATTCATACTCGTACTCGCATTACGATTCAAAACACTTAAATTGTGTAAGACAGCAAAAAATGTGTCACATAATGACACGCATTTTCGCTGTCTGTTAACAAACTAGGCCCTCTTTGTAGGGAACTCCGCCACTTCAAAAGGCCGGACGAAAATTTTTCTCAAAACTTCTCATGAATTAGCTTTGGTGAATACCAGTTTTGCGAAAATGTAGGATAAGTTTTTCTCCAGATGTGTTTCGTAGCGCGTGAAGTGCGCCAAATTCGTTTTTTCAGCCGGGCCGCGTAACTCGCTCGTAAAAGAACCTTGCAAAGCCCCTAGCTGGGTAGGAAACGAGTTCGTTGACTCTCCCCAATAATCCCACCCCACCCGCCGTAGGTAAACTGATCTTTTCCCACTGTGGATATTCTGAGAGTGCTACAATTTCGCGAACGACACGGCACACAGATTTCTAGCACTGACCGACGGTTGCGGTGTTTTACTCTTCTCCCGCGGCTTCAGCGGCTGCCGGCGGCGGAGCCCCGCCCTCAGGTAAGTCTTCGTATGTCGGCATTCCCGCCTCATTCCACTTGATGGCTTTGCTCGGCTTGATCCTGTCGGGCGGGTGGACGTACTGAGGCCCGGTGTATAGATGCTGTCTCTCCTTGTAGTCACGCTTGTCCTTCTGCCGCTCGTACTTACTGAACATCTCGATCTTTGACTAATCACAGCGCACATGCAATATTACAGGCTTAATGTAATAATAACGCCACATTGACTCAGACCGGCCAAACCTACAACACGAACCAGGCCCGTCGAGAAGGGGAGAGCGTGGGTTGAGGAGATAAGTTACCCCGGGCCCCGCGACGTTTGGGGGCCGCCGTCGCTCAAAAAATAAAAATGTACACCAGAATGCATCATTTAAAAATCAAAAAAATTTTCCCCAGAGAGGCCCCGCGAGAATGTTTCCCCGGGCCCGCTGTGGCTCTAGACGGGCCTGAGACGAACCGCGTAGCATATTTGTATAGGCCTAGGCAATTAAACCTATTTTGGACAGCGAAGTCGTAGCTAATGAACGCTGGCACACTAAGCCTAACCCTACCTGACCTTAACCCTAACCCTATTCCTGACCCTAAATCTAGCCGTATAGTAAACCACACAGACCGTACCTATAGGCCACGGACCGCCGATTTTATCAATGCTTTGATTGCATAGACTAACTATCATCCGGATCACGATTTGGACCCGGAATTTCTTTTACATAATTCTTTACTTACTATTATGATTTCTGTAGACAGCCAATAATAGAACACGGTCCTCTGCTTAGAACTGAACTCTCTGAGTACTTTTTCGTTTAATTAGCGCATTCATTTCATATGCACCCAGCCAGTCTTGAGAACGTCACACTCTGACAGACCAAACCTCAGAGATGAGTACGTGATTTTCTTGACGCAGTTAATTACGTCAGATAAATTTTTCAATCGACAGAAAGAAGATCTTTTAACAAATTCGTTGAAAAAAACGAATCTGATCAAGCCCATACACTAATGGAAAAAAGCGCGCTAGAATAAGTTACAGTTACAATTACAGTTATTTGTGAGACACCAGTTACAATCACAGTAAATCAGTGTACATTTTTGAAAGTTACTAAATGCGTCAAAATGCATAAAAAACAAATTAAGCGTACTATTACGTTCTAATAGGCCTACACGTTACGATCTTGTGTTACTTACAGGCGTGCCGGCGAAACGTTCTTGCATAACGTCTGATCTAAAACACAACGATCGTACAGTTACTTTAAGACCATCATACATGACCCGATAAGAAAAAATACCGTATGCAATCACATCACACAGTCGTCCTACTGTAGTAGGCCTATCTCGTTTATTAAAGATGCCGAATGCCAATTGCTTTTACTGAGTGGACAAATAAACGTATGATATTGTTCAGAAAAGATGTACGAAAAAAGCAAATATTTCGTAAACATACTCTCCTTCGGCGAGTTGCGCTCTCTTCAAACCGTCCTTCCTGTCAAAACAAAACAAGTAAAATAAATCTCCTAGTAATATAGCTGAGTACACGTATCTGGATATAAAGAAAACAAATCTTCCGACAAATTACAGCTCTTCACGGAATCTCAGAGCTATACAGAGTGTCACCTGCCATATGAGTGAGTGAGTGAGTGAGTAGGGTTTTGAGATCACGCCATATTATTTGTCACCCGACACAGGTGAACGCGCCGCGACTTGATGAACTCCATCCAGGCAGGGCGGCCGTACTCAATTTACCTACCCTGGAAGAAGGGAAGGCTGAGGTGACCTTGATCGTTTGTTTTATACCGAGGTTGCTTGCGTGTCACTTGATAGCGACCCAACCGGTGGTCAAACCCACAACTGCATGATAGTAAGCACGACGCCCTACCGCTATGCCACCACGCCATTGTTTGCAGCGCTTGTAGGATTTGAACGTTTTTTTCGGGTCAAACATTTTAACAATACATTTGCTTTCATCATGCAGTGTATTTTCAAGTAACGTTGTTAATAAAGATGAATTTAATATAAATATGCCTGCGTGTATAACCACCACCTAAATGTTGTGTGGATTATTCGTGTGTTCGGCCGTCCAGATAAGTATAACATTATATTACATTGTATCTGTTTCAGCTTTATATGCAAAAATTCGGCAAAAATAAACAGACAGAATAGAGTGGTGCTGACCCGACTTTGTTAGCTTGTCTCGCCCGTTCAGCAAGCTCTTGCATCTAAAAACCAACGCACGCACACGACAAAGTCAGTAAGCTGTGTTCAGAACGAGGCAGAAATCAGTAAAATGCGGGCGAAATACAGCACAGGGGAGTAAAATGCTGTAAATTAAGTAAGATGAAGTTCACTGTGACAGACTGGGATCCATGCCGGTTGCTTGCAAACAGCGGACAGGCGGGTCATGATTATGTGAAATCCGGAAAGACAGATATTTTTATGAAGTCTGTTTGCAACGAAGTGCAGGATAAAGCGGAAATTAAAAAACAAATACATGCTTATGTGTGCTGTCAGACAGTCAATAGCTAAAAGGTAAAATAAGCTAAAACAACAAAATACTATTAAACAAACAACATGAACGCAGAGCAACGTTTACCGGGTAATTTCACAACGACCGACCAAAGCAGAGATGCTAAGGGATTAACTGAAAATGTCCGACATGAATTTGACGGACGTGAAATTGACGGACGTGAAATTGACGGACCAAGTGTCCAAGCATGAAATTGACAGACATGAAAATGGAGGACATGAAAATGACAGAAATGAAATTGGAGGACAGATATACATCGTTTGAAAATAGATTACATTACAATGCAGTGTGCAATTTTTTTAAACAACGGCGGAACACAAGTCACAACAGCAATGTAAGTTGTAATATATGGATATGTATAATATATTAAAATGCATAAAATATTACGATAACATCAACCTAAAATTAGATACAGGTGAGCAATGATAAACCGAACTCTACTATATAATGTAAATATAGGCCTATATATTCAGCCACTTGAAACTTGTCTAGCATTTTCATGTCCGTTAATTTTATGTTCGTCAATTTCATGTCAGGCTATTTCATGTACTAAAATTTGTCTATATTTGTCTTTCATTTTCATGTCCTTCAAATTCATGCCTGGGCATTTTGATGGTCCGCCATTTTCATGTCCGTCATTTTCAGCGTCCCCATGCTAAGATTTAGACAAGTCATCGATTTATGCGCATGCTCACTCACATCAAGCTGTTGCGTTTTAAAGCGTTTCTCGAGGTCGTACTTCTCGCCTTCGAGGCGGTAGATAACTTTGTGAAGTTCTTTGGCTTTCTCTGTTAGGCCTGACTGATCCATACCGTCGATGTTCAGCGGAACGATTCTCTGCTTCAGGATCGCCTTCTTCTCCGCTTCCAACTGCTCCTTTGATTTTTTCCCTTCTTTTCCTTCCTACATCAATCAGTTAATCATCAATTAATCCATTCATTCATTCATTCAGTCTGACAGTCAAGCAATCAATCATGCAATCAGTTTTATTTACCAGCAGCGTGCAAATGACAAAAATAACATATTTTTATTGCATTTCTCTCATATTTTGACCGTGCAATGCGCGAAGATAAGCTTCAGGTCTTCGCTCCTCGGAGCGTTGGTATCGGCAACCTCGCTAGTCTTAGAGAAGAACATTTTTAAATATCGAGTGAAATACATCAACTGCAATGTTTGTAAACAGTTAATACAAAAATAGTCAGCAACTAATTTAACGTAATACAAAAAATAATAATAAGCGTTGACAGTTAAGGTAATAAAGATACAATACAATGCTGAATTAGCGCCTTCACGTATATTATTAATTAAAGTTAAAAGTCAGCGTAATCATAAATAAAAAGACAAAACACTTACGCCTTCGGCCTGCAGCAAAATGACCGTTCAGCCAGCGCATATTGTCAACATACAACACAGCAATTTATCACGTACAGCAACAAACAAAATGCAACGTTAATTGGCTACGAAAAAAATAGTACTGTAAATTATGTAAAGCTGCTCGTTTGACGACAGTTAGTTTACATAAATTTGTAATTACTCAAACCGCTCAAAGAGGGTTAAATAGTAAAACACATGACATACGCGTCATGGATAGGAAAACACTAGAAAAACTATAAGCTTATTGAAAGTGGACAAAATCACTCAATACAACATAAAAATGCAAACAAATAATTAACCAATGGATTGCAGAAATACAACTGTAAACGCAAAAGTTACTTTTAACTAATCTCTACAATAGCGAAACTAAAATTTAAAAAAAACTTTTTAAATCCTACTTTTAAAAACATAACGTAAGTTCGTAAAGAACGTAAAGAAACCGAAAAAAACAATATGATGACAAAGATAACGATGACGACGACGACGACGATAATGATAACGATGCTGCTGCTGCTGCTGCTGCTGAAAATGATGATGATGATGATGTACAGTCAGGAATTACCTCTCCGCCGCCGCCGCCTCCAGCTCGTTTTGAAATGACAAAGTTGGGTCCAGTGGGGTTTTTAAATTTATCGAATTCGGCCAACTTTTTGGCGCGCTCTTCCTTCCGCTTTCTCGCTTCTTCTTCCTTCGCTTTCTTCTTTTCTTCCTAAATGAGTATTTTTTACTTAACACACAATCATAAAAAATCATAAAAAAGCCTAATGTGAAAACAGTTTAAAATATGCAAAACTAATTATTGAAATTATCTATCGTAACATCATTTCCCTAAGTATTGTAAAGTATCATGCCAAAACATTTCACGTAGAAAATGTACAGGCCTAATGTGTGTTTAAACGTTTAAATATAATTTAACAAATTTAACGTAATTTGGTAAAAAAAACAAACAAAATTACTCTCGTCTGGCTATGCAACTCGCTAGATGACAGCAGCAACTTTGCAATTTTAAGTTTTGGCTGGGGGTTCAACCCCAAATTTGCCTTTTTACTGCGGGGTCTGGACCCCCATATAGCACAATGCGTCACTAAACTCCGCAAGCGTGTCTGCCAAATAGCATGCAAACGCATCAAACAATTTCAACAAAATGTCCGAATGTGACAGACGACAGTCAGACAAAAAAACAGATCACGATAGGAAGAAACGAGTAGCAGCTATAGGCAAAATTGTATATGCTAAAGCGATTTTGCCTAAATGCATTTTGAAATGGTGCATATCTGACATAATCTCGGCTTGTGCGGTGGCCTAATACCAGTACTGAGAACATCTAAGACGCTTGTGTACTACGAGTAAACGGATGGCCGCATCACACCTTGTTGGCAGTCGGCGCCGGCATCTCGAAGTATACCGGTTTAAAGCTATAAATATACAATACCACTGTGCGTCGAATGATTGCTAGCGTGGTCTACCTCGACGGCTTTGCGTCTCTCGTCCTCGGCTGCCCGCTCTGCCGCTAACCTCTTCTCTTCTTCTTCCCGCTCCTTCTTTCTCTTCTCCTGCATCGCAACAAAGTTGGTGGCGTAGCATAGTGGTTAGAACGTCGGTCCTGGCCGGCGGACTTTCCTTATCTTGCGCTAGACTGATGGATGGCTGCTTGACCACTTTGTGGGTACGGCGTCCGCTATCAGTCAACCAACAAGGCCAACTCAGCCTGCCATCCCTCCGGGGTCGGTTAAATGAGTAGTAACCAATTATATGGGTTACGGAAGGTGGGGACCTTTGTACAGCTGACTGGGCTGCCTAGCCGGCCGGTGCGCCAGCCTGTGTTTGCAGGCTGCACGCGGCGGCTGTGCGATCGGCGGCTGTGGTTAGTGACGAAAAGCGCATTAGAGGTGTACGTCGTACACGACGATGCGCTATACAAATTGACAACCTTTACCTTTACCTTTAACGACGTCATTACGACAGTTTCAACGACAGCCATGGAGACAAGGCGCGGTGGCATCAAGAGCTGTTCGGCTACCGTACAATTCAACAGCTGCGTCAAAAACTGCAGCAGCAGCAGCAGCACAATACATGGTTCTGGGATTTCTAGCATCGATACACTTTATTCCCGCTCTATCACCATAACGCGGCAGGCCGGACAAATTCACCGCCAACTTTTTACCTTCAGTGTCGTATGCCTACTTGTGCAACGACGGATGCAACGACGAACGGACAAAGACGCAAAAGTTGTCAGACTTTGTAGTTTATAGGACCTCACTAAGAACAATGTTTTTATCAGAATATATCTACAGTCCACTAATATGCTAAGATGTCCGTCCTTTGCGTTGCTATGTTGTCAGTAAATAGTTTCGTGCTTTTGACCTAGAATGCACCTAAATGCATCAGGCGGCCAGCCTTTGCTTTGACCTGCTGAAAAAAACTTACAGCGCTGAAGAAACTGGAAAAATTAGATAACGAGAAAAAGAAGTAAAAGAAAAAAAGACCAGAAAGGTAAAAAAGTGAGAGTTTGGCCCCATAACGATAACCTGCGTACGCTAAAGCCGCGTTCGCACTGCGCGTGTTAACATGCGTCGACGAACGCGCGTTATAAGTGTAACACTCGCAGTGAGAACGCGGCTTAATATTACGAACGTTTATACTAAGCAAGTACTGACCATGACATGTAACTTACCGTTCTTATTTTGAGCTCTTGAATTTCTTCACTCATACGTTGACGATCTTCCTTGTTCGTTGCTAGCAGTTCCTTGTCGGTATCGGTCAGACCTTTCGACTTTGTCGGCTGGCGACGTTTCTACTCCACGCAGACACAAATTTTAACAGCCGGCATCGACGTAAAATATTACAAAACTAATTCGGCCCAGTGCAGATATATTGTGCGGCCGTCAGTCTGACTTTTGACTATTTGAACTCAAATTTAGCACGGGTTAATCCTACCCCGATAAACATTCAAACCAATTTTGGTTTTGCTGCGTCTTATGGTTTTCCAGCCAGGAACTCGTACGGGACGAAGACGGACGAACGAAGGAACGAACAAGACTCGTAATGCGGCCTGAAGCCAACAGCAAAATAATGAATCTCACAAACCCGACGCAAAACCCGACCTTCACGGTTCCGCGCTCTGCATACGAATTGTATGAAAATTTCTGCAGGAAAACGCCGCTATTCTGAAAACGTCACTATCGGAAGCGATTCTAGGATTCTGAAAACGATGGCAAAAGAGATAAAACGACGTTGTTATAAAGCTTTCACGACTACGAAGCATAAAAAACGTCACACGAATAAAGACAAACTTGCCAAACAGGGCACGAATTAAAGCGAATCCAGACATACCAAGAAATGTGAAAAAAACCATATAATACTACCACTAAAAATTAACCAAATTTAAAAAAAGAGAAAAAATTAAGCGCGAATATAATAACAGATACAAAAAGCATTATCAGCGCAGACACAGAATACAGGTGATAATAGTTAACAATAGCGCGAATAATATACTGGCACATACCTGGAGAGCGAGTTCGGCCTCGCTCGGGCCTTCTTCTCTGCAACAAACGAAAACATCATACATCGTACAGAACATGATATAAACCCACATTTCACTACATATACTGAATGGTACGAGTACTAGCTATAGGGAAAGTGCATTTCCTGCGCAATAGGTGCGACTGCGGCTAAAAAAGGTTACATGTAAGTTCGTCGCACACAGAACAAGTAATTTGAGAAAAGCTCATGAGACGCGCGACAGCCTTAGCAGTTCCTATTCGCAGATTGTCTTGGTCTATCTTCAACCATTTCGTCGCAATTCACCCTTGAAGTGTACACCACAGCCGAAAAATCGCAAAAAAACACTAACATCCACTAACATCCCTTATTTTGGAAGTTCAAGGTTATTAAAAATCATCGAGGTAGATACCCCAAAAAGCTTGTCACAAGTGCTTGATAAACAGTATGTCTATGCCTATCTGCAACTGTTTTCACGCCAGACGAGCCAATATCGATAAAATAATTAATTTTTACAAGGGTACCCTTCTTTGACGCTTGCGTGCGCAGGCCTTCTTGAACGTAGGGAGTTGGGACTTAAACTACTAAAATCTACGTTTAATGCTGAAAATTTCATATGCGGGTTGTCTTGGTCTATCTGCAGCCATTTCGTCGCAATTCACTCTTTAAGTGTGCGCTGCAACCAAAAAATGCGAAAAGTTCGCCAAAAGTCCCTCTTTTGGGGTTCAAGGTCGTTCAAGATCATCGATGTTGATAAAAAACCCGTGATTAGTGCTTGCTATGATAAGCAACATGTCTGTATCTATCTGCAACCGTTTTCACACTAAGCAAGATAATAGCGGCAAAATAACGCTTTTTCTAGGGGTAGCCTTTTTTGACGCCCTCGTTCGAGGAGAAGCCCTGCACTCAAAGGGCAGAAAATTTTGTCACGAAAAACTAGAGTCCTTGTGGCAGCCCACAGTAAAAACTTCGTGATCCTAGCTTGCACCGTTTTGATAGGGCTTAAGGGTGTGACGGACAGACGGACGGATGGACGGACAGACACCTCGACGATGGCTAAGACGCGCGAAGCATTACATGCTGTCGCGCGTAAAAAATGAGCCGTAAAATAGGGCCCACAGAATCAATTCGTCCACTATTATTTTATTTTCAAGACATATAAACACAACAGATCCACAGTCTGTAGAATAGTTGTTTTCTGAGTTGGTCAATTTAATGGCGTTACTAAAACTGGTGGCCTCAGATCGACCCTTGTTGCTAGGTAATAAGCTTCTGTTGTGTTAAAGCGGGCGACCATTAGGTTGAATATTTTGTGGATTCAAATATAGCTTTTGATCAGTTTCCTCTGCTTCAGTTCTGGCAAAATAAAGTTTGTATATAACGCAAACAATTTAAAGCGTGTTTTTGAACGTGTGATAATTCACATATTTAACTTGTACGTACTCGTGTTCGTCGTCGGACATCGTGCGTTATGATTCAGAGATCTGCGTTTAATAAGCACAACCAGAAACCAATTAAACAACACACTCAGAACCTTTACGGACAAAATGATGCAACAAACTTCCGCTGACTTACACAAGTCAACACTTAAAGTGGTTCAAATAACAATTTTAACAACTGTGGTTTGAGGTACTGTCTTTTGAGGTAAGCCAATATGCCTCTGTTAATCAGATAGGCTTCCAGCTAAACTGCCTATAAAAGAAGCTTTCTGTAAGCCCGAATTAAGTGCAAAATTTTAGGCAAATCTTACTGGGTGAACTCACGACTGTCCCTCAAACAAACATTCGCACTGTAAGCTGAAAAACACCGGCACCATTCACACACTGTAACTAAGCTGCGTTCACACAAACACGAGTACGTGAGTCTATGTGAACGCAGCCCTAATCATTGCGACATCCCCCTGTCTCCTAGCAACAGCACGGCTTAAATTGCTTGTTGAGTTGCCGGTATAAGTTTTAAAAAATTTTCTTTAATTATAATGTGTTCTAATTTTTATCCCTGCTTCTATGTCAAATCTTGTAAACCAACAGCTACCTGCTATAAACGGTTTATCATTGATTAATTGATTGATAAATAAATTAATTATTGGTTGTACTGGTTGACTGACTAATGCAACCACAACATAGCTAGGCCTACAGGGAACCATAACGACCGCAGCAAAAAAACACAGACACTCTGTGCAGTACTAAGCTATAGTGTCGAAAGGACAAGATCAAAAGTCGGCAGACTAAAAGTAAGAAATATTATCATCAAACTTATAAATTGCCTGTCGACCAGTTCCGCCTAAAGCTGGCTATTCTTGTTCGGACACAAAAGGGCCCTATACAGAATTCGCCATACTAAGTTTCGTTCACGTGGACTTAACTTGTTATTGGATCAGAAAGTTGATGTAAAGGTTTAACAATGTTCATCAATTTGATACAGTTTTTTGCATTACGACGCATACAACTTAACTGGACAAAAAGAAAAAAAGACTCCCCTCGGTATTTCTGCACTGCGGACTCATTGATGTGTGACGCGCTTTAGTCGTCTGAAAGTTTAGTTTAAGATTAGCTACAAAGTTGCATATAAAATAAAATGAAACTTTTGCACAAAATGTTTTATTTTACGGCCAATGAGTCTGACGCAAAAAGTTTTGCGGTACTATTTCCTTTGAGATTTACTTGTTCAAAGTGACGCCAAAAAGGTCTTGGTTACGTCGAAACGATCAAGTGGCTTTCTAATCTGAGACGTCGTTTCGCTCTCAGTCCCACGAAGCCGTCGTTAATATAAAAGTGCATGCAGTTAAATGCAATAAAATTGCTTACCTGAGTGAGCTAAGCGAGGGAACTAACGCTAACTGATAAGCCTATACTAATGATGGCGGTAGACGGCGGTCGGACCTACCACCTGGCCTGCTGTATGTTACCTTGACGCCGCCGGGGCTCAGCGGCAGCAGCAGCAGCAGCAGCATGGCCAGTGACGACAGCATCAGCTACAGACCGTTAATAGCCAGCGCGACTATTTCCAGCGACATGGTCGACTCCCGACCTGCTGGCCAGCCACCGACATCACCGCCAGTAGAACGGACCGTATACCACCATCGCCTCCCCGCCGTCCGCTGAGCTTACACGAGTCCTTGCTCCGTCCTCACACCTAGATCCGCTGCTGGATATTATGCTTTCACCTAAACGCCCTGATTGTGCTCAGTCAGACCGAAACAATAAATCGGTATAATTATTGTCATACACATACAGCTTCATTCACTAGAATCCGGCAGTTTAAGTAAGTAAGTAAGTAAGTACGTGCATATTTAAAGTGCACAATGTCAGCCAGTGGCCGAATCTGAGGCACTTGGCTGAGCCGCTAAGGGGAGCAGTAGGCCTTTAGGCTACATAGATACGATTAAATCGCCTACAATTAGTAAAAAGTTGACAGTTTGTGTGCTGAGTTTGCACTTTGCATCGGCAAAACAACTGAATCACAGCAAAACGCCTGACAAGCAAAACATAACAGTTAAAACATTAAGTGAGAGGATTAATTTGGCCATTGTGACTGGCAATAAAAAGTACGATAAACGAAATGTGCGTAGAATAAGAACTGGCTGTTTCGGCAAGCAGAACCGAACATTGGCAGAAAAAGGCAGCAGAAAAAAAAACAGCCGAGCAAGAGGAATCTGAGTACAGCGAAATAATTCGAGGTGAAGATTGCGTGTCAGAGTAACTTGTTGGCGTAATCGAGTTGAGTGCAAAACCGAAGAAGCGGGACAGAAAGCTTTAAGCCACGGGGTTGGCTGTAGCAACTGACGAGCATTAGGCCTAATATACACTGTATACGTATAGGCGGGACTCCGGGAGGCAGCACAAGCTGCAAGAAACAATGAATGATGGAGAGAATCCGCGCTAGTTAGCCATGACGTCTGTCGAAATGCACACGCAGAGCTGCACGTTTGTCTGGCAGCAGCTGCTGCAGCAGTCAGTGGGTGGTTGTTGAAACAGGTTGTTGCCTGGCGCGCATAGAACGAACGGTAAGCTTGCTGACCAGGTGAGCTTGCCGGCTACAGGCCTATAGCCAGCCATAGCGAGCCGCCGTGCTAAATGCGGAACGATCTTCAAACAGTTCGACGCTTCTTATCGCATTTTCTATCGTCGGTGCCAGCCACGTCAATGCATTTTTACCACACGAATAATCGTCGTTGGAAAATCTCGTTGCCGTAAAACGAAATTTGCCAGAAAGTAGACGATTAAATTTTTAAAAAGTAAAAAAAAAGATTCAATATCGTAGGCCTATGTGCTAATCAGCTAGCGTGATTTCTGAAAAACCACATTACTGATGTGATGTTACGTGTTGACGCATTAAGGAATTAAGAATACACGCGACCGAATCTTTGTGTTGCCTTGTCAGTGATTCTGATACCGTAGTTTTGTAGTAGGCTAAAGCACGGGATGAATGCTCGCATAACCACAGTACACAAGCGTTAAGTGTTTACACAAAAAGTACCAATTTAAGGATTCTTGGAATAACAATCATCACAATCACAAACCTGAACGAAATGAAATAAAAATTAACACACACGATGCAACATTTATTATTTGAGTCACCAACGCAAAATTTCATAAGAGCTTATTTTCTATTTTACAGGGTTTTGTTTTTAAAATAGATTTTCAGTTTTTGAAGTGTAGTCACATATTTACGTTTTCGGCACGATTTACTGGCCGATGTAGCTAAACATGTGATCACAATCGATCAACGTTACACCAGGCACATGGACAGACAGACGACATACGCCGGCATAATCCGTCTATACAATTGCATGGCGCGGGTAAAAATGCGCCAAGACGGTACCACACGAAAACTGTACTCCAGATCGCGAGAGAAGATATAATTATGCGTGCAAAAATGGAGCACTGTGAACAATTGATTCAAACAGATGAACTGTTACGACTGACAATAAGCCTAACTGTGTTTGAACACTCAGCGTTAGGCAGCGTTATTAAAAATTTGATAGGCCTTAATCCCTGTGTCTGCAAAAACAAAACAGATTTTTGCGAAACTACTCTGTAGTGAATGCCTCTTAGAATGAATGCCTTTTTGTGTGTGCATAATGTTACTCGTCGTGTAACACTCATGTTAGACAATGTTTATAACAAGTGATTTTTCATAATCGACGCATAGTTAACACGACAAAAAAATTCTGATTAAGATTTTACGACTTAATGCAGTTTTGTAAGCTCTGATATGTGGAGTGATTTGTAGTCCCCCGTTTTACTAATGAAAGGACGTATGTCTAAAACTACACATTTTGAAAATGCATACATGGTGGGCCAAAAATTGCACCATTTTTTGTACACGTCATAACTTCACCAAATATTAACCGATTTTTATTTTCATTTTTACTGTCAGAATCAGAAGACAATTTGCTAAAAAAAGGGTTACTATAGATCCCACCACTTCCAAAGTGTGTCACTACACTACCTTGTGAAATGTCAGATGACGCTCTCAAGCCGGCGACGCCACTTACCGGTTGCGTGATCAACGTTGATCGAGCCTGGCATGTGGCCCCCAAACAACCCAGACTTAAATCCAGTTGATTATGCTGTTCGGGATGCCCTTCAACAGATGGCCTATCAATGTTGACGATTCACGACAGTCAACCAGCTAAAGAAAGTCATTGTCGCTGAGTAGGGCAAAGTGCCGCAGCGTTTGGTTGATCGGGCCATTGGTCAGTGGCGTGGCCGGCTTCGATGCGTCATCCAGTAGCAAGTCGGACACATTGAAAATTTGATGTGAAAACTGTAAAGATGTGATTTTTAGACAATAACTGAGACAACAAGCGCGTTGTTTCTGTTGTTAATTTTTTAAAAATGTTTTGTTGCAAAAGTCGTTTTGTTTTTAATTGTTATTCTTAAGACACTTGACATTTCACAAGGTAGTGTAGTGACACACTTAGGATGTAGTGGGATCTATAATAAAAGTTTTATCGCAACTTGTCTCTTGATTCTGACAGTTAAAAAGCTTTAAAAATCGGTTAATATTTGGTAAAGTTATGAGGTATACAAAAATGGTGCTATTTTTGGCCCACCCTGTATGTCATAGTTTCGGAGTCCTTTGTAAGACACAATGTTCAGTAGTTTATCACAATGGCGGCATCACAACGTAGCTCCTACAATAGTTGTCTACTGTACATTGTTATTCGACAGAAAACAATAAATCATTCAGCTTATAGTTGTACATATGTACTATATAGCCTATACGAAGCAGAGACGATTGAGAAGACGTCGCGCTATTGATGACAAGCTGTTGTTACACTAAAATTGGAAATCGCTCCAATCAACGCAGATATTTTTCGACTTCGGCTAAAGTCAAACGCAGTCTACTGAAACATAATTGCGACACAGCTTTCGCGATTCTTGCTTCGACGACCAGGTATGTTAAATGGCAATATTTTCAGCTAGGCCTAACGCAAAATTAGTGTTGGGGACACAATAATAGTACTCAAATTGAATGAAAGAGGTGTATGAAAAATATTCATTTTTCAACGGTAAATTGGCCATATCTCGGATACGGTAAGAGATACGACCAACGTTACTATTAATCACTAATAGGAAATGCCATACGCATTGTCAGATAAGATAGAAATCATTGACCTTGGATGACCTTGAAGGTCACTGACAATCAGTACGGTCGGCTATCCTAGCGACAGCTGGGCTTCTTGTTTTCAGTGTTGTTGGTGTCATTTTACTAGACTACGACATTTTACGGAAAATTACAAAATTTACGATAATGATACAAGAAAAAATAATTTGCTCGTCAGCTGTTAATCTTTCTATGGCTTAAAGGCAATAAATTGTAATAGCTCTAATTTGTGGAATTAACTGCCAGACGATTTTTAAAATATAAAAAGTACAACTACACTTAAGTATAAAATTAGGGCATTTTTCACATGTTCACATGTTTTTTGTCAAAGGTTCTTCATAACCAATAGTTTTTTTTTGGTTTGTTGAATGCAGATGGAATCACGCTTCACTTACATCACTAAAATTCCAGCAGAATTATTGCTGGTATTCGGAGTGGTATTTATCATCACTTACTTATTTTATCGACGAAAGAATGCCGGTCACAAGCTGCCTCCTGCTATGCCATCATTACCAATCGTCGGCTCAATACCGTTCTTGCCGATCAGTACAAAAACTTTTGCTGAATTGTGTGTCAGTCCCAAAAACAAACTCGGAAAGATTTTCTCATTATATTTGGGGCAAAAGTAAGCAGACATTTGATTTTCTCTTTTTTAATCTTAACACAGCTATATCATCGGTAACGGATTTCAGCAAGTAACTTTAGATAGTCCATGAAGTAAGCCACTAAGTATGTCGTTCTGATAATTGCATCATATATCAACCGATTTTCAAAATACTCCCTCCGTTAATTAGCAGTAAATTTAAAATAGAATGGCCGTTAAAGATCGCACTATGCCTCAAATGTTTGTAACGTTTGCTAAATTTCCTTGTTTTTGTGAAATATTATTCTTAGCTTTTGAATATCAGGCTACCGATCCCTGTGGCACACCGCACGTGATAACAGCTGGAGCTGAGAATAAAGAGCTGGTCCAAATATGTTGACGTTGAACAACCAGGTAGCTTCTGCAAAACACTCAAGTACCACACCGCCGAAATGATATGTACCGACCAAGAAGTATGCTGTGGTCAACCGTATCGAAAGCTGAGGACAGATCTATAGTAGCACCAAGGCGGACAGGTTGCCGGCATCAACGGCAAGTAAAAAGCCAGAGAAAAACCTTCACTGTTGACTGAAGAATCGATATGCGGACTAAAGCCGCGGAAGTAGGATAAACATAAACTAGAAATTTGGGGCAAAGCCCAACGTGAGTCCGCCCGGCGCCCTAAGTCCGATTGGGGGAAATTAGAGGGGGGGGGGTAAA
>Ga0209367_1000803_pt1 | contig 35066 bp, 18 predicted proteins | sample WorMetLIZISLAND2_FD_187412 | JGI IMG/M metagenome (GOLD analysis project Ga0209367, IMG submission 187412) | Marine gutless worms symbiont microbial communities from Max Planck institute for Marine Microbiology, Germany - Olavius geniculatus... ... | reverse complement strand
TCACACTGACTGTGTGTCAATGTGCTGCTGAATAATATCACCTTTTGTAATTTTTGCTGTTTTCGATGTGCAAGTCCTTAAATGTTGCCGTTAACAAGTGTATAAACTGATGTTTTGTACATTTATTTGTGGGAAAGCCCTCCGTCAACGGATTTTCACCAAATTTTGCATATCAGGAGATATGCCAGACGTAATCATCTGTGCAAATTTTGGTTCGGAAAAATTAAGGGGTTTGGGATATACAGGGGGTCAAATTTTGGGTTCTCCCATTGAAATGGCTGGTCACTGGTCACCCTTACAACAGTGCTGCGCTATCATGCAGCTTGTGATATGTACTTACTTGCTTTGGTGCTGTTAGGTGGTTTGTAGAAAAAAAACTTGTTCAGGTGTTTTCAAAATAATCTTGTTTCATAAACTTTTTGGTCAGAGTAACTCTAAAATGCACCATAGATGACAAAATCTGTTTTAGTGGATTTTTGCTGAATTCCAACTGTTCTGTTAACAATATGTGATTTTCTAGAGTCATTGATTGAATGTTGTTTTGTCAGGAATCGGTCAATGTATTCTTCTTCAAACACTCGGACTGTAAGTAACACCGTTGTACTCAGAAGTAGATATTGCTTTTTTCATCTTCATAGATATGTTGTTTTTACCATTCTGCCGAACAGAAAAAAAGTTAACAGATAGTTTCTACTATTAAAGTTAGAAAATGTACAAAAATATTTTAATGACATAACAGTATCCGTACATCAATGTAATTCATAAAACACTCGTTAGAACCAGTCCTTTATAAACTGTATTGTGTATTAAAACATGCAAACATTATTGCACTGTTGTTTTAAAAATTAGGTTTTTTTGCTTTTATGTAGTTGGCCTATTTTTCCAAGTTATTGCATATGAAATTGCATTTGTATTGACAAACGTTTCTGGATTGTTGGAACATGATTTTTTACAGGTGGGATTTCCTTCTTTTATTTATAGATGACAGCATCAGAATGCTGATGAAAAAACTGTTGTTGCAAGTTTTCATGTACTACTTGGATGGGTTGTAATCGATAGCGCATGTGTGGTCAGCGATGAGCATTTGACTTGGAGCTGACCATGCTGTCAAATAACTAACTAGTGAATGTACTATGTGTAGGTAGCAAGTGGTAGAAAGGTAGGCCGTGGTGGCAGTCAATGTGTCACTGATGTAAATGGACTACCCAAGTGGTCTTCATCTGGAGGTGTAAATGTCTCGACACAGACTGTGGGACTTTACTACCCGTCACAACGCGACATCTCACGTAGGGAACAGACACTAGGTGCCAAGGACAAACTGGCTTCAGACTATCAGAAGCCGGTGTTGACGCCCGTATCACCTGGCAGAGGTAGGACTGTTTAGGTTCTCGCGGTTTTGCAGTAGTACCTTGTATAAAATGGACAAAAGACTTTCAGCTATAGGGGGCTTTGCTTCAGGGGGCTACCAGGGGCTTTGCTCCTGGGCTCCGCTGTGGGCTTCGCCATCAGGCCCCCATTATGGGCTTTTCATACCATGTTCCCGCGTTTAAACACCTTTCGCAGTCTATGAGGGAATTAAAAGTGCCTGGAGATTGAAGGGTCACCCAACAATCCTGCTCACTAGGTCATTACTCGACCAAAATGGGCGGCAATCTTGAAGTCCGCACTGTGCGGCCAACTAGCCTGCTACGCCACTGCCTACTGTAAGTTACCTAGGCTCTATCTGGTTTCAAAACTGGGCATTTGAGATTTGTTGACCAGAACATTTTGCAGGCCAGATTCCAGAAGGTCCCGACATATTCTACAAGACATTGCTAACTTGTGTGAGCATTGTTATCAAGTTACCATGAAGAACAATATAATTTATCATACTTATACATACTTTGGTTATTTGTCGTTGATGCCACAGCGCAATGGAAACTTTTTCGTGTTTGTGCAGGATATGAGTTTATTGTGTATTATACTGTATTTTGTTGTGTTATTGCATACTGTTGTTGTGGAATTCTGTGCAGGTTACTGGCGGAAGCAGATGGAACATATCTGTGGTCATTTGAAAGCACACGCCGCTGACTCAGTCAATTTTCGCACACATGTTGCCGAGCCACGACTTGGAAAGGTCAGAGTCGTTTTGCTCTTTATTCTTCAGTTTGACTTTGTAGTTTTATTTTAACTTTAAAAAGTGTGTGATTACGAAACATGATTTTTTCAGTCTGTAGTTATTGGATAACGTCCATTACGTGTCATGGTGACAAATTTCTTCCCATAACTTGTCTAGATATTGATTGATTTTTAAAAATTATTTGAGTGCTACATTAAAAAAGACATTTGTATGAAGGCAATTGCCAAAGATCTCAGCACACCTGATACTGCTGCAACGGATGCGATTGACGCAACATTGTGTCTTAATGACATGCATATATGCCGTTCTATATCGTTCTGTCAGTACTTATGGCCACTCATCCCTGTTGCTGATCTTTCTGGCCATCGGACATTACGCTTTGCTGGCACCAATCATCTGCTTTCAACAGTTTGTAACCGGGCTTTCGCAGTTGTTGGACCTCATGTCTGGAACACTCTGCTGTAGGACATAACAACATCTCAGTCACTCTCAACCTTCTGTCAGCATCTCAAAACCGGGCTCTTTAGAAAGTGATATTCAAACCTCATCATTTAAACCATCATCTGTCAGACTGCTCAACTGTTTTATTCTTTGTACTGCCAAGTGCTTTAACCTCGAAGTAGCTTGGCTACTAAGGCATGCAGATACGATTGCTCCATTGATTGTATCTGTAGATAATGTCAGCAGACGTTGAAGAAGTTGGAGACGAGTTTGTGCTAACGATTAGCTTTAAGCTTCATGAGCCGCCGAGACGCCATCGCCATAGTGACGATGACTCACTGGTCGGCAGCCAATCAGAAACCGGCTACAGACCACGTGGTGTGTCACGTGACCTTCTGCGCTCATACGCCATTGGACAACGGCCAACCTCCTCTTATAACAACAGACGACGCTACAGTCTCGGTCAGCGTAATCTTTCAAATTAATGTAATTAAGTAAGTGAAAAGGCTTGAAAGGCATGATTTAATAATTAGTCAGGTTCAATGCACCAAGCAGGTACCGAATAAAGGCTCCCAGGTTCTGGATATAGGCTAGGGATCAAGGCAGCTTGTACCAATAGAAGCTAGGTCCCATTTGAAGACTGGGTCTCAGATACGGGTTGGGGATCAAGGCTTGCACTAATTAACAGAAGTCTGGGGCTTCTTTTCGGAGTTTTACAGTATATGATCAAACTAATATACATTTTCACTGTTGTTGGCTGTATAGGTCCATTGTTTTCTTTCACTCAGAGTCAGAGTTTAGTGACAGATAACGTAATTTTACTGTACTTTTCTTGGATAGTGATGGACAATTATACATTTTATGTGAACTTGTGAACTTAATTACAAGATGTTTAAGATGCATGCAGCGTGCATGCTATTTCAAAGTCAACTGAGCTTTCTTCCCACAAAGGTTGGTAAATCGAGTATGGCCTGTTTGGTGGGGCTAAGGCGTTGCACGTTCACCTGTGTCGGGTGGCAGCTAACTCTGTGTGATCCCATATGGCAGGTGGGGCTCCGTAGCTCTGCGATGGATTTCCTGTTAATACATCAGCTTTATTACTGGACGATTTTTAGTGCAGTATAGCAGCGGATAGATGCTGAAATGTTTGTTGTTTTACATGCACTGAGCTATACATGACAATGACAGTAATTAGAGAGACTTGACTGCAGTGAATATGATGAGTGATTCTGGTGCAGAGAGTGAGACCAGTACAGCACGAAGTGGCAATTCGTCAGGTAGAAAATCTCACAGCAAGAAAACAGCCAAGAAGAAAGCAGCAAAGAAGACTTCTGCAGAAGCTCAAGCTAAGATCACGGTCTGGCGTTATTCATACACGTCTGTTTTATACCTACATACCTGAGTCTAGAAAGAAATTTTTCGATATTGCAAGGTAGTTTGACAACGTTAGGTCTGGTTTAGCTTGAATTTTATATATATATATATATATATATATATATATATATATATATATATATATTATTAGGCTGTTATTAATTGAGTGCACAGTCATGACTCATGAGTGACGTCATCGTCTGTAGGCTGTGTAAGCCCCCAATTATGTATCTCACCTTTGTACAGTCATCGTGGTATTTTGTAGTTAGGCCTATATACTGTTAACATGAAATTTGCTAATGTACGTTCACTGAGCAACTTTGTATGAAATTATCCATAGAGGTGCTACAGCCATACATATTACATAGGCCTACATGAGAATTTATTTAACAGCCGCAAGACAGAAAATTGCTGAAGGAAATTGGCAAGAATGGAGAAGGTCGACCTGTTGAGATCCGTCAACTCATTGAAGAGGTACTTGCCATTCTACTGCATTCAAAGTGAACACATTAAACACAGATCGTCGTATTCCAGCTGTCCAACTGCTGCAGAGCGTTTGTTTAATTGGTGATTAAAGGTGCAGCCGTGGTTGGTAATTAATTGCCACACCAGGCATTGGGTACAGTTCGTGCCAACTGCCAAGGTCAGTCATAAGGGTGAGCTAGCATTTTGCATCATATTTCGGCAATTTAATTATTTATGAACGGATTTTATTAGCATTTTTGGAAGGATGAAGCGTTAGTTGCCCAAGAATCGATAGTGGGGCTACTTTGGTGACGTTGGTGGATTGGTGGCTTAATGGTAGGGTCAAACTACGATCAAGTGGTTACTATAGTTATTACGTGGATGTGTGACTGTTTGCAAACAGGTAAACAAACTATGCATAGCCCCCCCCCCCTATAACCAGCACCCAAAGTTAGCTCGGCCTTTCATCCCTCTGGAGTAAATAAATTGTCTGGCTGAGGTTAAGGCCGGATGAATTCACGTGTGTCGGGTGGCAGGTAATGCCGTGTGATACGATATGGCAGGTGACGTTCTGTAGCTCTGCAGTGGATTTTTCATAAAGACCTATACATTGACCTATGGCGTGGCGTGGCGTAGTTGTTAACGCGTTTCGGATGAAACGAAGTTACTGTACGCCGGGCCCGGTTAGTACTTAGATGGGTGACTGTTTACAGTACGGAGCCAGCCAACTAGGTCGACTCAGCCTTCTACCCTTTGTGGGATGGTAAAATGAGTACTGGCGGTGGTCACGCCCATCGCTAGGGAAGAAACAGCGAGTTCTGCGAAACAGTAGGCCTTGTGGCCAGAACTGCAAGTATACTGACCCAGTCGTTTAAAGGCGCTGGCTGTTAATTTGAGCCGGCCATCCGGCCGACGTGGGCTCTATGCTAGCTTAATTGGGCTTCGCCCTCGCCGGCTCAAAGTGCCGCCAAGGGGATGAGCTCCTACGCAACGGACCTAGCTGTCTATGCGAAATCTTTTTTTTCTTCTTCTTCATCTATACAATACTTTTGACCTTTTGACTGTTAACCTGATGTGGATTAAGTTAGTAAATTTGTATAGCGCAGAAGCCCTCCGAATATAGAGCAGTATAGATGGCGGGACTTTGCATTGGCTGTAGTCTGTATACATGTACGTCCAGGGTGCGAGTGTTGAGTGCGTAAACGCGGAAGATCTGCCTGCTCTCCACGTGGCCGTGTTCAATGGTCACAATGACGCTGTCAAAGTTCTCATCGATGAAGGAGCAAACGTGAATGTTCACGGTCCATCCGGGGGTAATACGGCGCTTCACGAGGCTGTTCTGCTTGGCCCCGGTGTATCACGGGTCATCGATGCACTTCTCATGTACGTAATTTTATGCTTTAGTCATACCCCTGTAATTTGTAAAAATTTTGTTATACTGGTCCGTTACAAGCCTTTGTGACGCGTAAAATTGAAAATTGGCACACCGCATTACTACTGCAGAGTTTCCAGTCGACGTTGAGGGGGTTAGACATTAGAGGGGGCTTGTGTGCATGGTGTGTCCATGTCCATTTTGGTTTTTATAGGCTTTTTGTTTTCTGGTTAGGGGGTCTGTATATACGGGCAGACGTATACAGACAGACGGACGCATAATGCAGTTTGCCTGTGCTGCAGGTTTGTATCATAAACTGGTAAATTGATGACCCATGCAGTGTGTGTTGAACTTGAAGGTGTGGCGCGAGGGTGGATATACGGAACGAGAAGGGTGAGACCGCCTATGATCTTGCTGTGAAGAACGGACAGGATTCCATCGTGAAGAAGTTTGCTTCGCACCTCGCCCAGTTCTCACTGGATAAACTCAGCAAGCCGCGTCCTGCACGCTCGGTCCGTGAAGTCTGAACAGTCTATAGCGCTCTGAAAATCTGAATCTGTGCATAGTGTATATTGTGTATAGCTATGTTGGTTTTGTGTTTAGATCTAGGCCTAAGTGAAGTTTGTTATAACATTATGTGCAATATTTATATTCAAGTTATTCAGCTTGTGTAGTTAGCATTGTTTATAGGCTAGGTATAGTATGCACATTGCCATGCTTTTGTATCTGCCGTATGCACATATTTTGATGTCGTGCCAAAAATATGACGCTTATTCCATGCACTAATAACGACATTGTGAGGAATTTTATTGTTTTCTATTGTGTTGTATAAATAGATATCGTTGTGCATAATATGTTTGCTTATTGGGCATTCTCCATCATGACATTAAGACTTTACAATATGCCGTATATAGGCCTAGTCTAGATATTTTGAAGTATTTTGAACAAGACAGCAAGATAAAGAGTCAAAAGTTAAAGGTGTGTAGGTCTGTGTATAGCTCTTCCTGGGAACCCACCTTATGCTGAGCTAAGGAGCGTTACCTGCCATATGAGATCGCACAGTGTTACGACTGTTACCTGCCAGTTTCCTCCAGACACAGGTGAACGCGCCCCGCTTTAACGCCAGCTACGCATGCCGGTATTCGATTTACCTACCACTGAAGGATGGAAGGCTGAGTTGGCCTGGGCGTACTTGGTTATATACTGAGACGGTTTAGTTTGCAGACAGTCATCCATTAATGGTGCGGCGTATATTGAGACCAACGCCTTAACCACGGCCTATAGTTCTCCCATCTTTTTCCTTATGTCTCCTTCTCTTCCCATCCCTTTTCTCTCTCTCCTGTATGGGGCGTTTCTTCTAAATCGAGTTACGTACAGGATCTTCGGTAGCGCTGTAGGCCTATATAGACTAATTGCTCCCTGGTGTGGTCTGGGCCGTCTGGGGCCAAAAACATGGCCGTCGATTTTGGGACATTATGCACGGCCTGAAAACGTGTTTGGAACCAAGCTAGAAAGGCTGAATCAGGCCTGCTTGAGAAATCTGTGAAGTTAATTATTTTGCGTTAATTCCGAGTAATCTGTGACGTAGGCCGTGGCCCATTTAACTTCACTTTTTCAAAGACAACACAAACTGTAGGCTATCTGATTTTTTTTGCGTTTCCAAATTAGAAAATTGGGCAAATTTGCGGCTTCCATTGAACTGCGAACGTCCAGAAGCCAAAAGTGTTTCAGCATGTTGCATATTATTACAGACCAGCGTCTGTCTGTCTGTCTATCCGTCCGTCCGTGTCTTTTTTCTGGTCTCTATTGTGGTCGCAGTTTTTATTCGGTTTTCGTGGAATAGGCCTAGGATAGATACAGCGCAGTCGACTATAGGTACCGAAACTTGTATCAGCATTTTGGCTGTCGTTAAAGCTCCAAATCCGTGCAATACTTTTAACTAACAATAACGGGTATAAAGCGTTCAACAATCAACAGTATGCATGAAATTTAGTTCGTTGCACGTCACAGAACATCGCCGTTTAGTGACATAATAACTAATACATAAACTCACGGGTCTGCGTAGGCCTAGTAACTGTTTCTAGGGACGCGGGGCTAATATACGAAGTGTCTGAAGTCGCACAATGGGCAATTGTTTGGGCTGTACAAAAAGTGACGGGGATGAAGGCATCGAGGCATTCGACATCGACCACCCGCATGCCTGGGAGAGGCTGAGGACAGCTGTAGTGGCGGGAGGTATCGCCAGGCTGAGACAGTGGAACAGTAAGGCTAAGGATGTAGCAGTGGCAGCGGCATTCCACACCGTCGACTCTCAGGACGTCAAGATGCTGAAGGACGCTGTAGCGGCTGGCGCCACGGCGGACAGTGCCCTACACACAGACGGCGACCGTTAGTCTGCTCGAGCACGCTGTCGAGAAGAACTTCATCGCCGTTGATGTTATTCTCAAGGTCTGTCGTTTAACGTCATCGATGTTAGTACCCGCGGAAGCTCGTGATCAGTGCTTGTTATGATAAACAGCAACTGCAAGTCTGTGCCTGTCTGAATTACAGTGTGGCTGGAAGACGCCCTCGTTGTCACGTTATTTAGGCCAGACCACCCGCGGTGTGATCTGACGGGTTTGTCTGTCTATTGCTATAAAGGTACGTATATACATGTAGGTATAAGCCATATAACACGGTACAGCAAGCACATGCAGCATGCATGGGACGGAAAGATTCAGTTATTTCAGCATAGTGCATGAACACAAAAAGCAGTGCAATACAGTCGGTGATTGAGTTTTTACGTGTCGCAGTGCGCACGTAGGCCTGTAGAATTCATCGCTAGGCCTGTAGCCTATAGCTCTGATCACATTATTTCGCTCGGATTGCTTGCAAAAATGTCTCTCTGACAGCAGCTGCTCTGTTAAAACGAGTAGCCTGAACGACGCATTCTTTCGGTCGTATATATGCTTACAGCAGAATATAGCCATGAACCAGCTGGCAGTTTCGCAGAGGCTTAGCAGCAATTCCGCCTATATTTCGACATTTCTCCGTAACGTGGTCTGTCTGTCGTAGGCTATGCCTTTCACATTCACGCACCCTGCTTAAACCGTAATTCGACTGATTTGGATTTAGATGCCATTTGCCAGGTACACTTCACATTGAGGAGCGTCAAACGCCGAAATTTCGAGAAGTCGAGCCGCTCGAAGTCTCGAAAATTTTTTCAGATCTCAGAATTTTAGACATCTGTCTAGCTAAGTATTCCGCCATCCGTGCATGGCGCTCTGTAACTTCTCGGAATTTCCAAGATCTGTCTAACTGACGCTTGTACTGTCAATGGCGCCTCCTAACTTCTCGATCAGAATTTCAGAGATCTGTCTAGCTATTCCGTCATCGATGGCGCCATGATCTCGGAATTTGCGAGATCTGTCTATCTAGCACTTGTACTGTACATTAAATGCAAATAAGTATTTACAGAGCGCTGAAAATCCGAAAACTTACAGGACGCGATGTATGGCAGGACACTTCACTTATTTAGTCAGATCTCCAAAATTTGGAAATCATGGCTGACTGCGCACTTAGTAAGACAGTTCTCTGAAATTCCGAATCTCAAAAAAATTTCCGAGACTTCGAGCAGCTCGTCTTCTCGAGATCTCGGACAAAAAGACCTCCATTACATTAGAGTAGGCTTAAAATTTATACTAAAGGTAAGAAATCTGAGATAGCTTAATGCTCATGAGACGAACGCGCGAGAGCCTATATACAATGTAGCACTTCCTGTTTGCATGTTGTCTTGGTCTATCTTCAGCTATTATCGTCGCCAAAAATCACTAAAACCCCTATTTTTGGGTTCAAGATCATTCAAGGTCAACGATGTTGATACCACTAGAAAGTACGTCATTAGTGCGTGTACTGATAAAAAGCGTGTCTGTGCCTATCTGCAATGGTTTTCACGCTAGAGACAAGCCAATAGCGGAAAAATAACTACTTTTAGGGGATAGGCCTACCCGACTTTGAAACCCGCGTGCGCAGGCCTCGTTGAACGTAGGGCCGGGTCAGAACTTGGGACTGCTAAAATCTACATTCAATGCTAAAAATTTCATACGCAGGTTGCCCAGCCATTTCGGCGCAATTCACTCTTGAAATGTGTGTCGCAGCCCGAAATCGCGAAAAATTCACTAAAACCCCTATTTTGGGGTTTCAAAGTCATTCAAGGTCATTGATGTTGACACCCCTAAAAAACTCGTTGCCAGTGCTTGTTATGATAAGCATCGTGTCTGTGCCTATTTTCAACTATTTTCACGCTAGACAAACTAATAGCGGTAAAATAACGTCTTTTAGGGGAGTGCCCGTTTTTTCTCTCTGTCATCCGAAGGAACCCCTTTCACTCAGCGGCATGAAATTTGGTCACAAAATACTAGAAACTCTAGGCTATCATATGGTGAAAACCGAAAGTCTCTATCTCACCTGGGCCTGGAACGGTTCTTGGACTTGACACGAGGACAGACGGACATACGGACAGACGGACAGATTTACCATAGCTATACGCGCTATACCTAGCTAGCTTTCGCGCGTAAAAATACCTATAGCACTTCAGTCACTTTACACTCATCTATGGGAATGAGGCAGAGATGTGGCCTCGGACTCGGTCTCGAGAGTCCAGACGGTCTTGTCTCAAGTCTCGGCTTAAACGGTCTCGTGCACATCTTTGGACAGAGGTTTCTTCAAATGTTGTTTTCTCGGCAGACACACCTCGACTCCGCCATAAGGCTATCGTCCCGTCATTGTGAGGCAAACTAGTAAACCTAAGCTAATGTATGTCGGTTCAGTGCCAACATATTGTGCGGCCGTTCTCGTGACTTTTGACTTTTGAGCTAAAATGGAACACTGGTTATTCCTGACTTGCGGAACGCTCACACAATTATTGGGTTTTCTGCGACTTTCAGTTATCGAGCTATAGATGAGCCGGTATATACGGGACATAGGTTGGACGGATGGACTGAATGGACGAGAAAGACACGTAGCGAGGTGTCTGGCTTCATCGCCCGTTTGCCGGTTCGCCCCCTGTCTTTTTCGCCCCCTCACGTCGGACGTTTCGCCCCCGTTGAATACCGGTAATTTGACATCGAGGTTTATACGCAGTAATTGTCTTTAAGGCCTGAACAGTTTATGCATGATGCTGAGAATAAACGATTGTGTGAATGTTTAATGCTTTGTTCAATTCTGAAATAAAATCATTAGGCCTATACATGTATTTCATTATAGGCCTACAGAGTTTTACTGCGCTTTCTTGCCTTAGAATGTTTGCAATGATGGCGATATAGCCTATAATAGTTCCGCCGCTGCAATGAAACCAAAAATTACTGAGTTTGTGAACTGTGATCACTTATTATTCAGTATGTCACGTATAATGTTAATTGAAGTGACGTGACGCTACACTTTCTTGTTGTAAATTGAAACACAAGCCTCAATAATGAATCACCGGTATATTCAACGGGGGGGGGCGAATCAGCCAGGCACAGGGGGGCGAACAAGCCAGCGGACGAGCCGGCAAAGGGGCGAAAAAGCCATAATTCCGTAGCGCGGCCTACTTCTACCACGACGGCCGTACAATAATTTTCAGCGAAAGCGTAAAAATGACACGAGTCCACGCGACTAATGGACACAAAATTGATTTCAATCGTTAATTAACGGAAATTAGCAGTGATCGAGCTCAGCTCGGCGCTAGTGGCACGCGAGTTGGAAGTCAATCAATCAATCTCGAAGCTTTCATTGTCGATACCGAGGGCCGTAATCCGTCCCAGGTGTGCTTTGCCTTGCTATCAGCATCATCAGTGCTGGCTGGAGACATGGGCGTGGCCTTGGATCGACGCTGATCGTTGATTGGTTGCCGAAATTCGAGTCCCTCTACAGAGGTGGACGAAAGTGCTGTATTTCTGGTCCGCTGAGAGTCCGCGATTCCAGCAATATTCTAGAAAAAAATCGTACGTAGTCAGTTCACATGGCCTATCTTGAACTTAAACTTATTAGTGGCATCTGAAGCAACAGAAAGCTGCTAGTCTGACGTCATCAACACGAAAAACAGGAAGCTACGATAGCTGTAATCAATTGAAAATACAAATAATTAGGTCCACTGTCCACAACTATTGGCCTATAAATTTAGGTCGTGACTTGAGACTGGCATTTCGGAGGCGCTGGAGGTATATAATAGGTATTGTCAGTTTTAGATGCAAAAGCTATCATAAAATATTTTAAGTAATTAATTTATTATACCAATCAAAATCAAAACAAGCTAACAGCTTAGAAAACGGTCGCCGCAACGCTTAAATAAATGAAATAATAAGAAACAGAAAACGTCACGCAATCGTTCGGACAGACAGAGAGACAGACAGCATTCGAAAAAACTGACAGTAATTATAACTAAAAAAACAAACATTGACACTTTCTGATAAACATAATCGCCCGAAGACTGCAGCATTATTGATAAGATAATAATCGACCACTGCCCATGTTTTGAATGCTTAGGCCTCCGTCTCGGTCGTCAGTCGTAGCATGCCAGGACGCACGTGACTGGTGCGCATACTGCTGGCAGCTGCAGCGACGCCTGTCCTATACGAGTTTGCTTTGGCTGCCTTTAATAATTGTGGGCAAGTTTATTGTTCAAAGCAAACACTACAACAACAGTAACATGGCAATCTGTGCCAGTCTTTCTCATGCCCGGTACGCGTTTAAATCCAAGAGCAGTATACATAGAATTCAGCTCACTGTCTCATGCTAATTGTTGTGCCTGTATTACGAAACTGCATGTAGGTCTACTCAAACTCCACTCTATAGCTGACACAGTAGTCCATAAGTCTGTCATCGCCACTATTAAGCCATGTACACCATATACATGCCGCTTCGGCTTCATGCTGCTTGCAGTAGCCTATTTTGTCTCATTTCAAACCGAATGGCAGGTACCAGTAGCTGTTGAGGCAGTGATACGCGTAAGAGAACCCACGCTTGAACCAGGACGGACGAATTGGTATAAGCAACGACATCTGATTAGTTAGCGCGGGTTAAGTGGCATCATTCTGCAGTACGTCTGCTTAGCGCGTGTCTGTCATTCATTGACATAATCCGCCGTGCAACGACTTTCGGCAGACTACAAATCCAGTACTACGAAGTCTGGCGGATCCGTCAGAAGTCCGGTGACCCCGGTCGGCTATTAATCATACCGGCAGCTACTGTAGTTTCTGCGTTCTGTGTGGTCCCTCTGATATCTACTGCTGGTCGTACAGTACAGCGGGGTCGCGGGCAAAGCAGGGTCGCTGGCGGGGCGCGAGTTGAAAGGTTTGCGTTGAAATGAGCTGCGTCAGTCGACTGTGTGACGATTTCTGTACATAGCGGGGGAAGAGCCGCTGCTGCAAAGACTTATCAGTGAGCCGAGATTGGTCCAGTTAGTGGCAGATTTAGCTTTACACGGTAAAATACTGTGGGTTTTGATTACTATAATTATATCTATCAATTGTTTTATAAAGCTGTAAATGAAAAGCCAGCTAGCAATTTCGTGAGTGGAACTAAGGCTGATAGCTAAATTTTTCTCTGCATGTCTTGTCACCGGCATGTACCATGGACTATGCATATATGCATTTTCCTCTTTATTTTCTTTTTTCTGTGTTGTTGCTATTGTTTTCTCTGTACTGTTATTGTCTGCAGATATCGGTGAATTAAAGATAACCTTGATTTCATCCTATTTCATGTATACAGAAGTACAACGTAAGACAGACGCGAAAGAAGCGTGACTATGAACTGTCATTATACCCTCAGTTCTTGCCGCACCGTGCCGGAGTGAACACACTGAACACCAGTGACTTTGTTGTGCCTGAGCGTGTCGTCTGCTGCAGCCCGCCGGCGCCCGGTTAGATCTCGTGCTGTCGAGTCGCTCGCCGTGTACCGCTTGTAATTAGACGTGGTCCCTCGGCTGCAGTTGCAGTCGCTGCGACGCTGCGCTACTTACAGTGAACGTTGACTTGACTGTGGGCTACAGTTTCGTGTTCTGAGTGATGCGGAAGGAATAGTTTTCGTTCAGTCGACGAACGCTGTACACAGAATACAGTCACTGTAGTTCAGTCGACTGAGTCGAGGACTTCAGTCGCAAGTTCTCGAGCATCACTTCAGGCTACAGGTAAGCACACTTGTGTCTATCAGTACTTTCCAAACGTTCCAGCTTTTGCCAGGCGGATTTTATTCGGCCCTCCGAAGTCTGGAGTCCAGACTCTCGTGATGCAGAATTAGCCGACATCAGGCCCGTCGAGAGCCACAGCAGGGCCCGGGGAAACGTTCTGGTGGGCCCCCAAACATTTTCGTGAGGCCCCTCTGGGGAGAAAATTTTTGATTTTTTCCAAATGGTGCATTCTGGTGCACTTTATATTTATGGGCGACGGCGGGGCCCCCAAACCTCGCTGGGTTCGGGGTAGCTTACCCCCTACCCCACCCTATCGACGGGCCTGGCCGACATCGAAACTCTACTCAGGGACGGCGCCAGGTTTTCAGAGCTAGGGGGTCTAGGTCAAGTAGTTGTCGATTTTTCGCCGCTACCCCGACCCCTCCCCTTTATCCACCCAAAAAATCTCAAATTTGCGCAAATCTCATGGGTCGTTCTGTTGCCCGCCGCCGCTCCTGAGTCTACGGGTCGATGGTTCCGGTGATGTGAGATTGTGAGTGATGGATTGTTTTGCGTCTAAAGTTTTTTTTTCTACAGTGGGTCTAAAATATTTTCTGTTAAGTGTCGCGAGGTTTACTTAAAGTCCTCCGGCGTCTTGCGGTTATGCAACGGCAGTAAAATCCACTCGATTCACTTTCATGAGTGTCGCTTGGGCATGTGCTCGCGTGCTTTCACAATATAGATTATAATCTGTACAACGTCTTCTTTAATTCTTGTGTGAATGGGTCCAATTTTCATTAGGTGAACTAGTTGTCAACTGGTTGCCATCTAATTGGCCAACTAGTTTGCTTAACAGAAATTTGCCAATACGAGCGGTATGACTAATCACCACAATGGACCACAATTAACTGACCGTAGCGGACTAATGACAGAGATGACGACGTAAGAGTCGAAGAGAAAAGACATCTCCGTCTGTTTTTGCCGTCGTTTTCGCTGTCCGTTTCTCGTCGTCTGCCCGTCTTGTTTGACTTCGTCGACATCTCCGCCGTTCTTTATTCGTCGTTTTGGTCCGTTGTGGCCATTGTTATTAATTTTTTTGGTCAAAACTGAGGGTGAGAGAGGGGGTTATAGCAGGTTAGTCAGTAGACCTATTTTTAAATACGTCACTGCGTCTTTACGGCCGTCTTGGCTCAGAAGTCAAGCTGCTCACAACTCAGTCCTTTGCCGTATAATGTTTCGTATAGACTACTATTTGTAGTCTACAAATTGAAAGAATTGGCTTTTTGTAGTTTACTTTTGATTAGTTTTTAAAAACTTTCAAGCATATTTCATTTTATTATAGCAGTTTGTTCATGCTGAAAAGAAAATGTAACTAGAACATTCACATTCACATTATAGTAACAGTTTTAAAGAAAAATTAGGAAAAAATGGTAGGCGCCTACTATATATAGAACTGCAGTCCTTTGGCTTTTGGCTATACCAGTCTGCACGAGTTGCATGTAGGCCTATGGTGTGAAAAATATTCTTGGAACAGGTGTATCATGTATGCCGTATGGGTTTAATTAATTAAAATACTGTGTGCTGAGAATAGTGATGGTGAGAACGAATAAGCCTGTGATGAACTGGCATTTGCAAAATTAATATTTTCATAGACTAAATCCGTCTGATAAGATGGGGCTGGCGAAAATGAATCGGGATGTCTACTGTATGGTATTCCGAAATCCTAAGACGGGATTGCACGATGACGGATCTTGCAATCGGTCATGAAGTTTCGTTTGGTGCGGTGGTTTTACCGTGATGAAATTAGTAGCGCGGTAGCTGCATAATCTCGATATTAATCAACGATCTAATCGTCTGCTGTTGAATATTCATACAATCGAGTCATGTCTGTAAATGCTTGACGCGTTGCGGTGTGAAGCTTCGTTGATTGGGCGGCACGGGAGGCTCAGTCATTATTAGCTAATTTACCGGTGCGTGTATGGCTGTCGGTACTAAGCGATGACGGCAATGTGATGAATTTCTCTGCTGGAAATCGGATGCGCCGGCCCCATTATAGGATCGCTCCCCCAGAAAAGTCTCTCCCGGCCGACAATTTTCCGGCAAAAATCCGCCCCGCCTGGCGGCCGCCCGGGAAGACTTTTCTGGGGGGATCCTATAATGGGGAGACTTTTTATGAGGCCGGCGATATTTTAATAAGGGAAGGCATATCAATTCCGTGATTCTCTCTTCTCGGGCGGATTTTTCATGCGGCAGACATTTTAATGTGACACCGGCGCCAATGCAGTAATGTTGTCCGGCGGGGCGTGACCGCTCGCTACAATGCCTGCCCACCCGGCGAGTGCCTATGAACGCGCTTGCCAATTTATAAGCCCCGTAGCGTCGTCACTGGGGGGAGGTCAAGGGGGAGGAATTTGCCCCCACACCCAAAAATATAGCTTGTCGGAAAATTTTCTTCTTGTTGTCGGAAAATTTAGGATTGTTTGCTGCGAGACGCTGCACTGAGAGCGCGCCCCCACCATACGGCGCGTCGATAACTTTTCGTTCGTGAACCAAAGTATATACAAAATCGGAGATCCCCCCACAATCTAGCGAAGTATCTGCGGTTTGCTACGCCATTTTCCGATGCGGATGTCGTTCCGTTCGGCCGTTGTCGCCTCGCGCGGGTCCCTGGATCGCCGACCTAGCTGCTGCGCTGCTTAACAGCTCAGCTGTATTCGCTGCGACTGAAATGCAGACCGAAATTCGTCGCCTTTCGCCCCCAAAAAAATCTTGAGTGGAAGGGCACAAATTCAGCCGTCACTAATTTTACTGATGGAATTTTGCAGCCGACTGTCGAAACATTGCAACTTTCTGCCCCTCTTTCCTCCCCAACTTTCTTTAACCGTCGACGTCGCTGATTGCAGCCGCGACGACGGCGCCGGGGCTTCATAGTTGTGTCTGTCCGTTCGTCCATCCCATCGGTCGGTCCGCTCAGCGGGTCAGCAAGTGAAGTGTTCCGCCCATTGACGACTAGTCGACTACTCTGAAGCTCCGGTCCGCTGGTTCTCGGTCTCTTTGTCGGCGCCGGGCGCGCGCTCGCACACAGCAGATGGACCATCTGTGCATAGTTGTTACAGCTCACGGCTCTTACGTGAAACCTCGTGCGCCTCTCTCGCTTGCATGTCGGCATCGCTCTATAACTCGACCTTCGTGCGTCTGTCACTCAGCGCTGCGTCGCCTGCGGATGACGAATCGACGGACCGTTTTGACAACAATGCGTCAATGCTAGTACCATGCACGAGTCTGATCTCTGAACCGCTTAGACTGCCGAAATTAATCTAAACGATCGGTTTAGTGATGCCGTTGGTTCGTCGTCGCGCAGCTTTGAAGTTCGGACGTCGCAACAAGCAATAACGAATGACGATTACAGCTATAGGTACAGTAATAGATTTTTCTCACCAACAAGGTCGTTTTAATATCTTCCATCTATCGTATAAAACCCTAAATAACTTTCTATAATAAACCTCGTAAGAATTCGTAGTCGATAGGTTCGATAGGTCCACGGCCCACCATGGTAGAGGCGATACAGTGGGTGGAGGTGGGTACTGTGCCGCGCGCACCGAAGTAAGTAAGCACACCAACGTTGGACGTAATGAGATAACCGTAGTACCGGGTGGGACCGTGGAAGGTCACAGTACGTATAGGCCTAATTGTCTACGTGAGCAAGAACGTGCGCGTAATATACTAAGATTAGTAGGATTTGAGAGCACCGAACTTTCGATTGCACGAGTGAAACTGCGAGACCAGGGTTTCGAGACTATTCCCGGTCGATAGTCACGTTAAGTATAGTTAAGTAAGTAACTTGTATAGCGCACTATACAGTGTCCACGAGGAACCCACCGAATCTGCATGGGGTGCGTCTCACTGAGGTTCCAGTGATTGCAAAAACTTTTATCATTGTACATAACATTGTCTTTGACCGCTACAGCCATGCTGTAGAGCCATCCTTGGCACGATTATCACCTGTCTGTCGTCTGTGGGTAACGGATGTATTGTGGCTAGACGGTGCAAAATAGGGATTAGGTTGGTATTGATCACTAATAGGAAATCACATATTACCTTTCAGATGACACAAAAAATTATTGACTTTGGATGACCTTCAAAGTCAGTATATACTGCAATAGGAACTGCTACAAGCTGTAGCGCGTTTTCCCTAGCGAAAGTTGGGTTTCTTAGTAAATAAATATTAAAGCGGATTTATACACGGCGCCTAAAAGCAGAAGTCACTTAATAGCCTAGATCTTGCCACGTTTTGATATTTTCTTTTAACACATAATTACTTTTGACCGTTTATGGCACTTGATCGCCTATTTTGTGCTGTTGTGCCGCTTAGAAACTACTCACTCACTCATAGCAGCATCGCGCGCGCGGCTTCCTCGCGGTAGCCGGACCTAAGACACTTCGGACCTAACTTTTAGGTCAGAAGTGTCTTAAGACACTTCGGACCTATTTTTCAGTACATATTTTTTGTTACTATCAACACGTTTTGGAGAATAACGGCTGTATATTTTAAATCAAACATGAAAGCAGTGACGCAGGTGTGAAAGGTCGTAGTGGTGTCGAGGCCGGGGAAGCGAAACAATATCCCGCAAAACTTTAGGTTGTCAGAAAATAACTTTTTAAAGAATTTCGCCGTAAAATGAAAAAAATTAAAGTTAATAGCCGTCATTTACATATTAAAGAAAAATTACGCAGGAAAATTGAATTTTTTTGCACCTATAATCTCGACATCGCTGAGCGGCAGAACTGTTATTTCGAACATTTAGTGTAGGCCTAATTAGTTGGACAATTGGACAACTGGACAAACCGTCAGTCACAGTTATAGAAATCGGTATAATATGTGCTCTATATATGCTACTTTTATTCGGTCAGTAATGACAGTGTTGAATGAAATGGATTGACCGTTTGTTGCGATTCAATGTACGTTCTCATATTTTATATCGTAAGCCTATTTGAATCAGTTACATGCTGCTATAGGTCTACAAAATTAGATTGATTCGGCAAACAAGCCATCATTTTCTCACACAACAAGACGTAAGCCTGCGCACGTAACTAAGTAGTTAACTTTAATTTTAGTCAAAAAACCATTAGACCACTATAAATGTCTGAGACACTTAGGTCCGAAAAACGCGAGGAAGCTTACCGGACACTTTGGAGTCGAAAGTGTCCTGTAAGCTTCCTCGAGACAGCATGACTTTCTCGGCTGCGTATGACTTCGTCTGAACTGTGTATAGCCAGTGATGAAATCAGATACGGCAGAGCTTATTGGCGGTCAGTCGGCTCGACACTGGTGTACTATCCTAATCATCGTCGATGACCGCGAGCGTTCCCTGTAATGTGGCCGCCACGTGTATCACTCAATCCATCCATGAAGCCACGATCAGTGGCAACAAGACCAGCTCTGTGTGTGCTAAGCCAAGGAGATCTCCTTGGCTAAGCGCTGAATTGAACTGCGGCAAGTCACTGACACGCGGCATGCGACCGTCAGACGTCGCTCATCCGGACTTATTAACCCTTTCTCCGGACATAAGCCCTTCTCTTACGTCAACCCCCTGTACCGAGGAGGTAGGACAGAACCTTCCCACGCTGCTACTTTCCGTATCGGTGTCGTTGTGGGCCCGCCATCCAGAAAGGCCGCCACGGTTAGGGATAGGGTTAGGGTTAGGGTCACTGTTAGAGTTAGTTTAGCGTTTAATGACTACGGTTTCGCCGTCATCTAGAATAAGTTTCTGGCGGCCCCTCGAAATGCCGGACCTGAATCCTGAGGGTTATGTGACTGTGTCGTCGAGAGCCACAGAGGGACCAGAGAAACATTCTTGCAAGGTATCTCTGGGAAGAAATTTCTTTTATTTTTTCTTTCTAAAATGGCGCATTTTGGTGTACTTTTAATTTTTGAGCAACGGCGGGCTCCTCAAACGTCGCGCGGGGCGCGGGCTAACTTACTTCCCTACCTCTTACTGTCGACGGTCCTGATGAGGGGTTATGTCCGGGGGTTAATCTTCTTTTCCCAGTCATAACGAGCGACGCAGACAGACGTCTCTGTGTTGTCGTCCGAGGCACGGTTTATCTGATCTGCTGCGTGGATGAGAGATGATCTACGGCCGGTCTCGGCTCAGCTGCAGCAGCCAGGGCCCCGTGCCGCGGTCCTCGGGCCATCAACAGGTTATATAGGCTACTACAGTCGACGCTGGATGGATGTCGGTCGTTGTTGCTTCGCGCGGGTCCCTGGATCACCGGCCTAGCTGCCCTGCTGCCCTATCGGCTCAGCAGAACCGCTGCTCTTAGCTCGGCGCTGGCGATTACTGTCTTCACTCTTTACTTTATCCAAGCGGAGGCTAGAGCGTGTCGTGTCGACAGAAGCTGAACACTCCGTGGATCGAACCTCTCTCGTGGCGTTTGTTTTGCAGCTGGACCGACATCTTGAGCAATGATTTGTCGAATGTCTGTGTCCGTGTGTCGCCGTTCTGTTCGTGATAAGTTTAAGCGCGTGCACACCGTAACTGCCTGGGTGTAATCCCATCGACAGATTTGAGAGCGCTGAGAGCGACATCGCACGCTGCTGTTTGCACTCCGTTCAGCCGTAAACTGGTCAGTCGCGATTCATGAACAGCTATTTAATTTTTTTGTATAGTTATAATATATTTGACAGTTATCTAGTCCGCGATGCTCAGTCGACTTATGAATGCTAGGTTGTTTGTGTTGCAGTAACTTACTGCACGTTGCTGTTGATCGCTAGTCGCTATAAATTTGTAAACAAACTTGAACTTCAACGCTGTACGTTAAGCTGTTAGAATACTCTTATAGTTAAGGTTATGCATGTCTGTGATATGCTATAGCCCAGTAACTGTTTTACATATTTTTGTTTTGTTTTCTACTACATTGTGTTGGTGAATAAAGATTATCATAAGGTCTGTCGATTATAGAGGGAGCATCGTAAATTTCTCTATACCGCTAAAGATGGGGCTGCTTTTAATAATTTTAGGTAGCCGTTTCTCCACTTTTCGGGAACCACCGTTGGTGTGCCCAGCCTCAAAGTTGAAGAGGGGATTGGCGCCCATGTTTTAGATCAGAAAGTCAAGGAACCAGCCGCTTGACTACGAAGTTAGTCTATACGTCCCACCGCTGTTGATGCTAGACACCATTACGTGCTACAGTAGGCCTGCACAATTGTGGGTCCAGGTAAAGTCTGTCATGGATTGCTCTTTGGTGAAAACCCTCGCCATGCTGTCCTGTGTTTGATGTATAATCCATATCCACTGGTGTTGTTCGCGCCATCTATTCAGTCCACGTACCGTCTGGCGTTGTACTAATCCTCTTTCATCCACCCTCCTGCGTAGGCGTAGTGGGCCCTGGTCCATCCACCGTCCCCAGATATTTAGACGTTTCTCTTTATCTTCTATATACGTTTGAGCGGCGAGTGGTGGATTATACTGTGTGGAGTGGACAGTGTGATGTCATGGATCTCGCTGACAGCTTTGGCCAGTTTCGTTCACTGTCATCTGCCACTTTTCAGTTACATCACATTAATGACAAGTTTCGATTACGTCATTGCGCTAAGCGGTTTATATGAGACGTGTTGCACATAGAAAATGAATATGGCCATAAAATGCATGTACATGAAGATTTTGCATCGGCCACTGATTGTATACTATATGGAATGATGATGATTAATAGGCGTATTTATTATATATACGCTTCTTCTTATATTTTTGTCTTTTTTACTTAAATATTCATATGTTGCCATAGAGATGACGCACACGCAGGTGCACATAAAAATTAAGAGATCAGAAATAATGAAATAGATTCTAAAACTTATAACCGTACGTACGTTTATGCACTCTGCGTAGCCATGCATAGGCAAATATAGGCTACGTCGTATACGGTTGATTAAAATATGCAAAGTGGATGCGCAAAATGTTATTAGCCATGAATAGTTTCAGAAGGCTGAAATGTGGTGTTTTGCTAAAATCTCCATGTGACAGGGGCCTTATTGGTGATGTGAACCTATCAGCAGCAGTAGCAGTCAGTGCCTTGATTGTTGTAAGTGTACGCTGACCGACTACAACTAGAGCTTTATCATCATCGCAATCAATGACGAAATTGTCTTTGTTCATCGTGTGCTTGGCGAAACATCTGATTTTCTCCAGTATCATCATCGTCGTCGTCACATATTATTGCCGTGGTTGGTCCGCACGGAGGGATTGAGGTCACGTGACACGACCCTCACCCCCCACCCTTTACCAGCCGTCCGTCGCCGTATATGGTGTAATTGTAGTGGCGCGGACGGTCGCAAATTATATATTTCTGACATGAATGACGGCGCAGGAAACAGTCGAACGGTAATGACTACAGCAGCAGGGCTTTGTGCACTGTGCAGCCCCTGAGCACCAAACATCGGCGGCCGCTGCGACGCAAATTGATTTGGAGAGACCCCCACGTGGCCATTGGTAGCTCGCTCGCTCACAGACCACCCGTCCTTCCCTCGGGGCACTTCCTGTACGACTGAGCTGGCTGGTGATGGGTCTGTTGTAGTTGGTCGTCGTCGCATTGGTTTACACATACTTGCTATTACCCGCCGGTGTCCCATTATAGGATCGCCCCTCAGAAAAGTCTCCGCGGGCAAACAATTTGCCGGCAAAAAATCAGCCCCTCCCGGCGGCCACCTGGGCGGGACGTATTTTTACCGGTAAATATTGTCGGCCGAGGAGAGACTTTTCTGGGATGCGATCCTATGGGAAGAGTCTTTATGTGGCCGGCGATATTTTAATAAGGATAAGACATATCAATTCCGTGATTATCTCTTCCGGCGGATTTTTCATGGGGAAGACATTGTAATGTGACGCCGCAGCAGTGACTGTAGTGTTTACAACTCAGTCACGTCCTCGTCCATATGCGTGACGTCAACTCTGGAATATAGCAGCAGCAGCTAATGGCGGCGCCGTTGACAACAGACAGACTCTGCTGCTTGTTCAGCACTTCGTTTCCAAGTCACGCTCAATATTGCGCCATGGCGACGGCTTGTGCCACCGTGTGTCAAAGAAAGGCCCTTCACGAATTCGCAACTTACTGGCAATGGACTCCATGATGATGCGTCTCCAGTTCGTTGTACCAACCCGCCAAGTGTCAGCCTGCAGCAGTCGACAGTAATCTGTCGTTGCCTCACACTGATCCAAGTTATTGGAGGCTAAATTATGTTTCAGGCAGATCACTTTTCATGCTATTGTGGGTGTTTGTGGCTTAAGCCGTGTTCATAGCGTCCGAACGATCCGACTCAGCTGGCCACTTGAGTTGGATTGAGTCCAGTCGGATCGGTCGCTATGAACAAGCCTTTACTGGCACCATTTTTTTGCTGCATCCTAGGGTCGTCCCCGTGGGATTTATCTATCTGTTATTTGTCAGAATGTGCATACCGAATATTACTGACGTTGATTGAATGAGGCTTGCGGCAATCGGGCGCTGAGTCACTCTTGCTCAATACAAGCTTCTGTCTTTCGGTCTGTCTGTGCTACTGTGTGCACAGCATATATCATCGGCCACGTGTAAGCTATATAGCTCGGCAAGGCGTTGGGTTGTTTCTCAGATATCAGTATTACCCGCAGAGCTAAGCTATACGGTATACATCGCTGCCACTGGCTGATAGTGTGTTTGTGAATTAGCGAGTGAGTGATTGTTTTTGTCGTCGCCGATAATCGACACGATGACACAGCTCTGTCTCTGATGACGTGACTGGTCGCTAGTCGGAAGGAAGGTTTCGTTTTGCTATAGCTAGAGGCTGCCATAGCCATAGATGCAATTTATACTCTTAATCCTATCACTAACTCTAACTCTATATTCCTAACCTTCTGCTGTCTTCGGATTAGTGTCTATAATTCGAACTGGTGAACTGTCTGCTGATGGCGTCGACGAGCAACGAACTAAGGAGAGATCTTCTGACGCTGTCAGCTTTGCCTGCATCACGAAGCTACGGCAATTGCAGCGCCATAACTAATCAGAACTATACTTAGTCGTGCCTGTATTCCAGTACCACAGTATACTCCTCCTACCTTGCTTAGAACTTGCTTAAAAGCAGGTCCTACGTCGGACAAAATCTGACAGTGTGCAAACGTTTTTATAGACAATAGTTTCATTGAACGTCTATACTTCGCTGACATTTTATCCGGCAAATATTTTGGAAAGTGTGCGGGCACGTTACGATATAGCCTACCACTCGAAACTTAAGGTTTTGCGAGGCAACTGCCGTGCATGCATTGTGTAAATCATTTATGTAAATTGATCTGCGCGAGGCGAATTCGTCTCGACGCGTGATGATTGTCTTTATCGATTTCTCTGGATGTCGTTTTGTAAACATTTTTGCTGCAGCACGTTAGTGGGTGGTCGTTGTCTAGAAGCGCATGCGCGGTCGCTGCGGCACGGGCATTCACTGAGTCGGCGTGCCAGGCGCCGGACTCGCGTCTGTAAAGGTGCGTTCTCACTGCGCGCGTTAACGCGCGTCACGCGCGTTAGCGCGCGCTAAACGCGGGGACCATCTCAAGTGACTGTTCAATTAAGCCCTACCTCACCCTAGAAGAGCGGATACATAACCAGTTCAATTGAGACTGTTCCCGCGTTTAGTACGCGCGCAGTGAGAAAGCACCTTAAGTCTCGAGTACTGTTCGCGCGCAGAAATGATGCGCGTCAATTACCTGCCCGTCAGACTGTCTGTTGTCATATCACTCGAAATACAATACACGCAGGTGTTTTTTGTGTAGCAGCAGCAGCAGCAGCGACGATGTGTTTGATTTCCACGCTTCGTTCGTTCGTTCACACTGCAGACTTAGGCTGATCTGTCTTCACGAGTATATAATGTACATTATAATGGGATGGGGGCGCGGGCGCTCGTCCTCTCCACTTTTTCAAGGGAGGTGGCGCATGCACCCCAATACTTTTTCTCCAAAATTTACAAAAAAAGCTATCTATAATGATGTAATTATAGTGCTGAAGAATTGTTCTCTGACTATGTCTGCATTTCATAATAATTGTTTGTAACTTTTACACTATAGTTGCGAAACCGCGAAAGTTCAGCGATATTTCGCTTTACGCTTCTGACTTCCACACGTCCCCCGTCTTCTTTTTTTCAGAGCTACACCCCTTGACCCTCGTTTCGGTCTCTCTTTGCTACTCTCCCAGTCATAGAAATATGATTTTCCCTCAGCTCCTCTGCGAAGTCTGGCCTCAAAACTCAAGTGGATGGTGGCGTGGCGCCTGCCAGGAAATGGCTGGTAACGAGTCTGTGTAGCTAGCCGACCGTGCATGCAATGCTGTTAGGTCATTATTGTGCAGCGCGCAGACGTGAAAGAGAGCCTGTGATGAGACACGTGCGCAGGTGCGACAGGTACAACATGACTCATTACTGACGTAATTACAGCAGTCGTCATCATCATCGTCATCATCTGGTGCCTAGTTCTAATTGAGCTGTTAATGGTATTGGAAACCAGGGTCTGTTGTTATCGGCAATGCAAATTATGACTGGGGGTTCCGCCTATGTAATCTCGCCTTTCCTGAAAGTCACAGTGCTGTTCGAGTCCACACTCACATATAAATGTTGGAGCCAGTCTGAGCCAAATGCCATCTAATTCCGTCTTACAGGATTAACGCGAGTGCATGTGCACCCAAGACGGACAGACCGTACGGTTACGTCAGTCGCTGATGCTTCGCATGAGTCTGGTGGTGCAGCCTAATTGTAATTGCCGGGGATGATTGGCAGGAATTCTTTGACAGTCGGCACGTGCTGGTATTGACGCAACCGACGAGTTACGCAGTGCGAACCAATGGATTTATTGACGAATTACGTTTTATAAACTCCACATCCATCGCTTTTCCCATCGTCCCGCAACCGTTCATAGCGGCGGGTATAGGCTATACCCTGTCTCAAATGGATCGATTTCAAAAAATTGCTATCGACATGTTCTTCCGCCGTTTAGGCTAACTCATTCAGCATTCTGTTTGATCACGCTCTCGAGCGTCATCTCTATCGCCGCACGACCTGCCGTCGATGGCCGTGAATTTGCGATCGTTATAAACTTGTAATTGCCGCGTAGTGTAATGGATGCATCGTTCATATTTTTTTTGTTTTCAGAGATCACACGGTTACGGATCAAAGACTACAGTGTTTGTGTAACCATGATGCTTTAGTGCTTTCAAGTTTGAACGGAAGCAGGAAGGGCACCCGTTTGTACCTCTAATGATACTGCTGTAATGATACGTTTGCAGCTGTTTCCAGTTTTTTTACGGCCATCGTGTTTACTGTTGAACTTGGAATGAGCTGTAGTTTTTTTTCGTATGCATGGTTTAAACTTCATTTTCTGCTATTTGCAAATACGACTACCACTACATTGCACATAATAACGTCGCTGGATCTTGACTGGATGGCTGAATGATGCTTTGACAATAATTATTGCCCGTGATGATGTTGGATATATAAAGCAGATCATGCCGTCACAACGTCGGCTGATGAAGGCGGTGGCTGGTCTGTTAAAACGATTTGAGTTTGACAGCTTGTGTGGTCTGCATGGTGTGTCACGCCTGTGCTAATCCCGGCAATTGAATCAAGAGACGAGACCACCTTCATTGCATGGTGCCTGGCTGCTATCGCTGCGCGCCTGTAAATTCGACAGAAACCACGTGGACAGGCGTCTTCTTTGTCACGGCGTTTAATGCCGGTCTCCCGCGGACCGTCATCACCACCCAGGCGGTACTATCTCAGAACGGCGGTTTTACTCCTCCCAGGGCGCTCAGTGATGTAAGTTTCGTGCCGTGCGTGATTGCGTGAATATCTCAGCTTGTCAGTTATCGACTTATCGTGTCGCGGCTTAAAGAAATTTGGGACTACACTATTTCTTATCTCGGTTACTTAGCTCCGCCTATACCGACACGCCGCTCTCGCCCGGCACCGTGCTAACCAGCATCACGACACACTCCACTAACTTTAGGTATTAAGGAAAACTTTCGTTCTGGGACGCAGATGTCGATGCCTGTTCTGCGTGGTCTGTGAATCGATCTAGCATGGCCTAAGGCTGTCTGCTGGCTGGCTTTGAGGTGACGTGTCTTAAACTGTGGAAGATCTGGTTGATCGACGCTTGCCCACCGCGTTGAATGAACAGTCATCGTCGTCATCTATGAGTCATCTGATTGTGATTTGATTCTGTTAGAAATATGACATTTCCGCTGGACACCCTTGCTCGAATTACAAAGGCAGAGGCACGGGTCCCAGAACAACAGAGTGAATCGCAACAATGGCTGAACTCTGCAGCGCGCAGTGGGCTGTGAAGATTAAAGTGTCCATACTACCTGCAGTGCACTGTAGTATTCATCCTAATATATATTTTATGTCTCGTCGGTTTTGTCGTTTAGGTTCTTGACTGAGGGCTCCGCGCTCCGATGCCCATCCGTATACTTGGTTTCAAACGCACTTAGCTCGCAGCGTGGTTCCAGTACGATACAGCACTGTCTGGAGTGGTATAAGCTCATACCAAATAGCATCAATAAACCTTAATGCTATTTGTTCGTCCTGCGTACTCGCTTACCCACCCTAGCAGTGCGGTATCTATATACTTACCGTATGGCGATTTCTGTATGATCATTAGCCAACGATTAACACGTGACAGTTCTCGGTGTGTCGGTTTATAGTAGTGGCCTATACCTGTATATATTATGCTCAGCAGATGTGGGGCATGCAAGTTCACTGATAGCGTCAGCGTATATTGTGAGAACTCGGGAATCACGTTCTATGATGGCATTTACCAGTTTCCCGGTATTTTAATGAACCGCTGCTTTGTCTGTCAGTGTGCGTTTTGACCGTTCTGACGGGGTCACTGCCCCTTGCGTGCGGTCAGTACCAGCCTCTTATTTAGTGGCTGTATCAAGTGTCTGTGTACCGGCTTCCAAACTGGTACCCGGGCATCCCGCTGCTACATACCCATGCAACAGTTATTAGAAACAGTCTAGAACTGTTGGAATTATAGGTCGGAATGATTGTGCGATGCGACGTCTCCGGGCTAACGTTGACACATTTTGTAATAGAAATTTAGAAAGTGTCACACACTGGCCTGCAGTAATTTTTTCGTAGAAAATACCCTGCCTCTTTCGTGTAGAGTGCAAAGTATTTCTGCATTTCATTATATACGGCTTGGTTTCATTGGTTACATTAAAGGAGCGCTGATGACCGCAGGGGTAGGCCTACCGCGCACGGTTCCGGGTACCATTCCAGCAGTTACTCAGTGTCAGGACTCAGGAGCAGGCCTATAGACCAGAGCATAGACGTAAAAACGTTCGAGAAAAAATATTTTAAAAAACGTTTAAAACGTTGAGTAAAAAACGCTGGCCATAATTTGTTTAACCTTTTGCCTAATGCCTAATACTGTAGGTGCAGTATACCTGGAACTATAGTCTAGATAGAGAGAACTTTATTTAATTTCAATTTAATCGTGTGGTCATAAGACCATAGCACTAGACTAACCAAATATTCTACGAAAAAAACTTTTTACACATTTGGTATATTTGGACTAACTAAGTAAACTACCATCACTATGACCTATTAATTTGTTCTGTGGTTCCAAAAGTGCTTCTTAAAGTTCTTGATAGGCATTTCAGTGCACGTTTTTTAAACAAGAAATTTGAGCTAATGCTCATGAGACGCGCGAAAGCCTATAACAGTTCCGGTTCAGTAGTTTTGCTGAAAATTGGGGTGTTCACGCTAAGTTAATATACAAATACCAAATTTTCTATTTGGATCGCATAACGATAGTATCGTGTCGCCATTTTGTGAATGATATAAACTTGTGTTGCAGTCCGAAATCGCCAAAAAAATCCATAAAACCCCCTATTTTGGCGTTCAAGGTCATTGAATTCGGCGCCAATCGAGAGCCAGTGTACGACTTCCTATTAGTGATTACCTGGGCCCTATCTCGCACCGTTACTGAGATACAGCGACTTATTGGCCAAAAATCACAAATTTTGCCCACCCCCTCTCATTTAGCGCCCTCGTTCGGGGTGACCCCCCTTCGAATTTATGGAAAAGCTTTACGGTTCCTGAAACTAGAATCTTCCATGCATGGTGAAGATTTGGTGATCGTATAGCTTGCACCGTTTTTGACTGATCCACCCGTGTAGCAGACGGACAGACGGACGGACGTAATTGCGATAGCTAAGACGCGCTGAAAGCAGTAACTGCTTTCGCGCGTAAATATAAAAAAAACGGGAAAAATAAAAAAACGTTAAAAACGTAAAAAAATGACAAAAATTTTTAAAAAACGTAAAAGACGTTTCATCTATGGACCAGAGCAGGGACTGCAGCGTTGGCTAGCGGGCTCAGCACTCCGAGTAGTTGATGCATGTTGTAGGTCTACTTTTAAATTTAAACTTGGCAAAACAGTTGCAGAAATGTTTCCGTTTACATGTTAATGACGTCTTGCACTTGCTGTTTGTAGGTCGGTGTTGATGATATGCAGGCGATGACGTCACGGGGATGATGACGTAACGATGTCACGTGACGTGTTGCCACGGACAACGCCACGCTACAGCTCTTCACTTCACAGGTGAGAGAGACCAATGTCGTGTCACGCAAGCACCTGCTAATACCTGTATTAATTAACTCACTGTTAGTCACCAGAGGTCAGCACGAGTCGTCGTTTGCTTCGCACTCACGTGTATTACGTGGCCGTTCTAACCGGCCGCATTACGGGTATTGCGCGTCCGTATGTTCGTCTGTCTGTTCCGTATCGGCTCGAGGCGCATACAAGAAATTTTTTGTGAAGGTGTGAATGTTTCCAGTGATAGGGCAGACAAAGTAACTGATGTGACAATTTTGAATTTTCAGCGCAGTATATAGTCAAATGTCAGAGTTTGGGTTGCGCAGAGCAGAGCGGTGTGCGTGTAGGGTATAGTTAGGCTAAGTGCCGCATCTAAAGGTTTTTTGTTGTGATTAGTTTGTAGTTTTTTTTATTAATTTGCTTTTTTTCTCTTTTTTCTTTTTTTAAATTTTTATTTTCATTGTGTGTTTGTGTTGTGTTTTGTGTTCTTTCTGTTTGCTTTTATATGTATGTTTTGTGTTGCTGCCGCCATGGCAAAATAAAGTTTTCATATGACTATGATTTTGTGACTGCATGTATGAGGCCGAGCGACATATCTGAGTCGACGTCATTTTTACACCGGTTAAAGTTCTCGTTTGGACGTGCTTGGCGTGCCGCGTGTTTAACGAAATGATTTCAGAATTCATCTCGATGGTGCATGCCCAAATGTACAATGGTCGATTAGGCTCTGTCGACAACTACCATCATTTGGCTGTTTTCTCAGACCAGCAGTTGTTCCATATTTAAGCTTATATAATATATTATTTTTTGCTTCTCTGTAGTTACAGTCTGTTTATTCCCGCTGTATGTGCGCTTTGTATGTCTCTACCGGAATCTAACGGCGTCTCTGCTAGAGCTGTTGAAACTGCGTCCCATTTGGATTGATATATGGTCACGGGGCGTGGTCTCATTGAAAGAACTGTGACAACGCGACGATCTTCTTCTGTATCAATGCATGGAAAGAGTTTCTTTGATGTATTACCCATGCACTGTTTATGACCGGAGCTTCGTTCATCGGAGACGAGCAATTGTTATCCGTCACTTTGAAGTTTGATCATTATGTGACACGTTGGGCGCTGACACGTTCATTGATTATTACGACGCTGGGCAAACTAGCTTTGATGTTGTCACAACGTCTTGCTCGAGACGCGATCGATTTTTTTTGTCGTATGCCGGTAATGTAAGTAAGTAAAACGTCTTTTTTATAGCGTGTCAATACGAAATCTCTGATGCGTAGTTGCATAGATTCTGTGCTCGGAATAATTGCTAAGTTTTTCAGTAGCTGTTTCATAGGATGTGACGGCATTTACCTGTTATAGATGCTTCATCACGTACCGGTGGGGGGTATTGTGTTGTTTCACAGCCATGGCAGTCCAGGCTTTTCTTGCTATACTGTAGGCTGTGTCTGTCCACCAAGGTACTGCGTACTGAAGTAGGCCTAATCATCACGTTAGGCTCAGCGTAATGGCTCAGCGTGCAATTTGCAATGATGAATGAGATGTCACTCGAAATTGTTGCTGTATTGAAGGGCTTTGATTCTTGCTGTCTTGAAAATGTTTAATAACACCGTGTATCTTATGATCTTATCCGCTGTGCTCTCCTGATGCCCAAATCGTCACGACTCAGCCGAGAAGCTTTAGTGAGGCCTCTTGCGTTGGATGCACAGTAGCAGCTGAGCGACTGATAGTCATAGTGTATGCATGAGTGGCTCCGCCTGTTGAGTGGAGCTGATAATTAATTCTTGCGGATCGCGCAGAGTCGTTTGAAGTGATGGCGTCTCCGCCTAGAAGTGCAGTTTGTCTATACTGATGACAATGCCTGGATGAATGAATGGTCAAGACTCGGGACTCCATGCGTGATTCAGCCTAGTCCGTGCTGGTCAGTTGTTGAGCCGCCAGAATTGAAACCGTTTTATGGTACGGTCACAGCATATAGCGGGAACGAAGACGAAGACCCTTTGTCACGGTACTAGAACGCTAGAACGAAGAAGCAAGCTTCTAATGGTAGTCTCATCGGATGCTGAAAGTGCCTGAAATGGGTCGACATGAGTCGGAGGCGGCTACAAATGTATGCAGGACTTATAAAAATGCAGGATCAGATTCTACTTTGGAGTTTGAATATTGACGTCACTTGCGCGATGCTGTGCTATAGGCGGACTGGAATTTTTGAAATTAACAAGTGCACAAATTTTAATAATTTTATGTACTTCGTGATGCAGCCACCCACTAGTTTTTACGCGCGAAAGCAGCTCTGCTTTCAGCGCGTCTTAGCCATCGCAATTCCGTCCGTCTGTATGTCACACGGGTGGATCAGGCAAAAACGGTCCAAGCTAGGATCACCAAATCTTCACCGTCGGCCGCCCGGAAGACTCTAGTTTCAGGAACCGTAAAGCTTTTCCATAAATTCGAAAGGGGTCACCCCGAACGAGGGCTCTAAATGAGAGGGGGTGGTCAAAATTTGCGATTTTCGGCCAAAAACTCGCTGTATCTCAGTAACGGTGCGAGATAGGGCTTAGGTTACTATTAATCACTAATAGAAAATCGTATACTGGCTTTCGATTGCCACCGAATTCAATGACCTTGGATGACCTTGAACGCCAAAATAGGGGGTTTCATTGATTTTTTTCGCGATATCGGGCTGCGCAAGTTTATATCATTCACAAGGAGGCGCCACCGTCGCCAACGCCACACGCGCCTATGGCCGATGTGTATTGTGGTCCCGATGGGCCGAGTCCAAGTGATATGCGATTTTCGAAACTATAACTACTGAACCGGAAATGCTATAGGCTTTCGCGCGTCTCGTGAGCTTTTCTCAAATTTCTTGTATTACCACTCACGTGAGTAGGCCTAAGTTTGAACATTTGTAAACGACACTAAGACTACTAGAAAGTTGCTGCGCAGAGCAACGCTGGAAATGATATGGCCCCGTGGGACTAACCGGGTGTTTGCCTGAAGGTTGCAGCTGGGATTGACTGGTCCTAGGGGACCTTTAGATTTTCATTTCAGTGTATTCTCGGCCGACCTGACAGGCATGCAGATCCATGGCCCTTGATGACTGGAACAACGCATCTATCTGACTTATTATGACACGCGTATAATACATTACAATCAATACAATGACGTACTGTATGTTGTTAGCCGACCGTACTTAAGTAACGGTCGAGCTATTGGTACGAGTTGTCTGTATGACTGTCTGTCCGTCTGTAACGGATGTATTGTGGGTAAGTTTTAGGTCGTATGGGAAAATTTTTACACGGTTAATTAGCCTGTGTGTGAAAGTCGGGCAAGCATAATTTCAGTCATCTAATGCCAGGGGAACATTTTCAAATTTGGGGTTCATTGAAGCGGGGTAGGAAATTCAAATTTTGACTGATCCACCCGTGTGACAGACGGACGGACAGACGGACAGAATTGCGATGGCTAAGACGCAATTCAGTAACTGCTTTCGCGCGTAAAAACAGATAGAATTGGTGTGTGTTAAGACGGTAGCACTGGTACAGGTAAATTGTAATCTGCTGTAGGCCTAGTCGCGTAGTGGCCTACCTTAGGTATTAATGACTAGAAGCAGGCCTATTCATGCGGACCCGGACTGACAGCGGATCCTTTTTCAAAATCTGTGGACTGACGCGGACTCAAAAATTTCAGGATCCGCACATCTCTGTCTGTTTCTTGACAGATTCTTTGATATTGGCATTGTTGCCATGGCGCCTGTCTCTGTTACCCGGCATGCACTGGAGAGGATGTCGGTCGGAGGTCAAGTAGCATTAATGTGTCAGGTCAAGTTAACGGGCGCGTGTGATGTCGACTGTGGTGACGGACGGGTGCTTGACTAGGGTCGAGTATACTCGAGACCTTTCTTCCATCGGTCGAGTTAATTGAAGCAAGTTCACGCCGACGATAGATAGCAGTTTCATTGACATTGAAGCGCCAAAGCGTGACGCATTTAGCGCCATGGTGTCAACAGTTGACCGCATTGTCCGACTATTCATTGGCAGTTACCGGCTGGAATTTAGAGCATTGCTGTCCCACGTCCGGGGCTGCGAGACCCACTTCTTGATAGTATACCTATGGCTTAATTTATTTTCTAGATTTACTTTCTGGATTCAGGTGCTTGTATATAGACCATGTCCCGTCCCTTGGTTGTTATGTTTAATAACTACTTTGGTGACTCTAAACATTTACGATTGATGAATTGATTTAGTTTGATTGACTGAATTAAACTGTGGTTAACGACAGAACCGTGATTAATTGGGTGTTTGCACGATCGAGCAAACATCGAGCTGGCTCAAGCAGGCCTATTGCAACCCCGCCCGCTGGCTCAAATGTAGGCCTAGGCTTAGGCTCTTAGCCCACAGCTGATCGCGTGTTATATAGACCTTCCAATTACAAACCGCCCGCCTTTCTAATTAGCATGCTAATTACCATAGAACGTCGAGCTAGCTGCTCGATGTTTGCTCGATCGTGTGAACACTGCATTAGTGTTGGGTCTGTCAGCTTTAGGGTTGGATGAAGCTCATATATAGCCTAAGGCATAGGATGGCTCTAGGGAAACGAAGACTGCTGCATGTTTTGCAGTTCAAGTATTACAAGAAGCCTAGCTGTCGCTAGGATAGCCGACCGTACTGGTTGTCAGTGACCTTCAAGGTCATCCAAGGTCAATGATTTCCATCTAGTCTGACAGGGCGTATACAACTTTCTATTAGTGATTAATAGTAACCTAGCCTGACCGTATCTCTCACCGTTTCTGACCAGTTTTTTTGTTGAAAAAATGCACGTTTTTCCTCCCCTTTTTCCTCCCCTCTTTATTCAGTTCCCAATTGGAAAATGTTGCTCTTGGGACTCTTGGAGTAGATGGCTGAAATTTTTCATGCTCGAGTTTAAGACACATAGCTAATTATTCGTGTAAAAGTGTTCCCCTATGCCTTAAAGCTTAGCCACAATGCATCCGTTACAGACGGACGGACGGACAGACAGACAGACAGACGACAACCATGAAAATAGCTCGACCGTTACTAAAGTACGGTCGGCTAAAAATTTGGAAGCTGAACAAATAATATTGAAGGGGTTGGTTTAATTTGGGGAGGAGGCATGGATAAATTATTAATGCAAAAAGTAAAGTATTTGATCGTATTTTGCTAAGAAGTCCCGAGGCTCGAAACTCGACAGACGAACTCGGGTCTTTTCTGTCGTTGTTCTTGGTTTTTGCCCTCTCAACTCAGAACCTTTAATTTGCTGTATTTTATTGCCTGCAGTAGCTAGACTGTTTGTCCGGTGTTCTGATTAGGCAGGTGCATTCACCTGTGGCAGGTGTGCGTTTGCTATAGGCTGTCACCCAGAGCAGTCTGTGCGAAGACAGCCTTTTGCAGTCTTGTCTGTTGTTTTCATATACCAGAAAATTTGTTTGCAGCCGGGGCTTCGCTCCGTACCCCGCTGCATATGGGGGAGCCCTCGGAGTCTTATCTGTTAAGGAGGGGCTCTCTGTCCCCCTCCCCAAGAGCCCCATTACTGCTTTCGCCCCGTCATTCTT
>Ga0209367_1000802_pt1 | contig 35079 bp, 14 predicted proteins | sample WorMetLIZISLAND2_FD_187412 | JGI IMG/M metagenome (GOLD analysis project Ga0209367, IMG submission 187412) | Marine gutless worms symbiont microbial communities from Max Planck institute for Marine Microbiology, Germany - Olavius geniculatus... ... | reverse complement strand
ACACTGTGTGATCCCATATGACAAGTGACGCTCCATAGCTCTGAGATGGGATCATTAAGAGCTATATGCACCTTTAACCTTTAACCTTTAGCATCGTACAGATCATTTTTTTTGCATTTTTGGTCACAGTTGACGTGTGGCGGGATATTCAATAATTACATTATTGCAAATTATCTGCAGAGTGTGCCAGCGAAAGAATTTTGAAAATTGGTCAATAATTAGTGAAGATATGGACAAAAGTAAAGTGGCAGTTTTTATGGCCCACGGTGTATGTGCCCATACAATGGCATACAGTGGAAACGCATCCGGCCAACACCCAAAGTAACCACACCCAATCAACGCTCAGATTATCGGTCAATGTCTATTACAAAAGTGATAACCACAGTTATGGAGAGAACTAGGCTATTCCAGTTTACAGAACACACTATCCAAACATTAGCAAATTCATAGGGGCAGACATTTGAAAAACTTAACCGTAATAAAATATGTCATTAAGCTTATAAGAAAAACAAAGAACTAAAATTGGATTAAGTTTGATTAAATTTTAAATGTTTTTTCGCTATCTATTTGTGTACCTCAATTATGCACAGAGGCTACCAACCCGCTGTTCTTGTTGGTAGTACGGTCGTCAGCAAACTTAATGACGACTTCTTTTCCGTTGATAACGTGTTCAGCTGCGTTGATCACCTGCCGTTGCAACAACAGATGTGACTGGTCACCATGATAGTCCAAAGAGACACTAGTCCGAATTGGGACAGGTTTCGGTCTACCATAAACAGGGGCTGTCATAGCCAAGGTGATGCAATTTTATCCATGTTCCTTACGGGGCGATTGAAAATGCATGACCTATCAAACGCAGGGCCATGAAAATTACGGACCAAATCGCAACCCTAGAATTTGCAGACAGTCGGACGATACATCATGATCATAGTGTAGGATGCTAAAAATGAAGCAGAAAAAACACATGACCACTGAACCATTTTCTATGACTGTATAACCCCCCGTAACTGTAAGCATCAATTTTACCTCATAATTTCTATTATCGTTTATTAGTCGAGCGTATAGTAACGGTCGAGCGATGGCATGCCTGTCGACATCACGCGAGTCCTCAAGCGACGAAGTCCCAGCTTCTCCAGCATATTAGACATCGTGCTCAGGTTCGTGATCGGTCTGTAGTTGGCCATGTCTGTCTGATCAAGTCCAGGCTTCTTTAACAAGGGAGTGACTCAACCTTGCTTCAGTGATGACGGAAATACGCCGGTGCTGAATGACATGTTCGTCAGTCTGGTGATGAGTGGTGCCATGACGTCGACGCTAGACTTCAGCGTGGTGGTTGGCATAAAGTCGACAGGTGACGACTTGGCAGGCAGCAAACGTATCAGCCTCTCCACTTCCCCAACAGCCACCACTGACAGCTCTTCCAGCAAACACGGGTCATGTCGGTGCAGTTGTTGACGATGAAACGCCGGAGTATTGGACAGACGCGACGTGATAGTGTCTGCAATCTTCTGTAGTTTGTCGGCGAAGAAGCGACAGAATTCGTTGCACAGCTTGGCCGCATCCTGCAGACTGGTTGTTGGCGGGCGGTCATCCGAGTACAGTAATTCTTTTGCCAAGCGCCAAGTCACTCGCTGTTCACCGGCAACGTCCGTCATCTGTTGTGTGTAAAAGGCGCTCCCCGATCGACGCGTTGATCTCGCAATTGGCAGCACGGCACGCAGCCCGGTATGCCACGTGATCACTGTCGGCTCCCGTCCGCTTCCAGCGACGCTCGAGTTGTCGTCGTGTCTGCTTGGCAGCGACTGCCGCATCAGATAACCAGCGACGCTTGGTCTTTCTAATGCGACCAGTTTAATAGTGGAGCTGACTCACCTTCCATGCGTCTTCAACGGTTTGCATGTAGATGAAGCCGTAACGCTTTGACTGCTGTGTCTCGAGATGTCGGATGACTATGACTGAGTCAACGGAGCCGTACGACGCAGCAAATGTCATCAGGTCATTCTCCACTGTCACAGGATTGAGTGGCGCCACAAACAGGGCACGCGACGGCCACACATAACCACCAGTTACACTTCACGATGCATCAAACTTGACTAGGCTACTGATCCCATATCTCAACCGTTTTTGCCAAATCTGAATCCCAAGACTGGCGGCGTCCCAAGTACGAGATTTCAAAATCACAAAACGAGAAATCTGAGCTACTGCTCATGATACGCGCGAGAGCCTATAGCAGGTCCTGTTCGCAGGAAATCTTGGTCTATCTCCATCCATTTCGTCGCAATTCATTCTTTTTCAGCCAAAAATCGCCAAAAATCACTAAAACCCATATTTTTAGGGTTTGAGGTCATTCAAGGTCATCGATGTTAACATTTTTAAGAAGCTCGTCACCAGTGCTTGTTATGATAAGCAGCATGTCTGTGCCTATTTGCAATCATTTTCACGCTATATAGACAAGCCAACAAGGCGGATAAACACTTTTTAGAGAAGTACCCCTCTTTGACACCCGCATGCGCAGGCCTCCTTGCGCCTCTACAGGGTCCGGACGTAGACTGCTAAAATCTACATTCAATGCTGAAAATTTCATATGCAGGTTGTCTCGGTCTATCTCCAGCCATTTCGGTGTAATTCATTCTTGAAATGCGTGTCGCAGCCCGAAATCGCGAAAAATTCACTATAACCCCTATTTTCGGGGGTTCAAGGTCATTCAAGGTCATCGATGTTAACATTCCTAAGAAGCTTGTCGACGGTGCTTGTTATGATAAGCAGTAGGCCTATGTCTGTGCCTATCTGCAACCACGTTCACGTTAGACGAGCCAATAGCGATAGAATAACGCCTTTTAAGGGGGTGGCCCTCTTTCGCCCCCTCGTTCGTGGGGACACCCTTCACCCAGCGGCATGAAATTTTGTCACAAAATACTAGAGACTCTAAGCTATCATACGGTGAAAAGTCGAAGTCTCTATCGCATCTGGTCTTCAAACAATACCGGGTTATGACGGACAGACAGACAGAATTACCGTAGCTAATACACGCTATAGGTATAGCTATGCTAGTTCTCGCGCGTAAAAATCAGTCACAACTACAAAATAATACGTGGAACGAGGTATTTGTCACATTGCCACGCTATAGCTGCCGCGTTTCAGCGTTTTACGCTCTTACGGACCTACATGTAAATTAAAGCAAAAACCTTTCACACGCGATAATTTCGCCCAAGACCATTTTGCCCTTTTTGAGTGTTGACTCATATCCCCCTTACATAGCTTTGTAAACTGTAAAAGTTCTTTGCTCTAATTTTTGGTGTTTTAGTCGATTTTTGGTCAAAATTTTTGGTATTTGATTTTATGACAATAACTGCATTCACTGTTTTAAGAATATATCGGGACGAGTAATAAAAGCTGGTGCAAAGAAAAATTTATTACACGTAACATTTTAATACAAGCTGTGCTGCAGCCAATTTTGTCTTTGAATAATAACGGTTGGTTGCCATGGCAACAGGGGTCGTTAGAAGGTAAATAAATGACAGCATCGGATAGCAGGACCGAAAATAGGGAAATAGGTAAAATAGGTAAAAACAGCGTGCATGTATCTTTTATGGGGACCAAGTTATACCACTTTGAAATCTCCATTGGCTGCAATGCAAAAATTTTCAATTTTTGCATGGTTGATGTGGCAACAAGGGGCGATCAAGGGTAACTAAATTTAAATTAAATGACACCTGAAAATAAAGGTGTAAGTGAAAACAGCGCGCAAATATCATAGGTTCATTTACTGTGGTACAAGAACCTTCCCATTGAAAATTCATTGCGGGAGCAAAAATTGGGGCAAAATAGAAGATAGGGTCATCGGATTTTCACTCTAAACAAATTCAAACTTACGCTTTGGGTCCCAAATCACTGTGCAAAATTTTGCCAAAATCGAATCAAAATTGCGGCCGTACGAATGAGTACAAACTGACAGACAGACAGACGCATAATCTGTCCCATGCTATGCTATAGCAATGGGACACCACAATCACTCTCTACACTTCAAACAAACCTGCCATTAGGCATTAGTCATATACATGAAATAAGTCGAAATGCAAACACAAACTGCAGACGACTAACTTCGGCGTTTCTGGAACATCAAAATTGATCCGCACATTACCGATTAGTTATATCCAACCAACCAACATCAATGCAGTGGGCGTAGACAAGGGGGCCCAAAGAGGCCAGCCCCCAATCCTCCAGACAAAACTATATGTTTAAACTGTACAGTACTAAATTTGCCAATTTGGTCAATTTATTATCGGGAAAATAATTAAAACTGTTGCCACCAGATCTCATCTTATAAAACTAAAATGCACCAAATTCGATTGCAGCTGAGGCTCCCTTAGCTGGATTTTAGGGGGTCCTTCTTCTATGATGTCTGAACTCGGATGGGAGTCTTTACAAAGTCGACGTAAAGTATCCCGGCTATCACTGTTTGCTAACGCCATGCATGGAGCAGTTGCTATTCTGCTCGATGGCGTTGTCAAACAAAACCACTTTACAAGATGCACTGGTTCTGATGAGGCACCGACTTTCTGACAGATATCAACCCATTGTGATACTTTCAAATACTCTTTCATTCAGCGAACTGTAGTTGACTGCAATCAGCTACCAAGTGAAATTCGATGTGAATCCACTCCAGTAATCTGTCTTAGCGGGACATTCTCAGCCATCACTTTTCTACTAACTGTTACTGATGTCAGCCGTGGCAGCTGGCAGTAAAAGGCGCAATGTGCCCAATGCCCATGGCCAGCAACATTCTGAAGTTCTGGAGGGGAGAGGAAGGGAGGGGAAAAGTAAAATGGGGGAGAAAAGGAAACAGAAAGACGACATGGGAAAGGGAAGAGGAGCGGAAGGGAGGCGAGGCCCCTCCCAATCGAAATTTCTGGATATGCTACTGCAATAATTTGACACAATGCGTACGGCTTTTTCCAGCTGGAATCGTGGCACTTTTTTTATTGTCCACATCTTCATCAAATGTTAACGGATTTTCAAAATTCTTTTACTGATGTACTCCGTAGACAATTAGCAACAAAGTGGGCATTAAGTATCCCACACACCATAACTGCGTCGAAACATTACCTTGTAGAATATCAGAGATCGTGGCCTCTGGCCAGTAGACTCCATCAAGGCAACACAACCACCACCATCAGTACTGTCACCTGGGGAATCTGTGAACAACGTGCAATAAAATAATAATGTTTTTAGAAAAAGTACGCAAACTGTTCTAATCTATCTGCAGTAATTTTGGTGCAATTCACTGTTGAAATATGCATCGCAGCCAAAAATAATCGCGAAAAAGCACTAGGTCTAAAACACGCTTTTAAATGTCAAGGTCATTCAACTTAAAGGTCATCAATGTTGATACATTTCACGGCATGCAGCAAGTCTATGTCTATCTGCAACCGTTTTTACGCGCGAAAGCAGCTATGCTATAGCGCGTCTTAGCTATCGCAATTCTGTCCGTCCGTCTGTCACACGGGTGGATCAGGCAAAAACGGTCCAAGCTAGGGTCTCCCAATCTTCACCATCGGCTGCCTGGAAGAGTCTAGTTTCAGGAACCGTAAAGCTTTTTCGTAAATTCGAAGGGGGTCACCCCGAACGAGGTCGCTAAATGAGAGGGGGGTGGTCAAAATTTGCGATTTTTGGCCAATAACTCGTCCCTAGGTTACTATTAATCACTAATAGCAAATCGTATACTGGCTGTCAATTGGCGCCGAATTCAATGACCTTGGATGACCTTGAACGCCAAAATAGGGAGTTTTACGGATTTTTTTTCACGATATCGGGCTGCGCAAGTCTATATCATTCACAAGAAGGCGCCACCGTCGCCAACGCCACGCGCGCCTACGACCGATGTGTACTATGGTCCCGATGGGCCGAGTCCAAGTGATACGCGATTTTCGAAACTATAACTACTGAACTGGAACTGCCATAGGCTTTCGCGCGTCCCGTGAGCTTTGCTCAAATTTCTGGTTATGCTAAATTAGTAGGCCCCTAGGTAGGCCTATTAACAGAAATCGCTCATTTTAAAGAAGGCTACCGTGCGGATCACCTAAAAGGCCGCAATTTAAACTGCTGAAATATACGTTCATTGCTAAAAATTTCATACACAGGTTGTCTTGGTCTATCTCCAGCCATTGCGGCACAATTTTTTGTTGAAATGTGATCGTGATCTTAGTTTGCATTGTTCTGATAGAACTGCAGAATGTGACGGACACATAAACGGACAAAAGGACGGACGGACAGACGGACGCTTAGGCGATGGCTAAGACGCGCGAAGCATTACATGCTGTCGCGCGTAAAAATACACAAACATTAATAACAAGAGCCCAGAGCTGTCGCTAGGGAAAGCCGACTGTACTGCAAGCGCCCGAAGGCCAGCAAATATGAACATAATTTCTTACTTACTTACATAAGTTGCGACATAACGTAAAGTTCTGGCTGTGCCTTCAAATATTTGCACTGCGAAATTCGGCCAAACGACTGCAAATAGCGACATAAATGATAGATACTGTTCACAGTTTATAGGAAGTTGAAATCTCTCTATTCAACGGCACCATCGCTAATCCCCTGTGATGTACCACGTAGGCACAATACATAATGTTACAGTTGACAAACGACAGAGAGACAGATGGACAACACATCGTACCATACGCACAGTCGTTAGTATGGTCAACTAACAAACCAATCACAAAAATTTCTATTAGTCATTAAATGCAAACATTATAAAGTAGACACATCGGCATCATAACAAGCATCTGAAATTATCTGCTGTGACTATACTATGTACGTTCCCCGACGATTAGTGTCACAGTGTCGCATGTAAGGCAGGGTAGCATGGGTGGTTAATGGTTATTCGTTATTGGCCAGTGTAGGTGACGCATATAATTACTCGCGTGCTGTACACGACAACTGCATTCGAATGATCCGATTAAGGATACAGCTTAATAAGTCGAAGGTGTTTTCGCAACTATTGTAAGTTCATTAATGACAAAATTAAGATTTTTACATCACCAGATTTAGCTAACAGCAACATCGCTCCGCCGCCTTCCCCTGCCTCCGTGATACCAACCGCCATGTAATCGCTACGAGATACTATAGCAACATCCAGATGTCTGTGGCTAATGGCTTACCTATCCGCCGGCGATGTGTCAATGACGCCGCATTCAGTGGCGTACACAGACGTAAGTATTAGCTGGGGAAAGGTAAATCGTCACAATCCGCCGTGGCAGTGCAGTTCGTTAGCATATCGTAGGAGGGGTCTAATGCAGCCATGGTTGCAGCAAGCAGCAGCGTAAGCAGGATGCATGCAAGCCAGACACGCCTTATGCTGTCAGCGGCTGCAGCTTACTACAATACTACGTAGGCCTACGTTGCATTTGGCCTACATATCACAGGCGCGGGCGCCGTCGTTTGGCCGCCACCCCACGCCCATGGTCTACTCCATAATAAAATCAAGACGTCCTTGGCCACGCTACTGAAACTGCATGGCACCACCCTAGCACTCAACAGCAGTGTCGACCAATGATATCCACTAAAAAGTATGTAGAATATGTAACTCAATGTCGACAGCTACGCTAAACAGAGCCGGTGGAAGGACCCCAGGTACCACCGGTCGGCGTGGGAAGGGGGCCTCACCGCTTCCGTGTGCTCAGGGGCCTCAGTCGCTTCATTACGTACGTATGACAAACAAATGTCTACTTTTCTTAATGTTGTCAAAATAAAAAAATAAGAAAACATGTGAAAAGTTTATCCAAAATGGACAAGTTTATTACTTTACACTAATAATGCACTAATCTGTGATGTATTAATTGCGGCCTATTAAACTTTATTTTGTAAAGACAACACAAATTGTAGGCTGATTGTTTGCGTTTCAAAATGTTAGCAAAGTGGGGAAATTTGCGGCTTTCATTAAACGTCCAAAATCAAAAGTGTTTCAGCGTATGTGTAGGCCTTTGACCTTCTGACCAATTAAGGGCTCTGCGCCTGCAGGCTGCAAGACCCGCTGGGAGCTCCGCCTTCAGACCTCCGTTATGAACAATGGAAGCCATATTGAACATCTTTTCAAATAATCTGAACGCTTTTACTTTGTATTAATTTTCAATGTAAACCTACGTACTTACGCTGGTTATTGGCTGCATCTTGCTCAGTTAACTGCATATTAAGCATTTACGCAGGCTTATTTCGATTGTGCGGCCCCACAAGCTGTGCACTGTTTTGCTGAAAGATGAAAACTTGCTCTAGCAGCTGTAGTTATGTGTAAACCTTTCTGACACTTACTATATCGCATATAGAGGGTGGGCCAAAAAACCTGAGACTGAGCAATGCTTCACACTGAATAATTTACAGAATTTAAATCTAGACTTTTTGGCAATGTACGTGTTTTTGAGTTCGATGAACTCGGGCACATGGGAGTGCAGGCATGTTGCCTAATTTCAGGGGTAATAAAGAATTATGCAAATTAGGCAAAGAATATTTAAATGATTTGCTATGCAAGTTCGGCTTTTTTTTGTCTACAGCATTCTAAAACTTTTGACATAGGGATATCATACACCTTTCTACGGGTAACCATCGCTGAGTTATCAACGCTCAAACAGGTCCGTTTTTGGGCTCACCCTGTATAGCTTAATATTTTTGTTAAATGCTTCAAAAATTGTTAGGCCTTCTGCCCATCTGTCGATACTGTATTGGCTCTGTTTAGCCTGTTATTCAACTGTCCTGGTCGTTGTTTTTACTACCTTGGTTTGGTATTTGTTCTAACTTTAGAACTTATGGAAATTTATCTGACTGTACTTCTGTATTAAGGACAGTGTTCAGTACTTTTAGTCTCACTGTCCGGTCCTACTGCATTGTCATTTGCATGTTTTAAATTGTTTTATTGGACAAATAAAGATTGATTGATTGATTGATTGTTGGTTTTTGGATAGACATCTATGTTGTACAAGGTATAGGGCCTAGTGTATAGGCCTATATAGCGACATACAGTAATAGGCCTAAATGTGTTTTGCATGCCACTGAGTAGCAAATTTCTTACAGAGTTTATATACTGGTGAAAAAATTGTGAAAATTAGTCAATATTTAGCGAAGATATAGACAAAGTACAATAGATTGCTTTTTGGCCCACCCAGTACATTCTGGTCATACAGTGATTTTTGTCATATTGCAGCTTCGTTTATGCCCGTTAGTTGTTTTAACTTAGATAGACCTGTCCATAAAAATGCGCAAAACGGAATTATGCCAGCATTCAGTGGGCCAATGACGCTGATTGAACAGAACAGGCGAAGGAGCGTTGAAAAAATTAATTTGCATCGTTATCGCGTCGTCATCGCGATTTCGAGTAGGGCCTAAATCTATTTCCTGTCGCATTTTAGAATGCTATTCTTATGCGCATCACTAGCGGCAACTATGGACGGTAATGTCAAGTGGTTATGTGTTGGCGTGCACGTCACGTAATCGTATGTCTGCTATAGTTAAACTGTCCAAGGCTCGATTGGTTGACGCGAGCTAAGGACGTAGTCAACGCGCACGGGAATATTACTGATCGACGCCTATTACATCGTGTCTCAGAAATACGTGCCACTTAATTTTTTTAATAACTCCGTAAAACATTGCTGATTTTGATAATTTTTTGGCATGCAACATTACAAACAAACTTGACGTAAATAACTGTAGTTTTGCCCACCTTACGTTAGTAGTACTGTCGCTACACTACCTTGTGAAATGCAGAAGTCGTATGACCATTTACAACAATGCATTTATACTGCTGGATAGCGCATGTGTCGGGTCAGAAAATTACTGAGACAACAAAATCATCAAACATTTGTTACTTATTTAACAATAATCGTATTCATTTTAAGATCGTACGTCGACGAAATGAAATGACCGGTCAACAGCGAGTGAGCTGCTCTAGGTCACTAGTTATTGAACGTGTTGTTGGTGAGTGGCGTCAGCATTCGTGCTGGAGGTAAACATTTTGAGCACATGATGATGATGTAATACCGATAGTGTGATGTGACATGTGTAACTTTTTGAGAGATAATATTATTGTTAGTAGTGTTTGTCGCTAATCATGTTCTATAAGCCGACGGATGCGCGATCCAATATCAATTCATTGTTGTAAACGTCCGAACCATAGATGTGATAAACGTTTACAAAAAAATCTTTGTAAACGCGTTTATTATTTTGTCAACGTTTATCTCAATAAAAATCACATGAGCGAAACGAAGCAAAATTATGACAGCGACGAAAATAATTATTGGATAGGACAACTCAACTTAGTTTTTACGTAGCTATGAGATTAAAGTGAGTGAATTCTGGGCACTTTTGTAAAACGGTTGTCACTGGAGTAGACATTCTTTGACAATGAAAAAACTTTTATTGGAATTTGGAATTATCCAAATAATAGGCCTAATATCAAACTTGCGCTCTATGTACGTTTACTTTTAGTTTACAAATGTTTACAATCGTTTTCCTAATAAACGCGTTTATTAACGTTTATTATAATTTTTTTAACGTTTATCACATCTATGGACCGAACTACAACTTTTAAATTTCACAAGGCAGTGTAGCAACAGCATTAACGGGAGGTAGACAAAACTACAGTCATTTACGCCAAGTTTCTTCATAATGTTGCTTGTCAAAAAATGATCAAAATATGCCAATGTTTATCTGACGTATTCAGAAAAAAAATTAAAATGGCACGTACTTTTTGAGACACGGTGTAGGCTTAGTTCCCATTTTTCGCTGCTTAAGCGCATTTGCACTAGCTTTTACCGTTGACACTGCCAGAAAAAAATTGAACATCGACATATTACGCGGTCGTCCACCGTTGTCAACCGTAACTCTAAGAAGAAATATTATTACAGTGTGACTAATATAATGTACTCCTCCGCGCATTATTTTCTTCTGCATTCTTCTAAGTGCATTTTCGTTCCTTTCGGTTTGTATTAGAGACCCGGCGTCTAATTAAGACCCGTCTAATATTACACTAATAGTGACTGGCGTCAAGGTCGTTGTTGCATGAAAATTGTCTCCCCGAAGTTCATAAAATATTGCCCGATTTTACGAACTGAGTAGAAAAAATTTCCAATCTTGGTCGATGACGCAAGTTGCCATTTGCCTTGTTATACCTCAACGCATGCATCTATCTGGCACCGTAATCGAGATCTAGCCATTTGAAGTTCTTTCAGAAAGGCTCTTCCAGGAACGGAGGTCGGTCGGTCGTCGGTCGGTCCTCAACATTACACTGATCTCATATACTCCTCTTCGCTACCTTAGGAACGTAGCGCGCGAGGAGTAAAACTTGGCACATTACGTTTACTCGTACACCGGAGAACCTTCGCACAAATATTAGCATCTTCTCTGCGCCCTTTTGGTAGAAGCCCGTACGGAACGGATTTCAACGGACGGTTAAGTCCCCTTGTGTGGCCTATAAGGATTAAGGACGGTCGCATAACATCGCTGATAGTAGAATTATTTGTAGTCAAACTTTACTGTCTATCGCTGATCATGCATTTGACGACTTCCTTGCGTGACGGCGACGGGAGACTGCGATAAAATCGACCATAAACCAACCGCTCTTTTTATCTCGGCAACGCCTTTTCCGCCGTCTCTTATGGGGTGTTTACACGATCCAGTAAACGTCCAACAAACTTCCAGCAAATGTATTCAAAATACATGTGCTAATCGCTGGACGTTTGCTGGACGTTTGCTGGATCGTGCAAACACCCTTAACAACGTCGTGTTGGTGAAGCGTGTCGCGCATAAACTGAATTCCAGAAACTGCTTCAGAAGTCTTTGAAGGGAAGTCTTTGAAGCGCCGTCGACGATCATCACGCAAATGCTCTGCTGGGCGGTGCTCAAAGTGCAGAACGAGTCGACACAGTCATAACTAGAAATTTGGAGCAGAGCCAAACGTGAGTCTGCCCGGCGCTGTAAGTCCGATTTGGGGAAAATTTGGGGAGGGATGAAATTCCTCTCGTAGCAAAGTCACGTGGCCTGAACTCAAATGCATTGGCATACGCAGAACGCGCACTGTCGACTTAACGTGGGTAAGCATTAGTGTAAGCATTAGACCAAAGTTTACTATTTTTTCTAATTCAATGCAAGAGAAATTGTAGTTGATAACGCCGTTTTCCGCTTGTCGATATTTTCATCCATTCCAGAAATATTTGCAGTCGAAGTCAAAAGTTGTCTTGAATCGCGCCGAATTTTTAGACGTTTTTGCTCTCTCAAATTTTAAATTTATGTAGTATCTATAGCGTAACGTCTATAATGCCCATTGGCTAATTACAATGTTTATGCGTGCGGTTACGGTAGCCTACTTTGGTTGCCATTTAGACCCCTAAGCCGGCTAGCCGTGAATTTCACGGCCGGCTTAGCATTTTCGCGGCTAAGTCCCGGCTTAGCCGCGATTTTCGCGGCGACGGCGGCTTAGCATTTTCGCTACGTTCCTGCAGTTTCGTGCAGTTTTTACATTTTTGTTACGTTTATGCGTTTTAACTTTTTTGTGAACATTTTCTATATTAAAAACGTTTAGGGCTTACCGAAAATTCTATTAAGAACTTCGAGAAGCACTTTTGAAATCATTACAAAAACGAATTTATAGGCCATATGCATATTTTGGTTTTGTGGTAGTTAGTTATAGTCTAGTGTGATACGACCACACGGTTGAATTGAAATTGAATAAAGTTCGCTCTCTTTCCTCTCTCTCTATCTCCCCAGTTCTGGCTGTACTGCGCCAACAAAAATAGGTATTAGGCATGAGGTTGAACAAATTAAGGCTAACGTTTTTTTAATTTAACGTTTATGAACAGTTTTTTCTGCTACGTTTTTAAGGACTTTTAACATTTTTAAAAATATTTTTTCTGGAACGTTTTTTTTTCATCTATGCAATGCATGACCGGCATATTTTGGAATGCGCTATGCAGTGTGTAGACTAGTAATTAAGTGTTCTGTACATTGCAATTTTGTAATACTGTGCGACTGATTGTAGGGAAAGTTACGTTACGGGACGTTATTTCTACGGCGCTTTGTGGTTTTTAGTCACACAAACCGATATTACGAATTTTTTTCGGCTAGCTGCGATTTTCGTGGCGGCGGCGGCTAAGTCGGCGGCTTAGGGGTCTATTGCCAGTACGTGGTCCTAGTGGATACATAAGAGAGTTTCATTATTTGACTGTCGCGCTCTGACGCTACAACAGCACTCTTAGTCACTCAGACACTGCAGAGACTGTCCGTTTGTCTACAGATAGAGTAATTACATGAGTATAGTGCGACAGTTTCCTAAGCTAAAAGCTTGTTACAATTTTATATTATATTAATAAATTTGTTCAAAGCAACTGACGAAAACTGAAGTGTGTTTAAAGATGTGCTCAAAGGCGTAAGCTTATGCTGAGATCATGCATTATTAAACAAAATTTGGTTATATAAGTTTGTTAAACTAAAACTAGAGTAGATTTACACGGTAAAAATGTACTTATTTAGGCTAGTGGTCCACCGCATTTTAAGGACGAGTAGGTGACTTATTTTTGGCACGCACGTGAATCTAAAAAAAATTGTAGTAGACAAGCAAGGCTGGAAAATTTTGTTCAAAAACCTATAGGTTTGTAAAATTTACAAAAAAAATTTAAAAACTCAAACGTTCAATTTTTAAGCTTTTCACGTTTATTGTTTGTTATGAAATTTATTACTTATCACATTTTATTTCGTTTTTTTAATTGTAATTTTTGCTTATTTAATTTTGCTATAATTAAGCTTATAGAAAACAATGTGATTGATTAGGCTATGTGACGAACAGATGTTTTCCTGCGTCGTAATTTTGTGCACGGAGTTCACTGATAGACACTAAACCAAAACCACCTTTAAAATCTCTAAAAAAAACTTTTTAAAACCTAAAACCTACAATTTTTCAAATTAGTTTTTTCAGCCTTGTAGGCCTACATGAGTTGGTTCCTGAATAGATCATTTTCTGACTCAGTGGCTAGTATAGCTGATCATTACATTCGTCGGGCAGCGTTCAAAGGGAGATGTGGTAGTGTAAGACGCGGAACTTGCGGACGACCAGCAGCCTAACGAAGTGATCTCGCAGATTGCGTTACGCGGCCGATCGGTCGGTCGGCGGTGTGTGGTATCACGTCAGACACGAGTCTCCGCTCAGAAATTCTTCATCGTCGTCGTCCTCGTTATACACCGTGAGTCGTAAAAAACAAAACGCCGAATGTTTTCGTATATTTTGATCAAATGTTTAACCGTTTTCAAAATTGCTTAGGCTTACTGATGGGTTATAGGCCTAGGCCGCCCTATACATTTAGCGGGAAATTCACAATAAAGCGATCAATATACCTGTCACGCGTCGCAAAATATTATTATCTGATAATTAGCGCGTGCTTCGTACGTGCATCCTCACTAGAACCCTTGCGTGTGACAGACGCCGTCGACTGTTGAAACAAAAGCAAGTCACAATATTAGGCACAAATTCCATTGACTTTGATTTCGGGTCGACAAATATGAAGCCGGTGTTGTACAATTTTTTCGTTAACTGTTAACTAAATGTTTATCGTTTTTCTTGTGCAAAGAAGACGTTTTTCTCAAGCGTTTTTTATTATTATTTATTGCAGAAACCAGTTAGCCTAGTGAGTTTTTCAGTGTACATGTGGCTAATGTGGTTTTTGTCATAAAATGAAATGAAGACAACATCACCCAGGAACTGGTAGGAACGTTCTAAGCAGTTGAATCACACGTGACGTTTGCTTCAGACGGGTTTTCAGCAGTACAAGTGTAACAGTAAATTCGAGAGCAATACTTTTGGAAACCTGTGAACATTTGGCAGAAATATGGAAATCAGTCTTGCTAATTTTTTCGGCTCACGGCATATAGGCCTAGTGGTACTGGTACGGAGTGGTAGCTAAGAGTGGTAGTATGTCTTAACGAAGACGGCGTACGGTAGTAGCAATCAGCTAACGACATTGCCTCGGTCCGACTGACGGCCATCGGACTGCAGGATACGAAATTGTAGAGTAAATCTGGGGTGACAGATCAGCCAGTTTATCGCAACTAGCATGCGGGCTATCAGAATATCACCTTTTCGAAAAGCGATGCGTAACTAGGCGTGTGCAGGACGTAGAAAGAATTTTTGATGCACCAACCAATGGGCAAACAGTAATGCATTACAGTAGGCTCCGTTTAACGGCATCGTTGACTACGTGACTACAAACACGTACGCGTCTACCAATAACCAATGGGCTCGCCCCTCTCGCCCATTGCTCAGTTCGTCCAAAGCTAAACTGCGTCAGTTCAGTTCAGTTCAGTTACGTCGCTCTGTACACGCTTTAACATTTAATTTTTCTTCAAAAAAACAGCAGATCGATGTCGACGGTATACAATATTGCGATGTCTCTTTTTCTACCTGCGCGGTTTTATCGTCCTACAGCCTGTTGACGCCACGTTGGGATCTGATGGCCATCGATTCTACAAAACTACTCGCAAAATCGCCCGTGTGGTTCAACTTCGTTCAGTGTACTAAACTGTTTCTGTTCTTTCCCATTTCCATCGTTAACTCTCAACGTTTATGTGGTTTTTTTTCTGAATGGTTTAGCCAAAGGGTGGCAACATGGCAAAAGAATGCTGTAACATGTGAAGGCGCAAAGTATCTTGCGTTGCATGAAAAAGTGATTTTTCTACCTTTTTAGCGAACAAACACGAACTTACGTTTATCACCTGGTTGCATTATCAATTTTATAATCAGTTTTGCGTTACCTCTACATTTAGGCTTACTTAGTACTTAATAAAATCTTTTAAAAATATGTAATTTCAACTAAAAAATACCTTTAAACTTCCGTACGGTTAAAAATTTGTTAATAGCACGACGTGTTGCTATTACGGTCCATAATTGCGTTCGTAATAAGCTATAGTGCATAAGAATATATGGAAAAGTTTTGTATTATTTGAGTAAATTGGCTTTTAAAATTATTATAGTACTCAAAATTATAATAACAGAAAATATACACAAAATACTTTATACACTTCTGTTTTTGACACAGCGCATATTGTTTAATCGGCATAGTTCTTTCGAAAAAAAAGTCAAGGAAAACAACGCCGAATTTTTACGCCGAAATTCGACAGCTGTGCACAAAGTTTAAAAACAGTAAATTTTCAGTCAGTCCATGCAGTCTACGTTGATATAGGCTATGGCACAATTTTCTGTACAGCGACATTCAAGAACGGTCCGGGTCTGCATGCGGTAATCTTCGAATCAGCTCGTGCAGTAATCGGGTATGTACGCATAACTTTGACGTCGTTGTGGTCCTGCTGAAAACTAGACTAGATGATATAGACCCAAACTCCACTACTTCGGTGATCGATCTACAACCCAGTCATTTTGGCATGTTGTAATGCTGTGGATTTGTTGTCCATCTTCGATTTGATATTGTCTTATCACTCTTTTGGCGTAGAACCAGAGCCCGCGGAAAAGCCCTCCGTACCCCCGGCCGGGGAGGCCTCACCTATGCTCAGGGCTCCATGCTACATGTGAAAAAATTCTAGTTTTTTTAGTATATTTAAAATACAAAATAAATAAACATGTAAAAAGTTTATCCATAGTAGACAAGTCTATTACTTTCCATTACTGTACAGTAATCTGTAACGTATTGCGGCCTATAGACGTCATTTTTTTGAAAAGACAACATAAATTGTATTTAATCTTTTGCGTTTCAAATTTCTCTAAAAATGGGCAAAATTGCGACTTTCAGTAAATGTTTAAAAGCCAAAAATGTTTAGCTTTAGAGGGGCTTTGCCCCCTGACCCCCTGACCAGGGGCTCTGCCCTGGACCCCGCTGCGGGCTCCGCCCCAGACCCCCTATATATAGGAACCTCACACTTGTATTTGGGGGGAGGGGCTCCAACTCTAACGCCGGCACTGCGTAGAACTTGTCATGCGAATATCCTGTTGACGCTTAATTTGTCCTAAATTTGTCGCAGGCAGCTTGCTGTTTAGCAGATCCACAACACATCTAAGCGAATGGAGTTTGGGTGGTAGTCGCGCTCGACGAAGCCGTTTCACGGTCCAGCGGACTGTGACAGATGCGAGGCCCGCCAGACATCGGCAGTTACGGAGACTCCGATGAAGTGTGGAAAAGGTGATGGCGTCCGGCGTGCCCTGCCGCCGTTAACATCAGTCGCCCGGGCGATTCTGAAACAAGAGTTCTCGAATTAGTAGTCTTGGCAACGACAACGAGTAACAATAAACGCACGTACGACACTCTTAAGCTGTCGAATTTTATAGCTTATAACTTTTTAACTTTACAACTTCATCGTCTCGACAAATATTGACTGATTTTCGACATTTTACAATTTAAGGTAAACTTTAGATAAAGTGATTATTGTTAAAGATCCCACCACACTTAATGTAAGTGTCAGTATTTAATGGCTAACGTTAATGTTTTGCAAGACAATGTTAGCGACGCGTGTGAGACGTAGCAGGACGAGTGTCAGTAAAGAAACTGAAAAATCAGTCATTATTTAAGGAGGAGTGAACCGAACTACGTAGAAGTTTACTTTTTGAGCACTCTCAGTAGGCTACTTAAAATACAAAGCAGTGCAATAATGCGTAGGCCTATAGGTCCTAATGTAAACATATGCTAAAATTTAGGGTAGGTCACATGATTACGAAAATGCGCATCGAAATTAGCAGTCCGTGTTAATGAATGATGGTGGAAACAGTTGTTGCAGGTTAACAACGAACGAGAATCGAACGATGCAAAATGGTTAATCTCCTATCAACCACAAAAAATAAAACGCTAGTGAAACGTCAGTGTCTGTCTCTTTAGATGCAATTACACAGAATCTTTCTTCCCATTCCCTCGCTGATTTTGTGATAAATTAGAACGACTTCAGAACTCGAGCTAACTGTAAAACTTAGCAAGACAGATTGTCAACTCCTTAGCGTAGCTCGCTGCCTAATACCGTTAATACTTTGTCGCGTTATTTAAAAAAAAAACAGTGTAAAAACGGCGAATAATGTTTGCAAACAAAAAAAGAAAAACTGACAGAGTCGTCGATTGGGAACTGCCGGCCGAAATATGCATCTCTCTAACAAGATTACATATAAGTCGGCGGGCGCCAGCGTATTATTGACAACCGACGTTGGCAGTTCTACTGAATACGAAATGACCAAGTCACGATATGGTGACTCAAATCAAACAACACGGTGAAAAAGCAAAGAAAAGTATCCGACGGACAGACAAAAATAACTAATGCAATTATATTAATACGACAAACAGTTCAAGGTAGTCCTTGACGTACGAGTTGTCCCTTGTCTCATAAGAGGTCTTATTATAGAGGTGTTTCAAACCAATGGTTTGGCTATAGGCTAAAAGGTACTGGTGATGTGTCAGTCTCATTCTACAACCTTCACGGTACTTCCAAAACAGTAATTAAAGCCTTTATGGACTATATAGTCGACATACGAATACGTAACTACAGTGCTATTATAGTCTGAAACAGGCAACGGATTTTTTTATGTTTTGCTGCACAGTGCTGTCTCGTATAGCAATTGCTTGTTATGATTGACCGTCGTAGCGGTTTGATTATAACTGCAGTGAAAAGTATTGATTAACTGCAAAACGAAACAAACCAAAACCAACCGAGATATGCGCCTGAAAACCATTCAACTAAGTATTGCACAGCCAACCGAACCTCTTGCTCGGGGTCGATAAAGGGACCTAACCGTTCAATTTGATTTTGCTGTCTTTTTCCACATCGTCCTTTCCCCGGATCTGAGTACACTACCATGTAGCGCGCTTCGTATTCCGGGAGATAAACTCAATCGGGCGTTCGCGGGTCATTCGAGACCTGCCGCACTGGCCGTCCCACTGAGTAAGGACAGTATTACAATGAACACGAACAGGACGGACCTGATGGCCTGGATATTTTTAGCTCCTGAGAACAGATTAACAGTTCGCTATAGGTTTTTATATCACTGTTGTTGTATTGTAATTTTGTAAAGCGCTGGAACGGCAAGTTGCAAGCGAAGCGGCTAGTGTATGTATTAATATTTTGCAGCAGATTTAGGCCTAGACTTTCTCTTGTCGTGCTAGTCACGTCTCTAGCGTACTTCTGCAAGTGTGCCGCGGAAGTCGACAGGAGCATACAGGCGGCCATCACTGCCGCGAAGCGACGTAAAAAACTCGTGCCGTGCAACGCTTGCCTTTCAAGCCAACGTCACGCAGTCAAAATAAGTTGACATATTGTTTTAGCCCATTCAAATACAAGATACAAATGAGAAATTGTAACTAATAATGATTGGTCAAATAAAACACCGTTTAAAACAAATAAAGACATATTCACGAAAGAATTACGCGACGTCACGTCACGATGCCGATTCATTACTGCGTGTTGCGGAGTTTGCGATATAATGACTTCCGGCTGGCTGACAGTAGCCTAACCTTTCAGTAGTGATGTATGTGGCGTTGGGTGCGACAAGTCATTAGCGCATTCTGTGTCCTTGTGACGAGTTGACTTCGTTTCATCATTGACACCATATTTACAGAATCACATCGTGGACCGAATGATAATGTAGCAGCTCTGGCTTCACATGAAACAATGTGTTATTATGACTTATTAATATTTGGAATTTTCCAGGGAGTTGCACGATACTACAAGAAAGAGAACTTACTGTAAATGACTACGATGGTGCTTTGTGTATTTTTTATTTTTAGGCCTTACACATTTTTTTCTAAGATTCGTTAAGTAGCGCCTAACACATGACTTTTGATGGATTTATTGATTAATAGATTGAAGCAGTAAATGTTGGACACAACTAAGGACCGCCGCGATATTTCGGTCCATCGCACTTTTCTTTGAAGTTAGCGGCAATGAGGAAAAATATTTGCTCGTTTTGAATAAAAAACTACAAATATAGCAGTCTACGCGGTGGCGACAGTGTTTAACATGATCACCCTTTACCGCAATGATCAAGGCTGATCGTTTCCGAAACTGTCCGATTGCTCCAGCCTGGGTAAAGACGGAGGTCGTTGAAACTACCAAGGCGTATCGACACTGCAGGGAGACCACCAGAGAGATTTATCCGGATAAGATTAGTGCGTATCCAGGGCAGGCGCGCAGTGCCGTTGACCGGAAGTAAAAAAACGCCTCATGGGAGTGACGTCACGAGTCGGTGGCCAACTTCTGAGTTTACTCACGCATCCTTTTGGCTAGGACTTCTTCGGTCGAGGTCCTTAAGCCAAACACTCACTAGAAAGACTGGAGTATGATGGATTGGCTGCAGGGCTGACGCCGACGGCGTTATTGTGCGACATTCTAGCCAATCGTAAACGGCGCTCGTGAACATTATACTGGCTGCAGCAAAATAAAGTGGAACATGGCATTTAAATTTTTTGGTATACGGTGTTTTTGGTCCTTATAACACGCATTCGGAAAGGTAATGCAACATAGCGACACTACCCATATAAATTATCGGTACCGGACACAACCACTGTTCACTGAAATAATGCACGCCAATATTTCTGAAACCGTCATTGAGCAAGGTCTGCGGAAAGCATTTAGGCTATATAGAGCCTTTTGTCTTAGAGCCTATGAAATTAAGTGAATCCGTCAAACAGTCTAACAGTAATGGGCAAATAAAATGCGGCACGGGTAAATTACTTGAGGTACAGTGTATGTATGATGTAGGCTACGGAGACAAGTATCGGAGGTCAGGCGAGCACGGTGGCGGTGATCGTAGGTTATATCGATGTCAAACTTCGCAGAATTCTTCGTATGTATGAAACATCTCTAGAGCCATGGAAATCAAGCGATCAATCGTTAAATTTTTTTCTAAAAATTAATAAAAGTTTAATTGCTAAATTATCGTAAAAGTCCGTGACTAAGATAAAATGGCAAACATTTAGTAAGCGATAATCGCTTTCTCCCCAGAATGATTGTGGTTCGATATTTGTGACAGCTATTTGCTTTAAAGAGCTCAGCCTATAAAGTGGATAAACTTCAGAAATACGTTTTTGCAAAATAACCACTGTTAGTTTTTATTCAAACTATTTGATTATTTAATCGTAAATTTTTGATAGGGGTAAAAGTATTATAAGTATAAATATAAGTACTAAAATCGTTTAATCGTTACCAGATTTATTTTTTATTTACAGTACTGTTAATCAGCAGCAATCCGGACGTCCCATGTAAGCCTACGGTTATTTTTTTGGCGCGCGCGACGTGCCGTGAATAGTGATGGGCATCGAAGCGAAATAACGACGACTCGTACAATAAATCGAAGCCAGTCGAAATATGAGAGTCTGATTTGCTGTAGATCGGTTTTATCATCGGCACGTATCAGCGTAGACTACGTCATCATCGATTAGCTTCCGGTCGACTCATCGACGTTATTCTATCGTCCCTCCCAGACGCATTTCGCTATTGGATGTACGTCCCAGATGCTGCCGCAAACCGGGGATTCATTTCGAACCACTGGGTGCTATAGTTTGGGAGAGATTAAATGCTACGTAAACCGCGAACATCTAAGAAATCGCTCGTTATTCATGTGGCTTTTGCCGACTATAATCAAGCGTCGTCCAATGTAGCCTAAACTACTAGAAAACAGAAATGGTTTTGTCCCTATCGCACATTACATTCTACAAGTATTGCGATGCAGGCTTAATTAATACAGCACAATGTAAAGTAATAATCTATTTTTAATCATTCATATAGGATTTTAAAGTGGCCAAATTAGTTATGACTTCAGCTAATCCCTCTTAGATTTTACCGTCTAAATGGTTAATTTTTACGCTCGACAGCAGAATGCTTCGCGTCTTAGCCATCGTCTGGGCGTCTATCCGTCCGTCTGTCCGTCCGTCCGTCCGTCACACTTGTGATCTGTATCAAAACGGTGCAAGCTAGGATCACGAAATCTTCACTGTGGGCTGCCCCAAGGTGTCTAATTTATCGTGACAAAATTTCGTGCCACTGGGTGCAGGGGTTCTCCTCGAACGAGGGCGTCAAAGAGGGGTACCCCCCTTAAAAACGTCATTTTGCCGTTATTGGCTCGAATAATGTGAAAACGGTTGCAGATAGGTACATACATGCTGCTTATCATAACAAGCACTAGTGACAGGCTTTTGAGATTTATCAACATCGATGACCTTAAACGACCTTGAACTCCCCAAAAAGGGGTTTTTAGTGTATTTTTCGCAATTTTTGGATGCTGTGCACATTTCAACACTGAATTGCGCCGAAATGGATGGAGATAGACCAAGACAACCTGCGTATGAAATTTTCAGCATTCAGCGTAGATTTTAGAAGTCCAAGTCCCGACCCCCTAGATTCAAGGAGGCCGGCGCAGGCAGGCGTCAAAGACAGCTTCCACCCCCCTAAAAAGTGGTTATTTTACGGCAATTATCTCGTGTAGCGTGAAAACGGTTGCAGATAAGTACATACATACTGCTTATCATAACACATAGCACTGGTGACAGGCTTTTTGGATTCATGAACATCAATGATTTTGAACGACCTTGAACCCCTAAAAAAGAGGTTTTTAGTGAATTTTTCGCAATTTTTGGATGCAGCGCACATTTCAACACTGAATTGCGACTAAATGGCTGGAGATAGACCAAGGAGGCCGGCGCAGGCGGGCGTCAAAGACAGCTACCCCCCTAAAAAGTGGCTATTTTGCCGCAATTATCACGTGTAGCGTGAACACGGTTGCAGATAGGCACAGACATGCTGCTGCACTGGTGACAGGCTTTTTAAAATTATCAACATCGATCACCTTGAATGACCTTGAACCTTCCCAAAAGGGGTTTTTAGTGAATTTTTCGCAATATTTGGATGCTGCGCACATTTCAACACTGAATTGCGCCGAAATGGCTGGAGATAGATCTGAACATTTTGCGCGTGACATTTTTTTAGCATAGAACGTACATTTTTAAGAATTTACAAGTAGTTATTTTACCGCTATTGGCTCGTGTAGCTTGAAAACGGTTGCAGATCAGCAGAGACATGCTGCTTATCATAACAAGCAATATAGTGACAAGCTTTTTATTGGTGTAAACATCGATAACCTTGAATGACCTTAAATTTCTAAAATAAGGATTTTAGTGTTTTTTGCAATTTGTGGTTGCGGCGTAGATTTCAAAAGTGAATTGCGTCAAAATGGATATAGTTAAATCAAGACAACTTGCGAATAGGAACTGCTAAGGCTGTCGCGCGTCTCATGAGCTTTGCTCAAATTACTTGTATCTTTTGTGAAGGTAAACAGAAAAGAAGTTTAAACGTCTACGAATGTTTTTTTGTCGAGTTGTCACACAGAGTGAGACGCAGCAGCAGTATCCGTAAAACAAAAAGCTCAGCTACCGCTTAGGTAACAGGGCGTCTTTTTTTGTTTTCGTCACATCATAATATACACCGTGTCTCAGCAAAAAGAAGTGCTGGCCTACTTTTTATTTTTTTACATTTTTTGAATGGCACGTTTTTTACTGCGACACGGTGTACTCTCAGAAATATGATTTTTTGAGTTTGGTATTCTTGCGCTATAACGATAACCAACAAAAGCAGTGATGTCCCGAGGACATCGCGCGATGCGCAATAATTCCCAGAGACTGCAGTCTATGTAATATAGCTGGCCAGACTTTACGTTGTTGTACGCGGTGCTCCCATGCTTGTTGTCGACTCACCAAAATGCCGATAAATGTCCACAAAGGGACAGAGAGCTCGTATGACCAAAACGTATGCAACATTAACTCATGCAAAATGAGATAATCTTAGCAATACAGAGTCTATGAAGTACACCCAAAACTAAAGAGTATGGCCGACTTATTATGTGACTGAAATAAGCAAAAGATGAAATTTTAAAAAAGCAAAAAAACAATAAAACCGATGAGAATATGAGATTAAAGTCCGTGAAACAGCAGCACCGACAGTATACAGCGACCGGAGAGGTCGCTTACGGCAGGCTCTTAGGCCCAAAACCCATACCCATTTGCTCTTATTTACTGTGAATTTGCGTAAGACCATGCTGTACAACAAATCCACAACGAATCGGAAGCAGAATGGTTACAAGCAGGATGTTATTTGTAAAAGGGGGACGGGGTGGAGGATGTGTCCTGGTCACTGGAACGCCGGATCTCCTTACTGGAATTAAATTTCATGTCCAAAGGGGGGTGGTTAAAATCACCTCACTGCCCATTAAGTACAGATTTGCACCTATTTTTAAACTGTTCCTGGGTAACACACTAAACCCCATAACTGGAAAGGAGACAAGCCCCCTCCCATTGGCGCGCATCCAACGTCCCACTTTTTACAGCTTACTGGTTATGATCACAAATACCACCCTGCTTGCAAGGATCGGTAAAAGATCGTAAGGAACGACCAGAAGTATGCTTATAAGAGTGTAAAGGGCAAATCAAACGCTGCAAGGTCACTACAAACACCGCACTACGCCGAATGCCGTCCAGTAAATACCGGCAGTCTAGAATATTTGTGACCAAATCTTGTAATTGGTCTATAAAAACGCCCTGACCCCCATCATCCAAACTACGAGTTTAATTTTGTTCGGTTCTGTTCGATTTCATTTCCATGTCTATGAATAGTAGGTTATCACAACAACTAGGACGAGGCAAGATTAGTTATATTACTCTTTCATCCACCAGTTTCTTTGTTCTTTCTATGGATCTTGTTTCCCAAGACGTTTCGTTGACCACTTTGACCATCGCCCCATCAACTTAAACCAACGGAAAAGGGGGCGGCTCATCGTAGATTGGGCGACAAGCACATTTTGCCGTTTAAAAAAATTTTGTCGCCTGTAAAAAATAGACCCCCCATTATGTAGAAATACGTTGATAATTATCTCGAAAAATCGGTCACTGTTTGGCCTATCCAAAAAAATTAAGTGAAACGTTTTTATGGTCACTTCAAGATGTATATTTTTGCGCGTTGGTAGAATTTCCATTCGGCAACGTTTCATCTACGGAACCAGAACTTGCTATACGATTCGCACCCCGGATTTCCTACCGGTTTAAGCCATAGATGTTAAAAACATTGATTTGCAAATAAAAAACATAAAAACATGTTTAAAAATTTTTTATAAAAACATTATAAAAAGCATGAATAAAAAACATTAAACTGCAGATGTTTCCAATCGCTACTTTTTTCGCCATTATACATACCAAAAATATCTAACTCAAATAATTAAAAACAAAAACTTACCATTTGTAAAAACTAAAAATCGGAATGTACTGAATGTACAGATTAAAAACAGCTGAACGCAATTTGCGCATAAGAAATAAATCATATTTGTAATTTTGCACGTTTATGTTTTAACACAAACAAAAACACGACATTGAAAAGCACAAAAAACAATAAAAACATTGTTTTTAAAGTTTTTAAAAACATCACACAAATTTTTTTAAAACATTAAAAAATTAAAAAAACATTAAAAACATGTTTATTAAACTTTTATAAAAAAACATGAAAAATGTTTTTACATCTATGGTTTAAACCAGTTTCCTAGTTGCAGCGGATTGATTGTGCCGCTTTAGTGTCATCAGTCCGTCCGCAGTTGCGTCGACTCCGTTCGAAGACTTATCATCAACGTTACTTATCCGATGGCCTCACTGGCCGACCGATGGGATTGCTTTATCGACCTCTGCATGACCGCCAAGCAAATGCATTTGTTTTGACGAAAAGCATTGTAACCAAACTTATATTTCTTACTTATTTAAAGCCCTATACTTTAGCGAACGAACAAAAAATAGACTGAAGGAAACTGAACTGAACTCGAGCTTAAGCATTAATAATTAAACCAATATTTATTAAAATTATTAGCGAAATTATAAACATGTACTTAAACAAAAGTTACGATACTTTTAACAACTATCCTGCCGTCTTTGCAACAAAACAAACGTTAGTCACTCTATCGCAAAAAACGCGTAAAAATACCATCTCTAGAGCAGGCTATATTTAGCCTAACAGTGTTCTTTTCCACTTCAAGTATCAAGTAAGCAGGGTCAACACTAGGAATACTGATAACGACCCAATATAACCATTAGTACGGTGGCAGGCATGTGACTCTAAAGCGGCTGTAGCACTTCCCTGACATTGAGGGCTAAACCGCAATGTATCCAAAGCCGATAGCATTTCAAGGCGGTAGTTATTTTTTTCCCTGACTAACTATTGACAACTATAAAAAATATTCTATTTCCTAAAGAACTGCATAGTATCGATTTAATTAAATGCACTAAAATGTGATCTACATTCATTTTACACGAAGTGCGGATTTGCCCCAAATAATTCCGGTACGGGCCCACGTGGTTATTTAAGCTTATTGGACAATAGCAGCCATTGACGCTACTAACATGTTTTCGTTCAACCCCACTGTGCATGCTGGTCGGAACAATTCTAAAACATCAGCAGAAATCGATATAATTTAGCTACATGCCTATAGACTGAGCAACAGTGGGAAAATCGACGAAGAACGAAGACAGGTCGCAGCTAGATATGTCGACCGCGCCCGGTTTTGTGAGCATAGAACCGGTTGAAGTGACCGGTAATGATCGGTACGGGTATGGCAAGCGTCAACACGCCGGTGATCGCACACGCCGCACCGACCAGCTTTCCCCAGTAACCGACGGGCACCTTGTCTCCGTAGCCGACCGTCGTCATGGTGATGATAGCCCACCAGAACGCGTCGGGGATGCTGTGAATCTGCGAGTTGGGCTGGCCGAGCTCGGCGTAGTAAATAGCACTGGAGAAGACGAGCAGACAGACACAGAGCGCGACCAGGAACAGACCTAGTCCTTCGAGGCTGGCACGGAACGTCAGCATCAGGACTTGGAGTCCAACGGAGTGCTTCGTCAGCTTGAAGACGCGAATCAGCCGGATGACGCGCAGGAAGGCCAGCGAAGCGCTCGACTTGGCGCCTTCGCAACTCATCGTCGACAGAACGTTGAACAACGTCACGTAATACGGCAGGACGGCCATTACGTCGTGAACAGCGTCAGCGATAATGTCATTAAGAATGCCACGTGTACGGCAGGACGGCGACGACGTCGACGATATTCTTGAAGTCGCGCCAGAACGCCAGCTTCGACGGACACGCGATGAATCGAACTATCGCCTCGATTGTAAACCAAGCCGTGCATGCCGTCTCTATGAGGAAGAAAACATCGAGGAAGTTTGGCATCTCGCCGGCGACGCAGTGCGTCATGGCGTAGACGGGCAACGTCTCAACACAGAACAGAACGATTGAGATGAGAGTAACGACGACCGACAGAACGGCGATCACGAACGCCGCTCTCGACGTCTCCGGGTACTCGAACAGCATCCAGAGCCGCCGCAGCGTCACGTTTGACGGCATGTGAATCACCTCGGACGTGTAGCCCTCAGATCGCTTGTACTCGTCGACGACGTCCGACTCGAGCTGGTAGAACAGTAGCTCGTCTAGGAAGACATCGTCTGGAACGTGCGGCGGCCGACGCAGCCTACCGCCGTACTGGTAATAGAGAAAGATGGCCTCGAAGCTGGGACGATGTCGGTCGAAAAAGAACTCGTTCTTGGCGCGGTCGAAAAACTGGGAGCGTTTCCGCCGGTCGCCGAGCAGAGTGTCTGGATGACGTTCAAGCACCAGCAGCGTCGTCTCGAAGTACTGACCGCTCACGTTTATCCGCAGTCGTCTCCTCTGCTCCATCTCTGTCGTCGTCGAGGTCGACAACCTGTGAGACACACAGCGTCATTTATTCTCTATCAAGTCCGAAGAAAAGTCTGCCGTATTTTCTATATACGTTTGGGCCGGGGGGTAAGTCTTATGTTTGTAAAGTACCAGGACGATTTACGCCAAAATTATCAAATTATACTAAAATTTGTTAAAGTTACGTACTTTTCCGTACACGGTGTAATATTTCAAAATCACGCAACTGAACTTTGCCGATATGTTTGATTGCTACAACTACAAAGAAATAAAACTACCATAAATATGATAGCTGATTAACTTGCGGTAACTGAGTTATTGGGCGCCAAAGCAGACTTAGCCAAAATCCACTATATCACTAAGATGTGCAGACAACTACTGTTGCAAAACACGACTTACATTTTAAAGTTAACATTACAGTCTTAACTTTTGAATGTTTTCTGAACTAATTTTAAATTTCAGAAACCACCAGATGACTACAACATTTCGGTTTGCGCTAATATTCACTGAAGCTCATTGTGTCTGCCAATGATATTACGTAGCCCTGCTTTATAACAGATTTAGATCAAATGTGACATACACGTAGGCTACTTAACCAAATAACTACACTGTGTCTCAAAAAACATCCCCAACATTTTCGACTGTAACTTAAAAACCAATTGTTAAATTTTTATAATTTTTAAACGCAATATTTTTGACACAGCTTGCCATCAAATGATCGTTCAGTTTCCCACCTCATCCAATGTATGCTTTTGCACTACGTAGGGAAAGCAGATCAAGCGAAATGTGTGTTCAAATAAACAAAAAACCTCAAAAAACATCCCGACATTATCAATCGTGACTTGAAGAATAATTAGCAGATGTTAATAATTTTGGCAGAAATATTTCTGACACAACTGGCTATTAAATAAGTGTTTTTGTTTCCACCTTACCCAACGTTTGCTTTTGCACTACCTGGGGAAAGCAGACCAAGCATAATACGTGTTAAAATAAATGAAAAAAAGTCGATAAGTTTCATCTATCCCGATCTGTAGGCAGGTCTATTACAAGGTTTGACTGCCATGTCGCAATGTGTCTACCAGATGAAGTTTAGGAATGTCTGTGAAGTCAAGAAGGGACTGGTACAGCTTGGATTGGATTTATCGATACTGCTGTCAATAAATGGAGAAAGCGTCTCCTTGCCTGTGTTCGCATAGTGGGCCAACACTTCAAGCAGTTTTACTACAGGCAGTTGAACTGGATGAAATGTCAGCCAAAGTGTCAGAAATGTGAACAAAATATGTTTTTACGCGTTATGTTAATTAAGCAATCATATCGCATTGGATAAAAAAGTGATATTTCGCTCATTGTGTTTCCCCAGGTAGTGCAGAAACAAACGTTCGGCGAGGTGAAAAATTGAATGGTTGTTTGATGGCAAGTTGTGTCAAAAATATTCGTTCTAAAATATTATAATCTGATAATTGGTTTTCAAGTTAAAGTTGAAAATGTCGGGGATGTTTTTTGAGACACAGTGTAGTTTGTGATAACTACGTAAATTTATAACACACACAAAAAAAAATAAAACATAACATAATGCATATTCCAAATATATTTGTTTCGATTCACTGACACGAAACAGCAGTATGTGGCTAGAATCCAGAGCAGTTACTACTAGCAGTTACTGCCAGTTTCATAAAATTATCATCGAGGGTAATAATAGTGATGCGGCTAATGCCACTTCCAAGCTATTCACTTTTTTACACCGCTATTACTGTAGTTCTGCTGCTTCTGTTACTACCATTAGTATGCAATAACACAATAATGTGCAATAAACGCGTCAATAAGCAGCTGAGAAATTGCGGATTAGCAATTCATAAAATATGCACAAAGCGACCTGCGGTATGGAGTAGTTTTGCGATTCCCGTGGCTCTAGTCGGCAGTAAGATTGCTCCAGAATAATAATAACCGTATCACGGTCAAGATCGATATTGTTGGTTGCTAAGTTAGTCGATAATGGCGAGTAATTTACTGGAGTAATTCGATATTTATTTTGTAACATGTAGGTCGAAGAAGCAGAAGCAGACTCGTGTGCTAAATGATTGCAGAGGTAAAACCGCATAAAGGTCTTTCAACGCCATCGGCATTGACGCTGTTCGATAGACAAAATTTGATTTCTCATTATTGTTATGTAGTCAGTCACGCGTCTCGTATAACATTCTTAATCGCTGACCAATATGCTTGCATTTATCGCCTTGCTGATAGTACGCCTTTATCAGTTTCGCCACGATCGGTCGACGGCTGGTAAAAAAACAGATATGTCAAGCTATTATGCGGTGAAAACCTATGACGATACCTTTAGCTGTTTAAACGTAGTACGAGTGCGAAACAAACGAGGAGCAGACGAACGGACACACAAACAAACCGAATTGCTATTCTGCCGTAGCATCTCGTAATTGGCCAATTAATCAATCAAATTACTCGCTATGGTCGAGTAAATTAGCCGCGAAGTCGGCGACGACAACGTTCGCTACGAAACTACGAAAGTTTTGTCGTCGACTGGAGACGCTGGTGAGTCTTGCTCATGTTGTTAACTCGCAGTACCGTTAGTCGCTTTATGTCCAGTTTACGACTACGCATGTAGTCTAGCAGTCGACTTGACCAGGTCGAGGTTATTGCATCCATCACGTGCAGTATCACCGAGTTCACTTCGCCATCACACAGACTCAAGTTGCTTATAGCTTGTCGTGTAAGCCTTATCAGGCTACAGATATTTAATTAATTTAATTTTAAGCCTATAGCAATAATTGGCGCAAAGTTGTAAAGGTACATGACATTGTAGTCTTACCCAGCGTCGAAACCGGAGCTGATTTCCACCCGCAAGCAGATAACATTGTCACAAAAGTCACAAAACCAGCAGAATGTCGTTACTTTCTGTTAAGTCTTGGACTATTTTTACGCGCGAAAGCAGCTACTGCTTTCAGCACGTCTTAGCCATCGCAATTCTGTCCGTCTGTCCGTCACACGGGTAAATCAGTCAAAAACGGTGTAAGCTAGGATTACCAAATCTCCACCATCGGTTGCCTGAAAGACTCTAGTTTCAAAATCCGTTAAGCTTTTTTATAAATTCCAAGGGGGTCACCCCAAACGAAAGCGCTAAATGAGAGGGGGTGGGAAAATTCGCGACTTTTAGCCAATAAGTCCCGTATCTCAATAACGGTGCGAGATAGGGTCTAGGTTACTATTAATCACTAATAGAAAGTTGTACACTGGCTCTAAATTGGCGCCGAATTTAATGACCTTAGATGATCTTAAACGCTAAAATAGGGGGTTTTGTGGATTTTTTGGCGATTTCGGGCTGCGAAACAGATTTCAAGAGCGAATTGCGCCGAAACCAATTAAGATAAACATAGACAAGCTGCATATGAAATTTCTATCATTAAACGTAGATTTCAAAGGTCTAAGTTTCGATTTTCTAGGTCCAAGGAAACCTGCGTACCAGAGCATCAAAAGCGGTACCATGTAGAAGTCGTTATTTTACCGTTGTTGGTCGATCTTTCGTGAAAACGGTTGCAGATAGGCATGCACATGCTGCCTATCACAACAAGCACTAACGACGAGCTTTTCAGTCGTACGAACATCGATGACTTTAAATGACCCTGAACTTTCAAAATAAACGGTTTTTATTGATTTTTGTGATCTTCGGCTGCAGCGCACACGCCAAGAATGAACTGCGACGAAATGGCTGGAGATAAACTGACAATTTGCGAACAGGAACTGCTATAGGCTTTCGCGCGTCTCGTGAGCATTAGCTCAAATTTCTTGTCTCCTTTACACAGCAGGTGTGATAAGAAGATAAAACGTGCAACCGAGAGCCTTTATTTACTCTTGAACCACCAGAGCCCCTTAGCGCGTAGCCACCAGTTAAGAACATGCAGACACAATGATCGACAAGCTGAATAACAAGAAGCCCAGCTATCGCTAAGAAAAGCCGACCGTACCGCCTACGTTCGAAGCCCAGCGTCCGAGTTTCAGTCACAAAAAAGCGATTTGTCAGAGGTGGGACAGTTCCATGCACGCTATGTTAACGAACCCTGTCTTAAAAGCTACAATGAACTTCAGTATAACAGACATCGCACGTGGTCACTTCGAGAGGTGATATAAACAGTTACTGAGTATGAACAAGCAAATATCGGATGCAGATTTTGCAAATATTTTTTACAATAAAAACGCCTTGCTCGAGAAGACACGCTCAGCCTATACAGTACTTGTTGCAGTACTGATTTTCAAGGTCGTCTAAGGGCAATGATTTCCATCTAATCTGACACAACGTATGCCACTTTCTATTAGTCGTTAGTAGTAATCTATAAGCCGTATCTCTTACCGTTTCCGAGATACGGCCACTTATAACGTTAAACATTTCATTTAAAATTGCGGCCAAACCGCTGCAGATGGACACATGGTTACTATTAAAAGCCTTACCATCGCAGACCCCCTACGACTTACCGTTAAGCCACAATACATCCGTTACAGACGGACAGGCAGATGAACGGACGACAACCCATGCAAATAACTCGACATTTACTAAAGTACGGTCGGCTAAAAACGTTAACTTGCTCCGTCGTAGACCAATGATGAGTCAGTTCTTACTGACCGTCGTAAGCCGAGTGCTTCGAGGGTGCTGCTGCCGCCGTCGGCCATCGACTGGAAGGAAGCTTGTCTGGAGTTTGGCAGCACGCGCACTTCACCGACGCCGTTGATCGTCGTCGTCGAGATGGCGGTCGGCTGGCGCTCGAGCACAGGCCGCGGAGCCATGCTCCGTGGTCGTGAGGGTAAGCTGGGCATGGCAGTGCTGACCGGCGGTGTCGCTAGCGGCACGTAAGACTCGGGTTCTTCGTTGCCCTCGGACACGGCCATGCGGTGAAGCCGGCGAAGCAGTGACGACGACGACGATGACAGCGGCTGACATCGCGAGCCGACCACACCCAGAGACAAACTGGACGCAGTGGGTGCTACGGGTGCCACACAGAGAGCCTTATGAGCCGCCAGTCCAAGGGCACTGCCGTCAGCGGCAGAGTTCACTGGCAGTAGGTAGTGCTGCACGGCGTTACGACCGTTGACGTACTGCACCGCAGACGCTCTGTACGATATCAGCCGCGTCTTCTCGTTCGCCGCCGGCATCACCTGGAACAACGCACAGCCAGGTGTCTACTAACATTTTAAAGAAACTTTAATATAATACACTATGCATTCAGTGAAAACACTCCAAAGCAGCGCATCTTACTTTACAAAAGCAAAACTGAAATAGACGTGTGCCGGAAATAAAAATGTTTATTCACGACGACGTTAACCATGTATAAGAAATAAAGATCGTAAAATAAAAAAAACTAAGTACGTGCAATTTCTTATTTTTGTTGACTGCTTGTATTATCACAAGATTATCGTCAGACAGGAAACACCAGTAAAAACTGTAAAATAACATTATGTCTTTAAAAACATCACCGGTATTTTAAACTATAACTTGAAGAATGATCATCTAATTTTAATACATTTTTGGTTGCAATATTTCTGCGACAAGTGACCATCAAATAACAGTTCAATTCCAACATCACCCAAAGTCTGTTCCTGCACTACCTGAAAAAAACAAAACAAACGAAATATGCGATGAAATAAACAAAAAATGTCAGTAAACTTTATCTCTCCGGATTTATGGCTACAGCAGAAAAAACGTAGCGCATTAGTGAAAGAGGAGTAAAAATAGACGAATAAAATAATTAAAATACAGAAGAAGACAAGGACGATGTACTGAGTCCTGACGCCAGCGGTAAAAAAGACTTGAGAATACGTAGCGTGCGTATTCTATTTTTTTGAAAGATACGTAGGTATTTATTTTAGCGTACGCCTATCCGAGAGTTTTGGCGGTAACAGGTAAGTAACCTGTGGCGGTGTGGGGTGGTCTTCTACGCTGTGGGTTCGTTCGGTGCTGACGTCAGCTCGATGGTGAACTCCGAGTTCTGAGGAGGCGCGAATCAGGGTGCAGCGACGAGGACCACTACCATCACCGTGCTGGCCTGACGTCGTCGAGTCATTGTCTGTGACTTCGACCAACACTCGACGCTGCGGCTCAGTCACCGAGTCCGCCAACATCACTCAGCTGAGACGCCTCACCGCCGGCCGGCTGCACATCAAAATGTCTTTTCCGATGAAAAATCCACCAGGGGACAGACATCAAATAATTCTGATATCGAAATATCGCCGACCTCATAAAAAGTCTCCCCATTATAGGATCGTCCCCCAGAAATGTCTTCCCAAACGACAATTTACCGGTAAAAATCTGCCCCGCGATCTTATAATGGGGCACCGGCTGTGCCACTGAAGCGTATTAGCTGCTGCTGCTGGTGGTCCGATCACTTCGATGCAGCTCGTGTATCATTTTTATTCGCGGCTACCCTGCACGCAGTAAGCTTATACCACAACGAACAATGCACGCCCCTTACCAGCGCCGCGGAGCACAATCTATCGAATAGCCCGCCTTAATCATTTTTATCACCGATATCAGCTTCTATCGATCTGCTTCGCTTATAATAACAGCATTGTCGTATATACATAGCATTCAGATTTAATGAGAAGGAGGGTTCAAACTTCTGCCCGGCGCTATAAACGCATGTTGCCCAGATTCTAAAGTAAAAATAGTGCCTAAGTAACACATTTTGTGACACAAAATGCACCCAAAATATTATTTACTAAAATGGTAAAGCAGACAAGCAGTTATGAATTGAAATTGTGTAATATATAGGCTACAGTACCATAAACCTGTATTCAAATGAATACCCGAATAATGAACAGCATAATTGACTGGGAATAATTCCAAGTAGGCGAGTAGCACAATATTATGAATGCCTCAGTCAATTTTCCCCTTATCCCAGCGACACGCTACATAGAGGCGAACATCATTGGCAATAAGCAGTTGGATTGAAGAAAAGATACGAACCCTGCCACAACGCATCTATTACAGTCACTGACAATAACAGAGAACAATGCTTACGCGAGCAACCAGTCAAGACAGTTGCATTGAATGCAAACAATGGATTCAGCTTGACGTCCAAGCCTTAACACCAACAAACATAAAACAAGATTTAGCGCGAGCGGTAGGCTGTTGTACAAACGCTACAGTTACGAATTACCGTAATACCGTTTGAATTTATTATATACAGCATATATGGCACTCCGTAGGCAAGTTAAAGAAAATAAATGTACAAAACAACAGTTTATACACTTGTTAATGGCGACATGCAATGAGTGACACATCGAAAACAGCAAAAATCATAAAAAGGTGATATCACTCACCATCACATCGCCTAACTGTCAATGTGCTGTTGAATAATATCACC
>Ga0209367_1000801_pt1 | contig 35129 bp, 40 predicted proteins | sample WorMetLIZISLAND2_FD_187412 | JGI IMG/M metagenome (GOLD analysis project Ga0209367, IMG submission 187412) | Marine gutless worms symbiont microbial communities from Max Planck institute for Marine Microbiology, Germany - Olavius geniculatus... ... | reverse complement strand
GATGGCCGCCTTTCCCCATCCTGGCGGGCTTGATCAGCTCGATGCGTGGCTGGAGGGGGTCGTGGCCGCAGAAATTGCCGCCTGGGTTGATGCGCTTCATTCGGTCTCCGCGAGGAAACCGCCCCAGGCAAACCTCTTGTGCACACCACCTCTCTGCCGTGTATACTAGGTGGTAGAGGCTTCCTGAGACGATTTGGTTGTTTCGGTGTTACACTTTCCGTGTTGATCAACCCCGACCACGCTGCCGTGTGGTCGGGGTTTTCTTTTCCCAGCGCAGGAGTTTATCAGTTCGTCCCTGCAATCGCCATGGAAATGGCGATCGCAGGACGTGTCGTTTGCTGAGCGGGAGGTTCGCAACTTTTCCGCGGCTAATTGCCGCGGCCTCATTGAAGAGAAGCCTGTGACTGCACTTCCGATTGGCTCAGCAGCGCTTCGGCTTTTTTCAGGTAACGATCAAGCGTTCCCCTCGGTATTCCGAGTGTCTTTGCAAATTCCCCCTTTTTCCCTTCCCACGCCTCGAATTTACGTTTTAGAACGATTGTTTGTTCATCGGAGAAAAGGTGCTTTCGGCCGGTAGGTTCTCTCTGTAATGTGATCCCTTCTCGCTTTAGATAGAAGGTGAGCGTTCTAGGGTGGATGCCCAACTCACGCGCTAGTTTATCTTTGGTCCAGCCTAACTCGGCCAGCTCCTTCATGCGCGTTATATCCTTTTTCGAGAGCTTGAGGGACCTGCCGTGATTCGCGTAGACGCCACGTTGCTTCGCCTGCGCGATGCCTTCGCGCTGACGTTCTTTCATGATTACTCGCTCGAACTCGGCGAACGCGCCGAGGGTGGCAAGCAGAAGGCGCGATATAGGATCGCTTTCCCCGCCCTCTTGGAAAACCAGATTTTCCTTGTAGAATTCTAGTCTTATGCCGCGTTCCGTGAGTAAATTCACAATTCCCAACAGATCGGTCAAGTTTCGGGCCAGGCGGTCGATCGAGTGCACGATGATGGTATCGCCTGCGCGCGCATAGCTGAGCAACTCGTCCAAGGCCGGCCGGTCTGCGCGCCCACCGGAAGTGCGGTCCGTGAAAATCCGGTCGGTGGCGACATCTTCCAGCTGGCGGGAAGTGTTCTGATCGACCGTGCTGACGCGGATATAGCCGAGTCTTTGACCCGGAATTTGTTTTTCCAGATAAAAAATCAGGAACCGCCCAATTAAGGGCCCCCCCCCCCCCCCCTTGGGGCAACGCCACCTCGTCCTCCAGATTTGGAATCGACTGTAAGATTCCGACCCCCCATCGATTTCCCCATCGCTCGGTTCTTTCGACCAAAAAAAGAACGATAAACGTCTAAGAGATCAACGTAGTACAGAAAAGATTCGCTCGTAGGCCGCGAAAAATGGTCGTTAAAATTGGCATAAAAGACTTGCTATCAAAGGTATACTTATATACACTATATTTCAGTCGTCAACTGGCCTGAGCCCCGACCGCAACACGGAAAAATTCCGCGCGGTCGGGGCGGGAGCATACCCTTCGACATCCCTGTCTGCGCGCACAATCCCTGCGCTGGCTATGCTCAGAGCTTGAGCGCCGCGATGACGAGGCCACCGACGGTCAAGGTGGTGGCGAACGACCACGCCATGAAGCGGTTGAGCTGCCGCGTCAGGTCATCGAAGCGCTTGTCCATCTGCTCCAGGATGGTCTTGATCAGCTCGCGCTGACGCTTGAGCTCCTCCTCGATGAGCATCCTCTTTACATCCTCGGGCCCGAATGCGTGTTGGCGGCCAGGAACCTTCCCCTGCGCGCGCTGCCCGCTGCCCGGCCACAATCCGTTTTCTGGCGATCGAGTGCTCGATCTCCGCCAGGCTGGCGATACCCACGCTAATGGCATTAGCGTGGGTATCGGGTGTTACTTGAACTGATATGAAATCAACAGGTTGCTGATCTTCAGAGTTTTGGGGGTTTCACATAATCCACGCTATTTATATAATTGGGTTTAAATGCGTGGGATGAGGAATCGAAGATGAACCAGAAGCCGACCCCCTGGAACAGGGGCAAAAGCATCGGCCAAATGCGTCCCTTGAGCCTTCAGCAGGTCCAGACCATCAGGCGGCTGCTGGAAACCGAGGACAACCTGAGAGACCAGGCGCTGTTCGCCACCGCCATCGACACGATGCTGCGCGGGGTGGACTTGCTCGCCCTCACCGTCGCCGATGTAACCGATCACACAGGTCAGGTCTGCGAGGAGTTCACGGTTCACCAGCAGAAGACCGGAAAGGGCGTCCTGGTGGCCCTCACGCCCTACACCAGGAAGGTGCTCGCCCAGTGGATCGAGGCGAGCCAGAAACATCCCTGGGCGTTGCTGTTCACCAGGCTCCGCGGCGACCCGGACCAGGCGATCTCAACCTGGCAATACCGCTATCTCGTGAAAAAGTGGGTGAGCTTCGCGCGACTGGACCCTGCGGTTTACAGCTCGCATAGCCTGCGCCGGACGAAGGCGGCGTTCATCTACGAGAAAACGCGCAATGTGGAGGCTGTACGCGAGCTCCTGGGGCAAAGCACGGTCTCGGCAACCTCGGCCTATCTCAACGTCGGCAAGCGGCGTGCGCTGGAGATCGCCAAGCAGCTTGAGATGTGACCTCGGTGCGCGACAAGCCCTTCCGTGTTTCATCGACAAAGCCTTTTTCTACAAGCGCGGCGCGAATGTGTTCCATGCCGATGCGCCTATCATCGGGCAACAGGTCGTAGAACGCGCCTTCCTCCGCCTCGCTTCCATAAGACTCATGCTGCGGCGGATCACACGATATTGCGTCTACTCATAAACTTTCCGGACGGACTCTGAAAGGGGCAACGCCTAACTCAGGAGCACTGTATGCCGCGCAGCGATCTTCCCTTCGGCAGCGAATTCTCACCCGCCCAGATTGATCTCCCTATCCTTCTGGAACTGGCGCACGAGCATGGCCCGGACTGGAAGACATTCGAGGCAGCTGTCCGCGACCGCTATTTCGCTGGATACAAAACGTCTGACTCCAACAAGCGCAAGCTCGCCAACAACACCAAGCTCTCTTTCCGCGCCTATGGCCTCATCGGCGAGAAGGACACGACGCTCACCGAGACTGGCCAGGCGCTTTACGATCTGCGCACTGATGAACCCGCCCTCTACGAAGCCTTCGCCCGCCACATCCTGAAAAATTGTCACGGCATGAACTTCGTTCAGTGCCTTCTCGACATGCAGGCCGCCGGTGAAGAAATCGACCTCAACAAGCTACGCCGCTGGCTTGAGGAACGTGGCATCACCGTTCCACGCGGCGGCAAGCACATGAGCACACTGCGCCTCTGGCTCGAAAATGCCGGAGTCATCGTCTCCGGCTACCGCGTTGACCAGTCATGCCTCAATGAAATCCTCGGCCTCAATGTCGAGGAGTTCGAGGCACTGGCCACTTTCGCCCCCGAACAGCGCACCTATCTCAAGGCCCTCGCCAATATCGACGGCGGCGGCCCGCACTTCTCCAATGACATCGAAAGGCTCGCCGCCGCTACCTACGGCGTTGTCTTCAACGAAAAGAACCTGCCGAAGCAGGTCCTCTATCCCCTACGGAATGCCGGATATATCGACCTGGAGCGCGGCACCAAGAAAGCCGGGCGCGGTGCCAAGCCGTTCCTGGTCACAGCGACCGGCAAGCTGGCAGCCGACATCATTACCCCGCTGATCGAGCAGCTTGAGCAGCAGACCCAGGCCGACCTGCGGCCTTTGCTGCGCAAACCCTTGAACGAAATCCGCGAGGAGATGGATTCCAAGGACCGCTACATCCGGGGCCTCGCGCTCGAAGCTCTGGCCTTCAAGCTCATGCGCCTTATCGACCTAGCCTATGTGGCCACCCGCTTACGCGGAAGCGCGACCGGCGGAGCTGAGGTGGACCTGATCTTCGAGAGCGCTCGCCTTGTATTCTCCCGCTGGCAGGTCCAGTGCAAGAACACCGCCCGCGTCTCGCTAGACGACGTGGCCAAGGAAGTCGGTCTCACGCACTTCCTCAAGAGCAACGCCATCGTCATGGTCTCGACCGGCGAGATCGGCGGTGAAGCCCGCCGCTACGCCAACAAGATCATGTCCGATTCCAACCTTTGTATCGTCATGGTGGACCGCAACGACCTCGCCCTCATCGAGGCCCGCCCAGCGGCCATCGTCGATGTGTTTACCCGCGAGGCCCGTCACGCCATGGACCTCAAGAGACTTGAATTTTAGGGAGCTGACCGTGCCGAAGAAAAAACAACCAGACTTCAAGACCTTCCACAAAACCCCCCTCGGGCAGGTTATCCATGGCGACAGCCTCGATGTTTTGGCCACCTATAGCGACGATTCCGTCAACCTCATCATGACCAGTCCGCCCTTCGGACTGGTCCGCAAAAAGGACTACGGCAATGTTGAGGCCAACGAGTATGTCGATTGGTTCAAGCCCTTCGCTGCGGAATTCCACCGCGTCCTCAAGGACAATGGCAGCCTAGTCATCGACATCGGCGGCGCATGGAACAAGGGCTATCCCACCTGCAACCTCTATCACTTCAAGCTGCTCATCATGTTGTGTGAGGAATTCGGATTCCACCTGGCGCAGGATTTCTACTGGTGGAACCCCTCCAAGCTCCCAACCCCCGCCGAATGGGTCACGGTGCGCCGTCTCCGCGTTAAGGGCGCCATCAATACCGTTTGGTGGCTGTCCAAGACGCCCTGGCCGAAGGCCAGCAACTGCCGCGTCCTCCAACCCTACAGTCCGAGCATGCAAGAGCTCTTAGCTAAAGGCTACAAGGCCAAGAAGCGCCCCTCCGGCCATGACATCAGCGACAACTTCAACATCGACAACGGTGCAGCCATCCCGCCGAACCTCATTGCGATCCCCAACACCGAGAGCAACAGCTTCTATCTGCGCTATTGCGAGGAAAGGGGATTCAAGCCGCATCCCGCCCGCTTCCCGGCGGAGCTGCCCGAGTACTTCATCCGCATGCTGACCGAACCCGGCGACCTGGTGGTCGATCCTTTCGGCGGCAGCTGTGTAACCGGCGAGGTCTGCGAACGCACTAAGCGCCGCTGGACCTGTATTGAGCTTTTGCGTGACTACTGCGAGGCTGCCTTGGGCCGCTTCGTTCGTGATCCGCAGGAGACCGCCAAGCCCGTCACTAACCCCGAGGACCCCTCCAACTTCTATCGGGTGCCCCGCCCCGGTATCCTCTGGAACGGAGATCACGGTGAACCCCTTCCGAAGGACGGCGGCAAAAAACGACGCCTCAAGCCGAAGAAAGCCCCCGCCCGGAAATCGAAAAAGAAGGCCCCGCCCGCTTCCGCCGATCAGCCAGAAACAACCTCTCTCGCCGCTGCCCGAGCAGCCGCAGAGTGAGCAGACTCGCTATGCTCCCAGCTTGACTGCAACGGCAGATGCGGGGGTCTTCACAAGGCTCCGTGCCCATCCCTCCAACTGTCCCTGAATGATCCCCTCGAAATCCACCACGAGCGGCAGGCTGTGCGGTTTGGGCTCGGGATTCCGCCCGGTGCCTGCCCGGACCAGCGCGACAACCGAATGATCAAGGAGCCCGTCCAGTTCCTCGAAATAGCGGTATCCGCGCGCATACCGGACCAGCTGATTGACCGCCGCTCTAAGCGCGTCCGTGCCGTCACTCTCTCCACTCGAAAAATACTTCACCTCTGAAACTGTGCAACCGCCTCATCCGCCGCGCGGTCGAGCACGGCCAGATCAGGCCGGTCGGAGCCTTCTGGCAGTCCGTATTGCTTGAGCATCGTTTGTGGTCTGAGATCAGTTCGGCAAGTTATCTGTAGCTCACCTCGCCGAGAGGACCCCGGCCTTAATCTTCAAGACGCTCGATCCGGTCGCTGCTGTGCGGCGCGGGAATGGCCGCTCGCTTGGAGAACGTCCGATCCTGGAAGTACAGGATCTGGCGGCCGTAGATCGGCGCTTGGCCGGCGATGAAGATCAGCATGTGGCCGGTTTCCGTGATTCGTCCCTTGGCGTCTTTCGCCGGCGCCGGCAGCCGCATTACCTCGTCGGGGGTGATGAGGGGCCGCTGGACCTCTTGGATAGCCTTCTCGTACCCATGCGTCTTGTGAGTCCTTGCGGCGCGCTTCATCACGGTTGTATTCCCGGCCATGCGGCTCAGAATTTCCGCCGTCTCGATCTTGTTCGGCGCATAGGCGATCCGGATGTGGCAATTCCCGGTCAGTCCCTCTTCCCGGCCATAGGCGCTGAAGATCTGCTGGAGATCCTGCACGATCAGGTACGCCTTGAGGCCATAGCCAGCCATGTAAGCGAGCGCCTCTTCGATCACGGTGAGCCGCTTCAGGCTCGCGAACTCGTCGATCAACAGCAGCAGGCGGTGCTTGTAGTGCGCCACGCTTCGACCCTCTGAGTAGTCCATCTTCTCGGTTAGCCGTCGCACGAGCTGCGTGACCACCAAGCGGATCAGGGGCCGCAACCGGTCGGCATCCGAGGGTCGGACAACGAGGTAGAGCGTGACTGGGGACGTCAGGTTCATGAGATCGGCGATCTTGAAGTCGGATTGTGTGGTGTTCTTGGCGACGAGCGGATCCCGGTACAGGGAGAGGAAGCTGAGGGCGGTCGAGACCACACCGGAGCGCTCGTTCTCGCTCTTGTTGAGCAGACTCCTGGCTTCCTGGGCGACCACTGGGTGTGGCTCCCCGTCCAGGTGTGGGAAATCCATCATGAGTTCCAGAACCTCGTGCGGTCTTCTTCCGCCCGGATCGCATAGCAGCAATGGAGGATGGCGCCGGTCAGTAGCGCATAGCTGGTCTTGGCCCAGTGGTCGGCCAGGCCCTTCCCGTCGGGATCGACGAGCATGGTGGCGATGTTCTGGGCATCGCTGACTTCCTGGGCCGCTCCGATTCGGATCTCGGCCAGCGGATTGAAGGCGGCGCCTTCAGGGCTGGTTGGGTCGAATTTCAGCACCTTGTTCCCGGCTTCCCGCTGCCGCCAGCCAGCGGTGAGCGCCCAGTTCTCGCCCTTGATGTCATAGACGATGGCGCTCTCGCGCCAGGACAGGAGGGTGGGCAGAACCAGGCCGACGCCTTTTCCACTGCGGGTTGGCGCGAATGCGAGGACGTGTTCTGGACCGTTGTGCCGGAGGTAGCGCACTGGGCCGCTGCGCGTTTCCTTCCAGCCCCCGACGTAGACGCCGCCGCCGGTATTTCCTCTGGTCGGCAGCAACCCACTGGCGCGCACCTCCTTCGGGGTGGCCCAATGCGCCGAGCCGTGCAACCCCTCGATGGCATTGGAATGCTTTCGCATCAACAGCACGGCGTATAAACCGAGGAGCAGAATGCTACCGCTGGCCCAGACCGAGAAACCTTCATTTAGGAGCCCGTACCGCGCACCCCAGTCGATCCACTGGAACGGCCAATGAATGAGGTCGTATTGGTCGATCGGCGGCATGTCGGCGGGCTCGGAAGCGTAGAGCACTCGCCGCACAAGCCATTGAATTGTAGAGATATGGACCTTGGTTTCCGGGTGGGGGACTGCTTCTTTAACCCCCTCCAGGCCGAAAATATCTGCAAAGGTCTTGGGACCAACGACTGACGGTCAGCAACCGATAGAGCAGCGCAATCGCAAGCTTGGTCTTGCCCGTGCCGGTGGCCATCGCAACAAGCATCTCGCGGCTGTCATCACCAAGAGCCTCTTCTACCTTTTCGATAGCCGTTTTCTGATTGGTCAGCAGCCTCTTCAGCCTGGCTAGAAATCTTTTGTTTCTCCTGGGTCGGAGCTTGTACGGCAGTCTCCTGCAAGGCAGCAGGCTGGGTGATAACCGCTGTCTTGTGCTCATCTGCTTTCTGGGCGAGCTGAGCCCAAACCTGCTTTTCCTCTGCCTCCCGCCGCGCGCTCTCCTCGGCACTTTCCCGAGCGCGGGCCTGCATTTCTGCATGTTCCCGCGCCTTCTCCGCCTCACCCAAAAGGTTTTTCTCTCTGCCCTGAGGCGGTCGAGCTCCTCTTTTAGCCGGACCGTAGCAGCTGCGGGGTCGGGCTCTGGAACAAAGGCTCCGGCGGTGAACGTAGGGTCACTGCCAAGATTCTCTGGAACCAGATTGAGAGCTGGCGGGCTATCTTGAGGCCGGCAAGCGCTTCCCGGTGGTCTCCGAGGTGGCCTTATGCTTGTTCTCTCCACTTGTTTAGCCGCCTTGCTCCTTTCTTGCGGTCTTGCGGTAGAAAGTCTCAGGGCCATAATTTCAGCGCCGCGATGACGAGGCCGCCCACGCTCAGGGTGGTGGTAAAGGACAAGACCATGAAGCGGTCCATGCGGCGGGTGAGCGCCTCGAACCGCTTGTCCATTTGCTCCAGGACGGTCTTGATCAACTCCCGTTGATTTTTGAGTTCCTCCTCGACCCGCACCATCCGCTCCCGCAGCTCGATCTCGTAGACCACTGGCGGTTTGCCGAGCGATTGCTCGGTTAGCCATTCTCCGATGTGGCTTTTGATGTGGTCCTCGATCGCTCTGATGTCTTCCGCGGTGAGACTCATGGGTGTTCCTCCTTTTAGGAAAGGATTAATTTCAGAGCCTACCAGGGCCTCGATGCTGGCCCATTTGCTTGAGCTGCTCGCCCAGGGTCAGGCCATTGATCGGCTGGAACGGGACTGCCCAGCCTGGGCGGGTGCATTCCGCGCTCAAACAGCTCGTCCCCGAGCGATGGCTCGATCCGTGAAAAAGAAACCGACCAGGACCGGTACCGGCGCACAGCCGCCCGGTACGCTGTGGGAGGCGAAGACCTGAGCGCTCTGTTGGTGCGGGCTGGCTGGGTCTTGGATTACCGCCGTTACAGCAAGGGTCGCTACGCGGCGGATCAAGCCATGGCGAAAGCCAGCAGAGCCGGACTCTGAGCCGGTACATTCGAGATGCCTTGGAACTGGCGATCACGCAACAAGCGAGGTAACCGATGAAAGACACACAACCACGACGCTTGAGCAAGATCGCGAGTCGAGGCGGCGTGCTCGATCTGGGGCGGTCCCGAGTACAAGCGGAGTTGGCGAGCAACGGCGAATGGTCTGGAAGGCGCGTCGGCGCTGTTCAACGATGGCCTGCTGGTGCTGGATGAGATCAGCGAATGCGACCCCGCTGAGGTCGGCAAGATCATCTATGCGCTCGGCAACGGACTGGGCAAGCAACGCGCGAGCAGGAGCGGTATGGCCCGCAAAGTCACCCGCTGGCGCTGTGTGGTGCTGTCGAGCGGCGAGCGCACCGTCGAGACATCCATTCGAGCAGGTGGCGGCAGGATCAAGACAGGTCAGAGCATGCGACTGGCGGATGTACCGGTCGCCCGGACCTTCGGCGTCTGGGACACCTTGCATGGTCTACCGGACGGCGCGGCCCTATCGAATGCGCTCAGGCAAGCGGCGACGGCTCACTACGGGCGCCCGGGCCGTGCCTTTCTCGAACGGCTGACCCAAGATGACCGCGACTGGAGCGCGTATCTCGAGCGGGCCAAGGCGACGGCGCTATTCGATCCCGGCGACGAGGGTCAGGAGAAACGCGTCGCGGCACGCTTCGCCCTGTACGGCATGGCGGGCGAGCTGGCGACCGAGTACGGACTGACCGGCTGGCTCGTCACCGCCGCTCTCGAAGCCGCCGGCGAGGGTTTCCGGCTGTGGTTGTCTCAACGCGGGCACGGCCATGATGAGAAGTGGCAAATCTTGGAGCAGGTCTCGGACTTCATTGACCGACATGGAGATGCGCGGTTTTCCGATGCGAACGCAGTACCCGCCGACCGGGGGCCCATCGTCCGAGATCGGGCGGGCTGGTGGAGGGATGAAGGCAACAGCAGAACCTATCTGTTCACTCCCGGTGGGCTACGAGAGGCCCTGACAGGATTCGACCTCAAGCGCGGACTGGATGTGCTGCAAGCTGCCGGCATGCTACCGGCCCCCAAATCCGGCGGTGAACGGCGGCAATCTGTCCGCATTGCAGGATGCAACACCCCCGTGAAGGTCTACCCCATCACACTCAGGGAGGAGAGCGGACATGAGTCTTGAGCGTGCATTAGACCTGATCGAATCTAGAGCCAGCCCTTATCGTTTTGTGGCGGCACAAGCGGCACAGGCGGTACATCACCTGCCGGCACTGTGGGCCGATTTGGCCGTGGTTCTCCGATGCGGTGCTGGGCTGTCCCTGGTGCTGGAACCGGGCTGCCGGCAGGCCGATCCCGCGCCCGGTCTCCGTTCACTGCGGCGACTGCATGCACTTCGAGCGCATCGACCACCCGCACCTTGGGCACTGCGCGAAAGGCGAGCCGGAAGCCATCGCCGGGCTGTGGGACACGGATCAACGCGCGTGCGAACGCTGTTTACCCAGGCCGGAGCATACCCATGTGCCCTGAGCGGCGGTGGTCTCCGGGATGTGATGCGATCGGAGAAAACACGAGCGCCAGTGTCCTGCTCAAGCTTTCCAAGGCCGAAGCCGATGGCGAGTAACCGCAAGCCGCTCAAGCAACGCGATCCGAACCAGCTCACGGTAGTCCTCGAACCCGGTGAGGATGAGGCCATCACCACTGCCCGCGTCGTGCTGAGTCCGACCGTGCAAGCCGCGATCACCCTCGAGGAATACAGCAAGCCCTGCGGCGACCTCGACGTGGGCGACCTGATCGATGCGCTGTCGGAACAGACCCGGGCGAGCAGCAACGGCGATCTGCAACGCGCCGAGACCATGCTCACGGCGCAGGCCCACACCCTGGATGCGATCTTCAACAAGCTGGCGCGCAGAGCCATCGATGCCGAGCGCATGGACCACCTCGATCGCTTTCTCAAGCTTGCCCTGCGGGCGCAGGCGCAATGCCGGGCGACCTGGGAGGCGCTGGCGGCTCTCAAGCGGCCCCCGACCCTAGGGTATGTGCAGCAGGCCAACATTGCCCAAGGTCACCAGCAGGTGAACAATGCAGCGGCTGTGCCCGCCACCGACCAGTGCGGGGAATCCGATGCTGCAAAACAAACTATTGGAGACGAATGATGGCGAACGGCTGGACCCCGGAGCGGCGGGCGCGCCAGGCCGAGCTGATCCGGCGCTGGCGACCGTGGGAGCAAGCGACCGGCCCGAAGACCGTGGCCGGTAAGGCGAGGGTATCCCGCAACGCCGACAAGGGTGGGGAATGGCGACGGTTGCGTGAGCTGTCGCGTGCCCTGCGCGAGCAGCGCCGGTGGTTGGTCGAGTAGGCAGGAATCCGCGCCCTGGCCTACCCGAGCCAGCGGGAATCATGGCAGGTCCGGGTCGGGCGGCGGGCCGCGTGATCCACGCCAGGTTGGGATGGGATCGGGGCATCCACGACGGCGGGGACGAGAAGCCCAAGGGCAGGCCGACCTGATCTGGTGAGCCTGCCAGTCCGGTGGCGATGGCCCAAGCCGGGCGGATCAAGGCCCGCCGGGAGGCTAGCGCATTGATCAGGTAGCTGAAATCAAGTAAGTTGGAAGGCGCTGTTACACGACTGGTTTTGCAGCACAAAAAAATAAAGCCCCGCGTCAACGGGGCTTTATTCCGCGAAACCACTTGTAAAAGCGGTACACTTTCTCTCTTCTCCGACGAGAAAGTTTACCGCTTTTCCCGATCCGGTCAACCACGGATTTTAAAAGCGGTGAAAATTTCTCACACCAACGGCCCCCTCGATCCTTCCGCTGCGAAGCAGCCCAAGCCACGCTTCTCCCCGAACCGGGACGGCACCTTCCTGGACCGCGTGCTGCGTCAGGGGGACCGTTGCCCGCTGCCCGTTACGGCCCATGCCTACGTGCCGCGCCTCAACGCCGGCGGCAACTTCTGCGGCCATGACCCACGCAACCCACGCCTCGAACTTGCACGGCCCGCCAAGACCGGGAAGGGCGGGCTACCCCGCATCCTGACCCTGGCGATGGAGAAAACCCAAGGCTTCTACGACCACCCCAACCTGTTTCCCTCCCTCAACCTCGCCAACGGCAGCAACCGACAAATGCGCAGCGAGCGCCGCGAGGGGTGCGTCTTGGTGCAGCAAGCAATCGTCAAGCGCACGGACCTGGCGACCATGCAGGTCGGGGTCCCCACCCCCGGCGGTTTCCGGAACCTGTCCGTGGCCTCTCTCGCCCAGGATACCGGCTTGTCGCCGAGCCGCGCCGAGCGCGCCTTCAAAGACCTCAAAGCATCCTGCCTGGTCACCATGACGACCATCCGGGAACGGATCGAGGACGGCTCCTGGCGAAGCCTGGCGGCCATCAAGACGGTCTCCCAACACTTCTTCGAGACGCTGGGCCTGGGCAAGATGCTGAAGCGGGAACGGAGACAGGCCAAACAACGGCGGGCGGAACAGCGTAAGCAGGCCGAGACCGTCCCACTATCGGATGCCGTCACAGGACGCTATTCACTGGTCCTGAAAGCCTTGTTGAATCGCAACCCCAGGAAACCCAGACCCGAACCCACGCCAGCCTCACCAGACCTGCCGCACACTTTCGAGACCCACAGGCACTTACAGCTCACGGCGCTTGAAATCAAGCACGCCCATCCGGACTGGACTCGCAACCAGGTCTACGCGGAAGCCCAGCGGCTCCTGCGATTGCGGCTCTGACCAACCAACCAGCCAACGGCTGATCCAACCCTACCCGCTGGCCGCTTCCGGCTGGCCGGCAGGCACCGGCTGTCCAGGGTTTATCTGCACGGCAGTTTAGACCCCGGAATCTCCGGTTGCGTCACCATGCCGGGCCCACAGGCCCCTATTTGGCTCGATATTCCGCTCTCCACAAAGCCTGTGGAACCCCAGCAGGGTGACAACCGAAAACTAAGTGTCACTAGCCTCCCCGACAAGTGCCTTCTCTTTATCAATATTTTGATTTCAAAAACAAAACGCCAAAAACTCCTGCACCCGCCAAAACTGAATGTCCACCCCGTAGCACACAATCGGCCAGTCATCAGCAGTCCTGAACGGACCAAACAAAAGAAAATCAGAAGGAAAAGTCTACAAGCGCAAGGACGATCCGGCGTGAAACCCCAGGCACGAGGCCGCGAACCAAACGTCGGCGCTGAATGCAAGAACAAACCCCATCAAGGCAGTCTGCCCTCCCTGGCGGCGCGAGCCGGAAGACCAGCGTTCGGCATCCTGCCTCACGCCGCTGCGCGGTGGCGATGGTCAAGAAGCTTCGACAGGAAAGTAGAGCCAAGCAGCCTACTTCCAGTTCACGGGCATGGAACCGAGAATCCGCGGCGGCAACGACACGCACAAGCCTCCCGAAAGGAAAGTAGCGAACGCCAGAGGAACTCAGCGTAGCGACAAGCAAGAATAGGCCACAAATGGCAGCCCCCGGCACCGCTCGGTGGCCGTCGAAACGATCTCCATCTGTCTCCTCCGTGGAGCTGTACCTGGCAACCATAAAACGCGAACGGCTGCCGGTCCGGCGGAAAGACAGCTCGGAAAGCTGCTACTCATGCTCGGGTTCCTGCATGCGCATCACCCGCACTGCTGGAAAGCAGGCTAAGGTGGCGAAGGCCATGATCGAGGAAGAGACCAAGGAAATGAACGAGGACTCGTGACCCGGGAAATTGCTTACTCGCCATCCCCGACCTCGCGCGGGCGCGGGGAGCCTGCCGGAAGGGTATAGCGCCGCGAGCGGCTTTTCTTCATCGGTTTCTGCTCCGATCTCGGTATCGAATAGTCATTCCCGGACACGACCCATTCCCAGGATGCTCTTTTGTGGGAGCAGGTACACTCCGGCGACTATTGGGAGCGTCACAAGGTCGCCAAGCGCGGGCGTTTCGTGTCCGACCGCGCCAAGGCCCGCGCGGACAAGCTCTTGGAGAAGCCTGTGGCCATGCCGTGGCGCACCGTCCGCGATGCGATTCACGACCTACCAGACCCCGAGAGAAATCCCGCCGCAGCGTCCTCGGTTCACAACCACCGTTTTCAGCCAGGCGCGCGCAGCTACCCGGGCCACACGGGAAGCCCGCTCGAGGAACCAGCCAAGACCTTGAAGGCGGGTGTTCACGGTGTTCACGGTGGCGAAAACATGTTGCGCCACGCTGATGGCCGCATCCGGTATTTCACGGTGCGCGAGAGCGCCCGCTTGCAAACCTTTCCGGATGATTTCGTTTTTCATGGCTCCTGGACCGAGGCCATGCGCCAACTCGGGAACGCGGTTCCCGTCACCCTCGCGGAGCTTCTCGCGCGTGACATACAATGCCGTTCGCGCCGGTTGGTCGAGCAACGACCGTTTCAGTAAGCTCGGTCTCTTCGGGATGGGCTTCAATATCGCGACCGCAAGGCTTGGGTGCCGAGCCAGGGTGTTGACAACACGGTCAGGCGATGAGGAGTGGCTTGGCGTGGAGATCGATCTCCACGCCATTGGCGATGACTTCGAGGCGCCTGTCATTACACGCCCTAAGTCCACCGCAGCCGAGGGCCGCCCTCGATAAAGTCGAGCGATTCTATGGTTCCGGCGTCTATGCGATCTACTACAAGGGCGGCTTCGCTCCCTACCAGCCGATTTCAGGAAGCGAGACACCTATCTATGTTGGCAAGGAGGACCCGCAGGTCGGTAACGCCAGAACGCCGATTGAGCAGGCGGAGAAGCTTTATGGCCGCCTGAACGACCATCGCAGGAACATCGGGAAGGCGACGACGACCATCAGTATCGCGGATTTCGAGTACCGCTCCCTTGTGGTGCAAAGCGGTTGGCAGGGCGCGGCGGAGGATTACCTAATCCATCTGTTCAAGCCCGTTTGGAACAACGAGACCGGCATTTGCTACGGCCTTGGAAAGCACGGTGACTCACCCTCCACGCGTGCCAATCTGCGCTCTCCGTGGGACACGCTTCATCCGGGCCGCGACTGGGCGCACCACGATCCATCCATGAAGGACGCCCGCCCGCGATCGCAAATTCTCTCCGACCTCGCGAGCCACTTCGGATCCACCACCATTTACACCGATCTCGACGGTGTCATGCATGATTTCATCGAGGAGCTGCGTCAGTTGTAGACGTGTTCGCGATGCCTCAGAAGCTTTCCAGGAAAATCGCTGTTCGAGAACTGGTCGTGGAGGCCATGGAATCGGCGACTCTAGCGGTGGAGGGTACAACAAGCCAACTGTCGATTTTCGGACCGGCGCTTACTGCACAGCTAGCTGGACACGCCTGTTCCGCAGCTTTTAGTCGCCGGCGGTCGCTTACAGCCCCCGTTTCTCCTTCCGTCCCGGATACCGCTTCGAGTGGACCATGGGCGCGCCGGACCAGACCGCCTTCGAGGTGCTAATGGGCGAGGCCGCACGCGAGATCGATGCCTGGATCTCAGGATGGCTTTGAAGACATTAGCGGCGTAGTACAGATACTCCAGCAATGAAAAACTTACGTTAGCTAAATAGCTTTACGTACTTAAATAAATTAGGTAAGTTATTTTACGTATGTAGCTTATTAAGCTTTGATGGAGGCGGCAATGATCGTGATGATCGGTGGTGTCAAGGGGGGAACGGGTAAGAGCACGATTGCCACCAATCTTGCCGCGTACCTCGCCAACAATGGGGCCGATGTTTTGCTCCTGGACGTTGATCCGCAGGCCACGGCCTACAAATGGGCCATGCGGCGGCAGGAAAACTATCCCGACGCCCCCACGGTCAACACCTCCCAGGCCAGTGGACGCGTCTTCGATGTTGTTCGCGACGTCTCGAAGCGTTACGAGCACATCGTGATCGATTCCGGTGGCCATGCGAGCGACGCGATGAAGAGCGCCATGCTCGGCGCTCAGAAGATCTACGTGCCTCTGCGTCCGTCCCAGGCGGACCTGGAGACGGTTGGCGAGATGATGTCCATGGTTGCGGACGTGAAGGCCCTAAACCCCGCCCTAGAGGCGTTGTCTCTCATCTCCCTGGCGTCCACCAATCCATCCGTCTTCGAAGCACAGGAGGCTCGTGAAGCGCTACAGGATGTTCCGGAGATTTCGTTGTCCGGCTGCGTTATCCGAGAACGCAAGATTTACCGTGACGCATTTTTCGAGGGCGTGGGCGTTATCGAGATGACTCACAACAAGGGAACGCCGGAGGTTCAGCTTCTGGCCCAGGAGGTATACGGTGGCTAAGGTCAGGCGATTCAACACCAGCGTTGCAGGGCGGGGGGCTCAGAAACCTGACCACGTCTCCCCAAAAAACGAAGTGCCTGACATTCCGCAAGAGGCCGCGGACAGCCTTGCCGCCAGCGCTCCGGTCAAGATCAGAGGCAAGCGCGGCAATCCACGTCAGCGGCGCTACAAGCAAAAAACCTACAGCCTGCTTCAGGAGGACATTGACCTCATCGAGGAGCTCGTCACAGAGATTCGCCAGAGCGGTTTGTACGAACGCGGGCGAAGCGATATCGTTAGGGCAGGGGTGCGCCTTCTGAAATCCGTACCGCTTAAAGACAAGATCGAAACCGTTCAGGCTGTTGAGAGCCTGAAGGGTTAACCAGGCTATTTAGCTTACGCAGCCTAGTTATGGGTTCGGGTTCTTCTCGTACCGGCGCTTGCAAAACCCGATAAACGCCTTGTCCGGGTCTGTTAGGAACGGCTTTCCGCTGTCCACCCACCACTCACGCCACTCCGTTCCAGGTAGTAGACGTCGTAGCTAGGGGACACGATGCGTGCATCGTTGTAGGTCTCCGGATCGGTTACCGGGAAGTCCTGGTGCTCCTCGACCTTCGGAAGCATCGTTCCCCGGTTCGTGAACTCCACACTGTCCGCCTCGTTCAAGTGGACTGCGTAGTGATCGCCCTCCGCCAACCGCTTGATCGCGTGGCGGAACCCCTTCATGGTCATGCGAGATCCCGTTTTCTTTTTCAGCAGTTCGAGGGATATCTTCCAGTAGTCCTGCTTTCCGCGATGCTTGCGTACGATCTCATAGACGCGGCGTTCGATTGGCTTTCTCAGACGGAAGTAATCAAGGAGTCCTAGCCTTCGGCTACGGACCATTTTTTCAATAGCCTCCTTCGTCGGCCAAAACGTTTCAACAACTTTCCTCCTTTCCCACTGCCGTTTTGCTTGCCAATCTGCTAACCCGGGCAGTAGGAAAAGGAACATAAACAGAATTTATGGCAAACGTGTACGAAAGGGTCGGAACGTGGACGAGCTGGAAGACTTCAAGAGCAATATCAATCTGAGCGAGTACGCCGCCGCGCAGGGCTACGCAATGGACCGTAAGGCCAGCTCGAAGAATTCGGTTGTGATACGCTCGCCGGACGGGGACAAGATCGTCATCGCGCGGGGCACAGACCAGCACTGGATCTACTTCTCGGTACGCGACGATAACGACAACGGCACCATCATCGACTTTGTGCAGAAGCGCAAGCACGTGAAGCTCGGGGGAGCGCGGCAGGAGCTCCGCCCCTGGATCGGCGGTGTTCGCGCCGTCACCAGGCCGAACCCGGACCTCTTCGCGCAGGAGATCGCGCCCATCACCAAGGACCGTGCACTGGTCCTCCTGGAGCTCGCCCGCATGAAGCCGCTGCTCACGCACGCCTACCTGGATGAGGAGAGGGGGCTTGCGGCATCGCTGCTGCGGTCCCCGCGTTGCATCGACCGTGTGCTCGTGGACCATCGGAGCAATGCGGTCTTTCCGCACCGCGACCAGGACGGCCCCTGCGGCTACGAGATCAAGAACCGGCGCTTCACCGGATTCTCGCCCGGCGGGGACAAGGGGCTCTGGTTTTCCGCAGCACGGAAGAGTGACACCACCCTCGTGATTGCCGAGAGTGCCATCGACGCCCTGTCCTATGCCGCCCTGTTTCCGGACGAGAATACGCGCTACGCCAGCACCAGCGGGGCCATGAACCCCAACCAGCCCGCCTGGATCGCCTCGGCGATCCAGCGCATGGGGGAGGGGGCGACGATCATTATTGCCACGGACAACGACGAAGGCGGGCGGGAGCTGGCCGAGCGCATCGAGGCCCTTGCGGGCGAGACGGGACGCGCGGATCTCGCGATCGTCCGCCACCTGCCGGAGACCGCGGGGACCGACTGGAACGACTGCCTGAAGGCCAAGCGGCTCGCTCCCGCGACGGCCCCTGCGCCGGCGACTTGAAGGGATCCTCTCCCATGGCCGATCAAACGCCCGCCGCCACGAGAAACAAACGCGTGCTCTTCGTCTGCCACCTGGGCCGGATGCGCAGCCGCACCACCGTCCACGTGTTCGCACCTATCGACTGGATCGAGACCGACTTCGCCGGCATCGGGGAAGAGGCCGTGCGGCCGGTGAGCACCGAGCTGGTCGCCTAGGCCGAATCGACATTCACCGCATCCATAGCATTGCACAAGCGATCTGGATAAAGGCCAGGAAGTGGGCGGCCTTTCCGTCGTAGCGCGTTGCGATGCGGCGGAAGTGTTTGAGCGTGTTGAAGCAACGCTCGATGCGGTTTCGTGCCGTGTATATCTGGACGTCGTAAGGGATGGGGCGCTTGCGGGCGGATGACAGGGGATCACGGCGGTGGCGCCTATGTCGGCGATGCGTTGGCGGATGGCGTTGCTGTCGTAGGCTTTGTCGGCGAGAACATGGTTGGCCCGGAACCCGTCGAGCAGGGCCGGTACCTGGGGCGCATCGCCCCATTGGCCGGGCGTCAGGATCACCCTGAGCGGCCGACCCTGGGTGTTGGCAGCGAGGTGGATTTTGGTGGTCAAGCCTCCTCGGGACCGCCCCAAAGCCTGATTGCGCCCCCCCTTTTCCGGTTGCCGCCTGCTGGTGGCGCGGACCAGGGTACTCTCTTGCTTACAGGGGTGCCCACGGAGATAGCTTTCCCGGGCCTCTCCGTGGGTCTCATTGGCAATTCTCGAGGATAGCCGTAACCGTCTTGGCCTCGGCCCGGTCCATGATCAGGCCCCAGTGGTCCTTGACCTGCGTCCAGGCGCGGACATAGGCGCAGCGGTAGGCCGCGTTGGACGGCAACCACGCAGCCGGATCACGCGCCCCCTTCGCGCGGTTCGCGCCGTTGTACACGGCGATCAGCGCCTCGGGGTGGGACAGATCGTTCGCGTAAGCCCGCTTGCGCGACAGTGGCCATGAGGCAGCGCCGCTGTCGTGCGCTTCCTTGAGCGGCACCAGGTGATCGATGTCGAGATCGCGCGGATCGGTGAAGACGCGACCGGTATAGGGATCGTGCCACTGGCCGGCAATGACGCGGCACTTTCCGGGACCCAGCGTGACGGCCACGCGGCTTTCGGCGATCAGCACTTCCTGGCGCGTGTTCTGACAATCCCCATCGGCATCGGCCCAACGGGGAAGATAATCTTCGCGGTCATAGGCTGCGGCCCGTGGCCCTGCCTGCTCGCCCGTGAGCGTCCCCCGATGGCAGTGATAGCCACCAGCCTTTCGGTCGTGATGACACCCGGAACGATCCAACCCACCGCCATGGGCGAGGACGCTGGCGGAGAAGATGAGGGAAGAAACGATGGCGGCAAACTTCACAACTCCTGAGAGCCTCTAGGATGGGTTTCGAGGGCCTACGCTGCCAGTTGCTTGCCGAGCGCTCCAAGTCTGGGTGCGTAGCAGCGCGGAAGCTGTTCTAGGTTCCTTGCCACGATGCAGTTCGGCTTTGAAGCCGATCAAAATCTCTCTGTCGGAAGGGGGGTCAGAAGCTGGCGGGGATCGACGCCGAGCAGTCCCTGAGAAAGCCGCCGGCGGCTGCGCGAGCGCACGATGCGCATCGAAAAGGAGCTCAAGCACCAGTACGCTAGTCGGATGGAAAGACTTGAGCCAGGCTCCGTGGGGGGCGTGGCCGACGACGAAGATCAGCATGTGGCCCATTTCCGCGAAAACACGAAACCAAGAGATCGCACAGAACCGACACGTAGAAATCGCCTGAGAGCCTCTCTCAGGCGATTACGGAAGTTACGAGCCAAAGATGTCCAGTCCACGGCAGGCGACCCACAAGGCATTGAGAAAGAAAACCACGCTACAGGCATGCAGGTTGGCGTCCCGACCCCCGGCGGGTTCCGGGGCTACACCCTGACCGCGATCGCTCAGGATACCGGTCTGTCCCTGAAGCGCATGTCGCGCGTCATCGCCGATTTCGAAGACGGCTCCTGGCGGGCCGTAGCGGCCATCAAAACAGTTTCCAAACACCTCTTCAAGGCACTGAACCTGGGAACCATGTTGCAGCGGGAACGCAAGAAGGCTAGACGCCGCCAGGACGCGCGGTGCCTGGAAGAAGAACGCGCGCCGGCCTCGCAGGCTGCGAAACGTGCGCCGGGGCGGCGGCAGCCCAACGCCAGTCCCTCGAAATTAAACAGGTGCACCCGGATTGGAACCGCGAACAGGTCTACGCAGAAGCCGAGCGGCTCCTAAAATTGAGGCCATAGCCCCGGTCAAGCCGCCCTGCGGCTGACCGGGCACCTCCCGTGGGCAACTCCGGCCCACGGGCAGTCACCGGCTGCCTCGGATTTGCCTCTGGGGCATTTTCGGCCCCAAAAACTCCGTTCTCACCCCCCTGACGGACCCTCATTTCATCGCCAGGATCGAAATCCTGCTCTCCCGGAAGCTGACGAAGCCTTGGAACAGCGTCAACCGAAAATTAAGTGTCCATACCCTTCCCGATAATGGCTTGGAATTGCGGAGGAACACTGGCGATTCGGAGGTGACCGGAAGCCCCCCTAAAATAATTCCAGCAAACTTCTTTTAAGCAGCGAGCAATCGCCTAGCTTGCCGATCCTAGTCAGCGAGGTTCGGACAAAGACATCATGTTGCGCTACCAACCGCTCAAAGGTGCTCCAGTGCATCCCCTTGGGCTCCCCGCCAGGACCATTGAGACACCCAGGCTCCCAACCCAGCCTGGCGCGCAGTTTGTTCGCCCGCCGCGCCATCCGGTTGTAACCCACCTCCCGCTGGCTAGGATAGACCAACTGGTAACAGTGACGACAGGCAAAAATGCCACCGCCGTAAAGAAGCGCCACCCGCCGACCACAACCACGGGCAGGACAAAGAAACCAGGGACGCTTTCCGCCCAGGTTGCAATCGGTCCAGTCAAGATAGACGGGATAACTCTCGTCCTGCCAGTCGCCACCGCCGCGGCGGTGGCTGTAGGTCAGAATCACCCGCTCCGGCTCGGTGCGCACACCGATGGCAGACACTACCTCGCCATGGCGTGGCCACTGGACGGTGAATGCCGTCTGCGGGGCAAGCAGCCCCTGCCGCTTCCACTCCCGCACATCGATAGAACAATAGCTCCCGGTAGTGTTTTTCGCGTCCCACCAGTACCCGTGCCGTCCGCTCCCGCTGCCGCCCATCACTAACCCCGAATTTTTTAACCGAAATCATTTGGGAAATTCAGCTCCCTGCTGCTGTGGTCTTGGTAGACAGCGTTCACAATATCGCCAGTCCATATCCCACCATCCGACGATAGCTTCCGGCTCGCCTTGCCCGCAGTGGCCCTGGTGCGGACGATGCGGACGATACAAATATTCGTTGCGTCCGCAGGCTATTATTCGAGAAGCCTTGTTTTTCGGGGGGTAAGCGTAGGTGCGGACGCAAAAAATCCTTACTCTTTAGTGTGCTGCCTAATTCCTGTTGCTTCCTTCTTCTCTCTTCCCCCATCCCTCTTTATTTCTAAAATTCCAAAATAGGGAATTTTTGCGTCCGCACCGTCCGCAGAACATTATGTAATTGTTTTATCTGTGATTTTTGCGGACGATACCTGCGGACGCAAGCAATGATTTTGCGTCCGCAGGCGGTTTCTGCGTCCGCAAATTTCACCTCACATTGGTAATATGAATGATTCTGGTACGTGCATGGCCTTCCTTTGCGTGTTCGATCTCAATACCGACCTTGCGTAGGAGGGGGGCCACGCGGCGTACCCGCCCCGACAAGGTTCTGGCGTTTTTCAGCCAATCCTTCATGTTGCGTATCTTCTCCTCAACAACATTGTCGAGGGCGGCCAAAAGTTGCGTCGCCGTTCCTTGCCACGCTTTGTTACTCATCATCGAACGGATCGCGGAGCCGACCGGATCGGCTTCGATCACGCTGTCAACGGCATCGTCCCGGTTGCCGCCATAGGCCGCTCCGAAGGTGCCGGGCGGCCAGAACGCGGTCTCGCAAGCGGTCGCCCAGAGGGCGAAATCCGCCATCCGAGGAAGACTGTTGAGCTAGGTCTCGGGAAGCATCTTGAGACCACGTGCCACGGCATCGAGCAGAGCGCCCAGGATTTTTGGTCGCTCGGCCTCGAAGACGGCCCAGAGCTCACTCTCAGATCGGCGGTTCTCTTCCGGGATTGGCTCAAGCGTCAAGAAGATGGCCCGATCCGCTAGATCGGAACGGGTCACGATGTCCTCGATACCATTCAGGATCATCGGCCTTGTGACATCGAACAGCGCCTCACCCTTGTCGGTGTAAAGTTCACGGGTCGCGTATCCGCCACCGGTGGCGATCCGACACAACGTATCGGAGATCCATGCGGGCAGGCCCGAGAGGTTATCGAAAACCAGGACATGGCTATTGGTCGCGGCGATGAACAGGTCGTGGTCATCACGCGGCAGCGTGCGCAGCGGCACCGTGTTGGGATCGAGCAGCGCGCGCAGAATCCCGGAAAACGTGGACTTGGCCGATCCCTGCTCGCCTGACAACGCCAGCACCGGATAGGGACCGCGATTGCGCAGCACGGCCAGCGCCCAGGCAACGACAAGCACGAACTCTTTGTCATCCCTGACATTGAGAAAACCGCGCAGCATCTCGATGGAGCCGCCCGGCTGAGGAATCAGGAGCGATTGCATGCCGTTGGGGCGGCGGAACCGGACCAGAGGCTCTTCCACCACCCGCCAGCCGTTGCTGTCGATCTCGACCGCTCGCCAAGCCTCGTCCCCGAGGTCGAGGTAGAGCTTGTCATCGACCTCACCGATGCGGACATGCACATCCAGTTCAGGTCCCTGGAAGTGGGCCTTGGCCGCGATGGTATCGAGCGCCGATTTCAAGGCTTGGGAGTTGGGTGCGCTACCTGTCTCCTCGAAGAACCGTTGGATCAGCCAGAGCTTAAATTCCCGACTGCACACCGGCCAGGTTTTACGATGGCCGTTCACCTTCAAGTCGCAGAAGGCGGTCTTGTCGGATGTATGAAATAGCTCCGCCTCCCTCACAAGCTCGATCAGCTGGTTCGTCTGCTTAGGTTCGCGGCCACCGCAGCTATCCTCCAAGTCTTCCAACGGATCGGGACGATAGACGGGATCGTTTACCGCCTCGATGACAGGCTCGAGTTGCTGTTTTACAACCTCTAGGCCCCGTTCCCGCTGCAGGTCGTTGAAGTCGGTTGCGCCCTGGGGCCGGTCCGGACCGAAGTCAGGGACGACGCTCATCCCGCCCACGGCTTTCGCCGCTTCCCTGGCCTTGGTAAGACCTGGATTGCCGTTACCCTTGGCTTTGGTATCCAGATCGTTGTCGGCACACAGGATGATCTTCAGATTCGGCCACTTGCGCCGCAGGGCTTTGGCCACTGGTTTCAGGTTGCCCGCGTTGAAGGCGACTGCGACTGGGTAGCCCGTTGCCTGGTGGATGGTTGCGCTGGTGGCGAATCCTTCGGCAACGCATAGGACTGACGTGTCCATAGGGTTACCAATCCAACAGTGGCCGCCCTCGATCCGCCCACCGCTCAGGAACCGCTTCTCACCCTCTGGGGAGATGAAGTGCAGGGATTGGATCGCTCCAGTGGCGGCCCGCACGGGGATCACGAGCCAGTCCGGGTAGTCATCCGCGCCGGGTGGTTGCACCCTGGCCTCATGCGGTTGAACGCCCTTATGGATTAGATAGGGATGATCATCGTTCGCCGGCTCGGCTGCATCCCAGATCGCGGCGGCCCGTTTGGCGGCATCGGCACACTGGACGTTACGCTCCGCCTCGGCCTGCGAATAGGGCTTGCTCCGCTTCGCCTGCCAGGTTTCGGAAAGACCGGAAGACCAGTCGCCGAAGACGCCACCCTGCCTGTCATCGAACAGCTTGCACCAGCCAGCGGTATTGCTGTTGCGTTTCCCCACGCCAGGGAAGCGGTGCCACTTGCCGGGCTCGATGATCTCCGGCGGCTCCAGACCGGCATCCTGGATCGCTTCGCGGAATTCGTGTGAATTCGAAGACATGACTTTCTTATTCCCCGCAACCGTAAAGGTTGCGTGTAAAGGGAAAAGGAAGTAACATGTCTTTTGAGAATTAAGTTCATATTAATCTTCCTTTTACCCAAATTTATTTAGACTAGGAAAAGCCCCGCCGCCAGCGGGGCTTTTTCTTTTGTTCCGCTTTCAACGCAGAACACTCCTTCCTTTGAGCTTCCCGGCTCTATCCGATCTCTAATCTCCCAACCTAACGGTTAACAGTCGCACGCCAATCACGTGTTTACTCTGAGGCATGAAGCCGAGCGAATATCGCTGACTCTCCTTTACTATGCAGCCTTGCGGCTGGCCGCGATCTGCCGGATCAGCCAGGCATTGATCTCTGCCTCGATCCAGCCGACGGCACGACCGCCGAGGGGGATGGGCTTCGGAAATCCGCCTTCCGAGATACGTAGATAAATGGTGGAGCGCGAAAGCCCGGTGCGAGCCTGGACGGCGTTTAGCCGCAGCATACGAAGGCCGCTGAGTTCATTGACGATGGTCTTAGCATCGAATTCAGTTATCACGTTCATCATTGACTGCAAAAAAGTTGACCTAAAAGAGTTGGCCTAAGAAAACCGAAAAAAAGTTGGCCTAAAAAATTTAGGAATCAAAAATATAATAACTTGCAATGTTAGGTGAAAATATGAGCGCTTGCCCGACCAAGACGCACCCCCCGAGGCGCTCGATGCGCATTCGTCGGGAACTGCCGTTGGCAAGATCAATAGAAGCTCCTTCAGCAGGCTCTGAATGGATCAAGCGGACTACCTTAGTAATAGCTCTCGAAGCGCATCATAGTCAAGAGATGTACGATGGATCCGTGTCAAAGCACGTTTCCTATACGTTTCACGAGCGGGCCGGAGACACAATCTGTGGCATTTCATGCATCCGATCCATATACCACACACCGGCAAGTTTCAATGCACGTTGGATGACATGTCGCGGACATGGCTGGACATGGGGTAGGGATGGGTTACGCTGGCGACTGTGCGCCTGTTTACCCTACTCGAAGCGGGAGACGATGAAGATGAAGACGAGGATTGGTCCGAATTCGAGGACGATGACGAGATCGAATTTGATCCTGAGGACTTTGAAGAACTCGTGGTCGAAATCAATCCCGAAGGCCTGGATCAGCTTCGTGTGGGGCACTGACTCTCAAGGAAGCCTCTGTGCGGCTCAGCAACCGAAACCGGATCACGCGCCCCCTTCGCGTGGTTTGCGCCGTTGTACACGGCGATCAGTGCCTCGGGGTGGGACAGATCCAGGTTCCTTGCCACGATGCAGTTCGGCTTTGAAGCCGATCAAGATCTTGTGCCCAAACGCATGCGGTCACAAATGCCTCCTCCCCGACAGGTCCTCCCTGCGAGTGGGTGGATTTGTTCTCGGCATCGCTTGCTTAGATACTTGAACGATCGCATCCAGCTTTTCGCGCACTTCGGTGTCTATCGCCTCGGGAGCGATATGGTCCGTCAAGCGGTGGTAGTAGGTCTTGGTCATCAGATTGGGCAGTTGAAGACTTTTATAGAAATGCTTGAACACTGGGTCCAGGAAATCCTCACTGACCTTGATGTCCGGCCCCCATGGCGATGGTTCTCCCAAGGTCGAGAGGGCACGCTCGATATCGGTGATGCTATGTTCCATAGATGAGCGCCAGGCGTCAGAGAACAGTTCACCTATATACTGTCTGCCTGCAGCAGCTGCAAATTTGAGCAGTACCTCACGTTGACACAGGTAGCTCTCGATTTCCCGGCGACGCCACATGAGTTGGGTCAAATTAGGGTCGTTTGGCGGGTCATGGTCGAGACGGTCGTAAATGGCTAGGCCAAGCAGGTTGGGCTTTGCCTCGCGCACACCATAGAAATGTGCCTGCGCTTTCATTGGCTGGTTAGCTACATAGTGCACATAGGGGCTCTCCAGTATGTCGGCTGCTGGGTGTTCGAGACGGCGGGCAAGCTCAAGCAGGATGGCAAGATCGGTCGAGCCTTCGAGATAGAGAACCCAGCCCTTCTCCTCTGCCTGCAGGTAATGCTCGAAGCCGATCTCCTTTAGCGCCTTTGCGACCTGGCTACCGCGATCATTGATTTGATGTGGTCTGCCGACGAAAGCGATCAGCACATCACGATCTGCGGCTTCGTTTAGAATCACCTCGGAATGGCTGGCGGCAATGATCTGGCTGCCCGTGTGCTCCGCGGTTTTGCTCAATAGATGATAGATCTGGCGCTGGCGTAGAATTTCCAGGTGCGCATCCGGCTCATCCAGCAACAGAACGGAATCAGGATTAGCAGTCATGTGGGCGAGCAACAGCAAGGTCTGCTGTTGACCGCGCCCGCTCGCGGATAAATCCAACCGGACTTTGTCGCGCGTACGATAGGCCATGGTGACCTCGCCCCGCTCTGACACGTATTGCGGCTTGTCGAGCCGGCTGCCAAAGAGTGATTCGATGCAACCCGCGATTTCCCGCCATTTGGCTGCGCCATCTTTGCTTTCGATGATCTGGTAACAGAGATTTCTCAATACCTCGGCAGTTCGCCCCTCACCGAGGCGCACGTTGATGGCACCCCGGTCGAGACGTGTCTCGTTGGCCGCGAGGCCGGACATAGGCGGTAGATACGCAATACGAACGGTGGCAGCTGACTCGGGAATTGGCATGCGTTGATCATCGTCCAAACGAAGGGGCCGGCAGTAAAAGGACTCCTCGTTTGCGTAGTCGAATTCCAGTCCGCAGGACCAATTAATGCCATCTACCTGGATCTTGATCAAAACATTCTCCGTTCGCGTCTTGCCATCCGTTCGGCTGCCGCTGCGGACATGCAGGTCGCGCCAGAGCAGATTGGCCGCGGGTACAGGTACGGCGATCAGATCCCGCCGGTTTATCGTGACGCCCGGTCGCTTGGTCAGCACACTGCCCGTTCCGCGCTTCTCCAACCAGCGCTTCAGACCGATGTCCCACAGCGCGAGGGCCTGGAGTACCGTTGTCTTACCCGCATTGTTCGGCCCGATAAGCACGACGCGATCGCCTAGCTCCAAATCGACGTCGCCGAACAGCTTGAAATTGCGAATTGTGAGCCGCGTCAGCATGTTTCTAACCTATGATAATTATACGGTTGGCTCAGAACATCCGAGCCCGTGAAGGCCGGATGCGCTTTGCTAGGAGATTTGTTTTCAATTGGGCGGAGGATAGATCATCCTATGAGTTCTCCTTCTTTATCATCATCACTATCTGACTTATCTATCTCCTCGTCATAGTCCCTTTTTTGCATTTCATATGCGGTCTCGGCACGGCACCGTTCTGATGCAATCATGCACTCGAGTTCTGCGATGTGATTTTTGGCGAATTCTTTAACCGCCAGCCGTTCGTCTGCCAGCCATTCCTTCAGAGATTCTTTCTTGGTCTGCCATGCTTCCGCTATGCCATATTTACCAGAGACTATGCCAATGTTGTCGATGCTGTTCCGGACTTTTCCCATTTTGATATTGTCATCTGGAAACAGTGACACGATCTCCTTCAAGACAACGTGGGTAGATGTCTCACAAGTATAATTCTCAAGAATCGCTAGTGCGAATTCTGCCTTCACATCGTCGCCTACTTTTACCAAATCGGTGAGAGCTGTTGCAAACTTTGGTGTGCAATTCGGAAACGTGATGCTAAGCAGGCGCCCTCCTAGAAACTTGAACAGCTTCGGATTTTGAGGGAACCACGACAGCCCCTTTCTGATTGCTAATTGTGGATCTTTTGAGAGCTCTTTTTTTAGTTCATGGAATTCGAAAGGCACTGCCTCGAAGCGATCTTCACCCTCACCGTCCTCGTCACCTCTAGCAAGACGAGCTTCGAAGTAGTCCCAAATTGCCTCCGGCTGGCGTTTTGCAAGCCGAACTAAAACCTTTTCAACCTGCCAATCCACCTTGGGAAGATAGATCAAGTTTTGAAGGATTTGCACCGTCCTATCAGGAGTCAATTCTTCATAGAACTTTGTGGTCTCTTCCAGAAACCACCCTATCCAGATCCAGCTTGGGTCTTTTCGGTCATTCAGGAAGTTCAAGGCATCATGCAGAAACATGTCAACATTTGAGATATTTTCTGTCCCGCAATGCACCATAGCAAACAATAAGCATTCAGTTACTGCTATACGGTCATCCTTTTCAATTGCACGCTTTAGTAGGCGTGCGGCATATTCAGGCTTCTGAACATTTGAATAGCGAAAATGATACGCCACGCCTGCAAGGCTCCTTGCAGACTCAAGTTCACTATCCAAATTCCGCTCATAGATGTCACATCGGTCGCTAAGGGCTAGGCCATTGAGGAAATAACTAAGAAACATACGCAGGTCATCCGAGGCTCTTACCAGGATACTTTCAGCTACTTCTGGTTTATGTTCAGCTAGCTTTTCAATAAATTTTCGGAAAACCAGAAAGGTAGCAAGATCATTGGACTTGGTTTCGGCACAACGCGAAATCAAGACAAACCAATCATTCGCGTTCCCTCCATTAATCTCATCGATATAGTGGTTAGCTTCCCTATTCCGATATTCGGTGGTCTCTTCGTAGTCGAACTTAGCGTCGGTCCAGTGACTAGGGAAAACGGATTCGTACCCTACTAGAACCTTGTATCGTACAAACCTGTCATCAGCGTTAATTGTATCTCGAAACTTAAAGATCGCAGCCACGAGTGCCTCAGCTTCAGACTGACAACCAAGTCGGTTTTTCGGATCTTCCGTAGAATTCCTCACTCGCAAATAGTCATAGAGGAATTTTCTCTCTAAGTTTTGCAGAATCTCATAGCTTGTAGACTCAATGTGTTCTGAAAAGAATTCGACCATTCGTGTTTCATCCTCAAGAATTGAGGCTTGATCGGGAGTCTTTTTGAGTGTCTCTCCTACGGCGTACAGGGCTGAGATAACTGCACGCTTTTGTGCATCGTCGGTCGATCGATTATAGGTTGAAAAAAGGGCTTTCATAGTTTTATCCCGAACTTCTCTGAGATGATCGGATACGGGCAAGGCACACGTACTCCATACCGCGGAGTCTACACCAAACTTTATACCTGTGAGGTCTGATTTAATTGTTTCGGTCCAGACTGTAAGGGCGATGGGACGAATACTGTCCAACTCGTAATCGCTCATTTCATCAAGGTAGTTAACTAATTCCATCTGAATCCTTGTCCCTACCTGCTTGTAGACGTCAATGTTGTGCTCGGATAGGTGTTTGATAACATTTAAAATCTCCTTCCGAATGGAATCTGTCGGCACGACATTATAAATGTCTATAAGTAATTGAAACGTTCCGATTACGTCGGTATAGCGAAGACTATCAATGATCTCGATAACAAGTGTTATCACCGCATAATCATCAAAACCTCTAATCTTTCCGTAAGTCGTTTCTGCAGCTTTGACTACCCTTAGAAAAGGGCTTTTCAATTCCTCATACACCTCTACGAGATTGTCACAACTTGGGATTTCATAGTCTTTCAGACCTGACAGAATCCAGTAACGCTCGTTATTGTTCTTCTTGGGCTTTCTGCATTTCAAAGCCAGCTGGAATCAAATACTGATCCATGATCCATTTAAATCTGCGAGTAATAACTTCTTTTGCTTTCTTGCCGTAGCCATCGCACAATTTGTCTTTGTAGATAATGTCGTGGGAAGTCTCTGACCAAGCATGGTTCAGAATAGTTTGAATCTGTATTTCGCATCTCAGGCCAGCGAATCTCATATATTCTGGAAGGCGTGTGCGTTCTTCACGAAGTCTAACCGTGTAATGAATTGCGCGGTATCGCACATCTTTTTTTTCCTGGGTGGCATAATAAATTTTGGTCGAGTCTTCTTCGATATCGAAATTTTTACGGATCAGATGAGAATTCAGGAAATCATAAACATCATTATTAGTGTAGAAGATGACTCGTACTCCAGCGAGATCGCGTCGGTCAATCTCCAGTGTTTGGGTATCTAGATTACCTGCTTCAACTAAACGGCTCTGCAGGCTTCTAGTTTCTTTAGCTCGACACTGAACTGACTGGATCCGAGGTAAGCTGTTGTCGGATTGTATTGCCTGCTCCAGTATGTATTTGACTGCTTTAGCGAAGGCTTTGTAAATTTCAAAACCATTCTTCTCGTAGTCCTTAATGTTCATAGTTCTCAGTGCTCACTTCACAATGAAAGAATTTGAATCCGACATGCTGTCGTATAACGGAGCAATACCAGGAACGGGCTAAGTGGCTGGCAGAAACGATTGTTGGCGATACTGTGGAGCAAATCCGCCATCACCGTTTACTGCGTGGACGCTAGCGTACGTCCCGTCTATGAGTAATCCCATTCTCCTTGTTGTTGGGGGTGGTCCGTCCATCCAGTATATGGGGTACGGCTTAGATAAAGAAACCCCAGCATCTTCCACAATGATGGTACCGTCGTTATTCATTCCTAATGCGACACTGCTTGAATCTATCGGGTCTACACCGGTTGAGATATCTATTCTGTGAGTCGGACTTATCCCTACCGGATTGGCTTGCAGGAACCGAATTTCAGGTACACGTTCGTCAAGAGTGTCACTATCTCGACGTACTCTGAACCGTCGTTTGCAGGCTTAAGAAATACGCCTTTGTAAGGTAAAGAGACGTTAGTAAAGGACCCGCTATCTGAGAAGATCATTCGATCATAAGTGTCGCAGCCTTGATCACCGCAGCGCGTATAGGTTTTCTTTCTGAAATCAAGGTGCACGGATACCATTCCCGGAACTACTTCGGTGGGAAGTGTGCAGCCCTTAGCAATGCAGATGAAATCACTTGACGGGGTGCACTTCCACTGAGAGGCGCGTTGTGCAAGAGTAGGGCCCTCTAGCCTGAGATACTTGAAAACCTGATCTTTGAGATAATCGAGGTCCGATGCCCAGCCAGCATATGACATCAGAAGTAAGGCTGCAGCAGACAACAAATGCTGTTTCATTCGTTCTTCCTCGCCGGTGAACGCAAGATGCACTTTGACAACATATAGACAGGATGATTGATAACACTTCACCCCGTAGCCCATGTCGCGCATTAGCAGCAGCAACGCCATGCTGGATAGGGAGCAACCGGGATGAAAAAGTAGGCGTTGTCTGCGCGGTGGGCCGCGCTTCCAGGATACTCACGGTGGCGTCGGTGAGCGGCACCCGATGCGCACGCCGAGCCTTCATCTGTTCCGCCGGGATGACTCAAACGACGGCCTACAGGTCGATTTCGCCCTATTGGACGGGCATGCTTGGCGCTCGTCCAGCCGTGCCGGTGCGCCTGGACATAGCGGGCGGCACAGGCGGTGAAGGTGGGCGCTGCCGGTCTTCTCCGCCGGGCCGCGATGGGATCGATGCCGCGCTTGACCTGCTTCCGGCACTCGGCGGCTTTCTCCCGCGCCTCGGCCAGCCCCACGTCCGGTAAGCTGCCCAGGCCCATCTCCCGGCGCTGGCCATGAAGGGTGAAGCGCAACATCCACTTCTTGGCTCCGGTCCTGGACACCACCAGCCGCAGGCCGCCGCCGTCTTCATGTTTACCCGGACCGGCGCTCGCGACCTTGCGCGGGGTCAGCTTGTGAATCGGCACCCTTCTCCTCCCCTACCGGAATAGGGGACTCTGCGATAAAAACCCCGATCAGGCCCCCAATATTCACGGATTGTAATGGACGGTAAAGGACTTTACCGGACTATTCTGGTATGTTTACATGGAGGGTTATTGGATTTTATCGGACGCCTTTGAACACCGTTTTGGCTGATCCTACGACACAACCGAGGCGGACTGAATGCTGAGTAAGGCATGGCCACGAGGCGCGTATCTCTGGGCAATGGCGGAAGCGCCTTCGGCATTGAGAGAAGCGTTAAAGCTATGGCCGTAAAAGGGATGGTGCATTTGGACACGAAAACCCTGACGGGCAGCTTGCCGATCAAGACCTGGAAGGAGCTACGCGACGAGGACGAGGAGAAACAGGATTTGGATATGTCATGCGGCGCTGCCGCCACGGCAACCATATCTGCGGTCCTTTTACGACTCGGAGGTCTCCGAGAAAGATGTGATCGTCGAATTTCTAAAGGCGGATATAGCAAAAACGGCCTTCTCGGAAGACATCAAGTCGATCACTTTCGAACTCCTCCGGACCAGTATCAAAACCACAACGTCTTTCGCGGATGTTCTAGAGAGCCTGGAAAAAGCGCTCCGGGTCGACCGCGTTAAGGTTAAGCTGCCGACGTTTGAGGCGATCGAGGCTGAGTTCAAACGAGTGGGTATCGACGGGCGCGCTTCCTTCGCCAGCCTCAAGCAAGCGGTTGCAGGCTTCGGGTTCCACGCTTTGGGGCTCACCGCAAACTTCGCGCACCTCAAGCGACTGAAGATCCCCGCCCTGGTGTTTTTGCGCGATCAGGGTCGGGGACATTTCTCCGTGGTGCGGGGCGTCCACCCCTCCGGCCTGGTCTGGCTCGGCGATCCCCTGACCGGGAACCATAAGCTCCGGGGGTCCCGCTTCAGGGCCTTATGGGAATCCGGCGCAGGAACGGGAAAACTGCTGGTGTTTCTGCCGGCGAAGGGCTTCGCCCACACGCGAACCCACGACGAGTTTTACCGCTCACCAACGCTGAGCAGCCTGCCCCTGCAACACCTCACGTGGCAACAGGAGAGATTCTGGGGAAAGACCGGGATACGTCACTAAGCGACTCAATGATTGGCGCTCCATGCCAGCTTTGCCCTTACCGGGGCCACGAAAGCCGACACCAAAAACTGGACGCACAAAAGGAAAAAGCCCCGCGTTAACGGAGCTTTTTCGAGGAAAAGAAACGCATAACTGCCAGGTAACTGGTACCGCGACTAGCAGAGGCAAGAAAAATGCTACGTCCTTCTTTCCTCGTGTGCAAGCCCCTTTGCATCCTTGGAAGTACACGTGGCACTGGCCCGAGTTTTCCCGCAGTTAGCCTGCTAGGCAGGCTATTTTGCAAGGTGCCCTTGCATGGGCTCCTCCGGCGACCCTTTGGTTCGGTTTACCCGTCAGAGCTTAGAAGATTCAGACCTTGATCACTAGGACCGGTTTTCCGGACTAGAAGCCTGAAAATTCAGGCGTTTTGTGGTAAAATAAAGATACGTCTATAAAGGACCTCGGTCGATCCATCACTAACCAGGAGCTATTACCATGACCAAAAAAACCAGACTGCCAGTCCTCTTCACCTTAGTTCTCTCACTCTCCCTGCTCGGAGGTCCACTCGCCATCGCTTCTGATGATGACGACGACGATGAGTACAAACGCTTCATGATGCCTGGAGGTCCATGTGGCATGATGATAGACCCGGAAATGATAAGGCAAAGGCAAGGGATGATGATGAAGAGGCAAGGGATGATGATGAAGAGGCAAGAGATGAAGCAGCAGCACATGACCAAGGTGGAGGGTCATTTGGTCAATATCGAGGCTTTGCTGCGCGAGCTTGTCGAACTAAACAAGGCCAAGTAGAAACTCTTTAATGTTTTTTCTCGCCTAAAGACCAAAGATTACCCTGTTGTTCAGGGGCAGCTTCAAATTGCCCCTGGTCTTCTGCGGTAGGGTTTCTACTGCTGGCGACTACCTTGCCGGAAAGTCCAATTTTCAAACAATCTGGGTCGGCCCGGATGTTTGTGGGCTGTTATCAGTTTTCGAGGCCACAGATATTGACAGCTAATCTGGACCGATGGCGGTTTCTGCATCGTTCTCCCTGACGAAAGGGAAGTCTCTGTTCCGGTCAGGCGTGCTGGCTGCGGGGCATGGCTGGCTCCTTGCTCACATAGTCGGACCATGCCCGCATCATCCGGCGACGTTTGGCGAACAGGCCGCCGCGCCGGTATACGGCTTCCACCCGGTTTTCGACGACATGGGCCAGGGCCATACCTCCCCGGACCAGTCGCGGAAGCTGGAACGAAAGCCGTGGGGCACGTAAGCACCCCGCTCTCCGTTCACCCCGTAGCCCATGCCGCGCATCAGCTCTCCGTGGTGCGTGGCGTCCACCCCTCCGGCCTGGTCTGGCTCGGCGATCCCCTGACCGGGAACCATAAGTTTCTCTAACTTTCCGCATGGTACAATAAATGGTCATTATCTATCACCTCCGGCAACCGACTATCTCGAATCACCATATCCAGTTTATGACTCCCCAGCCACAGGAATAAATCCCCACCTGCCTTACGACGTTTAAGTGCTTCATTTATCAATATATCTAGCGCTGATTCATCCATGCTTTGGATTTGTTCGCAGATAATTACCAAGGGCCTTTGCCGCCCATCTCGGGCACTCAAATCCACGAGATATTTTTCCAGGACGGCTACCGAGCCGAAGAACAAGCTGCCGGATACCTTCAATACCGTTGCCTGCTCTACTCCTGCGGGTCGGTACTGCTCCTCCTCGAGTCCGAACAACAACTCGATTTCAGGAACGGAAACACTCCTCAAATAAACTGCAATTGACAGAAAGACCCCCAAGAAAACACCATCCGCCAGATTACCGTATAGGGCTACTATCAAGATAATCACAAAAATGATTCTCGCCTCACTGCGTATCGACAGTAATCGCTTGATATCTTTTATTTTAATCAAACCAGCGGCAACGAGAAACAAGACTCCTCCCATGACCGGCATGGGGAAGCGAGCGATCAAAGGACTCGCGCCGAATACTAGGATCGCTAACGCCAACGCCGAGACGATGCCCGCCAAGGGCGTCAACGCGCCTGCTTCCAGATTGGACGCGCTGCGGTTGAACGAGCCGCAGGCCGGAAAGCAGGACAAAAAGCTACCGGCAATATTGGATAGACCCTGACTGGCAACCTCCTTGTTACTGTCGATCAGTTGACCCGTCTTGGTCGCCAGACTCCTGGCAATAATGGTCGATTGAACCAATCCCATAAATGCGATACTGAACCCCGCAGATATCAGACCTTCCGCAGCCTCTGCGAAATTGGCCGGACTGAAATCTGGGTATGAAAAGGGGGCGAAGCTCAAGGATAGATGGCCCAATTTGTCGATGTTTGTCGTCGCCGAACCAAATATGAAATCTAGTGTTTCCGCCATTAGGGTTCCCACAATGATGGCAGAGATATGGTGGGGC
>Ga0209367_1000800_pt1 | contig 35137 bp, 15 predicted proteins | sample WorMetLIZISLAND2_FD_187412 | JGI IMG/M metagenome (GOLD analysis project Ga0209367, IMG submission 187412) | Marine gutless worms symbiont microbial communities from Max Planck institute for Marine Microbiology, Germany - Olavius geniculatus... ... | reverse complement strand
GGTTATTTGAGTGTTTAATTTTCGTAGTATTTTGGTCAGCCGTAGTAGCTATGGCCGGTTCCTAGCTGTAGATTCCTCAGTCCCGTAGCTATGGCATGCATAAATTTTGTAATGTTAGTGGTGGTTGTATTACTTACTTAGGTTTCCCACTGACCATAGAGACGTGGTCCAGGCCGCCCCCCAGGAGTACTTGGCTCGATCAACAAGACACCACTTTGACATCCCTGCCTTGTATGTAGCCCCCCCTAATCAGCTTTATTTTATTATGAAATTGTTCTTTATTATAAAATGGTATGTGTAATAGATTTAAAGTAGTTTGTAGTTATTGTAGTGATGTATCTGATTTGACACTGTCTTAGCATTCTGTCTAGGAGTATTTTAATATTTTAAATTATACTGTGGTAACAAATTAAAGAGTGGCAGTTAGTTAATTACGATCAGTATCTGTAAACTGTATTGAAACTACTGAAATATTTTTGTACTCTGGCGATATTGGTCTGTGCAGCGCATTCAAGGTTTTTTATGACAATGTGCTGCATTAATACACTTCTGATGTTGACATGTTATTACATGATCTTTAATTCAAGCTAATTGTGGATTTTTTAGGATTCTGTGTAAAGTGTGTATTTTTTAGGATTTTGGTGTAAAATCTGCTCCACGTTTTGTGTTACCGCAGATGTTTTTTTTTATTTTTTATTTCAATCTTTGGATCTCCGAGATGCGTCGTCCGATCGGCGCGAAATTTTGCACGGTGGTCAGAACTAGGCCAAAGTTTATAACGCCGGTCCAAAATTTCGCGAAGCCCTCCCCAAAAAAATTTTAGGGGCCAAAAACTGCAAAATTTGGCAAGTTCGGCGGTGGATATCTCCAAAACGGATGAAGATATTCGAGATCGGACTAGGAGGTTTTGTACCACGATTCCTCCGCGTTGGATGATAAAAGCTCGGTGAACATTGGTCCACTAATAACGAAGATTAAGCGGTGAAATCGTACCCACCCTAATGGACTTTTTCGAAAAAAGCATATTTCGGCCTCTAGGGGATGCTGCGCCCCAAAATTTTTACACGCGCCATAGAATGATCACGTCTTGCTAGCGCTCCCCCACCTGGAACCTGGGCCCCTTACAATTTTTTTCAAAGGACGTGTCCAAAATTGGCCTTAATTGTAGCGAATTAGCCACCATAACTTTAAAGTCAAATGAAGTAGGTTAATGAAACATTGCCAAGTGATGTAGTGCTAAGTGGGGCTGATAACGTGCGTACAAATTTTTTTTTTTGGGGGGGGCACTGCCCCCTTAAAATTTGGGATAGCGAAAAACGTCCAAAATTCGGCGCGATTTAGGACAACTTTCAAATTTCAGCGCGAATATCTCTGGAACGGATGGAGGTATCGACAAGCGGTAAATGGCGTTCTCAACTGCCTTCTCTCTCGCGTTGAACAAAAGAAATTTGGTGAACTTTGGTCCACTAACGACAACGTTTAGTTGGCTAATGTCTACCTACCCTAAGTCGACACTGCACGTTCTGCGTATGCGTTGGAGTTCGGGCCATGTGACTTTGCTAGGAGAGGAATGTGAGCCCCCTTAATTGTCCCCTCAATCGGACTTAGAGCGCCAGGCGGACTCACGTTGGGCTTTGGAGATTTTTTTCTCCACTCGCGAAATCTCCGAGATGCGTGGGCCGACCGGCGTGAAATTTTGCACGATGGTAAGTACTAGGCCCTATTTTATAATGCCGCTCCAAAATTTCGGGGGGCACACCCCAAAAAAAATTTCGGGGGCGAAAAACATGCAAAATTTGGCCCGATTTCGGATGACTTCGAAGTTCGGCGGCGAATATCTCCGAAACGGATGAATATAATCAAAATCGGATTTTTATTCCGTCTACCGCGATTCCTCCTGCGTTAGGCGAAACAAGTCCGGTGAAGTTTGGTTCAGTGACCTTGGAGATCTCGATGTTGAATCGTACCCACCCAAAGTGCATTTTTCGGAAGATCATATTTCGGCCCCTAGGGGGTGCTGCGCTTCGAAATTTTTACACGCGCTAGATAATGAACAAGTCTTACTAGCGCACCCCCCAACGGGGACGGGGGCCCCCTTACAATTTTTTTCCAATTTTTTTGGCACTTGACGTGTCTCCATGTTTGGGTGTTGATCGCAAATATCTCTGGAATCGATGAAGATAACGACAAAATCTAAACGGCGTTGACGAGAGCGATCCTTTCGGCGTTGAACAAAAAAAAAATTGCGAAATTCCGTCCACTACGAACCAAGTTATAAGCGCTAATGTTGACCTACCCTAAGTCGCATTTTTCGGAAGACCATATTTCGGCCCCAAGGGGGTGCTAGCGATCAGGTCTAGGCTACTGATCGGTCATGTCCACAGACCTAGTGGAGACGTTGACCTTTTAATCACGACCTGAAAAGAAGGAAGTAAATCATTTCGTTCTTTCGTTGGCAATTTCGCGTTAGAAACATGGTTAGAAGCATGATTGTTGTGACAGAGAGAGGCTGTAGCAACGTCGCCATTGGCAACCATAGTCAGATGACGTTGTAGACAGAATGATGTGCTCTGCGACTGCAAATTAAAGCATTAGACCAATTAGTTTTATGATTCTATAAGTCCACGTTATTAGTAGCCTACGATCTTGGTGAGCTGAAACATACTGAAGCTGCATATACAACGAGAGGTCGTGTATCAGCACTGTGAAATTAGACGCGCGTTATTCGACTGAATCAGTGTCGAGCTGTCGACCGATGCTTAACTGCAATTTATCGGGGTGAGTGAACATATTTTGCAAAAAATTCACAGGCACAGCATATTTTATGCCAGAGACCAATCTGTGTTTGTCACTAATAATTTGAATACAAAGAATAAGAAAGATAATAAGCAATATTCATCACAGATAAGCGAAAGAAATCTGTAGTTCAAATATACAAGAAATACATAGGCCTATATAAGTTATTCATTAATAAACACCTTTAAGGCGTGTTACTTAGGCCTATTCAGTTGCGTTATGCGGACTGTATTAAGCAAAAGATCCAACTGGCAGTTCAGTTTAACTGTTACTTTGGAGAGGCGTTTAAGCTGTCGTCATTTCAAAAAGTTTTACCATTGATTAACAGTGTAACTTTTATTTGTGGTAGTGACTAACTGTATCTTAACTTGTGTCAAGTTGAAAACCGTCGTCAACCAGGCTTTCCCAGTAGCCTATAGTCGGTCCAAAAAACGTGAAACGATCTGCCGGACGATGTGACGTCTGCCAAGTTGTTATCCAGCTTCAGTCAAAAATTAGAAACTTAACCGTTCACAAATTAAAGTCGTTTTAATGACCTTTTATGGATCTCATTTATACCCCAACTCTATTGGATCTAATAGTAGTTTGTATTGTTTTTATACGTCTTTATTTTGCCATAAAAATAGCAGTAAAAACTTAACTAAACGTAACTAAAAATGTACAAAAATGTCACACGAAATCACGATGTAAGAATCACAGCAACGTCAAATCGCATGTATTACTTAGGCAACTTTAAAAATTCTGGATTAATTGTTTAATTTAATAGCGAAAAACGTCAACGATTGATACGGAGAATGGGTTCGTTGAGTGGTAAGTCGCTTACTATCCTGGCGCTAAGATGTCCGGCTCTGCTCCTTGCGCTGGTACTCGTGCACGGAGACTGCAGCAACATCACTCAGCTGGTACTCGGCCTCATCAGCCAAGCCGGCTTGTCCAACGACGCATGGCCTCGCATCCTCACCGACTTCCCAGAATGCTTCGGTACGCGACGGTCTCGGCCGACGATTGGTAATTTCTAGCTGTCGCTAGGATAGCCGACCGCACTGGTTGTCAGTGATTTTCAAGGTCATCTAAGGTCGATGATTTTCACGTCATTTGGAAGCCAATTTGTGACTTCCTATTAATGATTCATAGTAATTTTCGCCCTATCTCTCACCGTTTGCCGAGATACGTCCACTTATAGTGTAAAACTTTCTATTGAAAATTGCGGCTAAACCGCTGCAGATAGAGACAAAATTATTATTGACAGGCTATAGGAAGTCGATTCCGACGACTTACCGTTTAGCCACAATACAGCACTATTGGCATACCATAGTGCGTAAGCACTCTTCAAGGTCATCCAAAGTCGATGATTTTGATGTCATTTGAACGCCAGTATGCAATTTCCTATTAGTGATCAGTAGCAACTTAGGCCCTATCTCGCAACGTTTAGCCACAATACATTCGTGACGGACGAACAGACGGACAGACAGACGACGACAACCATGCCAATATCTCGACCGTTACTTAAGTACAGTCGGCCAAAAAGTGAAGTGTTGGTATGCCTACTGCCAACCAAGGCGTCGGAAATTCGGCACCGAGATCAATGCTTCAAATAGAAAAAGGAATTTGGAAGAGGCGTATTCTATCGCCAGCTGACTAGAAATGGTTAAGAGCAACGTAATCTCACCATTAGGGTTGGGAGTGGAACACCACTCTCCGACGTTTTGGTGCATTCTTGCATTCTTACCACGAGTAAAGCATCTGAGGCGTACTAGTAATTCGGCATTTTCGCGACATTTTGAACCTCGCATGTATGGCGTATCGCGACAACAAGCTTACTGGCGGCTTACTGCCATCTCAGAAAAAAGCAAAATAAATACTTGAAAGGTTCTTTTCAACTTAGGAATGCTAGTATGCCTAGCCTAGGAAATACATGATAGGACTACAATGATGACAGTTTATGGATTTCGCTTAAATACAAACTACAGACAGTTCTCAAAACAACATTGCCACAAGACATCCGACGTTGTGTGCATTATACAGGGATCCTGCTGTGTCTGGCGCTGCTGCTCGCTTCCGAGGAAAGTTTGTTACATCTCTACCTCGTGTTTCTACCTGTGATGACGCTCATACTGAAGAACTTCGTCGTCACCCAGCGATTCCTCGAGATGACAGCTGGCACGATCACGGCCTGTTCTGCTGCCGAGTCGCCAGCTGAGCCGCCGACTTACAGCATGTGGCCGCAGCTCGTCCGATACTTGCTCGGAGTGATTCGGTATTTTGTCGGCGGCGAAAACGAAGCAACAGCTGGCGAGGTCTGCCTGTCTGTCTGACTAATGTAACCTTCATGCCTGGTCATCATATAGGTCGAGCTACCTCGAATGTTATTGAAACATCTACTGGATATTTTATTTTCAATCGATCAGTCAATCAATGAAGTCAAGACTGAGGCGACGTCATTGCCCTAACGGCACAACAAGGCGCATAGCAGCTTAAACGATAAAAATACAGTAACAAAAATGTTACGTCACAATAGCTGCGTTAAACAAGAATGTCTTCAAGTTTCTTGAAAAAACAGCATGACACAATGTTACATTTTCCTCTAGGTCTTACACGTTTGTAATTCTACGAGCGTAAGCCTAGACTTACAGTTTATTTTCAGGACCCCTCTACGGTCAATATTAATATTTAATAGTTTGTAATAGTCATTTTTTGCCGATCGTTAAAGTCGAGTCTTTGGTAAAATGTGTCGTCTGTCGTCGTTTGTCTGTAAAGCATGTATTGTTCCTAAACGGTAGGTTTCACCTGAAGATTTATTAGACAAGACGATTAATCAGCCTGGTATGATGGCTCCTCGCGTGGGTTTCTTGTTCTAGCGATCTGACTGCGATTGTGATAAAAGCATTACAGCACAATTATACAGTATAGGCCTACTTATTGTAGGTGGAGGAAGTTTCGTGTGAGTCCTACTACTACGTCCAGATGTTCTTCGCTCTGTTAGTAACGCTGCAGCTGACAGTCTCCAGCGTTCTGGTCCGTTACATCACCGTCGCCAGCAACTGTACCAGGCAATGATGGCCAACTTAAACTAATAAAAAAATTATTATTCAAGTGATAACAAAATTTTGAATAAAAATTAAATTAATTAAATTATAAGATAGCAACTGCTTGAGCAATATAGTTAACTAAATTAATTAAACTTTTTCTAACTAATTTGCTACTACATCATTTTACGGGTAAATTGGCCACAACTACATGTAAACTGTCTAAGAAGAGTCTTTACATTTTAAACTTATAACTGCTTAAAGTGGGGAGGCTTATATATCACCAGTAAACTATCTAAAAGTCAAAAATTGTACAAGTGATTTGACTAATTTTCAAACTATTTAGTTGTTAAATAAAATTAACTAAAAATTTGGAGCAAAGCTTAACGTAAGTCCGCCCGGCGCCCTAGTCCGACGGGGGGACAGTTTGGGGGGCTTACATTCCTTTCGTAGCAAAGTCACATGGCCCGAACTCCAACGCATTAGCATACGCAGAACGCGCAGTGTCGACTTAAGATGGGTAGACATTAGCCAACTAACCGTTGTCGTTAGTGGACAAAAATTCACCAAATTTTTTTTGTTTAACGCGGGAAGGACGGTAGTTGATAACGCCGTTTACTGCTTGTCGATATCTCTATCCATTCCAGAGATATTTGCGCTTAAAGTTGAAAGTTGTCTTAAATCGCGCCGAATTTTGGACGTTTTTCGTTATCCCAAATTTTAAGGGGGCAATGCCTCCCCAAATTTGTACGCATGTTATCAGCCCCACTTAGGACTACATCACTTGGCAAAGTTTCATTAGGCTACTCCGTTTGGCTTTAAAGTTATAGTGGCTAATTCGCTACAATTAAGGCCAATTTTGGACCCCCATTAAAAAAATTGTAAGGGAGGTCCACGTCTCCTGTGGAGGGTGCGCTAGTAAGACTTGGTCATTCTCTACCACTTTGAGCACAAATGTTGGTGCTGATTTCCACAGGTAGTGCAGACACAGACGTTGGGTAAGGTGGGAAACTACATAATGGTTTGATGACTAGTTGTCTCAGAAATATTTTTCCCAAAAATTGTTAAAATCTGATCGTTTTTCTTCAAATTGTAATTGAAAATGTTCTGGATGTTTCTTTGAGACACAGAGTAATAATAACAAACTTGGAGTTAACAATGGAAGAATTTGGTTCACTCCATGGTTTTCTGCTTTGATCACTGACAATAGAATGCCGCAACGACGACGGCGAAATTTTTAGTTAACTTTTGCCTGTCATTGGTAGAGCAGAAAACAAACATTGGGTGATGTGGGAATGACCAGTTGTCCCTTGTCCGCAAAAATATTTCTACCCAAAATTTTTAGGCACAGTATATGAATGGTTTTCAGGATGGAGCGTTTCTGGCTGACGTCGTTCGTAAACGTGTTCCTGGTGCCGTGCTGGCTGCGGATCGCCGGATCGCCGGCAGCAGACGTTGACTTCGCCAACCGGCTGGTCTGCCGTGTCGTCTACTGGGGCATGGAGCTCTGGTCGTCACTCAGTCTGGAACGAATGCTTCGAGGCCTGCGATTCATCGTCCACGACGCAGGCCAGTGGTGATTGGGAATCTCGCCATTCCGAATCCCGGCCGGGATCCCGGCAGGCCGTTTTCGCCGATCCCGAATCTCCAGATTGGCAGGATGGGCCCCAATCGAAAATTTTGGGATTATGAATAAGTAGGCCTAACCTAAGCTATGCTCACTTTACGCGCAACAACATCGGTGCCACCTGGGAAACGTGCAATACACAATAGTAAAAATGCCTTTTGAAAAGGTAGTCAAATTTGAGGCCTCCGTACGGGACTCCGAAAACCTAAGAGGTCGAAACTCAGACGGTTAAAAATGTACGTTTTATAGTAACAAAATCCCATACGCAGGTTATCCTGGTTTATCTCCAGTAATTGCGATGCGATTAACTCTTATGATATGCAGCACAACCTAAAATCGCGAAAAAAATTACTAGAAACCTGCTTTTTAAATTTCAAGGTCGTTCAAAGTCATGAGTGTTTGTGGCAGCGACAGTGAAGATTTCGTGATATATTGCACCGTTTTGATACAATCGCAAAGCGTGACAGACAGACGAACGGACGTCTCTGCGGTAGCTATGACGCGCTAAGCACTACGTGCTGTCTTGCGTAAAATACTGCGTAATGTGTACTGTATACCATTGTGTAGGCGTGCATTGGCTTGCAACTGGTAGACCTGTGGTTGCGTGTATGTGTTTTCTGCTTATATGGTGGTCTGTTTCGCAGTGTAAGCTGGTGTCTGGCTGAGTGTATGTACAGGTGTCGGCGCGGGCTGGCAGTTGTTAGACCTATGGTTACGTGCAAGACGTTCTCTGTTCGTGTCGTGGCTGATCGCCTACACAGCTCAGTGCGTCAACTCGCTGCTCGAAGCTACTAACATATCCTCCAACGAGCTCTGTTATGTTCAGGTTATCACCAGTGGCCAGTGGTAGTTCCCTCCCCCTAAATTATTGTTCGGTCGAAAGATTGTCCAAAAAATGTTTTCATTTAAAATGCAAACTGTATATAGAGGTAAAATCTCCATTTTAGAAAAAAATAGGAGGCAAAGTTGAAATTTTGAGGACCTATAATCTCCGCTGTCAGAAATTTTGCAACTGTCGGAATTCTGTCAGATTTCTGCAACTTTTGCTCTGGTTACTTAAAAACCCACGACGTGACGTGGCAGGAAAAAAATGGACGATGAATGCAAAATTTGGATCTAAGCGTTTCCCATTTTGCGGGAATTTAGGCTGTGGGCAAATAGAAATACAGATATACTACTGGAAATCATAAGCTCCTCTGTCGGAAAATTGCCACTTTTTGTTTTTAACTCGTAACCCACCCACGACGCCACTGGTTATCATCGTTACTATTGTCATATGTTCGCTTAATCACTCGGTGCAAACAGTGCACACGACTTTTTGAAGACAAAGACCAAGACTTTTTCTCAAAGCTTTGTATGCAGCTTCAAATGTTTTGACGTATTACCGCATGTCAATCACAGAGTAATTATGTACTTTGAAGTAGGCCCTATACATTTAACTTTGTATATGAAAAATAGAAAAATACGTCTCATGACGTCATTTCCGTAGGTTAATAACCAACTGTCTTTCAACGATATCATGCGAACATCATTCCGTGTGGATCTCTGTGTCAGGTGATGTGGTCGAGCGTGCGTGATGGTAGTTGGTCGCCTTTCATGTACCTCGGTCTGTGCGCGGCAGTCAGTTATCTGACGGACACTGTCTGGAGACTGGTCTACTTGCTGGCGGCACGCCGTGCACCACGACACAGCGTCACTGACGACGGTCTCTCTGAGGTCTGAGTCATAGTCATTAAGTTCGACCGTATGATAAATACTAGAAATAGCCTACGTTACGTGAAACTACCGGTAGGTTTCTACCCCCATTTTCGTTCTGTACTTGTTGCGTTAAAAAAAATTGGGGTGATGACTTTGATTTTTTGCAGTTACGTGACCTTGTCGGTTACGTGACCGTTGGACTGGCTGTGTGGGGTTTTTTGTAGGCGGCCAATGCGTCTACCTGGCACGGTTACGAAGATATGGGGCCTCGAAAATTTTGGGGTCACGATTTTGATTTTTTGGGCTAACGTGACGTCATCTGTCACGTGATCATTGAACTCCCAATATATGTTTTCCTATAAGTGGCTCATTGAAACCGTCTCTCTGTCTCGCATGGTTGATGAGATATTGCATGTCAAACATACCTCCCCTCATTACCATTGAGAATGCAGTGATCACCATTTTTCGGGGTAGGGGCAAATTAGGGGATGAAAGTATTATAGCCTGTAACGTCCCGTCCTATACTACAGCAATGGGACATATAATTATACGCGCAGTCATTAGCTATCAGGCGGACACTGTGACAGCGTCACTGAAGATGATCTGTCCGTGGTCTGAGTCATAGCAAACTGTGTAGTCAAAGTTCAGAAAAGTGCAAACTGTTAAACTAACACTACAAAGGTAAAAGTAACGGTAAAGGTGGTGGTAAAGCTGTTAATAGCAGGCCCGTCGAGAGGGTGGGGTAGAAGGTGGGTAAGCTACCCCGGGCCAGCGACGTTTGGGGGGGGCGCAGTCGCTCAGAAATACAAAAATACATTAGAGTGCGCCATTTTGAAAAAAAAAATTCAACATTTTTCTCCCTCGAGGGGCCCCGCAAAATGTTTGGAAGCCCGCGAGAATATTTCCCGGGCCCCGCTGTGGCTCTCGACGGGCCTGTTAATAGAAAACCCATGACAGGGCTACGGAGCGTCACTTGTCATATAGGATCACACGGGATTACGTGCCACTTAACACAGGTGAACGCGACCCGCCTTAACTCAATTTATCTCCCGGCAGGGACGGTAGGCTGAGTTGAGCTTGTTGTTGGTTATATACCTAGATGATTTACCTGTCCGAACTGGCAGTCGAATCCACGACTTTTTTATCGCACGTCCGACACAGTAGGCCTGCCGTTAAGGTCTACACCGCCCTAGCCTACAAATCTTGGTTACATGTCCCATGATGTCCTATTGGAAATAAACGTCCGCCATTGTTGTTTGCTGTAGTTTATAATTGACTGAAAATGACATGCGCGACGTTTTAACTCCAAAATTTTAACCGAATTTTAACCGATTAAAAAGACTAACAATTAACTGACTAATTAATTAATTGACTAATTAATGTTTAATATTGCATCCTTGCTCTAAATATTTCAGGCGGTGACGCTGGTGCACGCGCGTCTCGTCTGCTACCTGATCAACGTGTCTACGGCGGAGATGTTTTCATTTGTGTTGCCTTTCCTCACTAGTCTGCTGACAATCAGATGGATCTACCGTTCTGTCAAACCACTCCTGCTAGCCGCCGACCGGTCAGAGAAACAAAGAGCGATAGCTTATTTTCCAAAACGACAGATATGTAATAATTTGCTTGTATGCAATATTACACATGCAATATTGACACATTAGTTTGTGCTCAAGAGAATTGAAGTAGGGATACTGCAGCATAGCAGACTAGACGCTAACAGTTTTTAGTAACACAGTGGAAACTAGCTAAAAACTGCAAACATATCTTTGACGATCCAATAACAAATAGCAATGTTTTCAGGGACGGACAGCAACATGGGAAGGTGGCCAGAAGGGCATAGTGTACATGTACAAAAAGTAATATCTGATACGTGTTGGTAGCATGGCGTAGCGGTAACGCGTTTCATCCGATAACGAAGTTACTGTACGCCGGGTCAGGCTAGTACTGCGATGGGTGACTGCCTGCGGGCAGGTAAACCATCTCGGTACGCAACCAGCCGCTTAAGCCAACTCAGCCTTCCATCCTTCCCGGGGTAGGTAAATCGAGAACCAGTTTATCTGGCTGGGGTTAAGGCGGGGCGCATTCACTTGTGTCGAGTGGCAACTAACACTGTGTGATCCCATATGGCAGGTGACGCTCCGTAGCTCTGAGATGGGCTTCCCATTAAAAGCTATGTCACCACTTTTTAACCTTTCACGTATGAATGCAATTGCGTTACCGGCAATGTAGTATAACATTTATGCAAATCAATATTAATTATACATGCATTATGGGTACTCAGTCAGAAACTTGTTCTTTGGCTTGGTAAGTGTAACGATTAAGACGTTGCAGTTGAGATCAAAAGGTCGTGGGTTTGACTTTCGGTCAAATAGCTATCAAGTGGTTACTATTTGGACGGATGACGGTATAGAACCAACACCAATGTCAACTCAGCCTTCCATCCCTCCTGGTCAGGTAAATCGAGCACCGGTCTTCTTTGACTGGGGTTAAGCTGGTAGCAACATTTGAGGGACAGTCGTTCCGACGAAGGCAGCAGCGGTTACGGAAACGTCAACATTTTGTATCAAAATAAAACGTTGTATTGCGGCGAATTTGTATAAGTTATTAATTTACTGTGTGATCCAGTATGGTAGGTGACGCTCCGTAGCTCCGAATGGGATTTCAATGAACAGCTATACCGTTAGCCGTTTTAACCATTGACCATTTTTGAGATGTTGTTGTTTAGGTGGACTCAGACCTCAGCCTGTGTCACTTATCTCGCTGCGATCGTATTTCTGCCTTGCCTCGTCGTGTGCTGTCTGTCCGGCCGTGATGGCGTTGCCAACAGTCGCGTCTACCTGCTGGCCAATCTTTTTGTCGCTCTGCGCTTCTCCGTCCGCGGTGCGTCAACGCTCGTCCAGAGTTTCGTCAAGCGCCGCTACGCAACGACAACGGACGTAATCGGCGACGCGCACGACGTTAATTTCGTCTTCAGAGTACGCACAACGGGCGCGCGTTCGTCATCTTTGTGGCGCCATAAAAGGGGGAAGGCAATGGGTGCCTAAATTGTGGGCTGTCGGAAAACTTTTTTGTCAAAAACTTTTCGTACAGATGCAGAATTTTGGGCTGAAAATTATTATATTATAAAAAGTTAGCGGCAAAATCGAAATTTTAAACAACCGTAATTTCTTCCGTTGAAAATATGTATAGCTGCTATTTGTCTTGTCGGAATTCTGACAAAAAAATATTCCAGTGTTTGTCGGAATATTGAAACTCACTGCTTTGTTCATTTTTTTGACCAACGAACGTTTGTCTATTTTAGATCAGCGCCAGGAAGCAATAATCGTCCGCCATCGTACACCAGGGACTCAAACCGGGCAACAGACAACCCCCTCCCCATCTTCGACAAACTCCTTACGATTAAAACTCTTTATTCTTTGTGATATGTTATTGCAATTATCGCAAACAATATTCTTGTTGTATTTCGTCCGTTTTAGTGCTAACTGTATCGAATATTGAGCTTCAGCGTAAAGGAAGTTTGCGGCCACTAAATTCGCGTTTAAATAGCAGCTGAAATTTCCGAGCGGAGGCCGCAAACGCATTTTGGGTTTTCGAGAAGCATCTAATGCCAAAATTTTAGTCGTTCGTGTGCGGTACAAATGACTTGTGTTTCGTTGATTGCAGCTGTCCTGACAGTTGTCTGGTGTACTTCATTCAGCATATTATGTCATATAAAAGCTAAAAAATGTACCAGACATACCTAGGCTTTTGATAATTGCAGACCGTATCGAGTATCCTGCGCATCATTCTGGGCGCGTGCGTTGTCGTCTACTTGTTCTACATTGACGCATTGCTCATCCACGTCATCATCCATCAACCTCGCCTCGCGTTCAGAGCAGACTTCATCGGACGATGCACTTGCCTCGTCTTCCAGACATACCTACAGGTAACGGTTCTCTGATGTTTGCGTGTTCCACCTATTGTTACTGTCCGCGATAGCGACGACAGTATTGTTTAAGCATCGTCGCTAATTTTTTCTTTGTTTTTCCTCGTTAACACGATAGCTCATGATGAACCTTTGCACTTAGCTTGATGAAATTTTGCACGAACATGTAATCCTACAACCGCAAGAATGTTACTGAGTTTTAACATCATAGGTCAAAGGTCAAGGTCACAGGTCCAGATTTTCCGATACTTTACTATTGCGACGTAGGACCTCGCTGCTACGCTGCTGCTAGGCATGACCACATTGACCAGGTAGGCCAATAGCTGTTGGCCGCCGATGACGTCGTTGCTATGAATATCGCAGCAAACCGCGGATGTTACCGTGCACAGTTTTATTTTTGCGATGGGGTTGACACTTAAGTTCAGGCCATCGAAAGGGAGGGGACGATGGAAAAGTTTTTCCCGGACACTGTGACGTTGGGAGCTCCATCGTTGCTTAAAATCAAAGTACTCCAGAATGCACCGTTTTAGAAAGCAAAATTTAAAAAGTTTCTCCACAGACGGGCCCCTCGAGAATATTTTCCCCGGGCCCCGCTGTGGCTCTCGACGTTCCTGCATTATTTGCGAATTAAAATCGTGTATGGTATGAGTGTAAATGCGTGTAGGCGTGGCTGTTGGTGATACATCCGTTCCGTCGCGCGGTCGACTCGTTACACAAGCACTACGGCGCCGCCGGTCGCGTCCAGACTCTGCCGCGACTGACGGCCGACGACCGCCGACTGACCGACGAAAGTTGTCCGGTCTGTCTGACCTCCCACGACCCGGCCACGACCCGGCTAACCCCGTGCGGCCACGCCTTCCACGCCCGCTGTCTGGAACTGAGTCTGCGAGTATCGCGAGACTGTCCGCTCTGCAGACATCGCATTCTCAGCAACGACGCAATCGCTCAGTAGCTGAACGCTTTCAGTCATAGATGCAATAAACGTTTTTACGTTGTTTTTTGTTTGTTTTGCCACATGTTTACGTTTTTAACTGTTTTTATTTACTTAACGCTTTTGTTTTTTTTAAAAAAACGTTTAATGAAATTTGAAAATGCCACCAAAAACGTGCAGAAGCAATTTGGAAGTCATTGAAACGAATTAATTAGCTATAGTGGAGGTAGTTTACTTACTTAGTCTAGTTAAATCAAAATTAAATATTTTTATATTTAGTTTTAACTATACTCCACTTACAGCATTAGGGTGTAGGCAAGAAGTTTAACAAATTAGGGCTAACGTTTTTATCAACATTTTAACGTTTCTAACGTTATTTTGCCACGTTTCTTATAATTTTTGCGTTTTTAAAAAACGTTTTAGGATGTTTTTTACATCTATGCTTTCAGTAACCGTCCAATGCAACGCATGCAACGTACACGACGTAGGCAACATACGCAACGGAACGGACGCGACGGAAGGAACACAACAAGCAGCCGCGTCGGGGGTTAAAAAATAGACTAAGCTCAGAAAGTTGAAATTTTTTGACAAACAGTGCTGGAAATTTTCGACAAAATTTCGACAGAAAGTTGCAATTTTTGTATTTATTTGTAACAGCGAATGCATTTTGACATTTGTTGCAATAAAGAAATGAATGAATGAATAAATGCTCAGAATTTCGATTTTGCCCCTAAATTTTCCGAGATTGTTTTTAGTCCAAAATGTTGCATTCTTGGACAACAATTTTTCGACAGGAAGATTCTCGGACAATTTTACAATAGCTAAAAATTCAGAGACGGTAGAAATTCTTTCCCCTGCTAACCCGGCAAGGCAATGACGCCACTGCGTCTGACCTATAACGTACGCAAAAGACGCAACATACGAGAAGAACGCATTGCAAGAATAGACATCGCTTTTATCCTTGCCTTTTGGTCGTTACGTCTTTTTGCGTCAGCTTCGTCCGTTGCGTCGAAAAGTACGCAAGAGCTGCGTTGCGTTCGTTGCGTGCGTTAGATAAAAACGATAAATTTTAACTCTTTTAGTCAACAATTTAATATTATGATTTCTTATTGTCGTTTCAGCGTATATTAATATCGTTGTTTTTACGCCATTTTCTTTCTGTCGCCGGTTTGTCTTTTTACATAATTTTAGAGATCTCAGCATTGCTTGTATTAACTTATTTTTCATATTCACAGTTTCTGCTATGTGTTGATAGCCTGATTATTTTTAGTTACTTGCCAGTTTTATTTTTGTAGTCAGTTAGGCCGGAGAAGATTACTGTACTTCCGGGTTGCCGTTTGTTGTTAAAAACCAGCGTCCCCAAAAAGATTTTTATTGGCCCTTCAGAAATACATTCGAAATTTCTTGTTTTTAAGTTTTATTAAAAACTGATTTGCATCTAGTCTGTTATATCCCGTCCACACGATCGCGCAAACATCGAGCAGACATCGCGCAAACGTCGAGCAAACATCGACCAAGCATCGAGCAAAAAATCGATCAAGCATTAAGCAGGCCTGAAGAAACTCGCCCTTTGGCTCAAATGTAGGTCTAGGCTTAGCGCACAGCTGATCACGTGTTATATACGTAGGTTTTCAATTACAACCCCCCGCTCTTCTAATTAGCATGCTAATTACCATAGCTCGTCGAGCCAGCTGAATGAACCCGTTTACACGATCGAGCTGACGTCGAGCAAACGTCGAGCAATTATCGAGCAAATGTCAAGCAGACGTGGAGCAATTAGCACGTGTATTTTGAATACATTTGCTCTACGTTTGCTCGATGTTTGCTCGATCGTGTAAACGGGGTTTTATGCTGCAGTATCTTTACTTTAGTTCGCACGAGTTCAATTTAGCTTGTCGATCTGTTTTTATGAGTGACTGTGTTATATTATACGACATGTCATAAAATAAAAAAAATAATAAAAGTCTTCGCACCATGTACTTACTTTGTGGCCAATCCAGCTGCAACCGGAAGAACAGAATTTTTGGTCTTAGGCCGGAACTTACTGTTAGCCTAACATTGTTCTCAAATGATACTGCATCTTGTGTGTTGCTATGCAGTTAAAAAACTACTCATTCACTTAATCACTCACTTCTTAACGTTTCTGTCTATTAAAATCCTATTGATCGTTTATTCTGCTTGTCGATAATATGTACTGTAGCTCGTTGAGATATACGTTAAATTGTGTCTACATTTGCGCTTGTACACTAATTTTCTACATTATCAGTCAATAAAGTGAATCAATAAATTTCTCAGTCATCGATTTTTGTTCGTTACTTTATTGCAAACGTTTTGAAAGTGACATCAGTTTAGTCGGTAATCTTGTTTGTCGCATGAAATTGCGTCAAAAACTTGACGCTGATGGTGTAAGCTTAGTTTTTGACCAACGATGTATTTCTTTTTGTAAAGTTTTTTTAGTTTTTTAGTTTGTACTTCGGTTTTTAATCGCATTAGCTGAATTAGCTTTTTATTGGTTTTTGCCGATATGCAAAGAAAAAACTTACTTAGCTGAGTTAATTACCGTCTAGGCGACAACGCAGCTTTGCCACGTCGCATATCGCAACTTATCTACAACGATGATGTTCATTTGACTTGTCCGTTTTACAACACTTAGGAACTATACGCACATCGATTTCCACAGTTATTTGTTATATATGCATAAATATTTTAACTGATTTCTCGAAACTCACAATTTTGGATTCGGGTTTGAATAAAACTTTTTGACAGCAAGAATTGCGTTTCATTGCGGTTCTTTAAAGCTAGGTTTCGTTTCCGTTCGAGTTTATCATTAACCAATGCTTGACGGTATGCCTGCATGTAGGCCCTATTGACGCAATTTTGCCTTTTGGCTGCAACACAAATAAACGTCCATTTCATTTCATTTGAAGTGCGACGGTATGGGCCGGTATGGCACACCAGCGCTTTCTTGCCAAGAAATTCTTACGCGCCTAAAATATGCCGCCACTTCTTTCCCAAAAATATAGTTACAAAGTGAAGTAATATCAGCGATGCCTGTGATGTATGTAGTTTTCGAGAATAAAGCCTTGGTGTCGAGACGTCTCGACAACAAAAAATGAGTCTTGGTCGTGGTCTCGGTTTTACAACAGTCTTGGTCTTTTAGGCAGTAGCGGTTCTAGCCTAAAGCTAGGGGTGTTGTCGCGCCCCCAAATTTAGGTCCAACACCCTCAGTTTAGTCTGCATAATACCCCTTTACACGATCGGAAGCATACATGAAGCAAACACGAAGCAAACGTATCCAAAATGCACGTGCACGACGTGTGCTTTAAGTTTGCTTTATGTTTGCTTCATCGTGTAAACGGGGTATAACGCACTGGATGATGGGAAGCTTTATCAGTGATACCAGTATAAGTAGGCCTAAAGGCCATCCTGTCCAGCGGGGCTCAGGATGGAGCACAGCAGCTTTTTGGGGACTATAACCGTCACTGCTTTTTTTTGGGGGGGGGGGCTTTGTCATTTAGATAAAGTCTGTTCGTATGTGATTTTTTAACTCATTAGTTGAGTATTTTTGTACGTGCATATAGCTACGACGTGACTTCTGTCTCAGTAGAATAAGCCTGCTTGATTGATTGACAATAGGCCTATACACTGTGTGCAGGCTTAAATACCCCAGAGAACTGGGATCATATTGTGACATGTAGAAGGCGTCTGTAATAGTCACAGGCGTCAGTTCACTATAGACTCTGTGTGGCTTGTCTTGTCGCTGCATGGCGGGATGGCAATCGGCCAACCACTGACAACGGTGTATGCCAATAGGTATGACGAAAACACCTGCAATTAATGCACTGCGTGCTGCATATAGCTGTATCATAGGCCCATGACGCCGTGACACTGTATAGCTAGGGCCTATAGCAAGCCAAGTCAAGACTGCTTTGCTGGCAATGATCGATGCATTGTATTTATATCAGGAACTTCGGGCACGCACGTACATGGGGCTAGTAACTAATCAATTATAAACTTATCTTATTGGTTTGACTAGGCTTACAATTAAATCTTAATACACGTAATAGTTTTTTTTCTGTCACCGCGTACTTGTCTCTCGTATGCGGAGTGCTTCAACAAAACGCAAACAACCACGTTCTTTTACGACTGCATCAGATATTAAGACCGATTTTCAAAACTTCAAGTGTCGTTCTCGACTGTTCGTGCACCCTCCAGTGAATAAGCACAATGCGTGAATGCCATGGCGTTGAAAAAGCGACGACCCCGGAATACGGAACGTGCAAAACCAATTATCAGCTAAAAGATGGAACAAGAAATAAAATGATTTAGACCTAAACAGCATTTAAAATCATTGTTTTATTACAAGCCGCCTTAATGAAAAACAAAAAAGCATATATACATACGACAGCAAGGTAAGAAATGGGAACAATTGAGCGAAATACTTACTTACTGCTTGGTCTTGCGTTTTCGGCTTCAGGGAGCTTCGCTCTTTAACCCATTCATACACGCCAGGGGTTCTATCTCTGGACCCACCTGAGGGTTCTGCGCCAGAATTCAGACTTGCGCTCACCATATGGTATCCCTCACTTCTAAACACCTTCTGCAGAGTATGTTGTCAATTAAAGTCGGCGTAATTCACACTTTTTCGCTCACAGTGCGTAAGCCTAGTTATTTTGGCGTTTTCTGCAGCTATTCCATTTCTGGTGTCTTTTGCGTAAGCTTATTATGCAAGATGGATAATAACAATGCAAGTGGCCATTGTAATAGGTTTATAAATACTCAATCATGTACCTTTGCGTGTGACGTAGTATACTACAAATGCACAATATACCTGCCAACAGCGACGCCAAAAATTATTTTCATCACGCTCACGGTATAGGTCTATAATAGCGAAACGAACCAGTATTTGGCAAAAGCGCCGATCCTGCAACTTGGCTTATGCCGTCATCATCAGACTGCACGTTTTTACATATTTTCCGTTTGGTCGACAAACCAGCTGTCGTTCCCTATGTATTTAATGTGTTGTTTTTGCAGCATTTCGTTGTTATATAGGCATAAATGATGAATTTAGCGTCACAGAACACATCATAAACACGTCATTTTGCAATAGAAAAAAAACAGAATTTTCTGGGGAGTGATAAGAGTGTCCCCTCTTCGCACCCCACTTTCTCCGGCCTTGAGCTTCAACGTGCCCTTCCCTTCTTTTCCGGCCACTTTTGGCGGTTGGCAAAGCCCGACCGCCAAAAGTGTTTTTGTGTTTTCAGAAGACATATCCTAGCTACTAAGGAAAATTGCGTGTGCACTGTATAATTGTATAATTTCACTCATTGTTTTGTCTTATTTTTGGTTGGTGTCTCAAAAGTTTGGCGGTCCCATTTTTCTGAACCGCGTAAACCCCCGATTTCTAAGCCTCGGCTAAAGCAAGGTAGCATGCTACAAGTTGTAACTCGTACAGTTGTTTCAACTTATTTTATCGAAAATATTTGTCTGCATACCGGTGTATAGGTCTATAACCATGTTCTACCGAATATTTTTTTATTTAAGAACATTAAGAAAAAGAATACTTATAACTTCCAGAAAAATGTTATAATGCTGACCCAAGTCAATCCACTGCTTGCCTCAGTAAGTACTTTTTATATGCGTTTCTTTTCACGTACGGTATTTAGCCTATATAAGAGGGCAGTGTATCTATTATCGGCGGAAGGCAAATATGACTTGCTCACTATTTATAGGCTAAGCAAGTATAGGCCTGCGTGATTATATAGGTAAGTGCGCACTTTATAGCAGTAGAGGCACGCCAACTGAATCATTGGCGGCGGAACTCCCACTTTCCAAAAATATCTATTTTGCCCCCTCACATTTTACCCAGAACTGTCTTCAGTAGGCTGGCGGTCCGTGAAACACACAACTGATTGACTAGTGTTCATTTGCGCAGTTATAACAACAAAATGAAACAAATTTTTGCATCCTTTGTTTGTCAAATCCGCTGTCGTTCCCTATGTATTTAATGCGTTGTTTTCGCAGCATTTTGTTATTATATAGGCATAAATGATGAATTTAACGTCAGAGAACACATCATAAACACGACGTTTTGCAATCGAAAAAAATCAGAATTTTTTGGGGAGTGATAAGAGTGTCCCCTCTTCGCACCCCACTTTCTCCCGCCTTGGGCTTTCAACGTGCCCTTCCCTTCTTTGAAATAACGCTTTTGTCGCCACTGCTCTATCTACATGTATTATAAGCCTAGCTACATGTATTTCGCGCTGGCATTATGATATGACCTCGTTATTAGGCTGCCAGCTACACAACGCGGCGACAAACACACACACCGACGCACACTTCAGCTAGCGTATACCGGTATACCCGCGCAGTCAAGCCACTGTCACTCATTGTCACTGACTGCACTGACGATCTTACCTACAGCAGATAATACCTGCCAACGGCAATGGCGGTTTGGCGCCTTCAGTTCGCATAATGTCAGATTGAAATAGCCCATAATCGCGCCAGTTGTGTATAACGCAGTGGTATAGTGTGTACGCAGTTGCAGTCGTATTAACGGATAGCCCACGTCTCGAGACAGATAGGTTATAATGTGATGCACTGTTTGTGACCAGCCGCTAATTATCATCAAAAAGACATTGTGAATATAACGACGTGATTTCGTTACTTTAGCGACTTCAGCGAACTATTATAGGTAAGCTATTTGCCGTAATTGTGCGCTATTGTAGTCTGGTTGTGCAAAACAGCCAGGCAACCGTCGATTGCAGTTAACGTTCTATAACAGCTACTCACTTTTACGCTAAGGCGCGTACAGAGCGAACGATGTGAACTAGAAGTAAAATAACAGAACTGTGTCATTTCATTTAAGTTCATTTCGTTTGTCTGTACGCGCCTTTAGGCCGGTATAGCCTGTGCAAAAGTGTGCATTTTCTGCGTTTGAGTGTGCTTAAAGTTACTTACACAGATGGGCGCTGAAATTGCAGGACCTGGAAACAAACGGACCGGGACACATAAAACGTTGCAGATGAGAACATATTAATTCAGGCACTCTTTTCTTCAGGGCGGTGTCAGTTCTATAGCTGCGTTAACGACTTTGATTTCATTCGACCTCACAGCTCCAACTTCTCCAAGCTTCACGTTGCCTCCAAAATACAACGCACAAGTGCCCATAATTTTCAAGGCAGAAAAAGCCTAACCGTGATTACGGTAGTCTATATCATCAACAAATTTCTCATTGCGGCAAAAGGAGTTAAAGAAGTCGAATTTCTGGCAACTATAACTGGAAGCCAGTGCTGTGGCTTTATAAATGTGATGCACAGTTATTATTCTGCGCTTGTAAATCTGTAGGTGGTCTGTGAGCCATACCTACGCTTAGTTTGGACACAGGTAGGCTTACATACTTATCATTCTTTCGCGCCGCCGGAATGAGTGATCTTTAATATCTAGGCCATCGATCTCTTTCTTCTTTCTCATTTAGAATCGTTTTTTTGCAACGCAAGCTATTGTGCAATTGCGCCTATTAGTACACATTTCTCTGTAGCGTGGTCTGTCATCTGTCACATTTGTGCATCAATTCCTGCTTAAACCGTATGACAGATTTAAATGCTTTTGGGAAGGTACACTTCTGACGTCTAGTGACACATTGTGTTATATATGACCCCCATGGCAAGGGGAGGTTTGGGGTGAGACCCCTAGCCGAAATGTACAGTAATTGCATTTTGCAGCCAAACTGTCACTCCTGTGCTGCCACATGCCGAATACAAACGAAGAGTTGGGTTGACATTCCATATCGATTTCGCTTTTTGTCAAATTACTTAGTCCTCGTTATTGTCATTGTTATCGTCATCGTGTCTGCGGGACACGATTTAGCCATTTCACCACAAAATGCTATATGCATAATCACGACATTTGTGCACTTTTTCGCATTTCCCCATGCTGTTTTCGGTACGACATATTTAGATGTAGGCTACTTAGTTTTTTGCTACAGTGATGTATTGCTAATAGCTTTTAATGCAGATCGGCTCTAGGCCCTACAGCCACTAAAAACTAGTCATAACGTCGATTAATGACTTTTTATGTCAGTCGACACCTACTCGTATAAATAGAGTATATTAAAGGCAGGTAAAATGTGGCGTGACCGTATGACTGGGTGGAGTGGCAATCTATTCGAGACCCGCCTTTGCTGACATTATCTACACGATGAAACGGGCTTGACTAGCGCTTTTCAAGCACTCGTCAAGCATTAACCAAAATGGCTTGATGAGACAATTCAAGTGTATAGCCTATGGATTGCTCCGCCCACAGCTGATCACGTGTTGTGACGTCACAGTGACGTCATTGTCACGTTATGTTGCTCGCTGACGTTCCGACGGCTAAAGTTCAGTTATTAGCTGTTCGTCGTCTTGCCTGCTGAGTGCGCGCAATATCAAACAAACATGTTTGATAACTCAAGCACCCATCAAGCTGGCTTGATAAGCTTTATTGAGTAAGCGGGGCATAAGTCACTGTCCTGTGATGTACCGTTTGACAATAAAGGTAGTAAAATTGCAAGCTAGTTATTTTTAATTTCAAGACTGGCAGTTGAACCATACTCAGCTTGCACCAGTGCTGCGATTTTCACTATTTTTAACTGCAGTCGTGAGTCAAAACTCAAAATGCAAACGACGACGTAGTCTGTAGTCTGTTAAGTACAATACCACACTGTCGGGAGTGGTATAAGCTCGTACTGTGTACTCTAACCCAGAATCGGCGGCAAAGTTGTGCACGCTATAGCTGTACCTATGTACAGAAATGATTGTGCACCCACACGGGTCAATGTCATCGCCACTATAAACCAAAGACGTAGATACATAGGCCTATATACTGTGGCCGGAGAGAGTAATGTTCTCTACTGTTATATTGGCCTAAGATTAGGTCCAATTTTGTGACCGCTGGTGTCACTTGTGCTTTAATTTACTGTCACTGCGCTGCATGCCTGTATACCGGTATCTCTCACATGCTGGCTGACTGCGTAACTTGCGACGACATCGTAAACTGGCCCATAAATCGTTGGTTGGTTTGCTCGATGGACGGAGCACCTGAGCAGCTGTATAATTATTCGCTGCATTAGCCGTACGTGTAGGCCTATAGGTGTGAAAGTCGACTCGCACGGCAAGTGTTTTCCCCATAGAACGACAACACGTACGTAACTTTCATTGACCGACATAATTATCGTAAGCCCTAGCCTAGTTTTCACCGAACGCAACCAGTGGCGTAGCTAATCTCAATTGGGGGGCTCGTCTCCCTTTCTTCTTTCCTTCCTCTCCCCTTTTCTTCCCTCTATTTTCCTCCCCTTTACCCCTTCCCCTTCTCTAGTCCTCTCCTTTTCCAATCCCTTCCCTTCACTTAAAAATAGGATCCCCTAAAATCAAGCTAGAGGGTTTGGAGGAGCGCTGTGATCTCTTCCAACGGAGTCTAAGGCGGAGACCCAGCCAAAATCAAATTTGCTTCATATTAGCTTTAAAAGATGAGATTTGGTGGCAACGATTTTAATTATTTTCTCGAAAATAAACTGACCAAATTGGCAAATTTCGTGCAGTTTAAACGTATGCTTTTGTTTTGTCTGGAGGATTGAGGGAGGGGAGTGGGCCCCCCTTGGCTACGCCACTGAACGCAACGCACGGAATGCAACGCTCTTGCGTGGGTATACTTATTTGATGCAACAGACGCATGAGATACGGTGACTAAAACGCAAAAATAAAAGCGTTGTTGCACTCGTTGCGTTCGCTGCGACGCGATTATAAATTTTGGAGCAAATGTTCTCAGAAAAAAATACGGAGGAAGGTTTTTTTTGGAAAAATTAGAAAGTTATGATATTTCCGGCTCACGACATATTGCAACAGAAGTGTTTTGTGTCACTTAGAAATTCGTTTTCAGCCGGGGTTCCGCCGCGGACCCTAGCTGCTTGGGAACTCACGACGCTCATCTACCCCCTTAGTCGGCTGCGATGCCTCGTTTTCTGCGCGACTCACCTTGAGTTATGGGGAAAAACTTATTTCAAGGACTTGCGGGTTAGACGTCTTTGGATGGACAACAAAGCATAATGGGTTAACAGTCGTAGTTGCTTAGCATTAAGGGCACACCTGCAAACAAACAGCCTATTCGTACACATTTATCACTAGTCCTGAATCGCCTTAACATCTCACCTTCAGTGACTCGTCGTCAGAACTCAAACTTCTCTCTTCCGATCACCGCTCATCAGCGTCAACATACAATACGCTGACCGAACGGACCAGTGTGGATGTTACTAGCGCGACCGATGGACATGACACTAACCTCTGAATGCCTCGAGCGCCTGGCGCTTACAGCGAGCGTCAAGGTCATTAGAGGTCACGCGTAATCGTTGCGACCATTTAGCCTAATTATCTCGACACTGGCCTGTGATTGCAGCCGCCAGCTGTGGTTTAAGGAGTGATGGCCAGACTGAGTTGACCTGCGTGGCTAATTAGAACATTGTATACCTAGATGGTTTGCCCGTTTGCAGACTGTCATCTAGTCAAGGTTCCAAGTACTAACCGGGTCCAGTGTCGGTTAACTTCGTTTATGCGACCAACGACGTTACCAACTAAGTTAAACCTCCTCCTCCTGTTAGGCTCATAAATAATTCAAATTTTTGTAGTCTGAATCGAGGCTGAAAACTTTTTTAACCGGTTTTCCTATAAGGCTAAAAAGTCAGTCGAACCAGTGAAAGCATTCTGCAGTCGTAAATCGGGCGGTTTGCTTATAGTACTCTGAGACAGCGTAAATCAGCCAAACGTGTCTGTAGCCACAGGCTCATCTATAGAAGGGTAGAGTCGGAGGTCAGAATGCTGTCGGTCGCCAGAGTGGCTTTGTCACAGCGACGACGAAGCACTTGGCCCTGCAAGACTGCGCACCTGTACACACCTCATGCAACCACTTGTAGCTCTACATAAGTACAAATACGGATCTATATCGTTTATACACTATATATACTCGTATATATTCTTCAAACGACGCGTGGTCTACAGTCACGCTATCGTCGACTTTGTTAGCCCTGTCTTCTTAAACACGGTAGTAAGTAGGCCTACCAATGCATAGACTTATTACTATCGGATAGGCTAACGACAGGGGTTATGCAATAAATCAAATAAATCAGACAAACAACAAGCGCACACATAACACATCGAAGCGGAATAACAGGAAAATATCCTGACAACTCGAGTAACAGGAGTCTTAACGAATTCTGAGGAACAGTTCTGTCTATTAGGCCATATTAACTCCGCGCGATAACAACATTTCTGTTAAAATTTTCTGTTCTACTACGTCACACAGCGCTTTGGAGAAATATTCATAGGCCTTCTAAAACTTTCGAGAAACCTTTACAGTTTCAGTTACATATACATCCCTTATATGATTTGCTTTCGTGGCCAAATGCGCTTTGCTCGCAAGTGCTGACATCGCTAACGTCTCAGATCCGCTTGATGTAGTAAGCCAGAGTCGCCGTCGATTGTTCTGTACAGCAAATCTTTTCTTAACCGAAACCGGAAGTACTAGGGACCTGTGAGATCTTTCCTCTAATTTTCCTTTCCTTGCACTTCCTATCCCCTTTTCTTGAAAATTTAACACCCCCGTTTAGGGCAATGCTGTGCACGTGCGCTAATTACTGTTGCCCAGCAGCATGGCGTCTCATGGGCTATGTGCTATTATCTCGAACTCAGCATACAACTTCAATGACATACAGTGTAGTTTCTATTCAATATTACGCACGCAACGAACGGACGCAACGCAAGAATAGACACCGCGCTTCTATCCTTGCGTTGTGACCCTTACGTCAGCTGCGTTCGTCCGCTGCGTTTGTTGCGTACTTCTCCTGCGTTTCCTGCGTCGAAAGGTACGCAAACGTTGCGCGCGTCGCGTTCGATCGTGGAGACTAGGCTTAACGCAAAGTGGGGCCAAAGACACCTGCATATAGGCTCACACCGACATAATCTGTAAGACTTATGGGGTGTTTACACGATCCAGCAAACGTCCAGCAAACTTCCAGCAAATGTATTTAAAATACACGTGTTAATGCTGGACGTTTGCTGGATCGTGTAAATAAACACCCTATTAGTGATCACGGTCCTCGTCGCGAGTCGACGCTGTGTTTTTCTATGCCACGCCTTGCATTTGTCGTCAGCCAGCCCTTTAGTCGGCTTTAAACCGAACCGAAGTGCCGGCGAATTCTGTTACAGGTGGTGATTTTTTTAGTATAATGGTTAAAAGTTTTAGTTTACGCCGGGCCCAACTACTACTTGGGTGGGTAACTGTCTGCGGACAGGTAGACCATCCCGGTATATAATCATGCAACCACCAAAGTCAGCTCAGCCTTCTATCCCTCTGGGGTCGGTAAGTCGAGTACCGACCTCTTTGCCCGGGGTTCAGGCGGGGAGATTTGCGTGTTTAATAGCAGGTAACACTGCGTGATTCCACATGGCAGATGACGCTCCGTAGCTTTGAGATGGGTTTCCGCGAAAAGCTATAAGTTTACACGCTTTTATCCTTTAATACTGCCTTTGTCAATGTTTTGTAGCACAATATCGTACAAAGCCACTATAGTCGTTTATCCACGCTTTAGACCTGAACCACTGATACGGCATAGCGGATGTCTCGCGTGACGTCACGATCTCGCGAGACGCCGGCGGCGAGATCTCGTGGCGGCTGGGCGGCGGAACTGCCGCGAGAGTTGGACGAGGCGGAGTACTCGCTGCAGTCGCCAGAGGGCGCTGACGACGAGGACGTGGAGAGCGACCAGTATTTGGTGTTCAGTCTACCGGCGACCCGCTATGACACTCGTCCAGCCGCAACGCCTTGGTCCGCTCCCGAGACTGCCGTCGGACGCAGAACGAAGGTTTTTTTTCTCGAAATTTTACTTATTAAAGAATTTTTAGGCGACCGTACTATCGGTAGCGTTTATAGTACGATGATTTGTTTGTCCGTCCGTTTGTCATCTGTCTGACTGTATAGCTTATACACTGTGTCTCAAAAAAGTTCTCATTTTGTCATTATGCATATTTTCGCCAAACGTTAACCGATTTTCATAATTTTACTGACACAGTCTGAGGACAATATTTGTAATAAAGTGATTTTATCTGAGTCGCTACACTACCGTGTGAAATATAGATTTGCAAAATCATTCTAAATAGAATAAAGACGCCTACAGAAACTTATTTTTAATACAGAAGTCATGTTGTTTTAATTTTTATACTAAATTAACTTATGATTACTTTTAAGTATATTTGTTTGGTGATTTGTAAACGAAACAGACGACATCGTTTTATATAATAATTTTAATGCATGTAATTGCTAGTTAATAGTTTAATTACATTTTAGTTGAAATTTAGTTATAGTTTAAGTAATTTCTAGTTCGTGCCCATCACTGCTGCCGGACTTAAGTGTTGCATCACTGTCTGTCTACTACTCTACTGTTTGCTATGGTTGAAGGTCTGGCGATGCCTGGGTAGCGGTAGTGGGGAGCTGACGTCGACGAACAACAGCAATGGCAGCGGCAATAAGAACGTGGCCGCGAGTCGTAGGAACGATGACGTCGGCCCAACGTTGAACCACCATCATGACAACCATCACCACTACCAGCACCACAGCAGCACGCCAACCGACCAGCGCAACACGTTCGATGATCGCATGTCTTCTCACAGGTCAGCATCAACCTGCTGGTGGCTTGGTGGCTCGGTAGATAGGGCGTTAGATTCGTGACCGAGAGGTCGCTGGTTCAACTCTCGACTGGTCCGTTACTAAGTAACAACTTTGGGCAAGTTGTTTACACTTATGCGCCTGTGTAGGTTCAAGTGGTCTAGTGGTCAGTGTCGACTCGTAGCTTTCAGGTTATGGTTCGATTCTGACTGCCGGTCATTTGCAAGCAACCTTGATAAAGTTGTGCACTCAGGCCAACTCAGCCTTCTAACCTCAGCGGGATGGAAAGTCAGTAGTATCTTACGGGCTACGGGTGAAGGCCTAGAAAAAGTGTGGCTGATTGGGGCGGTGGTATGTCTGTTGCATGCTGTGCTGTTTCAAATGGTTGCTGGCAGTGAAAAAAGAGAAAATTTGAATTTTGCGAAAAAATGCACAGCATACCGCCATTCTGTCACAAGAACTGTAGGTACGGCGAACCGCCTATCAAATAAATGCCGGTACGCCGTATCCGACGGTAGCGGCAAAATTCTCAGAAATTAAACATTGATTCTAACGTTGCGTAGTGTAATGCGTACTTTAACGTTGCGCAATTTCGCGGTATTCCAAACTGATATTGTAACAACAGGTATTCACTTGGCTGCTTATCGTAATAGCTAATTCCTATGTCTTTAACACTTAGCAGACAGTCGTTCCGACAAAGGCAGTAGCGGTTGCCGAAACGTCAACAAATCAACTAAAAGTTGTGTAACTTGATGAACTTATACAAATTAATTTCTAATTATTGTGTTGGCAGAGTGAACGGAGGGAGGACTCGTGTGGACGTTGAGACAAGGTTGACATCGACTGGACAGAGTTCGTCATCTTCATCACCGTTATCACCCGCATCATCACCCCAAGTCTTCCTGTCTCCGCAGCAATCACGTCCCAGCGCCATACCTGTTCTACGCACTGCAGGTCAGTGGTGACTAATGGCGTCTTCGCATGGAGAGCAGGGAGACAAATTACCTTTTCCTTTAATTTCACTAAAGATCAGTTAGTTGGAAATTATTTTCCAAAATGCGCACACATTTCGGGTCTGGAATTCCGCATTTTCGTCGGAATTTAGCAGCATAATTGAAATTCTAAGCATGAGTCCTAATGAGGCGTGAGCTATAGGCCTAGACAAATGTACTTAATTACCATAATAATTATTATCACGACAGTCTGACTGTCGTTTCATCCGCTGCCAACTGCCAGTCACGAAACAATGAACTATCTTACCATTTACTTACTCACTCGCTGACTAACTCCTACACAGATACAAAGTTGCACGGCTAAAAAAATTTTCGTAACAAACAGTTATCTGACGCAACATTAGAAAAAAAAATCATCATAGCGGACACTTGTCAACTTTAAACTACTGCAGAGGCCTATATTGAGGGCCGTCTACATTGGCGCTCAGAAAAGGAGGATGCGTAATTCGGTCAGGCCTCAGGTATTTGCATAACAACGACATTGTTGTGAAATCCGGTATATTATTCATCGTTGTGAGCGGTGCAGTATAAACGCGGCTTGACTGTAGTGAATAAGCGAAGTACTGTTCGTCACGTTGGATTATTGGAACCTGTCAACCAACGTACCGTACCAACAGAGACAGATCACCTCAAGCGACATTGAAATGACGCATAGAGATTATTGTGACGACGCAAGTTTTGATTGACAGTTGACGTCACTAAACCTACCTTTTCAATGTCGCCTGTTGGCTTTTGCTTCGTTGCTCAGTTTGCACGTGGCAATGGCGCCCACTGGATACCGAAAGCTCCCGGCGGACAAAAGCCCCCTCCTTAATGCGCCCACATACACTCCGCGTGCTACGTCGCTACTCGCGGAGACGCCGACATTATGGAGGGGGCTCTTATTCTTAGCATCACCATCGCCCCATCACAAGAGACGCCACTGTTCGTGTGTCGTGCGATTTCGCTGCCAAACCCGAGTTGATTGACAGCTGCACCGTACGTAGCTCCGCTCTGTTTTTGGTCACATGCGAGGTTTTTTCGCACACATCGGCTGCTCTCTAATCGCCGGGTTGCCATTTCGTCAAGTTCGGCATGTCGACCGTCTCTGCATTTCCTCTTTTTATACAATCTATACTTTGACGGAAAAAGTAACCCCAAGACATTGTATCATAAAAATGTCAAATCTGAACGAATTTAAATAAACTATCGTACTTTTAATCTGTAATAAATTACTGAGATGATCGCCAAATTCGTTGGAAAATATCATTTTAGTGGAGTTATTGATTGTTGAATATAAATGGCAAAATATTTTCGTTACCAATATGTCTTTGCATGAAAAACCTCTTTGTGAGTGTACTTTTGTGTAACTCCAACAAACAACGTCTAATTCTGGCAAAATTTTACACCAACAATGTATCATCCATTTGCAATCAAATTGCCAAATTGCACTCAAATTCAACAGCACTTACCGTAGTTTTTGTGAGGTCGCGCCAAAACACTTCGGTTTCAAGTCTCTGTGTTTGATGTCATTCGCAAAGATTTGAACTGAAGTGTTTGAGGTGACCTCACAAAAGCTACTGTAGGCCAACTGTTGTTTGTATAGCAGACTTGCTGTAATTTATTACATTGATTGCCAATATAAGGCGCATCGCTGACGTAGAATTTTGCCGGAATCAGATGCTGTTTGTTGGAGTTAGGCAAATGTACACTAACAGGGTGGGGGTTACTTAAGTAACGCCATATTGGCAACAGAGATATTGTGTTGTCGATATTCAACAATTAATAACTTCATTAAAAATGACGTTATTAACCAAAGTTGGAGATTGTTTCAGCAATTTATTAAGGATTAACTACACAAAATATTGTTCAGACTTGACATTTCTATTGTACGATGTCTGGGGGTTACTTTTTTCCAAACAAAGTGTATAATCATTGTCGTCAGAAACAGTGTGCTAAAGCTTCTAGTGCACACGCGTGGCTTTTTTGTCGCCTATTTGTCACAATAAAAACTTTTACTTGAGTCCAGCAGAAAAGTATCGAGACACTCAACGTGTGTAAGACTATCATTAGCACGAAATTGCACCGATGCGAGTAAAAACTCATTTGCCTCTATAATAGCTGGATTCTGTTGTACTAGTAGACGTACTTGGGCGATTACATCATCTCAATGCTAATTGACCGTTAAGAGTACTGGTAAGCCTACGGAGTCGCCGGTTCAGTCAAGTGTGATATATTGATGGGCGTTGGATGTCTAACAAAAACTAGTCATAGTCGCATTGTGTTAAACAAGCCTAAGTCTGCTTCGGATGTTTTTTTCCTCTTCCCACGTTCTTTTTCTGTTGCTTTTTTCTACCCACCCCTACATTCAGATAGCGGATCTGATGTAACCTCCCCATACAACTTGGTAAAATACAGACGTGTCAAACTATTTTTGATACTATTGCAGGCTTAGTTGGTGGCGTAGCATAGTGGTTAGAACGTCGGTCCTGGCCGGCGAACTTTCCTTATCCTGCGCTAGACTGATGTATGGCCGTTTGACCACTTTGTGGGTAAAGCGTCCGATATCAGTCAACCAACAAGGCTGTCATCCTTCCGGGGTCGGTTAAATGATTCTGTGACCTATTTATATGGGTCAAAGAAGGTGGGGACCTTAGTACAACTGACTGGGGCTGCCTAGCCGGCCACTGCGCCAGCCTGTGTTTGCAGGTTGCACGCGGTGGCTGTGCGGTCGGCGGCTTTGGTCAGTGACGAAAGCGCATTAGAGGCGTGTTCGCGACGATGCGCTATGCAAACTGACGATCTTTACCTTTTTTACCTTTAAACTGACGTGCGTTTTTCGTCACTTCCACGAAAACGCATATCTTTCATTTCAGATGTATAAAATGACCACTTGCATTAAAAGTGAACCAAACGTCGAGATGCAAAAATTAGCTCATTTTATACGGCTGCAAAAAGTCTCCAGGAATTAAACGTATGCAGTTGGGGGGGGGTCGACTCTACAGACTTTTGGCCATGGATAGCTCGCCCCCATCGTCCCTATGGAATCGGCACCCGTGTGTATGGTCTGCACCGACTTTTTAATTACTGCATGCTTCCAACGTTAACGGCTTGAGCATTAAACGACTTCGCTGAACTGAAATGAGAGACTGTCAGTTCAGTGCACAATACATGGGCAGTTGTAAAGTTATGAATGAATAGGCCTACAAGACTTTCCATAGAGGCTCTATCGTGCTTACTTTAAGCTTGTCTGTTGCTTTCACCGTTGTCGGCGCATTTAAAGTTTGATCTATATACGACGAATGTAGGGCCTATATACGATAGCGTATAATAGTCATGGTGCATTCACAGTAAGAAGCAAGGTGAATGAGTGGATGAATGGATGAAGCTACCACTGGCACTATTTCCACCACAGCTATGCGTCGTTTCTCAATGGATAATGTAATAACAGCGCTGTGGAATTTTGTCGGCATAAACTTAAAACTTAGTCCAAGTCTACTATCCAACAATTTATTGTTCACTGTGCACATAGTGGCGTAGCCGAGGAGGGAGGGGGCAAGGGGCTTAAGCCCCCAATTTCTACACAATCACATAATCACGTTTAAACTGCACTAAATATGCTAATTTGGTCAGTAAATGTTTAGTAAAATAATTAAAATGTTGCCACCACATTTTATGCTTTAAAGCTACAATGTACCAAATTTGATTTCGGTTGCGCTTTCGCCCCAGACCCCGTTGGGGAGCTTACAACGCTCCCTCAGACTTCCTGTAGCTGGATTTTAGGCATTCTGTTTCTAAGGAGAAAAGAGAAGAAAAGAAGGAAAAGGGTAATGAGAGAAGAAAGGGAAGGAAAAAGAAAAGGAGGGAACAAAAAGGAAGGAAATGGTAGGCAAAGGGAAGGGAGGTCCTCCCAATTCACATTTCTGACTACGCCAGTGTGAGCACATACTAAAACGACAAATTGTAGAAAATATCTCTGTTGCTACTAATAGCATTGCTATCACGTTACTTGATACTATTTTTGTTATACATTTTTACCACTTTGTTATATAATCATAGACTATTCACAAATCACGTAGCGAGTAATTAGAATAGCGGCAGAAGCCGACCACCGAAGTTTAACAGACTGCGGGCGTTTTTTTCGTTGAGTACGATGCTGATTACTAACAGAGTCAGTTCTTTGCTGTCAGAGTGTCACGAATTCACGAATCACGACAAATACACGGTTCACCGAGGGGGGGAATTTAGACATGTTTGGCAGAACAAAAGATCTCAAAAAGGAGGCCCCCCAGACCGGAGAATGTCGAACATTTGGTCCGTGGGCCGTCTTTATGCAAAATTTTCAATTCCTTGGCTTTCGAATCCAGATAGGCCTAGTTGTATCTCAAATCAGATATAATAGCAGCATAACTCCGTACAGTTGTACCATTGAGTTTGTGATAAGTTTTTGTACGTCAGTGTCAGGAAATTTACTTAGGCTATGTGGGTCCCCGCATTTTTACCTAACACAGCCCAATTGGGTTTTTGATTTAATCCCGACCTGGACTGGATGCACTTACGATGTTATCATGGCCTACACGCTGAATCAAATAAAACTTGGCGCCAAACTTAAACTACATATCTTGCTGAATATGTATCACTTTTTATAATCTTCACGCACGTCGAATATTTATTCACAGCAACACACACACAGACACACATCTTTATTCACCGTATTCGGTAGACAAGAAATAAACAAGGAATAAACGATGAAAATAATAAAACTTAACTAGAACTTAACTAAGACTTAACTAAAATGTAATATAATGTCCATAGTCAGAACTCGATTGATGCAGCAACGCGACGGCGTCTCTAAACAGAGCGTATCGTAAGCTCACACTAGTTTGGGCCACTTGCCTGTTTGTGAGTATGTTGATCTGACTTAAAGTCATTTACCGATGTGTGTGATGACTTATAGTCACATGACATGACAGTAGCCAGAGTTGTTGTTTATCAATGTCACATTCTCGCGACTCGACTCAACCATTAATATGATCAATGTTGGGCGTCACTTTTGATTCACCAGGCGGCCGGGCACACGCATTACAAACGATATGCGACGTGATATTATGCGAAGTAAGATTTAATGCCCACTGACGCGAAGTAGATTTATGGGTGACTATTCTCGGGCTACCGCGCAGAAGTTTTTTTTATCTTTTGTCGTTAATTTATAAAGCGCGACGGCGTGATATCTTATGAATATCAATTTTGTTTCTGACGGTTTATCATTGATGCTTTTTTACACTCGTGGAATTCAGAGTAGATTTATGTGTCGACGTATTTGTAAACAAGACTTTTGTTTATTTTCGAGACCATGACTTTTCGATGCAGCGTCAAATGGTTTAGCATAGGCCTATAGCACTGTGACAGGAAGACTTACTGTCAACCGCTATAAAGAGAAACAAACTATTTTTTGTACCCGCGTTATGCAATAGTTTAGCATTGGGGCGCGTAATGCCATCATATGCTGTCTGTCCGTCCCCGTCTCTAGTGTGACGTTGACTGTACGGCTGTCATGTAAGTCAGGCTACAAAAATCATAATAAGCTGCTATTATTCAGTAGCACGTTGATACATAGTCACTGTGATACAGGCGATTGGCGATATCACTTTCTATGATTTTCGTCCTTGAGTGTTGCCGTTAGCAAATGTACAAACTGCTGTTTGGTATTATACAACTTTTAGACTTCCAGAAGTGTAGGTCGTGTAGGTATAGGCCTATGGCTCTTAAAGAGCGAACCCCTCACAGAACTACGGAGCGTCACCTGCCATATGGGATCACACATTCTTGCCTGCCACCCGACAGAGATGAACGCGCCCCGCCTTAACCCCAGTCAGATAGGCCGGTACTCAATTTACCTACCCCGGAAGGATGGAAGGCTGAGTTGACCTAGGCAGCTGGTTACATACCGAAATGGTTTACCTGCCCGCAGGCAGTCACCCATCAAAGTACTAACCCGGCACTTAGGTTTTCCCAAAGGGGGATTTTCAGCGCCAAATTATGCATTTTGGACGAAACTTTCTCCACAAAAAGATTTGCCGATAGCGAAAAAATTACGGTGGGCGATTGCTCTTTCTTTAGATATCCCCTTTCCTCTGCGACGACGCCACTGTTCATGGCAAATGTGTGCGTATGTAGGCCGCTACTGCAGCAGTCCCGGTGGTGGTCAAGCGGGCGCTGGATCTGGTGCAAGTCCTTTCAGTCGTCGTGACGTCGGCCGTGCGTCCATGTTTGAGCGCGGCAGTCGCGGTCGTCACATGCAGCCTCCATACCACAGCAAGCAACTCAACGGCCACACGCCACGTCAACAACAGCCGACCACCAGTAAGTCCCGACGCGAAACTCACATTTCGTGACACCTAAAGGTGTGCATGGCAGTGCCGTGGCGTAAACAAGGGGAGGGGCAGGGGT
>Ga0209367_1000799_pt1 | contig 35140 bp, 20 predicted proteins | sample WorMetLIZISLAND2_FD_187412 | JGI IMG/M metagenome (GOLD analysis project Ga0209367, IMG submission 187412) | Marine gutless worms symbiont microbial communities from Max Planck institute for Marine Microbiology, Germany - Olavius geniculatus... ... | reverse complement strand
TCACAAGGTAGTGTAGCGACGCAGTTATGGTGTGGTGGGATATTCAATAACTGCTTTATTGTAAATTGTCCAAAGAGTGTGCGAGTGAAAGAATTTCGAAAATTGGCTAATATTTGTCAAAGATATGGACAGTTACAAAGTGGGACATTTTTTGGGACACAGTGTAGTTTTTAATTTTTTAAGCTTGACTGTTACTGTCTATGTATTTGCTCACTGTTTTGCTGTTTTGCTGAATTTGGCAAATAAACTTTGTCAATCATGTCACTTTTAACATGTTCATACTAAACATACTGAGACATAATTGCTTGATTACACTTCTATCAGATTTTGCGTTGTCCTGTCTAACTTGATTTAATTTTGAAAGTAAAACTAACGCCAAAACCGAAGTTTTTTGTAGATCTGTTCACTGTTGTATTTGTGTTTTGAGAACAACCGAAAGCGTTCGTTTGAGCAGACTGTTGAAGATGGCAATCAGCATCGGCGCGCATTTGATTCAGTGTCGAGTAGACTAAAGCGGCCGTTCGACCCGATCCTATACAGCAGTGCATTTGGTGGTTTCGAGCTGGCAGATGCCTTCTCGTCATTGAAAAGTGCGCCTACCAGCAAGAAGACCATTGACGCCATCGACCACCCAGGCGCTTTCGGCGAATTCCGCAAGAGAACGTTCGACTTCATTGACCACAGCAGCCCTTTCGGTGAACTGGGCCTGATTACTAGTGCCAGCGGTTTTGAAGGTCCGAAAAAGAAACGATTCGACAAGCGTGATGGCACACGGTATTCGGAATCGGATACATTAACAAGAAGGAGTTTGACTCCATAGATAATGCGAGCGCCTTTGGCGATATAAACAATTTTGGCCGGTTTAACAAAAGGACATTCGATTCCACCGATCACAATTCCGCGTTTGGCGGTCTGGACAAAAAGCAAAATGCACAATAAACCTGTCGGTCAATAGTAAATATTAAACGACTTTTTTTCGAAATTTCTGGACGGTAGACTACATATTTCTGACGTCATTCCGTAACGTGGAGTAATGTAACCGTTAGGCCTACAAAATATGGTTAAGCACATAGATTGGATATCTGGTTGGACCAACAATAGGTCTATGGGATAACCGCTTACAATAAGTCATGCTGAGGCCACTTCGGAATTGTTATCCCAAATTTTGTGCGTCGTCTTTGCTACAGAAAATCTTTCGCAGACACTTTTCTGTATTACGGCAGTGCAGCTGTTCATGACGCCAGTCATTGTGGCTGGTTAAGCCGACTTTTTGCCGGAATTCCGATTGCTGTAACAGTAGTTACATAATACGAGTACCGCAAGTGAGTTCACGACTATTGCGTATTTTTTCACTCGATCTATGGTAGGCTACACTTTGGATTAACAAGCTGGATGTGGCTAGGAGTGCAACATGTCGATTGTAATTACATGCCCAAACTATCGCACCTATGAAACATTTTACAAAGTAAATCCACTAATTTCGTTGATCCTACTAAAAGAAAAAAGCAACTCGACAGAAATGATGACGTATATTCGAATATTGCGTATCATGTTCCTCGTCCTTCAGAAACGACTATACATTACAGATATTTATTTCGCGAGTGCTCTAAATTTAGATGATGCTAACAACTTTTAACAAGTAATTTGAGCAAAGCTCACGTGACGCGCGATAGCAGCGGTCCTGCCACTTTGGCAATCAGTGTACAGCAATAGAATAATAATGCGTCATGTAAGAGTACTTAAATTTGAGGCCTCCGTATGGGAGACTTTTTGAATTTAAGAAATCGAAACATAAATTGTTAAAATGTAGTCTATGTTCTATGCTGAAAATTTCATACGCAGGTTGTCCAGGTCTATCTCTAGCCATTTCGGCACAATTCACTCTTAAAATGTGCGTCGCAACCCAGAATCGCGAAAAATTCACTAAAAACCTCTATTTTGAAGGTTCAAGGTCATTCAAGATCATCGATGTCGACATTCCTAAGAAGCTCGTCACTAGTGGTTGTTATGATAAGCAGAATGTCTGTGCCTATCTGCAACTGTTTTCATGCTAAACGAACCAATATAAGTAAAATAATCACTTTTTACACGGTGTTTCATAAAAAACCCTTCTTGTTTTTTTATAATTTACTCAAATTATGAGCAATTTACATGACATTTTTACTAGTTGCAGCTGAGGAAATACTAATTCAAAATATTTAAACAAAGTATGGCAGTTAATTAAATAATCTTTGCTAGTCGTGATGTAACGCTGACGTCATAATGTGTCACAGGTACAAACTTGCTAGTTTCAACTGGTGCTGTCAGTTGCTACCCTGCTTCGATGGTGAACTTAATCTGGTTCGCTGATGAAAAATGCTTATTGTGTCAGCACTGAGCAACATGGAAACATGAAATCGGGCGTCTTGTGGTCCAAAACTCAACATCTTGCAAGCTCGGTGTGATAGTGCACTATCTTGCTCGAACATGTGAAAAACCAACTATCTCCACAGACACGTAAATTCGATCACTTTGCACGTTTATGTAGCTGCAACTGTAAAACTTCAAATATTTGACACAAACAAACCTGATTTTTCACTATTGAAGCAGGGTAGCAACTGGCAACACCAATTGGGATTAGCCTGTTTGTACCCCCATTATAATGTCAGCATTACATCACGACTAACAAAGAATATTTAATCAACTGCCATGTGTTGTTAAAACATTTCGAATATGTATTTATTCAGCTACAACTGGTTAAAATTTCATGCAAATTGCTCATCATTTGAGTAAATTATAAAAAAACAAAAAGGGGTCCTTTTTATGAAACACCGTGTAGAAAGATATCCCTCTTTGATGTTTTCGTGCGCAAGCCGTTTTAAACCTAGAAGGTCAACACTTAGACTGCTAAAATCTGCGTTTAATGCTGAAACTTCTATTACAAGTTGTCTTGGTCTATCTTCAGGCATTTAGTCGCAATTTACTTTTGAGATGTGCGTTGCAGCCATAAATTGCAAAACATTCACTAAAAACCCCCTTTTGGGGAAATTCAAGGTCGTTCAAAATCAATGATGTTAATAAATTTTAAAAGCCTGTCATGAGTGCTTGTTATGATAAACAGCATGTCTGTACCTATCTGCAACCGTTTTCTCACTAAACGATCCAATAGCGGCAAAATGACGTCTTTTCAGGGGGTACCCCTCTTTGACGCTTTCGTTCAAGGGGAATTCCCGCACCCAGTGGCACGAAATTTTGTCACGAAAACTAATGTCCTTGGGGCAGCCCACAGTAAAAATTTCGTAATCCTAGCTTGCACCATTTTGATACAGCTCACGAGTGTGACAGACAGACGGACAGACGCCCAGGCCATGGTTAAGACGCGCGAAGCATTCTGCTATCGCGTGTAAAAATTAAAAATATTACATCCATTAGTGTAATAAGCAAATGTGCACATCTTTTTTAATAAGTAAAACTTTTGATCGAAAGTTTTAATTCCGTCAGTGTAAACTCAACGTAACCGTGATACCAATGATATACATAATAGAGAAACTTAGTCCTGTTTTTGCTCATATTGACAAAAACGTTCAGTATATTTGCAATAGTCATCTCTCCATAACTATACACTTTATTAAACTAACACTCCACAACAATGACCAGTGTCACTAAGTAAAAGTAGATCTATTGTTAGCTCACAGTAACACGCAACACACGTGGAGTACTGCATACACTCCACTTGCTTCGATTTGCTGTGGATTTGAGTTGGTGGCGTGGCGTAGCGGTAACGCGTTGTGTCCGATCAGCAAAGTTGCTTTACGCCAGGCCGGGTTAGTACTTGGATGGGTGACTGCCTGCAGCCAGGTAAACCATCTCGGTATGTATAACCAGCCGCCTAGGTTAACTCAGCCTTTCATCCCTCCGGGGTAAGTAAATAGATTACCGGTCTATCTAGCTGGGATTGAGGCAGGGCGCGTTCACCTGTGTCGGGTGGCAGATAACACTGTGATCCCATACGGCAGGGGACGCTCTGAGATGGGTTTCCTATAAAAAGCTACACACCACCTGTGACCTTCACAACATGTTGTGCATCAAGCTATACAACAAATCCACAACATTTACATGACAAAATGTACGGCTAGTTGCACGACTTGTTGTCGAATATATACACGACAAATCAAAGTAGCGGAGTTTAGGCTTAAGTAATCAGATCAGGACGCAGTAGACGGCGGTACGTCGAAGGAGTACGTCGGAGCTCGGTTAACGGCAGCCGACGACAGCGTGAGCTTGTCGACCAAGGCACGACACTCAGGCTTTTCCAACCAGTGCGCAATGATCTCTTCGTCTGATGGACACGTCTTAAAGAACAGGTCCGACTGGTAAGCAGCGCTGTCCATGTAGCGCCAGAATCCACGCAGCTCGGCCGGGATCTCGAAGTCCCGCAGCGCACGTGCCGCGACCCGGATGTGCTGCAGTTTGGGTAGCATGATACAGTCGAGGTGCGTCGGGTGGTCATCACTGCATAGATAGCGACGACCGCTCGAGACCAGGTACGCGTCCAGCCGCTGTAGCTCCGTCAGCAGAGATGCCGGCGTGTGTGACACGTCCTTTATGAAGTACGAAAATCTACCACGTCCGCCACAGCAGTCACATAGCTTCGACATTTTAAAATATTAAATATCAATTGTAAAATATCAATTGTAGTTTGTTTCAATGATCTTACAATTATGCACTTGAAAACACGTTCTAAAACAAACTGAATTTAAAGCACACAAAAATGTACTAAATCGCCGAGTTAAAAAAGTTAAAGAAGATGTCGTTGGCAGCTAAACAGTTCTGTTTTATTTTGTACGTACCGTGGCGTACTCGTATACCACTTCATATCTTCAAGCACACTGCGAAATCCTGCTGAAGTATTTTGCAACAATTTTTTGCAGTTGGCTTAAAAGTTCTATGTTCTATAGGCGGTTACAAATAAAATAAAAAAATAAACCAATAATTTGCGGTACATTTTTGGGTAGTTTTGCGCTTTGCGCATTACCAGTCTGAGTTAATGTCTAGAAGGCGGACAGGCGAAAGGTAAATACCGTGAGAAGACATCTTGGCAAGCTTCAGTGGCGGCGTCGCAGTCGTACGAAAGTGACGGCTCGGGGAACAAATTGTCGACGTACTGAAGAATCTCATCGACGTCGGTCAACGTCTCGGCGTCGTATCTAATGGCCGGCAGGCGGCTGAAGACACCACGCAGCTCCGTGGGTGGTCTAGCGAGGTTTATCGGTGTGACGCTGAGTGTCAAAGGTCCGTACTGCGACTTAACGGACAGCGCTAAGAAGACTTGCTGGCATTGTGGACAGCCGCCGAGCGTCTTGTTGTCTCGACCTGCTCTCACAAACAGCTCCACGGGCGACGACGTCGACATCGTCTACAGGGCACCTTGCAGCATCATCGATCGATCGATCAACCAGTCAGTCAGTCACCACCTACACGCTTCACTAGCGAAATAATTAAAAAAACAAATTGTGTTTAATAAAAAAATTGCCACTCTGTCTTCACCTAACATACCGGCGCGTACGCCGTTAGCACGGGCGTCAAACCATCGAGGACGAGATGGTCCGCTCCAAATATTTGGACATGTCATGTAGTGTAGCCAATGTAGCCAGAATGAGTGTCCCAATTCTTTCATTGAAAATTATCAGAAAAAAAATCAGAAAATAGGCCCAACATTTTTCTTGCTTGTTCGATACGTTATCGTTTCAACAGATGTGTACTGTGATGCTAACAACGAGCAAAATTTATTTAGGACCTTAGCTTCGCCCCGAACCCTGCCTGAAAACTTACAATGCTCCCCACTCCTGCTTGTCGGCTTGAGAAGAGCACACCTCTCTCGATTACCCACCACACTTATACTTGTTCTCAAAGCCTACGGCGCCTCGACCTTTCCCGTTGACAGCAAGTTGACGGACATTGAGTGCTAGCAGAGTTATGGGGCTAAAATAACCATGAAAATAACGTTAAAACCCTACGCAGCAGTTTGGCTTCGCCATAGCTATGAATACAACCGTAAAATACTCACTGTCGTTTCGTCAATTCTTGTCGGCGTGTGGTTGGTTGTGTATTATTCCCAGTAATGCACCTACGCGTTCTAGCAGTACAGAAGCGCCGCTGTAAAGCGCTGATGAGCTGAGACGTATGTAGCCTATACAGTCTGAGCTGATAACGTTCTCTTCTGCTGGGGCAGGGATCCGCGAAGTGTACGAGCCTGTACAGTCTGTATAGTTGCTGCTGCCAGGAACGCATCCGGCGCCTCTCAGCATCATCTGCCGTTTTGCTGGCCGAGGCTGCTGTGACTGTGTGTAGGCCTATGCTTAGCAACAACCGTGTTTTAGACTGCGCTCCAAACCTAGTATTCATCCAGACACTTCCTATGTCTCCAGAAGGCATTCAAGACACCCCAAGCTTGAACTGCTAGTAGCCCTGTCAGTCTGTTGTGACATATCTTGAGATAGGCCTAAGTGTACATTTTCTGGAATTTGCAAAAACTTGACTGCCCAAACACTAATTTAGCAATAAAATAACTGATTAACTGTTAGCCGATATTTATTGCAAAACATCATGTTAAATGTTAACTTAATAGCCTACTTTACAATAGGCATATTTTCTTATCTTGAATGTAGGCTAACCTTAAACCTGACCTATAAAATAATTGTAGTTTACCGCCGATCGGTAATGGGCTATAGCCTAAGCTACAATATCCATGTAGGCTCTATACTATGTCTCAAAAAAACATCCCCGATATTTTCGACTGTAACTTAAAAACCAATTATCAGATTTTAATACTTTTTGGCAAGAGTATTCCCAATACAATTCGCCATCAAATGACAGTTTAGTTTCCCACCTTACCCAACGTATGCTTCTGCACTACCTAGGGAAAGCAGATCAAGCGAAATATATGTTAAAATAAACAGAAAACTTGAAAAACATCCACAACCTGATTGATCGTACCTTGAATAAAAATTAGCAGATTTTAATAATATTTGACAAAAATATTTCCGACACAACTGGCTATTAAATAAGTGTTTTAGTTTCCACCTCACCCAACGTCTGTTTTTGAACTACCTGGGGAAAGCAGACCAAGCATAATACGTGTTAAAATGAATGAAAAAACGTCAATAAATTCCATCCGTCCTAATTTGTAGGCCCCAACAGCAGGTCTATTACAAGGTTTGACTGTCTTGCAGCAGCGTGTTTACCAGATAAAGTTTAGAAATGTTTGTAAAGTCAGGAAGCGACTGGTACAGACGTGGAGCATAACAATATCCATACTGCTATCAATGAATGGAGAAAGCGTCTTCTTGCCTGTGTTCGCATAGTGGGCCAACACTTCGAGCAATTTTACTGCAGGCAGTTGAAAAATGGACAACTGAATGAAATGTCAGCCACAGTGTCAGAAATGTGACCAAAATGTTATGTTAATTAAGCAATCATATCGCATTGGATAAAAAGTGATATTTTGTTGGTTGTGTTTTCCCCAGGTAGTGCAGAAACAAACGTTGAATGAGGTGGGAAACTAAATAGTCATTTGATGGCAAGTTTTGTCTGAAATATTTATACCAAAAATTATCAAAATCTGATAACTGGTTTTCAAGTTACAGTCAAAAATGTCGGGGATGTTTTTTGAGACACATTGTATAATAGTTAAGTACAAAAATTTAACTACTGAAACGTAGTTGGTAATTGTAATTAAATGTGCGCTGGTTAGGCCTACGTCACGATGACTGATTCACCTACACACAGACAAACAAAAATGTGCTAGAAAAGTTTTTTGTAGATGCGGTCCAATAAAAAATCATTATGAAAGCAAATGACAAGCGACATCGTAATTTTAACTGTGATTCATAATAGTGAGATATAACGATATGTTCTGTTCAGTCACTTTACCATACCAAACATTTGTAAAAACATAAACACTGAATTAAAGAAATAATCATACAATACCGATTGTTACAGTTTGATGAGAATGATATTTTAACTGTTCATCAAAATCAATTTACCCAATGCAGTAGTCAAATGCAATATATAAAGTGAAAAAAATCAGCACGTTAAAATAAAAAAAAATATATTGGCTACATGAAAAATTACTAGCAAGGCAGTCAGAAACCACAGACCTCTGACAACATTCGCTAGATGCCAGCACCGTATTCCGTTCGGCGGAGCTTTTTCCTATCTGGCAATGCCAAAGAATCCTTCAATCTTATCGTCGATCCAAATGCTGACCCGGATCATCACCAAGATCTAGTAATTTCTAAGTTAGGCCAAGTCTAACCTTCCCTGAAAACTTCAGCCAAATCCGCTTGCAACTTTTTGTGTAACTGTGCTAACAAACCAACAGACAGATGAATAAATAAACGCCAGGTAACACATAATCTCCGCCGTTGTTGGCAGAAGTAAATATTTTGCTACATTCTTGTCTTAAGTGTGATCACGGCTTAACTGTCGGTCTTTCGGTTGGAACAGCATCATCATTTTCATTATAACATACTTATAAAGCGCACATGCATAATAAAAAAACAAGCCTCTGCGCAGTATAAAAGTTGCAATATACTGGGGCTGCCTTAAATAATCAGTTAAACCAAAGTGCTGATGAGAATCCATCAGTCAACAGTGTCAGTGGTCATCGACGGCGCTGTAACGCCATGCCGGGTGATCTTGACGTCGTGCGACGCGACTGTCGCGTAGTCCGGCGTAGTGTGCGCGCTTACGTCGGCTGCGTGTTGGCGGTGGGAGCGTGCGTTGCGGTGCGGTGGTCTCGGTGAGCGGTCGGGTGTGCGGCTGCAGGTACGCATGTCGTCGACGGACGATGTCCGGTGATGCTGTTCGGCGGCTGCGGAGGCAGTGAGCTCTGTGTGGCGGCGGGAAGAATGCGGGTCAGCGATACACGTGGACGACTGTGAGCGTGGCTCAGTGACGTGGAACGAGACTCGTGGCTGCTGTCTGCCGTCATGTGGCAGTGTCCGACCGGCGGCAGTCAGCTGACGATGTCGACCTGGCGTGGCGTGTGATGATCCACCACCACCGACGGCGGTACTGGGAGAGGCGCGACTAGTGCTCAACGCCGGTGACGAGCACCGTACGTCATCAGGCCGGACTACTGACGACACCTTCCTCGACTGAACATACACGGCAGTGAGTCGTGGGTCGTCGTCGCCGTCGTCGCTAGTGTCGTGAGAAGAACCGACTACCGGCGCAGTTGTAGCAGAAACATTGGCTGGGTCGGCGGACGAATTGCCAGCAAAATACGCCGCGGAATGATAACGACCAACTGCCGATTCAAGTTCTTTCGACAACTTCTGTTTCTACACACAACGATATACATGTAGCTTACATCACAGACATTTCTTTCTTAGTAACGTAGGACTTGTTTCAATGACTTGTTGCCAGAACATAAATTGGCATATTACAAAAACGTTTGTAGGGCTATTCTGTTATATAGTGGAAGCGGAAAAAATCAAGTCATTTTTATGATAAAAATTAAATTCTAACGAGTTACTGTTGTCTGTATTTTAAAGTTTACGTGTGTTTTTGCTTTACAGGCTTGTCCAGTTCGCAGAAACCATTACGTCATGAGAAACGAGACTGTTAAGTTAATTAAGCGTGACGTCCGCCCGTCCATCACCCATTCATTGCTTGTTATCCACAAGAAACCGTAACAGGCTGTCGCTCAGCGATGTACGCGAGGCGTTTTAATTACTCATGAAGCGATCGAGGCAAAGGTAGAGGCAGAGATCAGAGGTCAGGCAAGGGCAGGGCAGCGATGAAACTGATCAGCCAACTGTGTACGTTGTGTGCAGTACAAACATACATAATGACCAAAACGCACGGACAGCGTGAATTAAGCTGGATCCATTTTTATCCCGCGCACGCTACGTTCCTAACGTAGCGAAGAGGAGTATATGAGAACAATGTAATATTGACGACCGACCGACGACCGACCGACCTGCCTTCGTGGAAGAGCCTTCCTGGAAGAAATTCAAACGTCCATATCTCAGCAACCGTTTATCCGATCCACTTCCAGTTTGGTTCTAGAGTGCAGTTGTCGGGGTCAGCCAATTTAACAGTGCCATTTATATTTACGCCCAACTGACCTTTGTTGCCATGGCAATGAAATTTGGGACAAAATGGGCTATAACTCGGCTTCTGTAAAAAATATGTCTCGGAACTTTAGTTGCAGTTGTAGCACTAGTAATACTGTGTGGAGTAGTAGTAGTAGTAGTAGTTATGTGTGTCTGTGATATACTATAGTCCAGTAACTGTTTTACATATTTTTGTTTTGTTATCTACCACATTGTGTTGGTGAATAAAGATTATGAGTATAGTATCGACTTTTAGTGTGCGCGAAGTATCAATTAGATTGGTTACAATCAAGTATTTTTACTGCATAAATTCAGTGAATTCGTAGGCATTACACGCAGTTGTTCAAACAAGTTTGCACGGTTAGTAAAAATAAATATAAATTGTTCCTGCTTGCAAGTCGTGGTAATAAACGAATGTGAATATGAAGTCAGTATACGCTATACATAGACCTATTTGTAAAACGCGGCGCCGGTGTAGCCGGCAATGCTCTAACGATGGTCAATTTCAATACTAAGGAAGGTTCTTTGCTTTACATACCTCGGCCTCGAGCTGAGTTATTTTACGACTCAGTTCATCAACCATTTCGCGATGTTCCATGTCTCGCAGCTTCGACATCATCGCATGCTCTTCGTACTGCACGCACAAACAACTCAATCAGTCTACAACTCACAGACATCAGTCAATCAATAAATACTATGCACGAGGCCACATACACGTATAAGTGCGCTTTACAGTGTAAAACATATACAGACTTTATCTTTTAATTTTAAATTAATTTACAATTATTCGTAATTTCACGCTACAGCTACACAAACGTTTATTTTGAAGTTCAGTGGAAAGGAGAAGGGAGGGTTGAATCCCGGCCTGCATATGCCTACAGTTGCGTAACGATCGACGACCCGCGACAGTAAAGGCAAAGCCAGCTGGAAGTCGCCGGTCGAAGTTATCGGTTCGCGTCGGCTGACTGCGTGTCTAACTTATCATCGCTCCTAGCCGCCACCCAGCAGCAGCTGCAGCAGCAGCGAGGCATCGATGTTCACTTTGTCACCATTCATCCGACCATCTAGTAAATCCGCACCAGCACGGCCAGTTAGTGTTTTCGGCGCGGTTTCTGCACGGGTTGTTTACGGACATTGATACTGCTATGTATAGGCATGGATATTTAGACTGGATAAATAAACACAATGTTGACGATTGAATGAACTGTTGCTGATGGACAGTTATCGATATGCTGAACACACGATACGGTCGCTATCAGACAAAAGTCGGACTGAAAGCGACGTCAAAAATAAAACACAACAAGAAAACTGACAAAAACTGCAAACTGCTGTTAAAACAAGTTAAAACTAACAAATTAAGTTAAAATGTTCTCCAATTTTTCATTGAAAGAAAAAGTCCGTCTGCAATCCTGCATAAGTTCTATGTAGTTAACATGTGACTGAGTTTCGGACTAACATACGTGGACAGCGATCGGCAATCGCGCTGAATTTGTGCAGACTGAAGCCAATTACACACGTTATACGAATATCTTACAAAGCTAATAATCACGTTTATGTGATTAGAGCAACCTGTATAGGCCTATTGCTCAGCCAGGGTGCAAGCTGTTTCTGCATCCAATCTTGCATCTAGCTCGTGTCAAATAAAAGTCCGATGGAGAAAACAAGATATATCGACAAGTCCGACTTCCGTGTAGACGCTACGTGGTGCATTGTAAAAAGTAAATACTACAGAGATGAGTGTTCATATAACTTTTAAAATTCGACGTCGATATTGTCGAACATATAGACCTATCGTCGATATCAATATTTTTAATGTGAAATCCATCAACGCTATAACAAACTCTGTCAACTTCTGAAAGGCTTATTTTCCAACTATGCAGTTAATTAGGCCCAATCACATTTCATCATTTCGTTTTTTACCAAAATAAGCGCATGACACTTGACGACGCCAAGTAGCAGTACTCGTAGTATGCAATTTAATCTGCTGACATATATACTTTTTGCCAGAGGAAAGCCGGTATTTCACGGACGATCGATTTGATGCCATATGCTACCGATAATATCAATGTCGACATCGAATCGCAATATTTTCGATTTAGACCCATCTCTGATAAAAACTTGTCATTCACTGACGTCATCAAGATGATAAAGTTGTCGACCGTAAATTGAATTTTCGATTCAGAGACTTGGCCGACTGTGAAAATGTTTGACTGTAGCTCGACACACATGATAACGCCGTTATATCTGCGTTCAACCTCAGTGCCCCTATGCAGTGTAGGCCTACAGTTTTGTAGTTTGAGAATAAGTAACCTTATTATTCTAGTCACCTAGCTTAGGCTTCTGTCTTTATGCAGCGCATATTTATGTCATTTGTTGCATTTTTTGTTATTTTTTATTATTATTATTTTTATTTATTTTTTTATTTCTATTTTTTTATTTTGTTGTTCAGAAACATCAGTGCACTTATTCTATAACTGTATGCTCACTATTTTGGTTTAAATTCAACAACTTTATACTGCACTTGTAAAAATTCGCTTTGAGTGTTTATAATCTTTAATATTTATGTATCGCACCGCACATACTTAAACAAGTCTGTAAAACGTCGGTGCAGCAAGAGTTTGGTGCGATTAGATAAAGTTCGTGAAATAAACGTGACGCAGCATTTTTGACAGAATGTTCTACAGTACTCTGAGAGTCTGACTCTCTGGTATATCCCGGGTATAATCGGTCGCTCGCAGTGACCGCAGTCTGTACATTCGCGACAGCCACGCGCCAAAAGTAGCATGCAACAATACAAAAAAATACAAACCTATCTAAAAAAAGCCAGATAGGCTTGGCGACGTACCAGATGCTGAAGATCGGCCAATGACATTCGAAGGTCACTGACGATCGACTGCGTCTCGCGTTCCTTGCCTCGACACTCGACTAGCAGTTCCCGCAGTCGCGCCATCTCCGCGTGCAGTTTACTGATCTGCGCCTCGTGCATCTCTTTCTGAACATCGCCGTCCGTCCGTCCGCCATTTTGTCACAACAACATATGCACAATGACCACAAGCGACACAACTCAACGTCTACAGGGTGTGACAAAACTGACGGATGTGGTTTTAAACAACTGTATAGTTCACTAATTGCAGCAATAAAGATTATCGTAAATAGACAAAATGGATTAAAAACTTTTATTGTAGAACAAGAAGCACTAAAACACAATAACGGCTGCTGTTCTGTCATTTATGCGCTTTAATTATGAAGTAACGGTTTACTTACATGAAAACCAAAAACGTTCCACAGCTCAAAAGTAAACGTTTTGCCAATTTTTATTTCAAAAGGTCAAAGAAAACAGCGTACAATAGGTTGGCACTTTGTCTAGTTAGAATTAAAAAAAAAACTTTCCAGAATATCATTCAAAGTTGACGCCTGCGGTAATAATTACAGCGTACAATGTGCACTGTGCAATCTAGTCTGGTATTCAGTATTATAAAGCCATGCTAGCTAGAGCAATATATAGAGTTAAAGAAAAGCCGATAGAGAGACAATGCAGATGCGTGCGTTCAACACAGCAAAAATCACAGTCAGAGGCGTCTACCTTCTGAGCCATTAGGGCAAGTCCCCACACATTTTCCCTTCTCTTCTTTCCTTTTCTTGCCTCTGTCTTTCTTTGTCTTTCTACCGAGGAATTTCAGCTAAAACGTCTGGGAGAGCGCTGTAGGCTTTTTCCAGTAACGTCTGTGATGAAGTCTCACATCACGCCGTTGATTTTGAGACATTCTGGATCTGCAAAACGTATCTAAAGAAAGCCAGAGAGGCTGAATTATGTGATGTATAAAAATGTCTCAGAAATGTGATGTTTCTGACGACTGTCGTAATTTCATGTAGACGACCCAAATCTTGAACTACACGAACTGAACAGCTAAAACATTTCATTTAGAGTTTCGTTGAAACATTAAATCCAAGCTTTGTAAAGGGTGTAGACGTCCCCTGACGGCAGACAGACAGCAGAGACACAGACCACTACGTCGAGTTCCTCAATGCGTCGTCGGTAGTCTGTCAGATGTCCGAGCATCGTCGCCTGACGTAGCTTGTACGCCAGCAGCCGATCACTGGGTTCAGCACCCTCAACGTCATCCATCAAGTCGTCGTCATCGTCGTCATCAAACGAAAGTTTCTGCAGCAGCGTCACAGACGACAAGAAAATCGCTGAAATGCGTCACGCCACGATAGCCGCCGCTCGATCGACGTCCAAGTTGCCAAATCCACATAATTCATCTCCAGCGTTCGGATACTCAGCCTCCATTACGTTTAAGTAATGAAAAAGTAAGCAAAGTACATATTACTATAATATACTAATTTTGAATCTGCAGTAGCTTATTGCCTGTTTTTACGTTGCTTCGCTGCTTTGTGACAAACTCCATGTAGCGGTAGCCAGGTATACTTATTTCATTGCAAAGTGCGTTAATTTACATACATCTCATTCTTTGTTGTTTAAATGAACTGTGGCTTTTTTAACATTCCATTCTCGTACATCTTGCATGCATGTTACTATTAAATTTTATTATTTATTATTGAATTATTACATAGTAATCAATTATTAAATTATTTTAATTTATTGAAACACGCAAAAACCTTACACCCAAAACAGTAAATATTCAGTACAATATACCACAAACACGGAAAAGTCTATTTAATGTTTTACACTTTTAACAAATTTTCCCCTCAAAAACGCACTTAATATGTTCGAGTTTATTGTCCTCCGATAAAAGTAGTATCTGAATAACTATAAAACTTTAAATAAAATGAGCTACAGACGGAAAGTCACATGGCGTAAATTAACTTGGTTTAAACACACACAGTATTTTAATAACAGAAAACTATTTCGTTTAAAATCATATAAAAGAAATAGTAAGCGTACAAACGATAAGTTCTGAGCACTTTGCAGCATGCTTTTCTTTGCTTTTCTTGGATCTGCCGCTGAAGCTGTTTGCGATTCGACCATGTCGGATTCCACTTGCGTCGCAGCGTCCTTCCGGTTAGTCACAAAGCCATTTGCCTGTTCAGTTCGCAATACAGCGACCGCTAGAGATCGCACTAAACACATTAAGCACGTTCCTATAAAAATTATTGTCTTGTAAAATATTAAAGTAAGAGAATTAGCGTAAATTCGATGCGGTTTGCCAAAGTCGACAAAACCTGACGTATAACAGGAAGCAACTTTTGTGACAGCTTATCACAATAGCAGATTTCATTAACTTCTATTGACTCCGAGGTCGAAAAACGTCAAACCGGTGTAGACCAATTTCCACACGCCAATAGTCGCCATCAGTGACTGACAAACTCGTTCATGCGCGAGAAAACGGTTACAGCTTCGACGTTTTTTTCTGCTTTGTTGCCGCTGATAAGTACATCCGGTCATTCCGGGAATTTTTCAGAGTTCAGCGATTGCTCTGAGCAGCTGAGTCTTGCATAAAGAATAGCTTCAGATTTTCAGTCAGTAGGCGTGTCGACATCAGACTTTAGTGATTAAGAGTACAATCGATTTGTGAACGACTGGTCTCTTTGGCTTAGTACCAGCTCATCTACCACGGTCACTCATATTCTCTTCAGTGATCTGTGATCTGCCATGGCGTGGGTGCATCGATTCGATGCGAATTCGTATAATCTAATTTTTACAACAAGACAATGAAACAACAGGTCTGAGGTGTGGTGGACTTCACAACTGTCCCAAAATGTGCCAGTAAAATGAGACATGGAGAAAAAATATGATGTCTTTTGTAGCCGTAGATGTCGACGTCGTAACCTTCGATCTTTTAGCCGTGCCACGTTTTAATACGGGAAAGTTCAACGGATGATATTTGTACCAAATTTAGTAGGCCGTCCGTTTATTAGTTACGGCAAATGTCACGGTAAACTTTTTGTGGCCTTACAACCTTGACGTTCGAGCACTTGACTCGTTAATTGCAATGCATACTTTTACCATAAGAAATCAGCGCGTGCATTGCTATGACGCTTCTCATTGGCTGCAAGTCCAGACGGTATACAGACAGTGCACAGCGAGACAAGAGCTGGAGAAACGTTTCTTCGTAAATATTACGTTAGAACGTAGCCGTCCGAATGATGCCTGAATGCACGCCGTCGGGCTGCGTCTGTTGGCGTCATTGATAACTCGCCGTTCCAGATCACAGCACTCGGCACGTTCACCGCACCCCTACAGCTGTACCGCGCAGCGTCTCTCTGTCTATAGGCCTAGTGAAGTCGCATCGGTGGATCGATCTATTACGCAGCTGTCCTATCTAGGCCACATTACGCATCCTCCCGGCAGTCTGTTCGTCTGTCCCACACAGGCCTAACTCGAAACAACACTACCATTTATGGCGAACAGAGACGTATAATACTTCAACAACCAAAACGAAGTAACTGACGTGCCAATTTTTAGTCCAAACGGCCAAATGCCGAAGTCACTCTAGGTCAAAAACTCGCCGAAAATGAGACATATCCCGGGTATAATCGGTCGCCCGCAGTGACCGCAGTCCGTACATTCGCGACAGCCACGCGCCAAAAGTAGCATGCAACAATACAAAAATTCAATGTCGGGATTTCCATTAACGTATGACTCGTATATTTTTGAAGTTAAAGTTTTATTTTGCATGTAACTACGTCCACTACTTTAACGAGAAAACGGTTTCAAATATGATCTGCTGATTGAACGCCGCCATTAGTGACGTGAGCTGCATGCGTGCATCACTGACCCTTTGTAGCTGAGTGATCTGATCGATCAGTTGTCTTATGACCCTGTCCGTGACGACGTCGTTCTTGTGTGCATGCCAGTCCGCCGGCCCCACGCCCGCCGCCGGTACCGTCGCTGATCGGTCCTCCGCGGCGACTTGCCGACCGCTCCGAGACTCTCGATCGTCTTCTTCTGTTTCTCGCCGTGACGTCATTTCCGGCGCGGAGTCGGTGTCGTCGTGAGTCCGGCGCGATGACGTCACAGCCGCCTACGCACCAATTCACAGCGTTCCATCATCGTCAGAGAGACAGACAGACAGACAGAGAGACACACAACGATAAGAACATGATCAGTATTCACTGTAGTGTTATACTGCTTCTGCACGAACCGCTACGTCCACTCTGCCTGCCGGCGCCCAGTAGGCCTAATCACGAAATTATATTTCAAAACCGTACGGACAGTCACAACAGTGTTTAAACGATCGGTGAAACATGAAACGTCTAATGTGCGTGCACTCTCACCAGTAATGTATGTTGTTTGTTTTCCGCTTAACGCCGAATGCTGGCGGCTCTAGCGTTAAAACTGACAAATTTATGTCGGCGCCCATTTGTCGGACGCCAAGGCGGGTCACCTCAAGAGACTAACTTGCGATACCGTGAAGCGCAGCAGCTTAATGACCCCAGCTGCTGCAGCTGCTGCAGCTGCGGCTGAGTCAGCTGCCCTGCAAACATCACTATTCACCAATGTGGTTGTGAGAAACACCGCTCATTGCCAAGCAGATTATGTTTTCCAAGTAGTCTGTCTGTCTGTCTCTCGCTCGGTTTCACGTGTCTGAATCCGGATCCGGTAATTAAGTGTACTCTTTGATGGAAGGCTGGCAAAAATCCGAAGGAATTGACAGAATAATCGGTTAAATTTTGGTGGAAATCCGAATCGATCCGAATCCGGAATTTTGCAGAAAAGACTATTTATAACAAAGATTCTTGTCAATTGATCATTACAATGCTAAAATTATATTCTCTTTTATAACGGCTGTAACGAGAATTATAAGAAAACTAATATAACTTCATATACGAACACGAATAAGTTCATAACTTCTTTATCTAATACTGCTGAATACTTTCGTGCGACGCACACAAGTTTAAGAGTGATTTATCCCTAGAGAGGTAAGCAGTACTGCCAACATTCACCACACTGTGCAAAATAAGCGAAAGTATAATTTCTCCAGAGTACCGCGGGATCACTGAATAAGTAAGCAAGTGAAAACAGATTGAGGGTCTGGTGAAGGTCGAGTGGGAGTATGCGCTGCCATCTTGCCAGCCAATCAACGTCCAGCGCACCTGCCGGTGTGTTTACTGTTCAAATATCATCATCGATATGCACGCGTCCACGCCTCACAAACCAACGTCATCGATCGTACATTCACGTACGGTATAAAGGGTGAGCCAAAAAAGTAGGCTATTGCACTTTGTCCATATCTTCGCTAAATATTGATTAATTTTCACAATTTTTTACCAGTAAATTCTGTAAAAAAATTTGCTACTCAGGGGCATGCACACCACACTTTTTATCTCGCTACACTACCTTGTAAAATATTAATATCAAATCAAATCAAATTAAAATAGTTTTATTAACAGCAGCAAATACTGTTTAGGAATGGAAGGTCAGAAGAAATCTGACATCTTACACCATCCCTAACAAGTTACATGCTACACATACAATTTATAAAAATCAAGTTTGTTAATCTATTTTAAAGACATACAGTGATGGTGCCAAGACAATATCACTATCTAAACTGTTCCAAATATCAATAAACGCACGGCTGTTAACACGGCTAGTCTGTTTCATCAGCTTGAGTAGATGACCACGGGTAATGGAAGAGCCAAAAATAAAAAAAAAATCAGAAAACTCAAGAGCATTAAGTCTATGAACAATACAATAAATCATTATCAAGTCAAACTTTAAACGTCGTAGTTCAAGCGACTCCGCACACAATATATCAAGACGTTGAGCATATGTAAAAGACTTAAGTGTACCAATATGCTTCGAAAATCTACGCTGTACCGACTCAATTTTTGCAATATCACAATGATAATACAATACAATATCTATAAATGGACAGAAGGTTTAATGGTAAATTTTTTAAAAGTATTTAACTTAAATGTTAAAATATAAGTTACAGTAAGTGTCAAAAACATTGGAAAACATATTAAATATTTTTTTCAAATAATTTGAACGATTTTACTGTGCACTAGTTTTCAATGTACACTAATGCTGGTTGGTGGCTGCAATCTTGCTCAGTTAACTGCATGAGCATACAGAGCAATGCATTTCAACTGTGCGGCCCTACAAGTTGTGCACTTTTTTGTAAGATCAAAATTTAATCCGTAACTACACCTAAAGTTTTGTGACACTTATTATAACTTACATGTGCATTTTTCTTAAATATTTCAAAAATGTACCACGCGTCCTTATTACCATCTGTAGATATTGTACGTTTCTGGATATTTATATTTTACAAGGTAGTGTAGCGACATAATAAGTGTGATGTGCATGCCACTAAGTAGCACATTTCTTCTAGAGTCTACTGGTGAAAAAAACTGTAAAAATTGGTCAATATTTAGCGAAGATATTAAAAAAGTACAATAGCTTACTTTTTTGGCCCACCCTGTATACGCCGAGTCTAGTGCAATTTAAATTTTTTCCCTTTATATTAAGATGTATGTCCATAATCAAGCCGACACGGTCGTTAGAACCAGTTAAGAGTGAACTGTATAATAGGCTTTACTGGTTTCATCGGATATTCTGTGAAAAAATAAGTAGGCCTACAGCATACGAAGACGTACAAAATGGAGAAAAAAGTCTTCAATTAAAAACACGGTGTAAATAGAAACAAGTAGGTGTCGTCATGTCGTTATGTCGTGTTGTCAGCAAAATATGTCATAAAATAAAACAACCAAAAAAAGCTTAAAAGGATGATAATGCAGAAGATATGCGATAATAATCTAGAAATTATTTTCTGAAAGATTTGCTGAAAGCTAGTGAATACAGAGTTCACTTTGAAGGAGCTATACAGATCCTCAGTAGGCTAACAGTTAGCATATAGGTCAAGACGTAAAACTACCGACACAAGTAATTGCTAAGCGAATGTTGATAAAAGATTTCGCCGCAGAATCAATGACCTTTTAAAACGTTATTCCACATTGTTTTCCAAACATATAATACTGTACAGGGTGCGGCAAAAAAGTAACCCCCCAAAGTTTTTTTGCCTTTTTCTCAGAAATTTCAACAAGGAATTTTACAGGTTCATTTACAGAAACCTTCTACATTTAACTGCTAAGTGAAATATGATTCTGTTGAAAAAAGACAAAATTATAGACTTCTGAACATGACCGCCTACCGATTTTTCAGCATTAAAAAATGTTTAAGCTAAAAATGCTATTTAATTTTTAAAAACCTGTTACCACGTTAATGCCGATGACGTCACAGTGACGCTTTGACAAACAGTAATTTATTTTGTTTATAAATTATCACTAAGCAATCGCCGGCTGCCCACCGGATTCATCTTCCAGCAGGACAGCGCACCAGCACACACAGCGCGCCGCGCAGGAAACTGACTGCGGGACAACTGTCCAGATTTCACCAGAAAAGACCAATGGCTTCTAAATTCGCCGAATGCAAACTCGGTGGACTATCACGTGTGGTTTGCAATGTTGGAGCTTACCGCAAGCTTAAAACAAAGCCAAAAACAATCGCGGAATTCAAGGAATCGCTTCAGGTTATGTGGAGCAACCTACCACAAGGACCGATCGACAAGACTGTGAAAAACTTCTCAAATTAAGCGACCGAAGGCTTGTGTTGCAGCTTGGAGCTGTCGGTGGACACTTCGAACATTCACAGTGACAATGGAATTTTGGCATCTAATCATTAGTTAACTGTGTTGTTTGACTTGTTTCAATGATGTTACTGAACTGGTGTTGTAGCTTAAACATTTTTTCACGCTGAAAAATCGGTAAGCGGTCATGTTAAAAAATCTATAACTTCGTCATTTTTCCATGGAATCAAATTTTATTTGGCGTTTAGCCGTAGAACAATTTAGTAAACAAATCTGTAAATTTTCAGATTAAAATGCTAAACGGTTGCTGAGAAAACAGCGAAAAACTTTAAGGGGCTACTTTTTTCTGCCGCACCCTGTATATAATGGCATCGTTCCGTACTTTCGAGATGTAGCTGTTTGCCTGAAGAAATCACGTGACAGCACTAGCTGTTAGCTTAAAGGCCTTAGAGACATTGTCTCTCTCTGACACTTTGATCAGCAAAACAACTTGAGGCCCGTGTATGACGTCATCGACAGTCGTGACTGGTGCGTCTAAATAGGTCTATAGATAAAAAGACCTTGTGTATTCTGGTGCGGCGTTAGATGGCTGTGCAGTCAATTCATTGTGTCAGTGAAAAGCTCTCGCGGGAACTGCGAATGCTCCAACACGCGATAACAAACGTTTATTCTTCGGTGGACTCAGTGACGAAACGAAACTGAACGACGTAAAGTAGGTACCACACTCCACATGGGTGTATCCGGCGTTCCCTTAGGCAAGAACAAGAATTAAAGATTTTCAACGGAAGTCTTCTTTTATTTTCGTACTTATAACTAAGCCAGAGTTCAATGCCGGCAATTCCCTGCCTTCCAACGACGGACACCGCCGGTGCGTCTACAGAGGCTGCTTTTTCTGTACAAGTCTATCGGCAACTGCAAACAGCGTAGCAAGCCGATAATGTCGATCAAGTTTATCTCGCCATGCAGACACACATCAAAGTCAGCAGAAACATGCACCGTCATGCTGTGAGAGAATCGATTCCGTGCACTCGCAATTTCTGTAAGCTTACCACGCATGTTTATGTCAAAGTTGAGTATAAGTAAAGTTTATCGCTTCGCCAGTGGTGTGAGGTATAACAGCCTACGAGTAAATAAGTTTAAAGCGCGTTTATATAGATTTTTCTCCATTTTTCCTCCCTTTCAGATCTGTCATTGAACAACATTTATTATTTTTAGTTGCCGATCATAATTTGCGATCAAGCACGTAACCGTCATTGCTATTTCAGCGAGTATTCTATTGTCGTTGTCGAACAGCAGACGGCTCAAGATACTTCAGTACGGCGATCAATGAGCCGCATCAGTTCCCTAGATTCGCTTTCGCAATCGCCTTCTCCAGCTGATTAACTCCATTGAGCCCAGAGTATTAGCTTAGTTACAACGATATTGCTAAAAAACGACCAAAGTTGTATGACAGACAATGATTTAACTGTCAATTTGATACTGAATCTTCTGACTGTAAGGCCGTAGTTACACGTTAAATAAAATGTTTGCAACATCTTTATTTTTACGTGATCACTGGCATAACTTTCATAATGCTTTTTCGACGAAACTTTTTTGTGCTTTTTCCCCTTGGCTCAACTTGACTCTTACTTGCCGTTTTCATAAAATGATGCGCCAAGTAACGTTAAATGTGTTCTACTTATGGTTGTTTGCTATTTTTACGAAACACTAGTGCAGCACGCACAGCTTTGGTACGTGTAAAATTCATTGTCATTAGGTCTACTGCATAAAACACAGAAAAATCATAGTTTAAGACTTCACAGAGTTGTCGTGAAAATTAAACTGTCGCGTTTTCCTACTAATCACGGCACGTGTTCTAATGTCATTCATTAGAACACGATGTCAAAAAATGAGAAAACTTTGCGCTGATTTTACCTGATGTCGACGATGCTGGCTGGAAGATTGACCCTGCGTCTGCTGACCAGCACAGTCGCCGTTTGCAGACCTTCATGCAAAAACAAAACTAAAATTTACTTTATATCGCTCTCACGTTGATTTAAGTGGAATACAACGCAGAATGCAAAAATGCCCACTTAAGTTTTATTTCTGTTAGTAATAACCAGCATCTTATGAATCAAAGTACAAGTTTTAGTTATTTTACTCCACATCGCTGCTTCGTTCATCTTGCATGATTTGACATTCTTTCACCGTGTGGCCTCGAGACCAAATTCTTTGGCAACAGTCTCGGCCATTTAGAATCTAGCCTCGTGTTCATAGAAATTGGCATCGTGGCCTCGAAAACTTACAGCGTTCATGACATTAATTAACATTCACAATCTATAGCCATCGACGCTCATTTCTGTTGCGAAGTCTATTGGTTGCTTAAAATGACGTATGAAAATTGACGACCGATAAATAAGAATTTAAGACAATATTTTAATGTTCATACACCATGATTTGTTCTTTAACGTGTCTAGCTTCGACCTCGAAAACATTTCTGGGCCTCGGCCTTGTTCTTGGCCTCATGCTAAGTTGGCCTCGTTAACATCCCTGTCCTTCACGAGTATCGTCTTGCGATTTAAATTCGTGCTAGAAATCTGGCCCGGTTATGATAAGGATAAACCATACACTTTGATGACCGTCTCCGGTTCATCGGAGTCATCGCGTAGGTCACGGACATCTAGTTGTAGCATCAACCAGGTGTCCATCCGTGCATAGGTCAAGCAGGTTGCCGCGGATTCTACTGATAATACCGGCAGCGGCTCGAATTCATCTCGTGTTGACGTAAATCGGTAGCGAATATCATCACACCGGCATTATGCTACTCGGCATACTAGGCTAGCTGTCTGTGTGTGCCCAATGGTTTTTCTTTCCTCGCTTGACCGAAGCGCCTGCCGTTTGTTTTCTGCCTTTCAGTGCTGAATTCTTTATTGAAGACGCGCCGGGGCGCCGCTCAGCTCGCTGGATGGACGGCAGTAAATTACGAGCCAAGCGCCAGGAATGCGATACAGCAACACTTGGCTGTAGAATGCACATCCAGTTTCATCTGTCCTGCTGGCGTCTCATGACGATAGCGCTGTACGTAGCAGTTTCGAAACCCGTCACTTAAATTACAGTCGGCTGTTATTATGATTAAATTTTTTTAAAGATGTATTTCTCATAGATGCAGAAATTACTCGAAGAGTCGGTTATTTGTAAAGCTATTAATGCTCTTCTTCCGTGCTTAATAACATCGTTAATTTGCTTGTGCTCAGGCATGATGGATTTTACACTGCGGCCCTAAATATCTTTTTATTGAGCAGAGTGTTAAAAGTAAAAAATTACCAGTATTACTATAAGTAAAGTGACATTTTTATAAGATAGGCCTATGCAGGGGAAATTAGATTCATGGAGTCGTCAGATAAGCAGCTGCACTAATACACATCTATTGACAAAAGACAGCCTCAAACGGTATAGCTAATAAGGCCTAGATGAAAGAGGACTTAGAGTCTCTGAGATAGCAAAAAGTCAGTCTTGGCGACTACTAAGTAGCAAATTTTGCACTAATTTGATGTGAGAAATGCGTTTGTACTTGGGTACGACGATCGTCGCTCGATGGTTTTCCATGTCCTTCTGGCCGCGTTTGAAGGCCGACCTCTTGACGGCGATGTTGTGCAGAGTACTGTACTTGTTGACCGGGACCTGGTACTGGAAAGGCAGCGGCTTCCAGTCGGCGGACGCCTCACTGTGGCCATTGTTGGCGTCGTCGTCGTCGTCTGCGCGCACTGTCGACGTCTTGCCCTCCGACCAAACGACCAGCACTTTCGGCTGCTGCTGCTGCTGGGTGGCCGGCGCCGGGAAGCCGACTGTCCCGACCGACGTGCCGCTCATCTGCACCATCCACGCATCACTCTATCATGCTCGTCTAATTCGCCGCTCATGTACATATCGGGTGTACTGGTCCGTAGAAAAACTTTTGACTTTTACACATGCATGAGCATCAGCAGCTAGTAACCGATTTCCAAAATTCCCTCATTAGCCAAATAAGCTAAGAAGTAAATTTATAAAAGCACTTACTGTTAAAATCCCATCATAAACGCTCGTAAAATATAGTAGCCTTTGGGATAATAAAAGTTAACATGTAACTCACTCATTCTAAAGCTGACTATCTTATTTCACAATGTAGTGTAGCAACGCACTTTGGTGTGATGTACGTGATCTATAATGATCACTTAATTGTAAATCTACTGCAAAATACACAAAGTGAAAGAATTACGGTAAAAGACCAAACGACCAAATTCACGACGCAGTTATCAATCAAGCAATCAATCATTTACTTGCTCTATAACACATCAACCAATAGAAGTTTGCAGCCAAAAAAGTTTACATGAGCAAGACGTGATAGGCAGAGCGCTTATGACAGCCTAACTAAAACTAACAAGAACACAATTTACACAAGCACACAAACAGTTTAAACACTTATGGTTTAAGAAAAATATCTTTAACAATTCAGTAAAATCGACAGTCTGAATGGAACGACTAAAACTAGTTGATGTGCTGAAATCTACACTCTTGGACAGCGTGTTCCACAAATTTACTACACGTTCACTAAAAATGCTGCTCTTGCCCGAGATGCACAAAGTTTTTTTTACACAAATTATGTACAAAAACATAGGAGCTTACTATAGTCAGTGGCGTCAGACACTGACAGCATGAGGCGAGTTTAACAGTTAGCTACCAAGAGTACTTTCAAGGGCCATTTTTCCAAAAAGATGCATATACGAGTTTTTTTGGGGGGAAGAAGGAGAGCGGAGGAAGGGGATAAAACGCCGCTTAAGCATGTGCAATTGCATCTCACTGTTTCGGGTGACAACTCTCTTAGGTCATAATTATAATTGGTTGGGTAAACTTGCAACAAAGTCTCGCTTTTGAGGTTTCGCTCAAGGTTTGAGGATACGTATGCTATGCATTTTTTAAAATACGTATTTTATTTTATAGTACGTAACCAGCATTAGAATACGTAACGTACGTCTGCGACTATTATACCCTGTTAGCAATACAAGCACACGTGAATCAATCATTTAATCGTAAATTAGTTAAACACAAAATAACTAAGTAAGTAAGTAATCTTTTAGTTCAGTTCTCAACAGTCAAACGCCATTGGCAATGAACATAAATTATGACACAGCAAACTGCAAAATTGCCGAGTTAATACAGCAAAAAATAATTGTGAAAAGTCACATTACTAATGCTCTAATGCAGCGCAGTAGCCTACAGTTATTAAATAAGCAGGCCATTTGGGCGTATATCCGAGGGTTTGATGTATTTAAAGTTTAAGTTATTCCGAGCTCTAAATGTCATTGCAAAATAGTTAATACAAATATTTAAACTGCATATCGTACGAGTCTTTATTTCGAAAAATGCACACGTAATTTAACCTATTCTACACTGTGTCTCAAAAAACATCCCCGACATTTTTGACTGTAACTTGAAAACCGATTACCAAATTTTGATAATTTTGAGTACGAATATTCCTAACACAACTTGCCATCAAATGACCGTTCAGTTTCCCAACTCACGTAATGTATGCTTCTACATTACCTAGGGAAAGCAGATCAAACGAGATATGTGTTGAAATAAACAGAAAACCTGAAAAACATCCCCAACATTATCAATCGTAACTTAAAGAAAGATTTGCAAATTTTGATAATTTTTGGCAGAAATATTTTTGATACAGCTGGATATTAAATAAGTGTTTTAGTTCCCACCTCACCCAACGTCTGCTTTTGCACTACCTGGCAAAAGCAGACCAAGCATAATACGTGTTAAAATGAATGAAAAAACGTCAATTAATTCCATCTGTGCTTATCTGTGGGCCCTAACAGCAGGTCTATTACAAGGTTTGACTGTCTTACAGCAGTGTGTCTACCAGATGAAGTTTAGAAATGTTTGCGAAGTCAAAAAGCGACTGGTAGAGCCTGGATTGGTCTGGAGCAGAACATTATCGATACTGCTATCAATGAATGGAAAAAAGTGTCTCCTTGCCTATGTTCGCATAGCGGGCTAACACTTCAAGCAATTTTACTACAGGCAGTTGAAAAATAGAAAACTGGATAAAGTGTCAACCAAAGTGTCAGAAATTTAAACAACATGTGTTTTTACGCGATATGTTAATTAAACAATCATATCGCATTGGATAAAAAGTGATATTTCGCTAGTTGTGTTTTCCCCAAGTAGTGCAAAAACAAACGCTGGGTGAGGTGGGAAACTGAATAATCATTTAATGGCAAGTCGTGTCAGGAATATTCGTACCAAAAATTATCAACATGTAATAATTTGTTTTTAAGTTAGTTACAGTCGAAAATGTCGGGGATGTTTTTTGAGACGCGGTGTATTTTGGCGTACGCGTATGCTAGAACCTTGGTCTCGCTTGCAATGCTCAAATTAGCTTTCTTTAGATATTTTACTGGCCACGCTTCTGTATATGGTAAATGCACCAAATGGCAACTAAATTCTTTACCAAAGCACCGATAACGTACCACATGCAGGGCTATTTTATATAACGAAATGCTGGTATGTGTGCTTGTGCTATCGACGCTGTAAGGGTCTAGTTTATTGGCGCGCAACGCACATAATGTACATAGTGCGCTTATGCTGCGTTATGTTCCCAGTCTGACTGTTCGTCCGTCTGTCCGTCCGTCCGTGACGCTGGTGATCTGTCGTTAATCGTTGTATACGTAGGTTTGGTCAAAGTAATTACATGGACAGTTGGCACATTCGCTCTTCGGGGCGAGATAAGATGACCTAGTTTTGTGAAAGCATCCCAAAATTTCGGCCAGAATATAGAGGAGAAATTGCAGTTTTCGGCGGAACACCAGTCCTGTAATATCTCTGAACCGGTGCAAGATATGACCAACGTTCTATTACGCACTCGCTTAGTACCAAAGTCAACGACATGCATGGATAGCCGCGAACGACCGTTGTACACTTTACTGCAGAAATATGCAACTTTCGGAACCTAGTAAAAATGTGAATATAAACCCATTACCGCCAGCAGCAGAAATGTAGTCCATTCTACAAAATGACCTATCGCGTAAATTGCTTTAGCATTGCGCCGTGTTTCCGCAAACTGCGATAGCACGGACCTTTTCTTTTAAAATTTGTTATTATAGTTAAAGTATAATTGAGCTAAATAAATAACCCAAAAAAGTTAAACCAGGAAGAACTTTTAAGTGCAATTATCACAGCTCAATTCAAAACTTTGTTCATACCGAAAGAGTGACGATACAAACCGTAATGGACGACGGGCGATTTGTCCAAATTTGTTATTCCTCCTGGTGCAATTTCGTTAATCATGTAGACAGCATTGTCACTCAAAAACGTTGTCAAAGATCAGCATCTTCATACGTCAGTTGCTGTATCCGGTGCTGTACCTATATGTAGTTGGCGCGTACTTGAACAACGCCAGCAAATTGAAACACGATAATGACAGCGTGTGTCAATTTACCTCAACAACGCGCAAGTAAACGTAAATTTCGCCGAACGACTTGTCGTAATATCAGCGATAAACGAACACGACTGACCAACGGACGGACAGACGGTACGCTACAGACAGATACAATGCCAATAGTCAGCGGGACTGACAATCAGCGACGGCCGAGGGCTATACAGCTTGCCATGAAGCGACGCTGCTGCGCCAGTGATGTGGCAGCAAATATCAGCACTGAAGCATGCTCACAACCGAGAGTCATGCAGCTGGATTCAGTCTGCAACTCCGTTCACGCATGCCATCTCTAACGGAACATGGGCTGCAGGCTTTATCTTTCTTCTTCTTTTATGTCTTTCTCTACGGTTAAGTTTCTCAGACACCCCTGTCACGCAAACTTTACCAACTGCAGCAAACTTTCTGCAGCCTATAGGTATAGTTTAGTTTTATTAGTTTAGCTCTCATTACATTCATGGCTAAATGACAGTAAAATGAGTTCACATAGTTACGTTCTTGGTACCATTTTATCCTAATTGTTGGTTTGAAGGATTTTAGAATTTTTATTATCAATGTAAATTTGCTTGTGCCGTAGACAAAACCGGCTGCGCGTCAGTTTTGAGCCGATGTATTATCACATAGTAACACACGGTCGTCTAGCCGGCTGTTTTGTTGCCTCGTCTCGTTCCAAGGCAGCGACGAAAAGCAATTAAGTCTGCGATAGGCCTACACCATTGACTTCTCGGCAGCGTCTGACGGCCATTGTCGTAATAGCTCGGCAAATGACCCAGTGATGAGTTGATTCGGCTGCGAAATGCTATACTAGGGGAGACATTGTCATTCAGGCTGGCAATGTATTCAAACAGTGCGTTTTGCCAAAACGTGACGAGGCCTAGTGTGCGAACCACAAAATTTCAAGAATCTGACGCTAAAATTTTGCGTGAAAAGTTCACAAACACAACTGTTTTACTTGACCAAATCAGTGACAAAGTAGGCCTACTGACGCATCTGGGACATAGTCTTACGAGGCAAATTCTACATTATTTCTTTTAGTTCTATTTTATTTTTACTTTTTCCAGGCTGATCAAACTACGTTGTCCTCAAAAATGCGAGTAAAAATACAGAGCGACGTCATTAACAAGTCGGTCGTTTCTAGAATAAAAACAAAAAATGTATTTTTTTACACAGATTAAAGCCGCATTTGGTAGGGGCCTACGGTTTTTTATTTGTAATTTATTTTGTAACGTTCTGATTATTTTAGGCATTGCATTTCTTACACTTATTGCATCTTCTCTACATTTTGTGCAAATGTTTTTGGGGTTTTTAGTGCCCGTAATGCATGCCTGCAAATCAGTTTTGTCAAGATGACTTTCCAGTATCGTTTTGGCTGAATATGATCTGTGTGCGCTAAGCTTGAGCCATTTTGTAGGCATCTTGTGGGCAATATGCATCTTTAAGGGTCGGATAGTTAAGTGTCATTTCATGTATTGTGCTAACTATAAACGTAAAAACGCTATGTTTTTCTCAATCCATAAAACCCAGTAAGTGTTCGCTAATCTCGGTTTTCTAAGCCCTCAGCCAGATCTTAGTTTATACTGCTATATAGTGCATCGCGCGGTGAGCCTGTTTACGTCCAGGATTTCGCTGGTACTTATTGCATGAAGGGATGGTCAAGCAATAAAACAGCTAACTATAGGCCTAACATACGAAAAGCTTTCCGTTGTTTCTCTTTTAATTTACGTTCGTAAGTTAAAATGCTTGGTACTTAAGGATCGTTTACATAACAGTAAAAATACAGCTAAAACTACACTAATACTCGCACGCGTTGTTCTAGGCAGTTTCAGACAGTTATAGGCCCTCCAAAACTGGTCAAAACGAAGTCGCATGCGAGTTTTGGTTTATTATCAATCTTACATTCAACCAGGCGTTAACCATTTCTGTATTTATTTTTGTAACAATAATACGAGTGAAACCGCGCAAGATATCCTATTTGCTAGACCTCTCTTTAGTTAAGAGAAGGATCGATTGTACTCGTAAATGGAATCTATTTCTGGGCCGTTAGTCAGCGTCTCGTCGTAATTTGGCGCCGGCATCGTAATATCTGGACGTGGATCAGGAGGTCGGTCGTTTTGACCGGTTATACTCGCTTGCAGTCGCGAGAATTGTTTCTGGGCGCCTCGTCGAAGATTTTGATGGCCTTTTGTCCACATGCCGCCCGCCGCCAACAATTAACCAGCAGCAGCAATAGCAGTCCTTGATGACGTCCGTTTGTGCTTCAACATTCAGCGAAAAATAACTGCAGCTGTGACTATACGCATCGCGCTCGTCTGCTGTTGTCTCCCGGTAACGTATTTACTGCTTGCAAAAGCGACAGCAGTATTGTTTTCAGCATCGCCACTAAGTTTTTTGTTTGTTTTTTTCTGTTCTATAAGAAAAAAGCTCAAAGGCTTAGTACTTGCTATGGCGCTTCTTACACGAATTACATTTTTGACCAAAAGCGCTTTACAATCTCAAAAGTGGCATCTGATCGACATGAGCTAATAACACCGCAGCACACTATGCAGCCATCCATTGTCCGCATCAGCGAACACCTGGATTCGCGGTTTGCAGTTAGCAGACATACCACCACCCCAATCAGCCACACTAAGCCTTTACTCCGCAGCCCGTAAGCTACTACTCATTTCCCATCTCGTTGACGGTAGGAAGTGAGTTAACTCCACGCGCGGGTTAGCAACTTTTTTAAGTTGCTTGCAAATGAGCCGCGGTAAAAATCGAATCGTCATTTGAAAGTTACGAGTTGAAACCAGCCAACTTTGAACTGTATCCACACTTATACGCTGACGACACCCAGATCTACGGCTTCTGTCGACCGGGGGACACTGCTCTAGCCCGTCGACAAAGTCAGCTACCTTCAGATCCGTTGGCTGTTGGCTCTGATCTCGTGTCGCCTGTCAGATGCGTGCGCGATCTCGGTATTTTCACTGACGCTGACCTGACGACAGTCAGACATGTTCGAAGTGTTTTGCTGCCCTTCGACAACTACGAAGCATACGCCGATCTGTGTCAAACGACGTGACGCAGTCGCTCATCGTGACGCTGGTGTTTTCCAGGCTTGACTAAACTCCGCAACTCTTGCCGGCCTACCGAAGCAACTCATGGACAGGCTTCAGTCTGTGAAGAACGCCGCTGCACGGCTTATCTTCAAAGCTTGTCATCAGGACCACATTCAGCCGTTACTGCGCAGATTACACTGGCTTCGGGCGCAGAACGCGTTTCGTTCCGGCTGGCAGTGCTAGTGTATCGCTGCCTCCACGGCTCTGCACCTGGCTACCTGGCTTCAGATCTTCAGCGCGTGTGACACCTCAACGCACGTCGACGACTGCGCTCTTCGACTACATCAGCGCTGGTCGCTCCACGCACTGTGCGTTTTACATTGGCGACCGCACCTTTCCAGCGACTGCTGCATCGGTCTGGAACAGTTTGCCGGAGTCAGTCCGGTCATCGCCGTCGTTGCAAGTTTTCCGCAGCAGACTGAAAACCGAACTTTTTGCCCGGTCTTACAGACATAATAAAGAACGTCTCATTGCACTGACTACTATTACGTGACTTCACTGTTTAAGCTTATTGTTACGTGTCCTTGTAGTCTCAAGACTTAACGCCACGCTAAAGTTTATTCGTCCTTCATCATCATCATCATCATCAACTTGCTGATAGTTGCTACTTGGTAACGGACTGACTGGAGTCGAACCAGCGACCTCTCGGTCACGAATCCAACGCTTTAACCACTGAGCCCCAAGCCACAAATTTGCTACAGACAATACAAGATTTGTGGGATACTACGACATTTTCCGTTAACAGTGCGACTTTTGGGCCTACACGAAAGTTGTGCTGCTAGAAGTGCGCTACAAAGTGCATGCACGCGAATGTTTATCAGTGTGTAGACCTACCAAAAGCTTTGGCAGTGTTCTTCGATTGACCCAGGCTGCTGGTCTTCCTTGCATGCACATATATTACCAGAATCCAGTTTTAAATATTTTTCACACAAACACAGACACGCACACACACAGGCCGCCAAGAAAACATAACCATTTTGGGCAGCGGTAATTAAATCATCGGACTGTTACTTCCGCTAACTTGGCGGAGACATACGACGACGGCTAAGAGCTAAGCGAGCAGGTGCTGCAACCGGACGAGGGACGCAATTCCCGTCTTCTGCCTGCGTCTCCAACATGCCGGCCGCCATCGTACATCAGCGACGCACGCTCTACAGAAACGTTGCAAGCAGTTGAAAGAGCAGAATTTTATGGCGACGATTTCATGGCGATTACGTTCGTTTATCGTCACAACAACGGTTCCTGATCTGACCGCTAGCTCTAGATTACTGAATATATCGGCGTATCCAGAATTTGATTTTAAAAAAAACAAAGAACACACCATATCCTCTCTAGTCCCTCTCACTTCTTTCGTTTTTTTTAAATTTTATATATATATATTTTTAAATTTTTTTCGGGGGTTTTCTCACTTTTTTCCATTAGTTTGAAGGCGCCAGTTGCCAGCTTATCGAGATGTTAACTCCAGAAATAATGTGAAAACCAATTTGCAATATGGTGCATTCGTGTAGGCTTATACATCTTGTGCATTTTGGCAACTTTGTTCGCAATGATGCTACCCCTTAATACGCCACTGTGAAAGACGATCGACATTAACGTCTCCTGTTCTTATAGTCCTGCAGTTAACGTAGGCCTACCTAGGCCCAATAGTGATGACACACTGGCCAGTTTCAGGCGCCTGTTTCTGATAGGCCTACCAGTCAACTGGTACCAGAAACTGGTCAGTCTGTCATACTTTTCTGGTGCCACATTTTTCTGGTGCCAGAAACCGGCGCTGGATAGAGCATGTTCAATTTCGTGCCGCGGAAACCGGCTGAAAACCTGAACTGTTATTCGTCAGTCTGAGCAGACTATAGCATTGCTCGTTTGTTTGTAAACAGAAATGAAAGATGAAGTAAAGTGACGAATGCATTTTCTGTATAATGCATCATTAAAAACCTATTATGATACAATCTTGAACAAAAGCATAATTGACAAGCTGCCGGTATCATTTGCCGGCTTAGTGTGTTATGGTTTTTGGCATCAGACAACTGGCGCCTAGGCGCCAGAAACAGGCGCCAGAAAATGGTCAATGTGTCATCAACTTAACATATACACGTAGCCTACCTTCTGTATTCATACAAGAAAAGCCCTGGTAACGCAAACTAGAACGCGCAACAGCCGTGGTGCTTGTTTGAAAGCCCAGTAAAACAAAGTCTAAGTCAGTCGCCAGAGAGCGCCAGACGACCCGCGGCTATAGTGTCTATAGTGTTTTACTCGTATTCACGAGAGGGCGTGACGTGTCTCGCTCAGCCAACGCCGAATCGGCTTTACGGTTCCTGAAAATAGAGTCTTCCAGGCAGTCGACAGTAAATATTTGGTGATTCTAGCTTGTACCGTTTTTGACTGATCCACCAATGTGACAGATGGACAGACGGACAGACAGAACTGCGATGGCTAAAACGCGCTCAGCAGTACCTACTGTTGCGCGTAAAAAGTTCAAAGTTAGGCCTACGTGCTTCTGTGCTTTGTGTGTTTGTGTCAGGACAGTCTCATTTTATATTTAGCATCTAGCCGTACTTTGTAGTCTATTTGCTGCTCAGGTTGTGTTGCTTTTTGCGTTTTTATTGTCGTTTCTTTTCTTTTTTTCTGTACCTCGTGTACGATGAAATAATAAATATAATATAAAGTCAAAGTTGAAAATACAGACCGACAATAATGCGTAAAATGGCGAAAACGCACCCGGCCAGTGCCATAAGAGGCAGAACGAATTTGAGATTGGAGTGTAGTAAGATGCGACTGGGGTGAAGATTGGATTGCTTTACAGAATAACTACTTCAAATAAACAATAGTCGACGTTGTATTTACAAGGAATAAGCAATTTGTGACGACATATTCGTCGTCGAGGCAAAGGCCAAACTCATCAGAAATGTTCTCAAGTCTTACAATGGTGGAGTTGCATTTGGTGCGGGGAAGGTTAAAAGCCAATAAAAAAAGGCGAGAGCCGACTGAAAGCGCCGAAGATGCCGAGAGGAAGTGAGGGAGATGATGCCCATGTCTGGATAGAATAATGTTTCTTTCTTCAGAAAAGTTTTGATATTCTAATGCCGAAATTCAAAGCCGGCGGAAGGGCCCCCCGTTCCCCACCTCCAGGGGCCTCACGTATTAAAATCCGCCTATGGAGTCATCTGGAACACCGAAATGGTTTGTTCACGCTAGTCACCAACAAGGTCGCTCAAGGGCTTTTACACATGGTGCAAAACAATGAAAGCAATCAATCTGCAACAATCGTAAAACAACGCAATTTGTCTTATTGCAGTGCATGCGATCCCTTGCAATGGAACATAGTGTGCACGGTTGAAATAAAAAGAGTAAAAGAGTAATCTCCTTTATATTTTCGTAACTCCTGCAAACAACATTAAAACAAACAAATTTTTCCACAAACAATGCAGCATTTAGGCTAATTGCAAATTAGCAATCAAGCAGGTTTAGTTAGTGAGGTCATCCCTAAACGTGAAGTAGACCTAAGCTTATCATTTCACACGTTCCAACAGCTTCTGCTAAGTGTAACACTCAACCGAGTGTTGACTGAGCAAGGAGCTCTATGAGTGATGAAGTCTTGGATTTTTGAGGATATTCTCACGCGCCCGGTGGGCACGTGTTTTGTTTTGTTGCAGGCAGGGATGCGGTCTCGGTAGAGACGTCTCGGTCGAGACGTCTCGGTCTCGAGACCGTCTCGAGACGTACTAACGTCTTGTCTCGGTCTCGTTTCGGTCTCGGAGCAATATGTCTCGGTTTCGGCCCAGTAGGTCTCGTCTCGGGTCTCGGGCCATTGCGTCTCGTCGAGACGTTTTGTGCAGGCGCGCGCCGTGCATACTGTAGCTGCAGTTAGAGCGATACTAACCAGCATGACATTAGTGTCCTAGACAACATGTGTTACACTGTTTTTACTCT